>ERZ1027231.46-NODE-46-length-84730-cov-31.589619_pt1 | contig 84730 bp, 74 predicted proteins | sample MGYA00520866_ERZ1027231 | MGnify/ENA primary metagenome ERZ1027231 (study PRJEB33311, sample SAMEA4378411) | marine metagenome | biome: Marine biome; feature: Fjord; material: Water | collected 2014-07-20T08:00:00Z/2014-07-... | depth 75 m ...
GCAAGAGCAGTCAAAGCAAGAGCAGTCAAAGCAAGAGCAGTCAAAGCAAGAGCAGCCAAAACAAGAAACTGTAAAACCAGAGCCAGAAAGTGAGCAGGTTGCTGTAGCTGAGTCGAGTATTTCAACTATCGAAGTGATTCATGTACCTGATCTTGGTGGCTCTGATCAGGTTGAGGTCATTGAGCTACTGGTGAAAATCGGCGAAGAGGTGGATGCAGAGCAATCAGTATTAACGCTAGAAACTGATAAAGCCTCGATGGAAATTCCAGCGGGTAAATCAGGTCGAGTAGAAAAGATTCTATTAACCCTTGGGGATAAGGTTTCCGTTGGCGATGCCATGATAGAACTGATGGTATCTGAGTCAGCCACGACAGGCTCGACGGAAAGTAAAAAAGGAGCATCGCCTACAAAAGAAAATAATCCAGCTCCAGCGATATCTGCTGTGGTAAGCAATAAGCCAGCAGCACAAACTACTAAGCCTAGTGAGGATGTTAAACCCTCAGGCAAGGTCCATGCTGGTCCAGCGGTGCGCAAACTCGCCCGTGAGTTTGGTGTTGATCTCGCCTTAGTCAAAGCCAGTGGTATGCGTGGCCGAGTGACTAAGGATGATGTACAAAATCATGTGAAGTCGGCATTGCAGAATCCTACAGTTGCTGGCTCAGGTATTCCTAAAGTTGCTGAAGTCGATTTCAGCAAGTTTGGTGAAATTGAAAGTCTGCCATTAAATAAAATTAAACTCGCTACTGCTAAAAACATGACAGCCGCTTGGCTGAATGTACCGCAAGTGACTCAGTTTGATCAGGCGGATATCACTGAGCTAGAAGCCTTTAGAAAGCAGATTAATAGCGCAGGAAATATTGAGCAGAAATTATCTGCTGTACCTTTTGTTATGAAAGCTGTGGCCACTGCAATGAAGGAGTTCCCACAATTTAATGCTTCATTATCGGCAGATGGTAAGTCACTGATTTATAAAAAATATACTCATATAGGCGTTGCCGTTGAAACACCTAATGGCTTATTAGTGCCAGTAATCCGTGATGTTGACCAGAAGAGCATTACAGAAATTGCACAAGATTTAACCGATAAGGCACAGAAATCCCGTGCTGGTAAGTTAGGATTAGCTGATATGCAAGGCGGCTGTCTCAGTGTGTCTAGTCTTGGCGGAATTGGTGGTACTGCCTTTACGCCGATCGTTAATGCCCCCGAAGTTGCGATTTTAGGCTTATCTCGTGCAGAGATGAAACCTGTGTGGAATGGTAGTGAATTTATGCCTAAGCTTATATTACCACTTTCACTTTCGTACGATCATCGAGTGATTGATGGCGCCGAAGCAGCGCGTTTTAGTCAACGCTTAGTCACACTGCTAGGGGATATTCGACACCTTGTATTATAAGACTAGGAAATATAGATACCTGCACTATTAAGTTCTAATCATTCAGTTCTCTTAATGAATTCTGATAAAGGAATCGCTTGGCGAATTTTAATAGTTTAAATAGGTATATTGAATAATAAGCATAATAAAAGAAGTGAGGGCATTATGCTCAAGACGATTTTGTGGCCTGCCATACGTTTGATGGGTCGATTAAGCTACGCCGCCAAGTTTGGCTTAATTAGCTTTTTATTCATGGTGCCTTTGGTCTTTTTAAGTGGCCAAGTATTCTATGCTTCCTATCAAAGTTTAAAGAAAACTGAGAGTGAGCTAATAGCAGTACACAATATTCAGAAGGTGATGAATGTTGTGTACGCTTTAGAAGATTACCGTAATCATGCTGCTCCACTTGTATTTCAACAAGACTCTCAACTTAATGCTCGTATGCTCGATTATCGCTCTGCTGTTGATGAGAAATTGAAGCAAGCTATTTCACAGATAGATAATGAAAAGCTTAAAGAGCAGCTGGATAAATTCAAAAAAGATAATTTTGATAAACTCAGTACCGAAGGTGATTCTCGTACCCCTACATTACCTGATCAATTTAATTTTTATCAGCAAGTAATTGATCAATTGTATTTGGTGATCAATCAGTATGCTCAGAATACGGGTTTAGCACTAGATTCAGATCCAGAAATTCAGCAGTTGTTGATAATTTCTCTTACCAATACACCTGTCATCCGAAATGCCGCAGGTTTGGGTTATGCCGCAGGTATTTTTGCCATGGTAGAAAAATATCTACAGTCGATGACCTATGATTTTCTTAATGATGTTTTTGACCGCATGGTTGCTGTTGAGCCTGATGTGCAATTAGTTACTAGTAGCTTAGAAAGCTTAGGGCTTAATAGGATTGCCGAGCAAGCAAAAAATTCTGGCAAAGGGATGGCTGATATTCAAATGACTATCGATGAAGAAGTTATTGCCGCCGTAAATTTAACAATGACTTGGACAGAATTTGAAGGCTTCGCCTTACCAAGAATTAAAGCTTTAAGAGAACTAGATGATTTAATCTTGCCTATCATTGGTGAAAAACTACAAGCACGGTTAGATGACCAAAAATCACATATGCTGACGACAGCTGCAGTCTTATTAACTGTTATGTCGATCATTATCTATTTATATTCGGCTTTCTTTTTATCGGTGCAATACTCTATTGCTCGTTTCTTCTCTGCTGCCCAAAAAATTGCTCAAGGTGATTTAACACAAGTAATAGCGTTTGATGGCAAAGATGAGATGGGGCAATTGCGTGATGCCTTTAATGAAATGACCTCAGAAGTCAGAGGAATTTTGTCGACAGTAAAAGATACCGCAGAGAATGTGGGAGAAAAAGTATCCGATGTTGAAACAATTGCTAATAGTAGCCGTCAGGCAGTAACGACTCAGATGTCACAAACAGAAGAAGTAGCGAATACTATTTCTGATATGTCAGAACGAGCAATTACCGTTGTGACTATGGCAGGTGAAGCTGAAGAAGCAGCGTTATCAGGCGGTGAGCGTTCTCAGCAGGCAGGTCAAGTCGTTGATAACGTTATTACTGATGTGCAGCAGCTATCAGAAGAAATGAGTAATTCAATGGAAGCGGTAAATCGTTTGGCAGAGAACTCTACTAATATTAGTTCTATTTTAGGCACCATTAAAGGCATTGCTGAGCAGACGAATTTATTGGCCTTAAATGCGGCGATTGAAGCAGCTCGAGCAGGTGAACAAGGCCGAGGCTTTGCAGTAGTCGCTGACGAGGTACGAACTTTAGCCAGCCGCACTCAGGGCTCCGCAGCAGAAATTGAAGGTCTTATTAAAGAAGTGCAGCAGAATATTCAACGTGCAGTGGATACCATGGAAATCAATCGTACTATGGTCGATAAAACGGTTGACAGCTCGGGGCAGGTAAGTGAAGCCTTAGAAAGTATTCAAGGTAGTATGCAAGAAATTCAAAGCAAAACCTTAGAGATTGTTTCAACCGCAAGTAATCAGCAAGAAGCGGCTAAAGCCTTAGATAACAATTTGTCCGTTATTCGAGAGCACGGTGAGGAAGCAGTACAGAATGTAGAAGGAACGGTGGATGCTGTGCGTCAGACCCAGTCTTTGACCGAGTCTTTAACACAGCGAGTAGAGCGCTTTAAAGTTTAGCTATTTAAGAATAAATAGATTAAACATCCTTTTTTGATTGAGTATGGCGGCTTTTCCATAAAACCTCTTGGCCGCCATCTTTTCTTGCTAAATATCTAGCTAAGACAAAGAAAAAATCCGATAGACGATTTAAATATTGAATCGCTAGTGGCGTTACTGAGTTATCCCCATCTTTCTCTTCATTCGCTAAAGCAACGATAGAACGTTCGGCTCTACGACCAACGGAACGCGCCATATGGCAATATGACGCTGCTTTATTACCACCAGGTAAAATGAAATCCTTTAGTGGTGGCAAGACTTCATTGATCTCTACTAAAGTATTTTCTAGGTCCTCTAGCATCCTCGGCGCCAAGGCTTTATAGCCAGGAACACAAAGCTCACCACCAAGATCAAATAGATCATGTTGAATCTGATTAAGAACGGCTTGGTGCTCATCTTGTGTATTCAATTCGGCCGCTAGAACCCCAACCCAAGAATTAAGCTCATCGACTTCGCCGATGACATTAATACGAGTAGAGGTTTTGCTAATCCGACTACCATCACCTAAGCCAGTTTCGCCTTTATCACCTGTTTTGGTGGAAATTTTTGATAGTCGGTTGCCCATGATTATTCCTTAAAAAGTAAAAGCTTAGAAAGTAAAGGTGCCGCTGACAAGATAGGTTCTTTCTTGTGCAGGGTAACCTTTGGCTGTTTCATATTCTTTGTCGGTTAAGTTATTTAACCGCAAGCCAATACTGAAGTTTGATGCAACAGCAATATTGCCATAAGCATCGACAACTGTATAAGCGGCTAATAGATCATTATTAGCAGGATCATCGTAGCTTTCAGAAAGGTATCTAATATTAGTACCAAGGCTGAAGATTGTTTCTATATAATTTAGATTTAGTTTAGCAACCCTAGCAGACTGTCGTTGCAATAAGTTATGAGTCTCTAAGTCAGTCGCATCATTCCATTCATAAGAAAGCTTACTGGTAAAAGCATCAGACCAGTTTTGTCCCCAAGCAATCGTTGCATTACGCAATAATACTTGATCAACATTTACCGGCTTGTTTTCACCACCGCCAAGATCTTGCCATTGAATTAAATCATCAACATTACTGTGTTGGTAGCTTAATTCATAGGATGCTTGGTTGAGATTGTATTTTAATGACAAGCGACGGTTTAAAGACTTTTCTGGTGTTAGGTCTTCATTACCTTCATAACTTCCCCATTGACCATAGTCTTCTAGAGGAAAATAAAGATCATTAAAGCTAGGGGCTTTGAATCCGGTATTAACAGCTGCGGTTAGAGATAGATTATGGATGACAAACCATTCTGCTGAAGCAGAGTAAGAGTAATTTTCATCAAAGCTAGTTGAGTCGTCGCGGCGAATGCCTAACTCAGTATTAATCTTTTTAGAGCTATAGTTGTGAGAAAGACCTAGGCCATTGGTATCGCCTTTGGTTTCTTTATAGATAGCATCAGATTTACGGACATCATCTTCTCTAAAATCGGATACGAGTAATAATGTTTGACTATCAGTAATTTTGGCACGGGCTGTTAAATCAAGAGTTTTACTTTCGGTGATAAAGCCATCTGCATCAGATCTAGATGTGCCATCGCCATAGTTCCAGCTTTTGTCATAGCTCTCGCCATAGCTAGTGCTAATGCCAAACGTCTCATCTGAGTATTGCCAGCCGATGCTAGAAACTTGCTGCTGATAGTCTCTTTTTCTACCTTCACCACTATTACCATCATAATCAACAATGCCGCGGTTATTCTGGCTGGTGGCTAATAATGAGTGCTCTTCATTTATTTGATATTTAGCATCTAGACCCAATGTATGGCGCTCACTACCATCTGAATCAGGGTCATTTGTTGTTAATACATCATAGCCTTGAGTCTTTTCGGTAAAACCAGAAAGGTGCAAAGAAAGGTCACCAAAACTCTTATTCAAATCAGCCGAAAACTGTGACGTGTTTAAGTTTCCAGCCGCTAAACGAATGTTGTTATCTTGAGAAAATTCTTTTGTCGTTACAATATTTATGACGCCGCCCATGGCATCAGAACCATAAATGGCGGAACGAGCGTTAGAAACAATTTCAATGCTTTGAATTATATTGGCTGGAATTGTATTGAATGTGGTTTGTCCTAATGTTGCAGAAGCAAAGCGTTGTCCATTTAATAAAATCAAAACTTGATCAGAGCGATAACCGTTCATTACGAAAGATTGAGTATTCGCATTACCGCCTTGCTGAGTTACTTGGAATCCCGGCAAGGTTGTTAAAATTTCGCTCAAGTTGCTTGCTTGTAATAGCTCGATCTCTTCTCTGCTAATGATCATGCTGTTAGCGAGTTGATTCTCTGTGATCTTACTTGCAGTAACTTTCTGGGTATCAAGTTCAAGCTCTGCAAAAGAGCTTAAAGGGAGCAGTGCCGTTAATAGGACAAGTTTTTTCATGGTTCTACCAAATGGAAAGTGCTAGCTATGCTTCGCGATGAATTTTTATAGCACCCTCCGTGCTATTGTTAAAAATTCAGGCCGGTATCCGGGCTGACGGCTTGGAAGTTCTATTCCTCTTATTGCACCTTCCCATAGGCTCAATCTTCTTTAAAACTAGAAGAGAGCACCACAGTGGCATATGACAATAAGTTAAGCCGATCACCGTTGCGGGGGCAGCGTTGGATTCGTATGCGTTGCAGTGACTTACCAAACTTCCCGTTTAACTGCTAGGTAAGATTACCTAGAAGCACCTAAATGAGCGCGCAGGGTAAGTGTTATTTAATTTATGGTCAAGCAATAGTCAGGTTAATTCTATGAAAATTAGGCGTTAGATCATGAAAATAATTAATGAGGGGCATTAATACTGATCGCTTTATTAGGTAGTTTTATGATGAAACAAGCCCCTTGATTAGGGCTGGATATAACATCGAGCTGACCTTGATGGTGGGCGGTAATAATAAAATAAGAGACGGATAGGCCAAGCCCAGTGCCTAAACCGACATCTTTAGTGGTGAAAAATGGTTCGAAAATTCGACGTCGAGTTTCATCATTCATACCTGGACCGTTGTCTTTTACTTTAATAATCACCTGCTCGTTTTGTTGTTCGGTGGTTATATTAATCTGCGGCTTCCAGTCTTGGCTGACAACTGTTTCTTTATATTCTAATAGTGCTTGAGCGGCGTTTTGTAATAGATTAAGAATGACTTGTTCTAATTCAGAAGGAATACACTGCAGGGTCATTTCTGCATTAATATCATTTAGCTGGATATCAATGGTTTTTAGTTCTAAATCTGCACGAGCAATATTGAGCGCCCGCTCTAGTAGTTCTCTAACGGACGTTTGGCTCAGGCTTTTTTGATTGCCACGGGAAAATTGCAGCATATTCGACACAATACTTGCAGCCCTTTGGCCTGCATCTTTAATATTGTTTATGAATTTTAAAATCTGCCTTTCCTCAAGGTAACCATTCATAGCATTAAGGTCTAAATTGTATTTTTCAGCACTTTGTTGATTAGCGTTATGCCCGGGTTGAACGCGGCGCTGAATATTTTGCACCCCTTGTAATATGGCACCAAGAGGATTGTTAATTTCATGAGCCATGCCAGCCGCCAGTCCACCCACTGATTTCATTTTCTCTGTTTGCATGATGACCTCTTCCATTTTTTCACGCTGGCTGATGTCATCAATACGAATTACTAGGCCACTCAAGTTTTTGTCTTTAAGAGGATAGAGTGTAATGTCAGCAGGAAAATTACCGATGGGTAAGGTTAATTTAATACGTTCGAATTTCTTTACTTCGGGTTTTAATTTGTCGTCGAAGTTTAGGTCAACTCGATCAAACATCTCAATGTAATTAGCTAAGCGTTTGCCGACTAAAGGCTGTCGCTCACAGGCTAGCCAATCTGCTGCTTGCTGATTGCATTGAATGATATAACCCCGGTGATCTAAGGTGAAAAGTGCAGAGGGCATTGAGTCAATAATACTGTCTAGAAAGCTACGAGTATGAGTGAGCTGAGCTTCTACAGAGCGGCGTATTGTAATTTCCTGTGCAAGTTTTTCATTGGTATACCGAGTTTCGTTCGATAACCGTATCGCGCGAATTCGGGCACTTTCTGCTTTTTCTTTTTCTTTTGTTAATACTTGCTCTCGATCTTCATTGACGATGATTAGATGATTTAATGCATTGGAGAGCTGAGCGGTATCGGCATCATTTTTATCAAAACGTATTTTGTCATTGGGTTGAGATTGGATTTTCTTAATTGTTGTTAGTAAGTTTTTGTAGGGCGCGCGCTGCCAATAACGAATTAAATTGTATAGAAAGAATAATACCAGTGTTGAAATAGAGACAATGAATAGGGTTGTAGTTAACGTATCAGCATAAAAGAATTTTGGTAGTTCAATATCGGTTTCTATTGTTAGGTTTAGATACTCATCGGAATTTTTTATTCTTAAACTATAGGTGAATTGGGAAGCAGGTACTTCTATCGAAGAGTCATAGTGTGCGGGTAAATTACTGACGCAGGTATAGGTGCACTCATAAATGATCCTATCTCTCTGCTCATTGTATAATGCTATTTCTTTTATTTGATAGTGCTGCACCATGCTATTTGCCAGTGCTTGTAAGGCGAGTATGTCATTAGGTTTTTGCAATAACTGTAATTGGAATATATCGGAATACGAACGACTTATCTCAGGAGCTAACTGTTCTCTGCCGACACGATCAGCAGCAATAATATAGGAAACTGTCGCCAGTAACATGATGAAGATGCACGTTATAATCGTTGCTGTAATAACCTTCTGGCGCACTAGCAAGATAGAATCCTTAGCGATTTGTGATTGAATTTAGCTAAGGATATTAGCATATCTTTTTTTCTGACTCATGGGATTTTACTAGTTCAACTAAGCTGTGTGAGAACGGCAATGTCAGGTTATTTGCTGTTGCCTTGTTTAATAAATAACCGTTAATGAAATCAATTTCTGTTGAACGCTTATTTTGAACATCTTGCAGCATGGAAGAGAAATTATTTGCAGTTAATCGAGCAATTAGCTGAGATTTTTCAAACAGATTAAAACTTAATGGCCAGGCCATTGAATGGAAAAACATTTCGGTTTCTTCACACAACAAGGTTAAATCACTAAAAGCCTGTGGATGGGTCAATAATTCACCGTTCTTACATTGATACTTTACGGTTAGTGGATTAATTACCGCGTTAATCGCTAGCTTATCGAGTAATACTTGTTGAATATTATCTGCCCATTGATGTTCGCCTTTTAATGAGGCTAAGGGCAGTTTAAATTCTTTTACTTCACCGCCATAAAACCCCCATTGAGTTTGTCCGATTCCTGCATGGGTAATCAGATTCGGTGAGCTGCGGAAAGCGCCCTCAGTAGTTGATGCTGCAAATATGGCATGGTGAGGGAAGGTTTTTCTTAGGTTATCGTGCTGCCCTAGGCCGTTTTGTAATAATACAATCTGCGTATCTGGGCCGATGGCTGCATGCCATTGTTGTAATGCTTGATCACATTGGCTTGCTTTACAACATACTAAAATAATATCCAAACCTTCACCTTGCCATATTGGCCACTGGTAAGTTTGCTTCTTTTTTTCTCTATTTAGTTGAAAGGATATATATGTTGAGGGGTTATTTGTTTTTCTTGGCAGTGCATATATTTTACAAGTGCTGGGTAATTGGCTGCTAATTAAGCAGCCAATTGCGCCTAGGCCAATAATGCCTATATTTAGCGGGGTATTTAGTGGAGCTATACTGGAAGTCTCTGTCATGACTCATTATACGGTTTTAACTGACTTGGGATAGTGCCTCGGGTTCTTTGGTATGCAGCCGCTCTTGCCAAGATTGCTGAACTCGGGTTAAAAAGGATTCGGGGTGGTGGCTAGGTAAGCTGCGTAACCAACCTTGAATAATCGTTTCATCAAGATCAAACATAAGCGTTAATTGGTTGATCGAGCAGCCTGTTTGCAGCAATAACCAAATGGTTAGAGGCTCTACTTGATAATATTGACGACGAAACCTAGGGTGTCGAACTTGCTCTATGGGGGCGCCTAAAATATCACAGATAAGTTTTTCAGCTTGCTCGCGCAAATCAATAATGTGTGCTTCGGAATGAGGCATCGAATACTTTTTTCTTTTGAGGCGTCGAGTAATGTAAGCATTGCTTGCCAGTGCTTGGTAGAGGTGACTTTTACCTTGCTCAATATTCCAAGGGCTAAACTGCTCCATCATGCGTTGATAGCGCAGTGCTGTATTAAAGCGCTGCTTAGCCATACGTTTTAGCATGCGGTGACTAGCGAGCCAAGAGGGTTGTTGGTCATGACGGTAATATTGGTCAGAACTCCAAAGGTAGACCTCAGGACTGGCAACAAGGCCTTCTCTTACGGGCCAATGGTGAAGTTCCATGACTAAAGGTACTAAGTAGCGGTCTTCTTCGATAAGTATGACTTCGGCAGATTCCGAGATCATTTGCTGGTGTTTATGCCAAAGCTTAAAGTGCAGCTCTTGCATCTGTGCTCGAATGTTGTCGAGCACTAATTGCCAGTCTTGATCGCAGTGCATAACCCATTGCGCTTGGTATTCAGAGAATATATAAGCGATGAGTTCGCAGCCTTCAGCTTGTGCTAACATTTTCTTGAAGTATTCGTATTCAAATACTGAGCGAAAAAGTGGAGCATCTTTTGCGCCATGAACCGTAAAATAATAGGTCCCGGCTCCATTGAGTATCATTCTTTTATCCATACTCATAATGTAGTCGATTATTGCCAGAGTGCCATTTTAAGGGTATATATAGCGCAATTACCCAAACTATTAATCGATCATACATATAAACAGGGAGGCGGCTTATGCCATCTTTTGACATAGTTTCAGAAATTGAAAAGCACGAAGCACAAAATGCAGTAGACTCAGCTAACCGTGAAGTGAAAACGCGCTTCGATTTTAAAGGTGTCGATGCGACCTTTGAATTGAAAGATAAAGAAGTGCTTATAACGGCTAATGAAGAATTTCAGATTGAGCAAATGAAGCCGATGCTGGAATCGAACCTGATTAAGCGCAAAATTAAGGTTTCTTGTCTTGAGTACGATAAGTTGATGGGCGCAGGTAAGCAGGTGAAAATGGCTGCTGTGTTACGTCAGGGTATTGATAAAGACCTAGGTCGTATCATAAATAAGAAGATCAAAGAAAGTAAGATCAAGGTAACGTCTGCGGTTCAGGGCGAGATGGTTCGTGTAACGGGTAAGAAGCGCGATGAATTACAGCAAGTGATGCAGATGTTAAAAGCGGATGACGAAATCGAATTGCCGTTGATGTTTAAGAATTTTAAAGACTAAACTCGTCGATAAACACGCTTAATCTGAGCGGGTTTAATTCCTCGCCGCTTGCAGCGGATTGTAGGTTGGGCTTTAGCCCATCAAGTTGACGGCATAAATGCCGACCTACATTAGATTACAATATACCTCTCTTCGCGAAGCGAATTTGAGCCTAAGCGTGAGGTTGTTGATTCTTTAGGTGAAAACGAAAACCCGCCAAGCTAAGCTTGTTCGGGTTTTTTTAGGTCTGCAGCTTGTGCATGCCAAGGAGCAACTTTAAATAAAAGTAGCATGCCTGGAATTGCGATAGCAGTGCAGAGTAGGAAGAAATTTGTCCAGCCTAAATTCTCTACTATGATTCCCGTTGTGGCATTCGCGAATGTTCTTGGAAGTGCAGTAAGAGCGGTAAACAGTGCCAGTTGTGTTGCTGTATAAGCGGGTGATGTTGTTCGCGCAATAAAAGCAACAAATGCCGCTGTTCCTAAGCCAACCCCTAAGTATTCAAAGCCAATAACGAGTGCGAGTGCCCAAAGGTTATGCCCAATTTCAGCCAATAGTGCAAAGCCGAGTATGGAGATGATTTGAGCAGCACCAAATAACCAGAGTGCTTTATTAATGCCAATGCGCAGCATCAGAATGCCACCAAATATTCCGCCAAAAATAGCAGGCCAAAGAGCCGCATGTTTTGCGACTAATCCGATCTCTGTCTTTGAAAAACCTAAGTCTAGATAAAATGGTGTCGATAGTGCGGTCGCCATGCTATCGCCGATTTTATAAAGAAACATAAAGGACAAAATCCACAGGGCATATTTAACCCCATGGCGGCCAAAGAATTCCTGAAAAGGTTCTGTAATAGCCGCTTTAAGAGTCAGTGGACGATGGCTATTTATTTCAGGCTCGTCACTGAATAGCACCATTAAAATACCAAGAGATAAAAAAGCAGCAGTGATAATAAAGACAAAATCCCAAGCATAATGATCGGATAGTATTAGAGATAAAGAACCAGGTATGAGGCTGGCGATACGATAAGTGGTAACGTGAATGCTATTGCCTAAACCGAGCTCTCTATCGGGTAAAATTTCACGACGAAAAGCATCAATGCTGATATCTAAACTAGCACTCAAAAAAGCAGTGATTGCGCATAAGACCGCAATTTCTGTAAGTTGTGTTTTAGGGTCAAGAAAGCCTAGGTAGCCAATACTTGCCAGCATTAAAACTTGGGTGATCAGCATCCAGCTGCGACGACGACCTAAGGTCGAAGGCGCGTAGCGATCCATTAGCGGAGACCAAACGAATTTCCAAGTATAGGGGATGCCGACTAGGGCAAAGAACCCGATTTCTTTAAGGCCAACTCCTTCGCTGCGCAACCAAGCAGGAACCAGTTGATAAAGAATGAATAGGGGGAGCCCAGAGGCAAAGCCGGTGAAAAGACAAATTAATAATCGGCGATGTAAAAATGGTGTCAGCCAATTTGGAGTAGCGCTAGTTAACATGACCACTGATAGTCCTTTAATCGAATGCGGCCATTGTGCATCAGAATGCCTTCGTCTGCCAATTTGTCTTTTTGTATAGTCCAAGCTTCACTATTTTGTGGGAAACTAATCTTTCCTTGGGCGTTAATTACTCGATGCCAGGGTAGGCGAGAATCTTTAGGCAGGTGTTTTAAAGTACGCCCAACCCAGCGGGCGGCATTAGGTCGGCCCGCTAAACGGGCTAGCTGGCCATAGGTTGCTACGCTGCCATTGGGTATGGCAGCAATAAATTGATAAAGGGTTTCTTCTGCAGTCATGGGTGAATGATATAGAAAACCCCTTAAAGGCGTAAACCACCATCACACTCAATAATACGACCTGTGTAATAATCGTTTTCTAAAATGAAAGCAGCAGAGTGTGCAATCTCATCTGGCTTGCCCATACGTTTTAGCGGAATGCCTGCAGTCATTTTAGCTAATGCTTCTGGCTTCATGCTTTTAGTCATTTCAGTTTCGATAAATCCAGGAGCAATCGCAGCGACACGAATATTCTGGCGCGCCAATTCTTTAGCCCAAGTAACCGTCATGGCGGCGACACCTGCTTTAGCGGCAGAGTAGTTGCTTTGGCCCATGTTACCCGCTCTAGAAATACTGGAAATATTGATGATACAGCCAGCACAATCAGCGCTTTCGCCTTTAGCTTGAGCTTGCTTGATCATCTGGATCGACGCTTCACGAGCGCATAAGAATACACCGCTCAAATTCACATCAATCACTGCTTGCCACTGTGGCATAGAAAGCTTAGATATTTCATCACCTTTTGCTTTAACCATAAGGCCATCACGAAGTATACCGGCGTTATTGATTAAGCCATCTAAGCTGCCTAGTTGCGCAGGAATCGCGGCGAAGGTTTCTTCAACTTGCTGCTCATCGGCAACGTTACAAGGAAAAATAGCGGCTTTACGTCCGGTAGCTTCCACCTGCTTCTGAGTTTCTGCCATTTGTTCTGGGTTCAAATCAATGATGGCGATATCAGCGCCTTTATTGGCTAGATAAACCGCCATTGCACGGCCTAAGCCTTGGCCTGCACCGGTGATGGCGATGACTTTATCGGTAATTTGCATGAGCTTTTTCCTCAAACTTTGAATGTTTAGTCAGTAATGCAGACATTATAGACAGCTTAAGACAGCAAAAACTCAATTCTGTTTGAATTATCTAATAATTAGCTAAGAATCAGCCTTAGGTCGTACTCATCTTTTCCGGGTTATACGATTCTTTACTAAGTATTTTAATACTTACTCTGCAGAAATGAGTCATAACCTTGAAAACTGAAGTTAAGAACCCATCTTAATTGACTAGAATTCATTCATTTTGATATGCGTTGATGCAGGAAGAAAAATGCCTTTATTAGTTATCTTTATTATTATTCCACTGATTGAGCTGGCTGTTATTTTAAAAGTGAACAGCTTTATCGGTATTGGCTGGACATTAGGCTTAATCATTATTACAGCCTTTGTTGGGATTAGGTTATTACGCCAGCAAGGTCTGAGTACCTTATTGCGGGCTAACCAGAAAATGCAGCAAGGGCAAATGCCAGCCCAAGAGCTCGCGGAAGGTTTCCTTTTGGCACTAGCAGGGGCGCTATTATTAACACCTGGCTTCGTTACCGATGCTGTTGGTTTTACTTTATTAGTACCTGCAACGCGTAAGGCGCTTGTGCATAAAGTGATCGCTTTTATTGCTCCACGCATGATGACAGGAGGAAGCTTCCAGTCTGGTTCTTTCGGCCAAGCGGGTCCTTTCAATCAAGGTGATCAGTTTAAAGACGTTCATTCTCAAGAGCGCAGCTCTCACGGCTCTCAATCACAAGAGAAGATCACCATCGAAGGTGAATATACTAAAGCAGATAGCAGCAAAGATGATAAATAGTTTTTTTTTGTCTGCCTGTTGAATTTTCAGTAAAAGCCCCTATAAATTAACCATCTATTTTAACAGATGCCCTAAGTCAAACTCAGGGCTTCTGTTTTACCTTATACCGTTGGAGAGTCTAAAAAATGAAAATCCGTCCATTACACGACCGTATCGTTGTTCGCCGCAAAGAAGAAGAGCAAGCAACTGCTGGTGGTATTATTCTACCAGGCGCCGCAGCTGAAAAACCAAACCAAGGTGAAGTAGTCGCTGTAGGTTCTGGTCGTATTTTAAACAATGGCGAAGTTCAGTCATTGGCTGTTAAAGAAGGCGATGTTGTTGTTTTTGGTAAGTACTCTGGTCAAAATACAATCGACATCGATGGCGAAGAATTATTGATTTTGAATGAAAGTGATATTTACGGCGTACTAGAAGCTTAATTATTACCCTCACTTTTTTATTGTATAAACAAATTTTAAGGAAAGATCATGGCTGCTAAAGACGTATTATTTGGTGATAGCGCACGCGCAAAAATGTTGGTTGGTGTAAATGTACTAGCCGACGCGGTTAAAGTTACTTTGGGCCCTAAAGGTCGTAACGTTGTTTTAGAAAAATCTTTTGGCGCACCAACCATTACTAAAGATGGTGTTTCTGTAGCGCGTGAAATCGAGCTTAAAGATAAGTTCGAAAACATGGGCGCACAAATGGTTAAGGAAGTTGCTTCTCAAGCGAACGACCAAGCCGGTGACGGAACAACGACTGCTACTGTTTTAGCTCAAGCGATCATTAACGAAGGTTTGAAGTCAGTTGCCGCTGGCATGAACCCAATGGATCTTAAGCGTGGTATCGATAAAGCTACGATTGCGGTTGTTGCATCGATTAAAGAGCAGGCTCAGCCTTGTTTAGATACTAAAGCAATCGCTCAGGTAGGTACTATCTCTGCCAATGCTGATGAGACTGTTGGTCGTTTGATCGCAGAAGCGATGGAAAAAGTCGGTAAAGAAGGCGTGATTACTGTTGAAGAAGGCAAAGGCCTTGAAGACGAGCTAGATGTTGTAGAAGGCATGCAGTTCGATCGTGGTTACTTGTCTCCATACTTCATCAACAACCAAGAAAAAATGACCGTAGAAATGGAAAGCCCATTAATTCTATTGGTTGATAAAAAAATTGATAACCTGCAAGAATTGTTACCGATTCTAGAAAACATTAATAAGTCTGGTCGTCCGCTCTTGATCATTGCCGAAGATGTTGAAGGCCAAGCGCTTGCGACATTGGTAGTGAATACTTTGCGTGGTACGTTCAAGGTTGCTGCTGTTAAAGCCCCTGGTTTTGGTGATCGTCGTAAAGCGATGCTGCAAGACCTAGCAATCCTAACGGGTGGTCAGGTAATTTCTGAAGAGCTAGGCATGTCACTAGAAACAGCTGATATTTCTACTCTAGGTACGGCAAGCAAGGTTGTTATCGATAAAGAAAATACAGTCATTGTTGATGGTGCTGGTACTGAAGCGACTGTTAATACTCGTGTTGATCAAATTCGTGCAGAAATAGAGACATCTACTTCAGATTACGATATTGAAAAATTACAAGAGCGTGTTGCTAAACTTGCTGGCGGCGTTGCCGTGATCAAGGTTGGTGCAGGTTCTGAAATGGAAATGAAAGAAAAGAAAGACCGTGTCGACGATGCATTGCATGCAACGCGTGCTGCGGTTGAAGAAGGTGTTGTTGCAGGTGGTGGTGTTGCTTTGGTTCGCGCATTATCTTCGGTAACGGTTACTGGTGATAACGAAGATCAAAATGTGGGTATCGCTTTGGCACTACGCGCGATGGAAGCTCCTATTCGCCAGATCGCAGGTAACGCCGGCGCTGAAGGTTCAGTGGTTGTCGATAAAGTGAAATCAGGCGAAGGTAGCTTTGGTTTTAACGCTAGCACAGGTGAATACGGCGATATGATCGCGATGGGTATTCTAGACCCTGCTAAAGTAACGCGTGCTTCTCTACAAGCGGCTGCGTCTATCGCAGGCTTGATGATTACAACCGAAGCAATGGTTGGTGATGTACCGGCTGAAGAAGGCGCTGCTGGTATGCCTGATATGGGCGGCATGGGTGGTATGGGCGGTATGCCTGGCATGATGTAATCACCTTGTGATTCGCTGCTCATGACCTTCTTGTTTCAGAAGGTCATAACAAAAAAGTCGTATCTTTTAGGGATACGGCTTTTTTTTTAGCTGTCAGGTATAATAAGCTGCATTATTAGTGTAATTAAATGTTATCAGAAGGAATGTGATCCTTGAGTTCGAACATGGAGCGTGATTGTATGGCCTTTAATAAAAACCCAATACACATTAGAAATATAATAAGCGTATGGCACTAATGAAGACGTCTTCATTTAACTCAGATCAAGATGCGTGGCTTTCTACACTAGACCAAAAGATTCTATCTTCTTGGGTAGCATTGAACAGTCAGCCAGCAGAATTGCCTGAGCATTACCTAGCTCGACCTGCATTATCAAAAAGACTTACTCAAAGTAAGGCAATTACTTGGCTGCTAGCCCCTGCCGGCTATGGTAAAAGTGTGCTTTTAAGTGATTGGTATACACAGCAAGAATTAGGTGTATGGCTATCTTTGGGCACAAAAGATAATCAGCCAGCCTTTTTATTACGCCACTTATTAGAAGCCATTAATCAATCCATTCCAGGTATTGTTACCGATCCCTTAGCTCACCTGCAGGCATCGAAAAATCAACAGAGTGAAGATTGTGAAGCTGTCTTATTACTACTGCTAGATGAGTTAAAAGACCTTAATTGTTCGTTTACTCTAGTGATGGATAATCTGCACTGCATTAATGACCCTAAAGCGTGGCAAGTTGTGCAGTACATCATGACGCAATTACCAAGTAACATGCGTTTGATGCTTTCATCGCGCTATGTTCCTATTGCATTAGGGCGCTTACGCTTGGATCCAAAACTGGAGTTTATCAAGCAAAGCGAGTTATGTTTCAGTCTGCAAGACATTGGCCAATGGTTAAAGCAGCGAGGTATTGATGATCAGCAGCAAGCTTTGAACTTGATGCAGCGCCTACAAGGGTGGCCAGCAGGGTTAGGCTTGTGGCTTGCGAGTCACAATGTCAGTAGTCATATTTCTGGTAGTGTCAGTAGTAATGTATCTGGTAATGATAGCAGCAACGATGGGGAGTCGAGACTGCAGGAGCAAGAGCTGCTAACTGATTACTTGATGGGGGAGGTATTAAATACTCTCGACGATGAGCTTAAATCTTTCTTAATCAAAATAGCGCCATTACAAAATTTTAACGAAGGTCTATGCAATAAAATCCTGCAAATCAATGACAGTAGCCAATGGATTCAGCAGCTTGTTCACCTCAATATATTTATTGATAACTTAGAACAGCGCCCTGGTTGGTTTAGGTTACACCCTTTATTGATTGATGTTCTGAGTCCGCTAAATAGTGAGCAACAGCGTAAACAAGTTCATTTATTGGCTTTTCAGTATTTAAAAGAAAAGGATTTCCGTATTGAAGCGCTTCAGCATGCTCGTTTAGGTGAGCTCACTGATGACGCTATTAAATGGGTTGAAAGTGAAATCGACAGTATTATTGCCGATTTAGATTTTTCTGCTGTCTTAGCTTGGTGTGATATTGCTGGGGCAGAAATAATTGAGCGTTCGTTGCGTTTGCAGTTGGTGCAAATATGGAGCCTGTTATTAACCTATCAATACCAACAAGCTATTGAATTAATTAGCCGAGTGAATAGTGCTCAAGTTGAACTGCATTTTCCTGGTCAGTTATTGGCTATTAAGGGCTATATTGCTCGTGGCCAGGGTAATGATGCACAAGCGCGTAGCTTGTGTGAATTGGCGTTAAAAGAGCTACCAGAAGACCGTTTTGGTATTCGGGTATTGATGTGTTCAACCTTAACCAATATCGAATTAGTTAATAAAGACCCTGAAGCCGCACGTATTTGGAATAGGCTAGAGCTAGAGATCGCTCGTCAGCACCAAGCAACAGGTTTAGAAGTGCTGGCATTATTTGATTATGCCCGGGTAGAGCAGTTTCGAGGAAATATTAATCGTAGTATAGAAGTCGTTGAGCAGGGCCTGTTATTAGCAGGGGAGCTGCCATCGCAAAATCGATTGTTTCCTCGCGCCAGATTGGTGCTGTATCGCGGCTTTATCCGCTGGTTACAGGGCGATACCACTGGCGCTCTAGAAGATATATACAGTGGTATTGATGAAGCGAATCAATGTCGAGATGTGACTGTATTATTGGGTTATAGCTTATTGGCCTTGATTAATCTGTTTGATAAAAAAACAGATGAAGCCTTGGATGTACTAGCCCAAGCAGAGCGTTTAATGCAATGCTGGCGGGTCAGTGAGGTGGTGTACCAGCCTTGGTTAGAGATTGTAAAAGCGAATGTCTGGATGTCGCTTGAGAAATGGTCGCGAGCTGAGAAAAGTTTGAAGTTTGTCTCTCAAATTCTTATCGACTGTGAAAGTAATACCGATGAGCTAAGTGGTTCGGAATTATTTCCTATGCAAGCAGACTTTTATCGCTTGTCTAATGCCCGTTTAATGGTGCAGAAACAGCAATATCAGCAGGCTCAAAGAGCAATTGAACCGATAATAGAAGATGCACAGGGTGGCGTGATGCGTTTGTCTGCTCACTTTATGATGTCGGTGATTCATGTTGCCAATCGCCAGCCTTCTAAGGCTAAAAAATCTTGGCAACAAGGGATGCTTTTTGCCTCTAAAGAAAAAATAAAAATTGATATCAGCCCTTTGCTGCCTAAATTTAATAATTCGTTATTGGGTGCTCAACCTTTCTCTAGTGATGCTATTAAAGCGGATGATAAAGCTCAGAACCCGCTAGCGAATGTAGCGTCAAGCTTAAGTGTCCGTGAAAAAGAAGTATTAGCGCTCATTGCTGATGGCTTTTCCAACCAAGAAATAGCAGACCAGCTATTTATCTCCTTACATACTGTAAAAACCCATGCGCGTAAAATCAATGCCAAGCTGGGGGCTAAAAGCCGCACCCAGGCTATTGTTAAAGCTCGCGAATTGACCATCATTTAGCATTAGCTTAATCCATTTTACCTCACAAATTGCAAGGTAAAATGGAAAGCTAGCTCACTCTTGTCTATACCTAACTAATACGTTTGATTTTAAATACATTAAGTATGAGGTTGGCATGGCCGCTACCTATTCCATTGTAATCTTAGGGTGTGATAATGATCTGCAGTTAGCAGAGCATGTTGATCAAGCCTTTGAGGTATTGATGGTGCAAGATGAAGCTCAGTGTCTTCAAGCGCTATCAGAAAAAAAATACCAGCTAGTATTAGCTGACATGACCTGTGCGTCGATTTCTGTATCTGATATTTGTAAGAAGATTAAAAGCGACTTTGATCTTCCGGTTATCTTTGTCAGCTCGAAAGACTGCAATGCTGAGCGCCTAGCAGCCTACGATTGTGGGGCGGATGACTACCTAGGTATAGATGATCTTGCGACCGAACTACACGGCCGCTTAGAGCGAATAGTCATCAATAAAATCGCCAATGATCAGTTGAAACTGCAATTAGCCCAAGCCAATGAGATGGCTTTTATTGCTATGTCAGACACCAGTGATTTGGGGGTTAATATTCAGTTTTTACTCGATGTAAATAACTGCAGTAACCTTGATGAGCTGGGTATGCGTTTATTTCAGGCGCTAAAATCCTATGGTATTAATTGCAGCTTGCAGCTTCGTAGCCAGTTTTCGGTGAAAAATATGGAGCCTACTGGTATGGCAAAGCCATTAGAATCGAAACTGCTAGCGGAAATGAAAGATCAGGGTCGTTATGTCGATTTCGCTCATCGTTCAGTGATGAATTATGAGTCAGTATCATTATTAGTTAAAAATATGCCCATCGAGGATGAGAAAAAATACGGCGCTATAAAAGATAATGTATTTTCTCTTTTGCAGGGAGCTGATGCGCGCATTCAGGCATTGGATACCTTGGAAAATCTAGCGTTAGAGAGAAATTTAGTACGTAGCTTAACCTTAAAAATGAAAGACATGATGTCGACAGTTGATGATAGCTATCAAGGTGTAATGAAGGATATCGCCAACGTTGTAGAAGAGATGGCAGATAATATTGAAGCATCCATGCAGTATTTAGGCATGGATGAGGCTCAAGAAAAGAGCCTGCAAACGACAATGGAGGGTGCCATTTTAGCAACCAATAAAATTTTCAATGAAGGTTTGAAATTAGATAGCGACCTTCATGATTTCCTCGTTCATATCGATTCTTTGTTCAAAACCGATAAAATCAATCCTGATCAAATGCAGAAAATTATAGAGAGCCTAGAGAAGCTCTCTTAAACTATTTTTAAGTCAAGTCCTGGCCCAGTGCTTTATCCGCATCGCACTTATCATGACCTTCCATATCCACCAACCAAGGTGGATTGGGTCTTACTCTTTCAATCACAAAATCAACAAAGCTTCTCACCTTAGCTGATAAATGGCGATTGCTGGCGTACAGCGTATGGATTGGGTGCGCTTCGAATGGCCAATCACATAATACGGGAATCAAATTCTGACTCTTAATAGCTGACGCAGCAATAAGTACCGGTAATGCTGCAATTCCGGCTCCTGAGAGGGTTAGGGTGTATAAACTGGAAAGATCATTAACCTTGAGTCTAGGTTTGATGTTCACGTTGATCTCTTGCTTCTCAGGGCCTTTAAGAGACCACTGCGTCCAACTTGTCGCAGATATGACTTGATGGTCGGCTATCTGGTCGGGATGCGTCGGTTTGCCGTGCTGAGCGATATACTCAGCGCTAGCACACATAATCGCTTTTACGTCACCGAGATAGCGTCCTATTAATGACGAGTCTTCTAAGTGACCGACACGAAAAGCAACGTCAATACCATCTTGAACGAGATCGATAATCTGATCGCTCAGCACGAGGTCTATATTAACCTGAGGGTAAAGGTCCATATATTCAGCGATGAGCCCTGATAGTACCGTTGAACCGAACAGTACGGGTGCTGTAATACGCAGTGTCCCTGTAGGAGTGCTCTGCATTTGAGTCACTGCGATATTCGCTTCTTCGATATCAGATAAAATGCGTGCGCAGTGTGCGTGATAAGCACTGCCTGTATCAGTAAGGCTTAGGCTTCTGGTGGTGCGTTGAATTAAGCGCACTCCCAAGCGTTCTTCTAATTGGGTAATTTTGCGGCTAACCGTTGATTTTGGTAACCCAAGTGCTTTGGCTGCACCTGTGAAGCTGCCAAATTCAACGACGCGAACGAAGATGGCCATTTCATTTAAATCAAATTCTTCACGTTTTCCGATTAGCATTGATAATACCGCCTTGGCTGATTGCACTAGGATTGTACTGTAATAGAACTGTTATAGAACTACTGAGGAGCTATTATGCATGATTATGGAACTGTGAGCACCTAGTTTGAGGGCTGTGTTTTAGACAACAACCCTCAGAGATTATATTTTATTTCTTTATTAAAGGCTCCTTGTTGTCAGTGGTATTAGGGGTGATGCTGTTGCCAAACTGGGCTCTAAGGCAACTATTCGCTGAGCGAGCTGTTCGGGAATATCGCAGCGTTTACTCGCGTTATAATCAAAAAATAACATAGTACTCTCACCTTGAGTCACTATGCGCGACTGTTGATGACTCCAAATTGTATATTGCTGAATGAGCTTGCCTGCTTTAACAGAAAGACTACGAATGCCAATGGAAAGAGTATCTGGATAGGTGACTGGGGCAAGGTATTTTGCTGAAGTTTCCGAAAGAATGGGGCCCTTGGCATATCCATGCATAAACTCAAGGATTTTAAGCTCTTCAAGATATTTGGTTCGGGCACTTTCGAAATAGCGAAAGTAGTTGGCATTATTAACGTGCTTAAACGAATCCATCTCACCCCAGGCTACGGGGACTTCGATGACTACAGGATAATCGTATAAGTCTGACATAGGTATTCCTCATTGTTGGTCTACGTGGTGTCGAACGGCATCTTATAGATGATGCTTGTCGATTTTTTATAACGTATTGATCTAAAAGAGCCAGAAATACGTCATAAAAGTTTGCACGCTAAGATCATGCCAATAATAAATAACTAGATTTGTTTTAAGATAACCTGAGTGATGGCAGTCTGAACGCTCTCCTCTTGACCAACAGGGCGATGAAGTTTTGTTTGAATACCAAGTTTTTGTTCGATGTCTTTTAGTTGTAAAGGTACATCAATACGCAAATGGCGACCTGCGGCAAAAAACAGTGGATAAATATTAATCATTTGATATCCATCTTGCGCAAGGTTCTCACACACTTGCTCTAAACTCGGCTCGCATAGCTCCATATAACTCAATTCGATGCGCGTAGATTTAATACTATCACCGCGTTGTTTATCTTTTTTCTTGATCGTTTCGGCGATTGCTTCGAAGGGGGCTTGCCACTTTGGGTCACGGCTGCCGTGAGCTAATAATACATTTGCGCTTAATACGTCGTCGCTTAATTCATTAACCATTAGTAATACTTCAGTCATTTATAATGTGTTGGGTCTAGTATAACGTCATCGTTATAACTCTTGATACGTTCCTTGATACGTTATTCGATAATAAACGGATCAAAAATAATGTTTTGCCTAACCTGACATTCTTGTTTGAAAGTGAAAAAACTACTTGAAATCAACCATTTAGCTTAGTTTTTTGAGTAACAGCTTAAAACGGATAAATTAACAAAATGCCTAGAAAAGCATACAAAAAGACGATAAAAATAACTGAAAAATGACGCGGTAAAATGGTCTGTAGTTTTCTGTTATTTCGGTTTGAAAAACACAAAAATACTAGCTAGAACTAATAGTGAATCATTTGTTTATAGGTAGTTGACCCACATGAGTATTAGCCGTCAGCAAGTAGGTCGTTTTTTATACGAGTTTGAAGAAGAGTATCAGGTAACGTATGTGAATTTTTCTCGTGCGAATGAATTAGCTGATGCACAATTAATTATGACACTAGAGCGTGGCTGCGAGCGACAAAGCTTTGCTTTTTCTCAACCCCACTTTAATGACATAGAGAAGAACCTAATTACCTCTAAAGGTATTTATGTTGCTAGCTTAAAGAGTTCACCGTTATCACCGCATAGAGTCGAGGTAGGGGATTTAGAAGGTGGCTTTGCTTACTTTACCGCTAAAAACGTGAAAAATATAACACCGACAGCGTAAAGTACCTGCACATGGAATAATGCTGATGAATAAAAAAAGCAATACATTGAGTATTGCTTTTTTATTGCCCGTAAAAAATGTAGCTAGGCTAGACCTGCATAAGCTAGAAAGTAAACAGCTTAGAAAAGCTGCAGTACTAAGGCTGCTGTTTCGCAGTAATCCTTCTCTTTTACATCGTTTTTCTGTTTTGCCTGCTGCGATTTAATAAAGGTATAGCTATTTGGTGACCCTTTGCAGATATTCACCCCAAGTACATTATTTTGAGATTTAACAAATAAATTCATACTGACATCACCCCGAGTACGTGAACGCAAATGCACCTTCTTAGGGGAGATCGTATAAGACTTTATGCCATCTTTAGCGGTAACGTTCATGCTTTGTCCTGGTGGGGCATTAACAAAGGTTGCGTCGTCGCGTATTTCAATACTGGTCCAATTACTATCGGTTTGTACTTCTAGCTCATAAATTTGTTCTGCGGCGATGGCAGGCTGAAAAGTTGCGAGGCTAATAAAACTCGCCAATAAAAATCGATTCATGATGTCTTCCCTGATAGAGCGGGCTATGCAAAATTGCTTTTGGGTCTTAGTTATATAGTAGACGTTTTTTAGAACGTCAAATTATGGGAGGAGGCTTCTAGAGGGAATGTTGGCGCTCACTTACCATGGAGGCTATGGCGTGAGCGCTATTGTGATTTAATGGTCGCTATAAATGATTCTCAGCATATTCGGCTAATATCGAACGCGGGGAGCCTTGCAGGTTGACAGTGCCACCGTATTCAAAATCTTTAAACCTCTCGACCAGATAGGTTAATCCCGTACTAATTGGGCTTAAATAAGGCGTATCAATTTGCGATAGGTTGCCTAAGCAGATCACTTTGCTTCCAGTCCCAGCACGGGTGATGATGGTTTTGATTTGGTGAGGAGTCAGGTTTTGACACTCATCGATTAAAATTAAGCTCTGCTGAAAACTGCGTCCACGAATATAATTGAGGGATTTAAATTGTAAGGGGACCTTCTGCAATATGTAATCAACACTGCTAGGCGCATTTTCGTCATCGCTGTGCAGAGCCTCTAGGTTATCGGTAATAGCCCCTAGCCAAGGCTCCATCTTCTCCGCTTCTGTGCCAGGCAAATAACCAATATCCTCATCCAGTCCACGAGTACTACGAGTTGCGATAATGCGTTTGAATTGTTGCTGAGCGACTGTCATTTCAATCGCTGCGGCTAAGGCTAAGATCGTTTTCCCTGAGCCAGCTTGGCCCGTAAGGCTCACGATATGAACATTGGGATCTAATAATAGGTTTAATGCCAATGCTTGTATGATATCCCTAGGTTTCAGCCCCCAAGCTTGCTGTTGCATTAGGTGCTCTTTCGGCAAGTCGATCAGGGTGACAACTTCTTCATCAATGGCGGTAATACGGCCAACAAAATCTTGCTCATCAATGATGAAGTGATTGATATGAACATTTTCCGGTAAAGCGTCTTTCTGCACTTTATGATAAGTGCCCGTCGCATCGTGAATCGTTTCCACTTGCTGTTGTTCTTGCCAGAACGATCCTTCTAATGCATGAAAGCCTTGTTCTAATAGCTCTACATCAGATAAAAGCTGATCGTTGGTGTAATCTTGTGCCGCAATACCACAGCCGCGGGCTTTCAAACGCATATTGATATCTTTGGTAATCAAGGTGATATCGCGGCGAGGGTGGTCCTGTTGCAGCTTAACTAGGCTGTTAATTATTTTGTTATCGTTGAGGTTGGTCGGCAGTACTTTGGAGGGTTGGTCGAAGCTATCGAGCAATATAGAGAATGTGCCTAGGGTCTCACCATCATCTCTGAGAATGGGCACGCCTTTAGCTATTTCTATCGGAGGGGCATCACCAATAATGTGATCAATCTGGCGAATGGCTTGTCGACAATCAGCCGCAATGGCCTGTTTGCCCATTTTTAATTTATCCAGTTCTTCTAAAACAATCATAGGAATAACAACCTGATGTTCTTGGAACTTTAGGATGGCACTAGGGTCATGAATAAGGACGTTGGTATCGAGTATATAAAGCTTGTGTGCGGTCTTTTGTGCTGCCATGCAAAATACCTCTGAGCTTGAGAATAAGCTAAAAAGAAGCCTAAAAGAAAGAGGGACTTGATGATGCCAAATAAGTCACTGGTGCACTTATTCCATCAAGGCTCCACTGATTTTAGTCTGCCTCGAATCTAAACTATTGCCAAGTCTTTATTGAATCTAAAATGCAGCTAGGTATGCTGTCAGCATAATTAATGAGTTTTAAAGGTGATTTCATGCGCATATTCCAATCAATTTGTACTGCAAGTTTACTTCTACTTGCATCCGCTTCTTGGGCACAAGACCCAGTTTTAGGTCAATGGCATACAATTGATGATGAAACCAATGAAGTTAAGAGCCTGGTTACCTTATCAGTGGCGGAAGATGGCACGATTGTTGGCGTTATTACTAAAATTCTAAAAGAAAAAGAAGAAGGTGAAGATGGCTTGTGTCACAAATGTGAAGGCGACATGAAAGACCAGCCAATCGAAGGCATGAAGTTTATGTGGGGCTTTAAAAAGATTGCCGAAGGTCAGTGGGAAAAAGGTAAGTTGTTAGACCCAGAATCTGGTGATGTATATAGCGGCAATATTAACATTACCGATGATCCTGCTAAATTGGATATTCGTGGCTATGTTGGCATCTCGTTATTTGGTCGCTCTCAAACTTGGAATAAAGTAGAAGCGGCACAGATTTAACCTCCTGAAAACCTTCCTATCAAGTTGATCGGTGCGGTTATGCAAGCTAGAAACTAACTCTGGCTTAAAATAACCTTTGCTGATTGACTGTTTGATTTATTATACCTCTGGTGAACAAATCAGTCTCTTTGATGTCACTGCACAGGCTGGCATCTAGCATTGGTAAGCAATTGCTGTATCATCGCAGACAAAATAACAAAAAGTTACACACCGGGGTTTTCAATGTATCAAAGAATGTACCACAGCATTCGTGCGTCTCTCGTAGCGCTTCTATTAATCGCTAGCACGGGTTGCAGCGTCATTTATTCTTCAACTGGCTCATTCGCTTACGATTACTCTGAAAGCTATGCCATGCCTTATGTGATGAAAACCGACGATAGCCAAATGGGCTGCGCAATGAGCGAAGCCATGACCCCTATGTTACTTTCTTTCAGCGAATTGATTGATCCACCAGATCGCCTTGCAACCACTATGTATATGCAAGCAGGTGCGTGTGCAGAAGCGAAAGCAAACGAAGAAGGCCTTACTTACTTACGAGCTTATAAAGCACAAAACATTGGCGAAGCAAAAGATGCACGAATTCGTCAAAAGCGTTTATTTGCCTTAGCCGCTAATCGTCAATATAAAGGCTACAAGCACCTTGTTTCTGAGTTTGGTGAGCCAGGTGAATCCTGTCCTGATCTTGATGAAGACGAGGAGTTTTTCTGGATGCTAGGGCTAGTCAGTGGCTTGCAGGCGGTTATGAGTGATGTGCGTGGCCAAGGTGAAGTTGGTGTACCCAAAGATATCGCGATGAAATCTGTGCGTGGTGTTCAGTGTTTAGATGCTGAGCGCTGGTGGGGTGTGCCAAAAGCAATGCAAGCGGCGGTTTGGACTATGATGCCAGACAATGCACCAGAAGGTGTGGATCCTTGGCAAGAGCTAGCAGAGGCGAGTGAAATGGCCGGTGACGCGGGTGTTCGTTTAGCCCAAGCAATAGAAGTAGTGATTGCTGATGGTTCAGGCAACGAAGAACGTTTACGTGATGCCATTCGTCGTCATGCGCAATCTGTAAAGACAACACCTGCTAACAAAGAATATCGCATGCTAGATGTGGTCGCTACTCAGCAAGTATTAGCGGTATCAGATCGTTTATGGACAGAAGGAACAGGTAGTCGTACTCCTGTTAGCGGCTTAGGGACGTTCTGGGATGATAAGTCTCCAGCAGAAGAAGCACTCGATATTGATGATTTGTTAGGGGATTAATATCATGCGTTCATTATTACTTTTTATTTTGTTATTGCCGTCATTGGTAATGGCACAAGCAGCTGAGCTAAAACAGCTACCCAAGTTAAGTATTTGTGTTTTTGACCCGTTAGGCGCTAATGGCCCTTTATTCAATACCATGAAAGATTATCGTACCGCAGCATTTGAGTGGGGTGCTGATGTAGAGCCGCGTGCTTATACTGATGAAAAAATTGCCATGGATGATTTTAAAGCAGGTCAGTGTGATGCTGCTTTAATAACAGGTGCTCGTGCTCGTCCATTTAATAAATTTGCTGCGACGCTTGGGGCAATTGGCGCGATACCAGATGAGAAAATGTTGCGCTCTTTGCTAGCCACAATCTCTGGTCCTAAAGCAGCGAAATATATGTCTGAAGGCCAGTATGAAGTTGCGGGTATTATGCCAGCAGGCCCTATCTATTTATTCACTCGTGATCGCTCAATCGATACCGTTGAAGAGTTATCAGGTAAACGCGTCGCAACCATTGATTATGATCAACCATCCATCTTCTTGGTAAACCATATCGGTGCGTCGATGGTGCCTTCTAATTCTGCTAACTTTTCTGGCAAATTTAATAATGGCAGTGTCGATGTCGCTTATGCCCCTGCTGTGGCTTATAAGCCATTAGAAATGTATAAAGGCCTAGAAGAAAATGGCGGAATATTACGTTATAACTTGGCCTATATGGATTTCCAAATAATCATTCGGGCGGATAAATTTCCGAAAGGTTTCGGACAGGAATCTCGTACTGCTGTGGCAAGTTATTTTGACCGTGTAAATGAAACGGTTAAAAAAGAAACCAGTGCAATCGATCCTAAGTTTTGGATGGAGTTATCCCCAGAAACAACTCAGCAATATAATGAGATGCTGCGTGATGTACGTATTCAGTTGCGTGATCAAGGGGTATATAACAGCAAAATGTTAAGACTAATGCGTAAATTGCGCTGCAAAGCGAATCCTGCGGCAGCGGAATGTGCTGAAAAACTTGAATAACATGTCTTGAATAAAACTGACTAAAATTTTATTTGGTCAGTTTAGAAAACCAAACAATAAATATAATAAAAGCACTACTCGAAACATCTAGAAACATAGGTAACTATCATGATCCAGACCCTTCGCCTCGCGAATCGCACTGGCTTTGAATGGTTGGCAGCGATGCCAGCCTTTCTGGTTTTAATTTTTGTCATATTATTAAATACCAGTCATGCAACCCATGCTCAGTTATTAAAGCTGGGTGAAAATATCTGGGATGGTTACTTCCAACTTCGCTCTGACCCTGTGCAGCCTAGTTGTATTATCGATTCCGATATTGACGCTCAATTGGCTTTGTTAATTGCAGAATCTGCGATTGTTGACGAGGAAGACGAGTGGGATTTCTTCGATGAAGATCCCGAACCCGTTGATGAAGGGGTATTGCGTCAATCTTTGATGAATGCCCAAGCAGTGTGTGCAACTAAGCATCAAACTTATGAAAGCACCATCGATCGAGTTACCCCAGCAGTAAAAGCCTTTCGTGCGGTAGAGCTTGCAGTGGCAGACTTCGGTGAATTCGGCCTGCATGCGCAGCGTATTATGCTGGCGGTATTAGTTTTGATTTGTGGTATGACCGCTTTATTCCGTCGTCATCATATTGCTTTGCGCCCGATGGAAACGGTGATGGATTATCGTGTCGCGTCATTTGCCCAAATGCTCGCTAGTGGGATCTTATTCTATTCAGTTTATAGCTTTAAAAATGTTGTATTTAATGCCGGTGTTGAAGTCACAGCTGAGCATGGCTTTTTGCACTACTTATGGATTATCGGTTTTGGTGCTGTTCTTTTATTAAGTATTTATCAATTTATTTTTATTCCTAAAGAAGCCAAGCCTGGTGGCAGCTTCATGAAAGCTCAGCTAGCAGTGCCTCTTTACGCGACCATGTGTATTATTTCGGGCACCTACTTTATTGCTAATGGTCATGCTGCGGGTATTGGGATTTACCTGAACCAGATGATGGAGCTTTCGCAACTGTTTTTAGGTGTCGGCTTATACGTTTGGATCGGTATGCTGGTTAAGCGTACTAAAATGGCGCAAGCCGTTTTTGATGTGTTTCGCCCTTGGCATTTACCACCAGAAATGTTGGCAGTAGTGGTGGTAGTTATTGCAGCAGTACCAACAGCTTATACTGGTGCGTCGGGTATTTTTGTTATCGCGATTGGCGGGTTAATTTATAACGAATTACGTCGTGCGGGGGCTCGTCGTCAACTTGCATTAGCCGCTACTGCCATGTCAGGCAGTATGGGTGTGGTTTTACGTCCTTGCTTATTAGTGGTAATTATTGCTGCCTTAAATAAAGAAGTAACAACCGACCAGTTATTCGGTTGGGGTTTAAATGTTTTCTTATTAACTGCTGCGCTATTTGCAGCGGTTGCTATGTTCACCAAGCAAGGCACCATGAGTATTGAAAAAGCATCTGTTGCTTGGCCAGAAACTAAAAAAGCATTATGGAAATTGGTGCCTTATGCGATTGTTATCGGTTTAACCTTGTCCTTCTATGCAATATTCTTAAATGCTTATCTAGATGAATTCTCAGCACCTTTCATTCTTCCTGTGATGTTATTAGTAGTTTTGATTTACGAACGCATCAGTCAAGAAAAAATGGGCCGTGCGCAAATGAATATCGACCACATTGAAAATCGTTTAGAAGAATCTTGGACTGATTTAAAAACGGGGAACGACTCGATTGAAAAAACATTGCGTGAAGCAACAACAGAAACGACAGGTCACATCGGCGCACTATTAATGCTAATGGGTTTATCGGTCAGTATTGGTGGCGTTATTGAGCGTTCTCACTTGATGGACTTGGTGCCAGGAAGTTTTGAATCAGTCTGGCTAGCAATGGGGCTATTAGTCGTCATCTTAGTTGTGATTGGTATGGTTATGGATCCATACGGTGCTGTAATTTTAGTGAGTGCAACAATCGCCTCTATTGCGTATGACTCTGGAATAGATCCGGTGCATTTCTGGATGGTGACTCTGGTTGCCTTTGAGCTCGGTTATCTAAGTCCACCTGTGGCCTTGAATCATTTATTGACCCGGCAAGTGGTGGGTGAAAGAGAAGTGGCGTTGGCATCCCAAGAAGGTCATAACTTTTGGTATCGCTACGAGAAATTCTTATTACCGTTAACCGTAATGGGAATAGCATTAATCATCGTAGCCTTCTTACCGCTAGCAATTGGGTATAACTAAATATTTTTTACTTTTAGTTAGCACACAAAAAAAGCCGCTATTACTGCTCAAAATCAAGAGCAATAACAGCGGCTTTTTAGTGCCTACAAATTAGCGATTGTTTGGCTTAAACCAATTCAATTGCCATTGCAGTCGCTTCACCACCACCAATACAAAGAGCTGCAACACCTTTAGTGCCGCCAGTATTCTTAAGTGCATTGATAAGTGTAACGATTAAGCGAGAACCGGTAGAACCCACTGGGTGACCTTGAGCACAAGCACCACCATAGATATTTACTTTCTCAATATCCAAACCAAGATCACGAATAGGCATCATCGCAACCATAGCGAACGCTTCGTTTATTTCGAAAACATCAACATCATCTTTAGCCCAGCCAGCTTTAGCTAATACTTTTTCAATCGCGCCACAAGGAGCGATAGTGAATTCAGCAGGGGCTTGAGACTGAGTACTGTGAGCAACGATGCGAGCCAAAGGCGTAGCGCCTTTTTCTTCCGCAGTGCTTTCACGCATCAATACTAATGCAGAAGCGCCATCAGAGATTGAAGAAGCGTTAGCTGCGGTAATTGTTCCGTCTTTAGCAAAAGCAGGGCGCAAAGTTGGGATCTTTTCGATATTAGCGTTGAATGGCTGTTCGTCATTCTCTACTACTGTTTCGCCTTTACGAGACTTAACCGTAACAGGAACGATTTCAGCAGTATTTAAACCACCCTCGATCGCTGCTTTGGCACGATTCAAAGACATGATTGCATAATCATCCATCTCTTCGCGGGTATAACCTTTTTCAGTAGCAACGTCTTGAGCGAAAGAGCCCATTAAGCGACCTGTTTCAGCATCTTGCAGACCATCAAGGAACATGTGATCTTCTGGGGCTTTACCAGCACCCATGCGTAAACCTGTACGAACGCCTTCTAATATATAAGGCGCGTTAGACATAGATTCCATGCCGCCAGCAACAGAAATGTCTACTGAACCCGCTTTAATTGCATCGTGAGCAAACATAGTGGCTTTCATACCAGAGCCACAAAGCTTATTGATCGTAGTCGCGCCAGTTGCATCTTCAAGGCCTGCTTTACGCATGGCTTGACGAGCAGGGCCTTGCTTAAGGCCAGCAGGTAAAACACAACCCATAACCACGTCTTCAACGTCTGCGGCATTGATGCCAGCGCGTGATACTGCTTCTTTAATGGCAATTGCGCCAAGGTCAGTTGCACTGATAGAGCTCAAGCTGCCGTTGAAGCCGCCCATTGGGGTGCGTGCTGCACCCACGATTACTACGTTATCTTGCTTAGCCATTTCTATTTCCTCGAACGGATTAATTTAACTGAAGATAAAATTTAGGGCGCTATTGTATGCGATATAACGCCTTGGGTGTAGTCGCTGTGTTTTTAGTAAGCCAAATAGGTGGCTAGTAAATAAGCATGAGTCAAAAAAGGATAAAGCTGGTTGAATGCTGATCAGAGCGACAACAAAATGCGAAAATGATTGTTTTTTGATCGTAAAGTTAGGTCTTGAGTGTGTTTAGTTACGTTATGAAACAAAAACTCGACTAATAACTTTCCCGAATCATACTAAAGAGTGATGAGCTTGATGGCATAGGCGTTTATAGTCGTGTCATCTATGTTGGGGATGAGTTTTTAATAGCTCATTTTCAATTGCGAACAATAATCATAACAAAAAGTAGCAGGTAGACCTATGGTGAAGAAAACCCTCCTCAGTCTCGCAATTGCAGCGAGTACAGCGGGATTAACCGCTTGTAACATCAGTAGCACGAGTGATTCAAATAAAGTTGCAACTGATCCGATTACCGCTGGCCAACCAGGACAAGCTCCTGCAACAGTGTCGCCGATGTTTAATCCAGCTCGGGGTCAATTACCTTTAGCAACTGATTTCTTATTTGGTTTCCCAACAAATGAAGACGGGACTCCTGTATATCCTACAGATGCTGATGGTACTCTTTACCATGCAGATGCCTATACGACTAACAGTGAAGGCGTTCGAGTTCTAATTGGCCCTCAAGATGAAGGCTATAACCCTGTCATCAATGCATTGAATGAGATGGATGGCGTTTCAATTAATGCAGAAATCGACATTCCTGTGAATGGCAATGTTGATATCTCTACTGTTCTTCCAGGTCAAAACTTAATTCTTGTACCTCTTAATTATGATGACCCTGTAACTGGAGGCTTAGTTGAAGGGGAGAGCCCTTTCAAGATAGAGTTTACTGACTTCACTGTTTCAGTCGTGGAATATGCAGTAGCAGAAGGCGATGCTAGTAAATATACTTTACGCGTCAATCTGACTAAGCCTCTAGCATCGAAAACTCGTTACTTAGTTATTGTTGCCAATAATGGTGAAAACAGCATTAAAGACCTTGCTGGTAATAACATGGTAATGCCAGCTCACTATAAACAACTAGCGGGTGACGATGATTTATTAAACCCTGCATTAGCTCCTGCACGTACTTTGGTAAAAGACTGGAGTGCCTTAGCTCAAGGCTATCTTGACGCGAAGCAACAAGATACTAGTGGCCTAGTTATGGCTTATACTTTTACTTCCGGTGGCGGTATTGAAGTATTAAGCACCATGGCAGCACCAGGTAATGCTAATCCTCTTTTGCAGCAAACTCCTGCACTTCGAGCTATTGTAGCAGCCGCTTTTGCAGCTCACCCTACTGATCCTGCTGCTGCACAAGCTGAGGCTGCTCAGAATTTAGGTCTTGCAGGTGTTCCTGCTGAAAGTATCCCTGCCGTTATTGGCCTGGCGACTAGCCTACAAACTCCTGGGCCACGTACTGTAAGTTTGCCTGCTGTTGGAGGTTCGGGTGGACTAGCAATTTCTGACTTTAATCCAGCGCTTACTGCAGCTGCAACTGTATTAACGGGGACCATTGATCTTCCTTACTACCTAGAAGCTCCAGCCGGTGCTTATACTGGTGAAGACCCAGTGAACGATGGCTATTTATGTACTCCGACTGGTGCTGATGATGCTGTTTGTATTGCACGTATAGCAAGCGCGGGCAATACGATTGTTAGCCAATGGTCAGCGGATGATGCTTTAGAGCCTATTTTAGGTGTAGCAGCTCCTTCTACCAATGTGACGCGCTTATATCCGTTTGCTAAGAAAAATGGCATGCGTAAAGCACCCATAATGGTTGTTAAGCCTAATGCAGCAGCTGCTACTTTTGGTCATGCTTCCGGATACCCTGTCATCATTTATCAGTCCGGTATTTTTGGCGATCGTACAGATGCATTGGCAGTTGCTAATCAAATGGCAAATGCTGGCTTTGTTACCGTATCTATGGACTTTCCACTTCACGGTGTGATGCCTACTGATCTTGCAGGTGCTACTGGTGAGACTCCAATGCAAGCCTTGCTACTTGGTGCTCAAGATGTTGCTGCTGATGCCTCGACTATCGGAGCGGCTACAGTCGCTGAGCGTCACTTCGGTCTAACTAAGAGTGCTGCTGGATTTACACCGACGGCAGTAAGCTCTACTGATCCTGCGCTTAATGTTTCTGGTTCATTGTTCTTTAACCTAATCCACCTACAAACTGCACGAGATAACTTACGTCAGCCTGTTATGGATTTGTTAAACCTTAATGCTTCATTAGCGACTATCGATCTGGATGATAACGTAGCTACTACGGATATCGACGTGGCTCAGGTTCACTTTACTGGTCATTCATTGGGCGGTATTGTTGGTACAACATTTGTTGCAACCAATAACTTAAACGGTGCACTTAATCCAGTTGGTAACGCAGCACTACCACTGATTAAAGAATCTGTTCTTGGTATGGCAGGTAGCGCAATTCCCCGTTTATTAGAAGCTTCTGCTAGTTTTGGTCCTTCTATTAAAGGCCCAATTACTACTCCTAAAGAAGATGGTGGTTTTGGTCTAATTGATAATGAAGAAGCTTATAATCAGCTGTTCTATGTTTTTCAAGGTTCTCTAGACTCTGCTGATCCAGCGAGTTTCGCTCAATCGGTGTCTGGCATCTCAACCCTTGCGGGTTTGAAGTATATGGTGATTGAGTCTATTGGTGATTTGGTTGTACCAAATTCAGCAACCTCTCCACTTGCAGGTACTGATCCTCTTGCAGCTTTATTGGGCACATCACAGATTGATGGTGATACGGCTGACTTCGCATCAGGTAAATACTTAGTTAAATTCAATGATGCGGATAGTTCACATGGGTCTTTAGCTACACCAGGTACTGACGGTTCTGAATTAGCAGCATTTACAGAGATTACGACGTTAACACTTAAGTTATTCATGGGTGCTGATCCTGAGATTACGGATTCAACAGTTGTTTCACCAGTTGTTTCAGCTGCTGAATAGTCGGGATAATACGGAATATAATTATGAAAAAAATAAATACAATATTCAAAAAAGCTCCTTTGGCTCTTGCTTTAATAGCAGCGGCCAGTAGCTCACAGGCTACCGAATTTACCTTCGGTGATGATATGACTGTTCAGTGGGATAACACAGTAAGCTACGGTGTAGCTTGGCGTACTGAAGGTCCTGATAAGAATGCTATTCACCCAGGTAATGCTGCTGCGCTAGGTATGGAAGGCAAAGGCTCTTCGTATAACTACGATGACGGTACTTTGAACTTTAAAGAAAACTCGGTTTATACCAACGTTTTCAAATACTCTACTGATTTAGAAATCAACTATAAAAACTACGGTGCGTTTGTTCGTGCTCGTGCTTTTTACGATACTGAATTGGTTGATGGCGAGCGTGAATTTAAAGAGTTAAATGACGCAACAATCGATGCCGCGGGTAAAGGTTATGACCTTTTAGATGCGTTCGTTTGGGCTGATTATGACTTTGGTGATACGCCAGTAACGTTCCGCTTAGGTCGTCAGGTATTGAGCTGGGGCGAAAGTACCTTTATCCAAGGTGGTGTTAACAGCATCAACCCTGTAGATGCTGCTGCTTTCCGCCGTCCTGGTGCTGAAGTTAAAGACGGTCTATTGCCGGTTAACATGCTTTATACCTCTATCGGTCTTACGGCAGATGTGAGTTTAGAAGCGTTTTACCAGTTAGAATGGGAAAAGACACGTTCTGACCCATGTGGCACTTTCTTCTCAACCACTGATTTTGTTGCTGATGGCTGTGGGCCAGTATTGTTGGCTGGAACAGATGATGAGCGTGTTCTTTTAGCACTACGTGATGAAGAAATTGCTCAGGGTGTGCCACTGTCTCAACGCACTTCACCAGCAACAGAGCGCTTAGAAGATGATGAGCCCCGTGATGATGGCCAGTATGGTATGGCAGTACGTTGGTACTCAGAAGCGCTAGGTGATACTGAATTCGGTTTCTATTACACCAATCTTCATAGTCGCCTTCCGTTCATTAATGGTGCGGTAACAAATTACGATACGTTAGGTCTAATTACCGGTACTGCAGAAGGCGAAGTTAATCCTGATGCAACTTACGATAGTAAGTATCCTTTGTATCAAATTGCTTATCCTGAAGATCAACAGCAGTTTGGTGTTAGTTTTGCAACTTCTACTGAAGATGGCGCGTCAATTGGTGGTGAAATCAGCTATCGTCCAGATGCTCCAGTTCAGTGGAATGCATTTGAATTAATCTTAGCTGGTTTAGCTTTACCTTCTAGCCGTTTGTATCAAGATCGTTTAGCTGAAGTTGGCGGTGTTGATTTAAGTGGTAATGGCCCTGCTTATGCTAATGGTGCGCAATTAGCGGGTACCGTTCTTGAGGGCTACGATGAACTGGATATCTGGCAAGCTCAGATGACCGTTATTAAGTTCTTCGACCAAGTATGGGGTGCTGATCGTTTAGCAATTGCAGCTGAAATTGGCGCAACGTATGTTCCTGATTTACCAAGCTTAGATGACGCGCGTTATGGTCGTTCTGGTGCCTTTGGTTTAGGTGATGCGGTAAACGTTGATCCAGTAGCTCAAGCTCCTGGTGCAGATGCATGTTCTGTAGGCTATGGTGATTCAGCTTCCGGTGCTAACTCAAATACAAGCAACTGTACTGATGAAGGTTATGTTGATCAGTTATCAGGTGGTATTCGAGTTCGTGCTGGTATCGATTACAACAACGCATTCGCCGGTGTGAATATGACACCTAAGATGTCTTTGGCTTATGATATCGGTAATGGTCCAGAGCCTGGTTCTCAGTTTATCGATCAACGTTTAGTTTCAAGTGTTGGTGTTAACTTTGTTTACTTAAACAGAACTCAAGTAAGCGTGGACTACACTAACTTTAGTGGCGGCGATCACAATACCGCAAAAGATCGTGACAACATTGCATTGTCAGCAAGTTATTCATTCTAACCAGTTGTGTTCAAAGAGTTATAGAGGGCATATAAATGCTTAAGAATTATAAGAAAGTGGGAAGCGCAATTGCGCTTTCCTTGATGGTCGCAGCTGCCAATGCCGGTGTATCACCGACAGAAGCTGCTAAAATTGGTAAAAGCTTAACGCCAGTCGGCGCTGAAAAAGCTGGCAATGGTGCTGAGATTACAGCTTGGGAAGGCGGTATTACTACTCCTCCTGCTGGCTATAAAGTTGGTGATAAGCATGTTGATCCGTATGCTGCTGAAGAAATCAAATATACGATTACTTCTGCGAACTACAAAAAGTATGCAGATAAGTTGAGCGATGGCCAAAAGGCTATGTTCGAAAAGTATCCTGATACTTATCGTATGCCAGTTTATCCAACGCATCGTTCTTCTGCCTATCCGCAGGAAATCTATGATGCAACTAAGACAAACGCAACAGAAACGAGCTTGGTTGAAGGCGGAAACGGCTTAAACAACTTCGTTGATGGTGTTCCTTTCCCAATCCCAGCAACGGGTGTTGAGGCTATTTGGAACCACATCGTTCGTTATCGCGGTGGTAGTGTATCTCGTGTTGTGGGTCAAGCGACTCCACAAGCAAACGGTGCATACTCTTTGGTTCGCTTTAAAGACGAATTTACTTTCCGTAATAAGTTGAAAGATTTTGATGCTTCAAAAGATCAGAACGTATTGTTCTACTTTAAACAGGACGTAGTTTCTCCAGCACGTTTAGCGGGTAACGTTCTTTTGGTTCATGAAACATTGGATCAAATTAAAGAGCCGCGTAAAGCTTGGGTTTATAACGCTGGTCAGCGTCGTGTTCGTCGTGCTCCACAGGTAGCTTATGACGGTCCAGGTACTGCTTCTGATGGTCTACGTACAGCAGATAACTTCGATATGTTTAACGGTGCTCCTGACCGTTATGACTGGAAGTTAATTGGTAAGCAAGAAATGTACATTCCATACAACTCTTACAAGCTAAATTCTGGCGATGTTAAGTATGATGAGATCGTAAAAGCAGGTCACATCAACCAAGACCTAACACGTTATGAGTTACACCGTGTTTGGAAAGTTGAAGCAACATTGAAAGAAGGCAAGCGCCACGTATATGGCAAGCGTACTTTCTATCTTGATGAAGATACTTGGCAGGCAACTCAAATCGATCACTACGATGGTCGTGGCCAGCTATGGCGTGTAGCCGAAGCACATAACATCATGTTCTATGACACACTAGTGCCTTGGTATGCTGTTGAAACTTTGTATGACTTGAACTCTGGTCGTTACCTAGTTCTAGGTCTTGATAACGAAGAAACAGGCTCTTATGAGTTTGGCTTCGAACGTAGCTCTGGTGACTATACTCCAGCAGCACTACGTCGTGCAGGTCGTCGCTAAGACACTGTATTTCGTATCTTAAGGCTACTTAGTTAGCCTTAGACTTAAGAAAACCCGCTAATGAGTGATCGTTAGCGGGTTTTTTTGTGCCTGTGATTTGGTGAGTTATGAGTAAGAGCCTAAAGGTTAAAAGCGGTTAACCACCGAGTTGTATGGACTCCCACCTTTAACGAAGTAACGTGATAAGTAAGCCTACTTTCACAAAGAAGCTATACATCTTGGCGGTGAGTCTTCTTTTAAGAAGCCAACTTAAACGACAGGCACAAAAAAGGGAGGCTATGAAGGCCTCCCTTTTCATTTAACTCAGTATTTTCTAGCCATTAACTAGGTAATGAGTATAGATACTGGCAGCGTAGCCTAAAGCAATAACTGGGGTCCACTTCAGGTGACTGAAGAAAGTGTAGTGACCACGCGCCTGCCCCATAAGTGCCACACCTGCCGCAGAGCCTACTGATAACAAGCTACCACCAACACCAGCGGTTAAGGTTACTAGTAACCAATGGAACTCTGACATGTCTGGATTCATGGTTAATACTGCAAACATTACGGGAATGTTATCAACGATGGCCGACATAATACCAACCAGTATATTGGCAACATCAGGGCCTAGTTCGCCATAGATATAGGCAGAAGACATGCTTAGATAACCGATAAAGCCAAGACCACCTACAGAAAGAATTACGCCGTAGAAGAAGAATAGGGTATCCCACTCGGATTTTGCTACCTTGTCGAAGATATCAAAACCGTCATGGTGCGGTTCACTGCTGGGCGGTAAATCCGTTGCCGCCATCTTTGGTTCACCTTCTTTAAACTGACGTATATAGAAACCATAAAGTTTAAGATACGCTAGACCAAACATCATGCCGTATACAGGGGGTAGGTGTAAGAAGTTGTGGAAGCTTACGGCAGTAACGATGGTCAGTAGAAATAAGCCAACCATCTGCAGGCCGCCAGGCTTAATTGTTACCTGCTCATTTGAATCAGATTTAGGGGTGCCTGAGGGTAAGGCAAAATGCATAATCGCGGCAGGAATTAGAAAGTTAACCACGGATGGAAGGAATAGGTTAAAGAAAGTAGCGAAATCTATAAGACCTTTTTGCCATACCATTAGGGTTGTAATATCACCAAATGGGCTGAAAGCACCCCCTGCGTTTGCAGCAACAACAATGTTGATACAAGCGATACCGATAAAGGCTGGCTTGTCGGCACCGACTGCCATAACAACGGCGCACATAATCAGTGCAGTGGTTAAGTTATCGGCAACTGGTGAGATAAAGAATGCAAGAATACCCGTTAACCAGAATAAGGATTTATAGCTAAATCCTTTTGATACCAACCAGCTACGTAATGCATCGAATACACCACGCTCTAACATGGCGTTAATGTAAGTCATGGCCACTAATAGGAAGAAAAATAATTCGGCATATTCTAAAAAGTTATGGCGAATGGCTACTTCCGCGGCATGGGGAAAGCCGTTGTTCATATAAACGGCGGCAATCATGATCCAAATAATACCAGCAGACATCATTACTGGTTTAGATTTACGCATGTGAATTTGTTCTTCAAATATCACAAAGATATAACCAATCACAAAGACTGTTATGGCTGCGTAGCCAACCCAGTGCGAGGTTAAATCGATCCAGTTTCCTTGGTCAGATGATGCGAAAGCAAGACTGGGCAGGAGTAAAAAAACGAAGGGCATTAGCCAGGTGAGCGGGAATTTCATGGGGGGTCCTATCTGAACAAGCGGTATATGTATAAATTTGCTGGATTATAGACAGACAGAGCACCAAGTTAAAGCAGATAACTTGATATGGGTGGTCATTTAGAGTGATTAGCAGGATAGTTTGGATATAATTAACTATATTACTGATTTAGATTATGAAATAGGTATAACGTGATAAAAGTATTAATAACAGGCGGAACCATTGATAAGCAATATAATCCATTAAACGGAGAGCTTATCTTTACTCAAACTTCGGTAGAAAAGATGCTGCTGCAATCACGTAGTACTGTTGAAACTGAACTTGAAGTTTTGATGTTAAAAGACAGTTTAGAGATGCAGGATCAAGATCGCGAAATACTTTCTTTGGCTTGTAATAAGGCGACAGAAAAGCAGATTATTATTACTCATGGCACTGATACTATGGTGGAAAGTGCAGAGACTATTCACCAACATCTAGCCAGTGATAAAACCGTCGTTCTACTTGGTGCTATGGTGCCTTATCAATTCAAACAATCGGATGCGTTGTTTAATTTAGGCTGTGCGATGAGCGCAGTACAAATTTTAAAACCTGGGGTTTATATTACGATGAATGGCCAGGTATTTGATCACAAAGAAGTGGTCAAAAACCGAGCCATTGGTGAGTTCGTTCACTTAGAAGGCTAAGTATACGAAGAAAAACTTATCGTGAAACTTGAATCTGAGCGGGTTTAATTTCCCGCTGCTTGCGGCGTATTGTGGGTTGGGCTTTAGCCCATCAAATTTGACGGCATAAATGCCGACCTACCTTAGATTACAATATGCCTCTATTTCGCGAAGCGAGGTTGTTAATTTAAGCGTTAAGAAAAGTCCTCTGCAAGAAAACCACCCGTTTGGTGCGCCCATAATTGAGCATAAATACCTTTCTGCTCAATAAGCTCTTGATGACTTCCTTGCTCAACGATTTCGCCTTCATCAATTACGATTAGGCGATCCATAGCAGCAATTGTGGATAAACGGTGGGCAATGGCAATTACCGTTTTACCTTCCATTAATTGATACAGGCTATGTTGAATCGCCGCTTCTACTTCAGAATCTAGCGCGGAGGTTGCTTCATCAAGAATTAGGATCGGAGCATCTTTTAATAATACCCGAGCGATAGCAATACGCTGGCGCTGACCCCCAGACAGTTTAACCCCACGTTCACCGACCTGAGCATCGAGTCCAGTATTACCTGCTAAGTCAGCTAGACCCTGAATAAACTCATGGGCTTCAGCTTTATTTATTGCTTGATGTAAATCTTCTTCTGAAGCATCAGGGCGGCCATAAAGAATATTCTCACGCACAGAACGGTGCAGTAGCGAGGTATCTTGAGTCACCATGGCGATATTGGCACGCAGAGATTCTTGCTGAACTTGAGAAATGTCTTGGCCATCAATTTTTACTGACCCTGATTCAAGATCGTAAAAGCGCATCAAGGCATTAACCAGTGTTGATTTTCCAGCTCCAGAGCGTCCGACCAAACCTACTTTCTCGCCTGCTTTAATATTCAGGTTTAAATCTTTGATAATGCGTTTTTGAGAAATAACACCTTGTTTATCTGCCATGGCATAACTGAAATTCATTTTACAGAATTCAATATCACCATGTTCAACCACGAGGGGCAAAGCGCCTTTTTGATCGGTTACCTGCAGTGGTTGAGAAAGTGTTTTCATGCCATCAACAACGGTACCGATGTTTTCAAATAAGGCGCTCACTTCCCACATAATCCATTGCGCCATGCCGTTTAAACGCAGCGCTAGAGTAATCGCAATAGTGATTGCGCCAATACCAATGGCACTTTCTTGCCAGAGAAAAATAGATAGCGCCCCAATAGCAAATACCAAGAAATAATTTAATCCTTGAATACTAACGTTTAAGCCCGTGGCTAAGCGCATTTGTTGATAAACCGTCGATAGGAAACCTTGCATACCTTGCTGGGCATAGTCTGCTTCTCGTTGGGTGTGAGAAAACAGCTTAACCGTAGCAATATTGCTATAAGAATCGACGATGCGTCCTGTCATGGTTGAGCGGGCATCAGCCTGCACGGTTGAAACAGCTTTTAACTTAGGCACGAAGTAATATTGCAAAACGATATACATAATTAGCCAAATCAATAATGGCACCATTAATCGAACATCAGCTTGGGCAATAATAAACAGCATGGATAAAAAATAAACAACCACATAAACCATAACGTCCAATAGTTTCATTACAGTTTCGCGTACCGCAAGTGAGGTCTGCATCACTTTAGTAGCGATACGGCCAGCGAACTCATCTTGGTAAAAACCTAAACTCTGCTTCAATAAATAACGGTGCGCTAACCAGCGAATAACCATTGGGTAGTTGCTTAGTAATGTTTGATGAACGATAGCAGCATGCAACAAAACTAAGCTGGGCAATACAATAAGAACAATAATCCCCATGGTGATTAGGGTGCCTTTTTCTTCTGCCCAAAATGTTTCTTTATCTTTCGTTGCTAACCACTCAACCAGCTCTCCCATGAAGCTAAATAATGAAACTTCTAGCATGGCTAATGTAGCGGTTAATATCGCCATTAAAAGTAAGGGAACTTCAATGCCACGACTGTAATGACAGCAAAAAGCGAAAACCCCTTTTGGTGGCTGATCGGGTTCTTTGCTTGGGAAGGGTTTGATTAATTTTTCAAAAAAAGAAAACATAGTATTTCACGCAACCGGTATTCTGGTAATGAGTCATCGTAGTAATTAGACTAGGATACACTTATCATCAAAGAAAGCAGAAACATTTATAACCTGGCGGAATTGCAAAATGGCGAATGATCAAACTCAATACACAGCGCTTAATATTCAGTTTTTATTAACCGGTACTGAGTTGATGGTTGGGGATATCGTTGATACTAACTCGGTGATGCTAGCACAAAGTTTAAAAGATCATGGTGCTGAGTTAACGCGGAAAGTAACAGTAGGGGATGACTTTAATTGTCTTGTTGCTGAAATTGAACATATCAGTCAGCAAGCAGATGTCTTAATTATTAATGGCGGGCTGGGGCCAACAGAAGATGACCTCACAGCCGAAGCATTAGCCAAAGTTATTGATCAGCCATTAGAAGAAAATCAGCAGGCTCTTCGCCATTTAGAAGCATGGTGTGAAAAGCGCGGCTTTCGCTTAGAAGGTGCCAACCGAAAGCAGGTATTATTGCCTCATGGTATTGAGGTGGTCGCAAATGATGTTGGCAGCGCTGTCGGGTTTTCTATTACACATAATAATTGCTTAATTATATGTACTCCTGGGGTGCCGAGCGAATTAAAGGTGATGTGGGCTAAAGAAATTTTACCGCTATTAAAGCCACGTTTACCTAATTTAGATAAGGTTAAAACGATCAAACTACCTGTTTTTGGCATTGGTGAATCGGCTATTCAAAATTTATTTCATAAGCAATTAGCCGATTGGCCAGAAGAAATTGAAGTAGGTTATCGCGCCGCGTCTCCTTTGGTTGAGCTGAAACTCACAACCCGTAGCTCTGCGGCTGAAAAGTTGTTACCTAATTGGCAAGATAAGCTGACCACGTTATTAGCAGGGCATGTGTTAAGCATTGATGATACTGAAGCGCCGCAATCAGCCTCTGTGGCAAAATCGTTGGTCGATTTATTAGCACAATATAAGCAAACAATTACCACGGCTGAATCTTGTACGGGCGGCTTAATTGCATCGAACTTAACGCGCATCGCGGGCTCTTCTCAAGTCTTTGAAGCAGGATATGTAACCTATTCAAATAGAATTAAGTCAGAGTTATTAAACGTTAAGCAGCAAACTCTAGTTGAACATGGTGCAGTGAGCGAAGCGGTGGTATTAGAAATGGCGCAAGGAGCATTAGCGGCTTCAGGGTCAGATTGGGTTGTCTCCGTTTCAGGTATTGCGGGGCCTAGTGGTGGCAGCGAAGAAAAGCCTGTCGGTACAGTTTGGCTATGCTGGGGAAGTGCTAAGCAATTAAAAACAAAATGCCTAGTCTATCCAACGAATAGATTGAATTTTCAGCGCTTCATTGCGAACGCTGGGTTGGACTTAATTCGTCGAGAAATTTTATTGATAAAAGAAGAGCCATCTTATTTTTCTCGTACCGGTAAGTAGTCTATGCTTTAAATGGCAGATCAGAATAAAGTCGTACAAGGCTAACGTTGAATAGCTAAAGTGAAATAAGGCAAATGTCGAATGGGGCAAAAATTATGATAACTATTGAAAACAGTGGTCTATTCATTATTGATGTACAGGGAACGCTAGCCGAGCAAATGCATGAATCTTCAGCATTGTTCAAAAACTTATCGATTTTGATTCAAGGGGCTAAGTTATTAGACATCCCGATAGTCTGGGTTGAGCAATTGCCAGACAAGCTCGGTTCAACTCATAAGGATATTCTGCCTTATCTTTCTGAGCAGTCTATTTCAAAATCTACTTTCAGTGCTTGGGGAGATAATGAAGTGCGCTCGCAAGTAGAAAAGTTAAATCGCCGAAATTGGTTGGTAGCAGGGATAGAGTGCCATGTTTGTGTTTATCAAACGGTGCGGGATTTATTGAAAATGCATTACGATGTGCATGTGGTGAGTGATGCGGTGAGTTCAAGAACGCAGGACAATAAAAAAATAGGGCTGCAAGCGATGCAAGCGGCTGGGGCTAAAATGACCAGTACCGAAATGGTCTTGTTTGAGTTACAACAAAAGGCAGAAGGAGAAGTTTTTAAGCAGCTTATTAAGCTGGTTAAATAAAGAGCAAGGAATAAAAGTGTAGGTAGTGGCTTTAGCTCGACATTGTGATGCATTGATACATCTGTCGGCCTAAAGGCTGACCTACACTAAAAATACAAATTAGTTATTCGCGTGTAGCTCTTCGTTCAACTGGATAGCTGTTTTGTTCGTTACACATTCAACCGCGCCAGAGATAGAGTTGCGACGGAAAAGAAGATCCGCTTTACCCGCTAAATCACGGCCTTTCACAGTTTCTACAACATTCTTAGCGTCGTCTAGAACCTGAATCTTAGTGCCCGCAGTAATATACAAACCAGATTCGATCGTGCAACGATCGCCCATTGGGATACCAGTACCAGCATTAGCGCCTAGCAAGCAGTTTTCACCAACAGAAATAATGATGTTACCGCCACCAGAAAGCGTACCCATAGTAGAGCAACCGCCACCTAGGTCAGAACCGTTACCAACAACAACCCCAGCAGAGATACGGCCTTCAACCATAGAAACACCTAACGTGCCGGCGTTAAAGTTAACGAAGCCTTCGTGCATGATGGTTGTGCCTTCACCAATGTGTGCGCCTAAACGTACACGAGCGGTATGAGCAATACGAACGCCACTTGGAACTACGTAGTCAGTCATGCGTGGGAACTTATCAACACAGTTAACACTTAACAAATCGCCTTTCAAACGCGCTTGTAGTTGAGCTTCTGGAAGCTCTTCAAGATCGATTGCGCCTAGGTTAGTCCAAGCAACGTTTGGTAATAGACCAAACATGCCGGCTAGGTTGATACCGTGTGGCTTAACTAGGCGGTGAGATAATAAGTGCAGCTTCAAATAGACTTCAGGCGTTGATTCAGACTGAATGTCAGATTCTAGAATCGTGATAACCACTGGCTTCTGGCTTTCAGTACAAGCACGAGCCAATTTAGCTTGTGCTGGTGCAATCGCTTCTAATGCAGCGGCTAGGGCTTCAAGTTCACCACCGTCTACTTCAACAGCTTGGTTGCCGCCTTCATAACCGATTGCATCTTTTGCAGCGGTAATAATGTCAGCGCTTGGCTGAAAAAGAGGGGCCTGGTAATAAACTTCTAACCATTCGCCTTTAGTGTTTTTTGTGCCTAGGCCAATCGCAAATGCTGTGCTCATAATAAAGTCCTTACTTTAAGTAGTGAATAAGTGAATAATAGGTTGATTAAGAATTGATAAATTCTTGGTAATCGTCGGCTTTAAAGCCTAATAATTTGTTCTCTGCATCATCAATTAATAAAGGGCGTTTGATGATGGAGGTGTTGTCTAACATGACTTGTATGGCAGAAGCCTGATCAATAGCTTCTTTGACATCGTCAGGAAGTTTGCGCCAAGTAGTGCCACGCTTATTTACCAGTGCTTCCCAGCCTAGGTCTTTTACCCATGCGTTTAACATTTCAGGGCTCAAACCGTCTTTTTTATAGTCGTGAAACTGATATTCAATACTTTCCGCTTCCAGCCATTTACGGGCTTTCTTGATGGTATCGCAGTTTTTAATGCCAAACATGGTGATCATATAGAGACGCCCTGCTAAAAAAGAGCGCTATGGTAGCAAAATTGTAAGCATTAGGGCAGTAGGGCACAAAATAGACGATTAATAACACTCAGCCCTTGTATGGTTGAAGCCAAAAAAATAAAATAGTAGTAGATAACATAGAAAAGGACGGTGGGTTGAATAAAAATATCAAGACAGCTGGCCCAGTGAAGACAACTCTATTGTTGATGCTCTTTAGTTTCGCATCAGTATCCAGCTATTCCGCGCATACTGAGGTCGAGTCTGATTCTGATGATTATATTGTGGTTAAAGCGTTTAACGATTTTCTTCATTGGGTGGAAGAAGAAGTGAAATACATTGATGAAAAGTATTTTCACCCATCCGAAAAAGAGACGACGGAACAGACTGCGCCTATCTCTGTGATTGTTATTGAAGAGGATGCTACTCCCGCTCTTAACCTCACTATTCCTGATATGGAAGATGATGAGATGATGGATTACAGCAATATGGAGTTAAATGATACTCAGTTACTTAATTTTCCTGATATGTTTTCTGAACATACTAAAGAGGCATTCACTGAAAAAGAGTCGACAACTTCATTTGGAGGGCGGATATTAATGGATGAAGAAGAGCTCGAAGGTATGGAAGAATACCGCTTGAAAGACGTACGCGAAGCGGTGCGTGGGGCTGAAGTATCGCTAGAATTTAAAACCAATTAGCTTAAAACTAACTAGCTTAAAGTAATTAACCCTAATCAGAGGCTAGGCAAAGTTCCATCCATTGCTCTATCCCTGCACTGCGAAATTTCTGTCTGTGCAAAATGAAATAAAACTGCCGTTGAAAGTCTCTGTGTGGCACAAGCAAGCGGACTAAGCTGCCACGCTTAAAAGCATCCTCCAGGGTGATCTGCGATAAGCAGCCTATGCCTAAATTAGCTTCGACTGCGCGTTTAATCGCCTCGGTATGCTGCAATTCATGAGCAACCGTTAGATCAGGTAAAATTCCATGCATAGCACGTTCAAACGCTTGGCGGGTCCCTGAACCTGCTTCTCGCTGAATCCAGTGTGCTGCTATCAAATCTTTATCTGTAATAGTGGCCTGTTTGGCGAGAGGGTGTTTAGGGCTGCAAAAAACAGCGAGTTCATCATCACGCCAAGGAATAACATCTAAATCCGAATGCTGTAATTCACCTTCAATCAGACCAATATCCAAATCAAAATTGAGCACTTTTTGGCTAATGCTTGAGGTATTCGCTACTTCTAAACTGATGTTCGCATTAGGCTGCTGGCGCATCATTTCAGCCATGATATTCACTGCTAAATAATTCCCAATGGACAACGTTGCACCAACCTTTAAATGGCCAGCATCAGCATGTTTAAGTAAGGTTTGCTCCAAATCAGCGGCTTGGGCTAATAAACTTTCAGCTTTGGGGCGAATTAAACGCCCTTGTTCATTCAGTTGTAAGCGCTTACCGATACGATCAAACAGCTGCACATCAAATTGCTGCTCTAGTTCTTTTAAAGCTGAGCTGGCGGCACTTTGAGAAAGATTAAGGGCTTTGGCTGCTTTACTCACATTTTGCTTATGGGCAATGCCTAGAAAGACTTCAAGCTGACGCAGGGTATAGCGCATAAAATAATCTCAATTATTTAAAATCATCACATATCTATAAAATCGATAAATGTAATAGATATAATCTGTTTTTCTGATTAATAAGTCTAGGGTATTCTGAGCTCAGTTAATTAATTCAGATTAAAAGTTGAGGTACGCCGTGAGTAAGATGATTCGTGAGACAGTTACTAAGGTACATCACTGGAACGATACACTGTTCAGTTTTAATACTACCCGTAATCAGGGACTACGTTTCAAAAACGGTCACTTCACCATGATTGGCCTAGAGATTAATAATAAGCCTCTTTTGCGTGCTTACAGTATTGCCAGCGCTAACTATGAAGAAGAAATGGAGTTTTTCAGCATCAAGGTGCAAGACGGCCCATTAACTCAGCATTTACAGAATTTAAAAGTAGGCGACGAAATATTAGTCGGTACTAAGCCAGTAGGAACGTTGATTGCTGATCACTTAATTCCGGGCAAGAACCTGTATTTATTAAGTACGGGCACAGGCTTAGCACCTTTTATGAGCATCATAAAAGACCCTGAGATCTACGAGCAGTTCGATAATGTTATTTTGACTCATGGCGTGCGTGAAACATCAGAGCTGGCTTACCAACACTTTATTGAAGAAGAGCTACCGAATAACGAATACTTTGGTGATGTGGTTCGCCAAAAGCTGAAGTATTACCCGACCGTAACCCGTGAAGAATTCCGTAATCAAGGGCGCTTAACCGACCTGATGGAAAGTGGCAAGTTGTTCAGCGATTTAGGCTTGCCTGAAATCAATCTTGAAAATGACCGCTTCATGTTGTGTGGCAGCCCAAGCATGCTGAAAGACTTCTGCAAGATTTTAGATGATAAAGGATTTGAAGAAGCGCGCCAGGGTGAGCAGGGGCATTATGTGATTGAACGTGCTTTTGTTGAAAAGTAGGCAAGAAAAACCATAAGAACAGAAAAAAGCGATTCACCACAGAGCCGCTGCGCAGAGTCGCTACGCTACACGGAGAACAGCAAAAGATAGAACAGCAACAGATGGGAGGGCAGAAAAGAGTAGATTAATCAGAACTAATAAGGCTTGTATGAGCCTTTGTTTAAATTATTTTTCTCGCACACGGGTCCTTACAAAAATGTCAGAATAGCACCTAGCCAAACCCGTCTATTATCCTGCACACTGGACTCAATCTAAGAATCTAGTTTGCAGGGACGTACCATGAAATCCAAATCCATTTTCACTTTAGTCATCGCTATCGCGCTTTTGGCCTCTATGTATGCGGGTCGCTACTACATGGGCTTTGTTGATCTATCCCCGGAAGTCGTTAATAGCCGCTATGCTAATGATGAGTCAAAATTCATTCAGCTTGATGGGCTGCAGCAAGGTATTAATCTTCACTATCGTGATGAGGGCTTAAGTTCGGTTGATAATCCAGATGCCCCAGTATTATTTTTATTGCATGGCATTATGGCCAGTCTGCATACTTGGGATGGCTGGGTTGAGCATCTTAAAAATGACTTTCGTATTATTCGCGTCGACATTCCAGGTTTTGGTTTAACTGGGCCGTATAGTGACGGTATTTATAATATCGAACGTTCAGTGGATATGCTGGATCAATTAAGCGATAAACTCGGTATCGAATCATTCTTCTTAGCCGGTAATTCGATGGGGGGTTATATTTCGTGGAATTTTACTCTGGCTCATCCTGAAAAAGTCGATCGTTTGGTTTTATTAGATGCTGCAGGTTATCCTTTTAAACCGCCGATGATGTTAGAGCTATTGCGTACTCCTGTTTTAAAAGACGGTATAACTTTTATCACGCCAAGGTTTATCGTTACGAAAACCTTAAGCGAAGTGTATGGTGATGCTTCTAAAGTGAGTGATGAAACCATCGATCGCTATCATCAGCTTATGTTGCGTGAAGGAAATCGTGCAGCTGTGGTCTCTGTATTCGCCAGTCTTGCTCATGATGTAAGTGACAAAATTAAACAGCTTGAAGTTCCTACGCTCATTCAATGGGGCGAAGCTGATAAGTGGATTCCCCTCGCTAATGCAAAAAAGTTTGCGGATGATATTAAAGGATCTAAAACAATTATTTATCCGGGTATTGGTCATATCCCGATGGAAGAGATACCAGAAAAATCAGCAGCTGATGCGAAAGAATTTTTATTATATTTGATTGAAGAGCCACTGGATATTAAGCCTCTATCGGTGACCCCTGTCATTTTATGAATCCAGTTTTTAAGTATTAAGCCGCTGCTCTCTACTTAAAGTGAGCGGCGTGGATCCACAATAATATTGGCGAAAATCAAACCTGCGACCAGAGACATTAATATTAAAAATGCCTGACTGCCGAGTTGATCAATATGCAATATCTCTTGGCCAGAAATCGCCGTATTTAACCCCATATAAATTTTACTACCCGGAACAAGTACAACAAGACCTTGTAGCAGAACAATAGCGGCAGGGGCTTTTAACCAGCGGGCGTAGAGGTTGGCATAAATACCTAATACCAGAGCGGCGAAAAACGTACCTAGCGCAATGCCAAAAAAGGCAGAGGCGATAATACTTATGCCGTGGGCGAGGAAGCCTGCACTGATTCCCCATGGCGCATCTTTAAGGCGAATTTTAAACATCACCATTAAGCAAAAAGATAAAATCAACACCGCGAGCCAGCTACTCCAGCTAGGCAGAGGGAGTGCGATTTCAGTTGGGATCGAATGCAAGAAACTACCCCAAAATACATCCCCTAATGCAAAGCCTAATACAGCACCGAAATACAGTTTAAACATCACCATACAAGCATCCATGACCCTTGCTGTGCCTGAGATAAGATCCCTTGCTGCAAGTTCTGACAAACCTACCGTTAAAGCCAGTCCGGGAATGAAAACAATAATTGTAGCCAGTACGACTAACGAGTTATTCATCTCTGGAGCGGTGTAGCTAATACCTGTGACGAGAAAAGCAGAACAGATGGCAGTTAAAGGTTCTAGTGCTGATTGGATGCGGGAAGATCTCTCTGACCAATAGACTAAAAAAAATACCAATAAACCTAGGCCAAAAGAAACAGCTACATCGGTCCAGCTCGAGCCTACTAACATACTGAAGGCAGCGCTGGCTAAACCGAATGCAATAAAGATTACCCATTGTGGATGAGGGTGAGGCTTGTGAGTGATTTCTTCTAAGCGAATTAACGCATCATCTAGATCCCTTTCTCCAGAGCAAAGTTGTTCAACAAGTTCGTCAGTGCGGGCTAATAAACCCAGATCAAGTTCTCCAGGTTGAACTCGAGTGATATAGGTATGCTCTTGTCCTTCACGATCGCCTTTGGGCCAAAAGACGCAAGTGATTGTGGTAGGGCTAATCAAAAAAGAGCCTTCTAGATCTAAGGCATCACTTACTTTCATTAAGTGTGCTTCGAGCTGATAAGCTGGAGTACCACAATAATGTAAGGTTTTAGCAAGACGAATTAAGAAACGGCGTCTTTTTTTAAACAATGTTGAAGGCATAGTGTGAATGCATAGTGTACTGAAATGGAATAAGGTTGAAATAAAGAGTGACTGGAATAAATTATAGTCGCTAAATGAAAAACGGCCTGTTAAAAGAACAGGCCGGTTTCTAGTTGAGCTTCGTCAGTCATCATATCTTTGTGCCAAGGCGGATCAAAAATAAGGTCAACCTCTACCGAATTTACATTAGGAACCTTAGCAACTCGATATTCAACATCACTAATTAATACCGGGCCCATGCCGCAGGTCGGGGCGGTTAATGTCATGCGGATAATAACGTCTTTATCGTTAATATCGACGCCGTATATTAAACCTAGGTCTAATAGGTTAACTGGAATTTCAGGATCAAATATTGTGCGTAAGGCTTGGCGAATTTGGTCTTCGTGTACAAGACCATCACCTTTATCTTCAAAAACAATTTCTTCAGACTCTAATCCTAGTGCCGCAGCATCAGTACCGTCTACACGTACCATATTGCCATCAACTGTTAGGGTATAGTTTCCCCCTAATGCTTGGTTAATGGTGACAAATGTTCCGGCAGGAATGATTGTCGGCTGACCACTAGGCACTCTACGAGCAGGGCATTCCTGCTGAGCAACGACCATACGTTTTTCCATGGAAGCGCTCCTTTAAACCGAAAACGATTCGCCGCAACCACAAAGGTCTTTGGCATTGGGGTTGTTGAACTTGATAGTGCTGTTTAAACCTTCAGTCGAGTAATCGACTTCCGTGCCTTTCACCATCGCAAGATATTCAGTAGGAACATACAATGCGATGTCTTCAGCAACTTGAAAGCAAGTATCTTCAGCTAAAGGAGTTGTTACAAATTCGATATCGTATTTGAAACCTGAGCAGCCACTTTTTTTCACGCCAATGCGCACGCCAATAGCATCAGAGTTTGCTAACAGTTTGCGCACGTGAACCATAGCAGCTTCTGTCATGCTGACTTGTTGACTTTCTTTATTACTTGCTGCGTTTGGATCAAAAGTTTCAATTGTCATAACTTATCTCTTCAGGAAAATGGAATTACTTTCTATCAGTAGGTGAACGCTACTAGAGTAAAAACATTTTCACTTTTTCAATCGCTTTGAACAGGGCGTCGACTTCTTCTAACGTATTGTAGAAAGTAAAAGACGCACGTACCGTACCTGGAATATCGAACTGTTCCATTACCGGCATCGCACAATGGTGACCTGTACGAACAGCGATACCTTGCTGATCTAATAGCGTGCCGACATCGTGTGGATGTGTACCTTCAATTAAAAAGCTAAAGACGCTGGCTTTTTTATCACTGGTACCAATTAAACGGATACCGTCAGTTTGCGCTGCAAGCTCATTGGCACGAGCCAATAAGGTATCTTCGTGTTTGGCTAGTGCTACGCGGTCTAAACTATTCAAATAGTCGACAGCGGCCGCCATAGCGATAGCGCCGGCAATATTGGGTGTGCCCGCTTCAAACTTATACGGCAAAACGTTGTACGTTGTCTTTTCAAAGCTAACATGCAAAATCATTTCGCCGCCACCTTGATAAGGAGGCATGGCATTTAATAATGCTTCTTTACCGTACAGTACGCCTAAACCCGTTGGTCCAAACAATTTATGGCCAGAAAATGCGTAGAAGTCGCAATCTAATGCTTGTACGTCGATATCCCAATGAGCAACAGCTTGTGCGCCATCGATCAGGATTTTAGCGCCGACTTTATGGGCTTCACGAATAATGTCTTCAACTGGGTTTAAAGTGCCCAATGCATTAGAAACATGAACCACAGCAACAAATTTTGTTTTATCACTTAATAGTTTTAAATAGCCGTCATAATCTAACGAGCCATCGTCTAAAACGGGAATAACTTTTAATATTGCACCCGTTTGTTCACACACCATCTGCCAAGGCACGATGTTGGAGTGATGCTCCATACCAGAGATAATTATTTCATCGCCGGCTTTAACATTGGAGCGAACCCAAGTTTGAGCAACTAGGTTAATTGATTCTGTCGTGCCACGAGTCCAAATAATTTCTTCGCTTTTTTCTGCGTTAAGAAACTTTTGCATTGTGATACGCGCATCTTCGAACATCTGCGTCGCTTGGTCACTTAAAGTATGAGCGCCGCGGTGCACGTTTGAATTCGTGGTGCTGTAATAATTAGCAAGGGCATCGATAACAACTTGCGGCTTTTGCGTCGTCGCACCGTTGTCGAGATAAACCAGTGGCTTGCCATTCACTTGCTGGTGCAAGATTGGGAAGTCAGCACGAATTTGTTCGATGTCCATTTTTTTGCTATCGCTCATATTTAGCTTCTTACCTTAAATATTTAATAACTTTCAATGGTAGTTATTCAGCAGGTTTTATAAATCAATTAATGAAGGGGTATTTATTCCACAAAACGGCGTAAATACGTCCATGTAGCCTTAGTTCGGCATCCTTGCCTCGCATATTTGCTCCACAATTACCCAATCATGAATCTTTTTGTATCTTTAAATTAACTATTCGAGTAGTTGCTTTAATTACCCGATATGTTTCATTAATTCTTCATCACGACCGAAGCGCTGAGCTAGGATAGGGCGAATTAAATTGCGGATCGGGTCAAGTTCAAGGTTTTCTAATAATTCATTAATAAAACCGAAGCTCAACATAACGTCGGCTTCAGCAGCGCTAATACCACGGCTGCGTAAATAGAAGCGTGCTTGTTCATCGAGTTGAGCAATCGTTGCGCCGTGTGCACAGCGTACATCGTCAGCGTAGATTTCTAGCTCTGGCTTGGTATTAATCGTAGCATCGTTAGACAGTAATAAATTTTTATTACTTAATTCAGCCAGCGTTTTTTGAGCGTCTGGATGAATATGGATACGGCCGTTAAAAACAGCTTTCGATTTATCAGCCATGATGCCGCGGAATACTTCCTTAGTCGTACACTGAGCAACCTTGTGTTCAATGTTACTGTGGAAATCGATTAACTGTTTATTCTGTGGAAGATAAACACCAACCAATTCACAGTGACTGCCGCCGACATTATGATTCACATTAATGTCGTTGCGCACAATCTTAGCCCCTAGGCCAAGTTGGAAACTGTCGTAGTTAGCATCACGACCAAGGTCAACGTGTACGCCGCCAATCTGAATGCTGCCTTCTTGTACCAGCTGCAAACGATAATGGTTTAAACGTGCGTTATCACCAATTTTTGCTTCGGTAATCGCATTAACAAAACAGTTTTGCTCATCATCGTTACTTGCGAAGTGCTCAACGACTGTCGCGTTGGCGCCTGTTTCTAAAACGATTAACAAGCGAGCAGGAACCGTAAAGGCTTTTGCTTGTGGCGTTGTAATATGAGTAATTTGAATTTTAGTTTTCAATTGCTCATTTTTACCAACATGCACTAAAACACCATCCGTTGTGATCGCATTATTAAGTGCGGCAAAGACGTGTTTTTCTTGCTCAATGGCCGTGCCTAAATTATCAGCAATAATACTTTTCTGAGTATCATTAGCCTGACTAAAACGCACAACGTTTTTATGAGTTGTATTAGAAGAAAGCTCTTCAGAATACTGGCCATTAACAAAAACTAAACGCTGAGCATCTAATGCAGGAATAGTCGCAAGGCCATCAAGACCAGCAGCGCCATGAGTTTCAGCTAAACGACCATAACCTTCTTCATTAGAAGTTAGGTTATAAAGAGAAGTGAATTTCCACGCTTCTGTTTTACGCGTAGGAATTTCTTGCTGTAAAAAGCTGTCTGCACCGTTTTTATTTAGCGCGCCTAATAAAGAGCTTTGCTGTTCATTAATTGCGAGCAGACCTTTATGAAAATCAGTCATTAGCCAGCTCCGTTCTCAGCAGCGTCTTCTAACCAACCATAACCTTTTTCTTCTAGTTCTAAGGCTAATTCTTTGCCACCGGATTTAACGATTTTGCCATCGGCTAATACGTGAACGAAATCAGGAACGATGTAGTCTAATAGACGCTGGTAGTGAGTAACGATGATGAAGCTACGGTTTGGATCTCGTAAGCTATTCACGCCTTCAGCAACAACTTGCAAAGCATCGATATCTAGGCCTGAATCTGTTTCATCTAAGATGCAAACTTTTGGCTCTAACAACATCATTTGCATGATTTCGTTACGCTTCTTTTCGCCGCCAGAGAAACCTTCGTTAACGCCACGCTTTAAGAAGCTTTGGTCTAGGTTAACTAATTTACATTTAGCGCGAGCAAGTTTTAAGAAGCTAACAGAATCTAATGCATCTTTACCTTGAGCAGCACGAACAGAATCAACAGACGCTTTTAAAAACTCTAGGTTAGACACACCTGGGATTTCTACTGGGTATTGAAATGCTAAGAATAAACCTAAGCGTGCGCGTTCTTCTGGATCCATGTCTAACAGATCCGTGCCTTCTAGCTCAGCGCTGCCGCCAGTAACTTCATAGCCTTCACGACCAGAAAGAACATTACCTAGGGTACTTTTACCAGCACCGTTTGGACCCATGATGGCGTGAATTTCTCCAGGCTTAATGTCTAGGTTAAGGCCTTTCAGAATGTTTTTATCTTCAACGTTGGCTTTTAAATCTTTAATCGTTAACATTTTGGTACTTTCCTAAAATTTTAAAATTCTTTGTTGTGGGGCAAGTTTATTGTGAGAGTTACTAGGCTTTAACTTTTCGCCTAAACTCATCTTCTCGATCACAATATAAAATAATTTACGTCCTTGTACGGCTGCCGGTCTGGCCTTCCTTGGCCAGCCGTAATTCGGCAAACAAAGCGGAGCTTTGTGGCTCTTGCCGAATTACCCCACTGATCCTTCAAGCGATACTTCTAATAACTTGCCGGCTTCGACGGCGAATTCCATCGGTAGCTCTTTAAATACTTCTTTGCAGAATCCGTTCACAATCATGGAAACTGCTTTTTCAGTATCGATGCCGCGTTGCTGGCATAAGAACAATTGCTCGTCAGAAACTTTTGATGTTGTCGCTTCGTGTTCAACAATGGCGCTTGGATTTTTACTTTCGATATAAGGGAAAGTATGCGCGCCACATTTATCACCAATTAATAGTGAGTCACACTGGGTATAGTTACGAGCGCCTTTTGCACCAGGCCCCATTTTGACCAAACCACGGTAAGAGTTTTGGCTCTTACCGGCGGAGATACCTTTAGTGATAATGGTCGACTTGGTATTTTTACCCAAGTGAATCATCTTGGTGCCGGTATCGGCTTCTTGGAAGTTGTTGGTTAACGCAACGCTGTAGAATTCACCCACAGAGTTGTCGCCTTTTAAAACACAGCTTGGGTATTTCCAAGTGATGGCAGAGCCTGTTTCTACTTGAGTCCAAGAAACTTTTGCATTGGTATGAGCAACTGCACGCTTGGTTACGAAGTTGTAGATGCCGCCTTTACCTTCGCTATCACCTGGATACCAGTTTTGTACGGTAGAGTATTTGATCTCAGAATCGTCATGAGCAATCAATTCTACAACAGCTGCGTGTAGCTGGTTTTCGTCACGCATTGGAGCCGTACAGCCTTCCAAATAACTTACGTGAGAACCTTCGTCGGCAATAATAAGTGTGCGTTCGAACTGCCCTGTTTTTTCTTCGTTGATACGGAAGTAAGTTGATAGTTCCATTGGGCAGCGAACGCCTTTTGGAATATAAACAAACGAACCATCACTAAATACAGCGGAGTTAAGCGCCGCATAGTAGTTGTCTTTTTGCGGAACGACGGTGCCCATGTACTTTTTAACCAGCTCTGGGTGCTCGTGTACCGCTTCTGAAATTGGCATAAAGATTACGCCAGCTTCGCCGAGTTTTTTACGGAAGGTGGTACCTAAAGATACAGAGTCAAATACGATATCGACGGCAACACCAGCCAGCGCTGCTTGTTCGTGAACTGGAATGCCGAGCTTTTCGTACGTCGCTAATAGCTCAGGATCAACTTCGTCCAAACTTTGCGGACGGTCTTCCATGCTCTTAGGTTCTGAATAATAAGAGACTTCTTGGAAATCGATTTCAAGGTGCTTAACTTGCGCCCAGTTTGGCGGGGTCATTTCTTTCCAGACAGCAAACGCTTTTAAGCGCCATTCAAGCAGCCATTCTGGTTCGCCTTTTTTCTTTGAGATAAAACGGACGGTATCTTCGTTTAGGCCAGGGGCTAGTGTTTCAGACTCTACGTCGGTTACAAAGCCAGCTTCGTATTCTCTGCCTATCTGGCGATCGATTTCTGCGTTATCAGTCATAGGAACGACTCTCATCTCTATCATCGTCTGCGGCCATAAGAAGGCACTATTTATTCAATGGGCTGATAAATAGTGGCCGGCCGGAATCTTGGTTTGTAATACCATACTAATTTGGTAGGGTATTTTAATCAATACCAAACTGGTATTGATTGCTAATTATGGGGGCGTATTCTATCAAAATGAGTGCTTTATGACCAACGATATTGATACTTTTGACATAGATGAGAATTGGTCTTATTTGATGGTTGAACCATAGAGCGAATCAGCCATCAGTTTAGGTTTGGGGTGGCCGCTTTAGAATTAATTGAGAGGCTCTGATATGATGGAGTCATACAAATAACTGAAGCGTGAACATGCTAAGAATTGGCAAGTTAACCGATTATGGTTTGGTGGTCTTGAATCAGCTGGCAAAGGCTGGTGCTATGAAGCTATCGACCGATGATATTGCTCAAGCGACGGGTTTGACGGTTGCGACTGTGCGTAAGGTAATGAAGGCCATTGTTGATGCGGGTTTAGTGATTGCTCAGCGAGGCTCGAAGGGGGGCTATCGTATTGCACTTGCGCCAGCGCAAATCAGTGTATTAGATGTAGTGCAGGCTTTCGAAGGGCCTATTTCATTAACCGAATGCAGTGCTGACGATAATAATTGTGAGATTACCGAGTCTTGCTCTTTGGCCAGTAACTGGACGGGAATAAATGACCTGTTATTGCGGGTACTAGGGAATATCACCCTAGATGATATTCGTAATCCTGACGTGCAAGATACGTTACACCATCAAATTGTTGATCAATTACAGCGTATTCAGTTGGTTAATTTGTAGGCACTAAGGTTACTTTTCTTAAGGTAAGGAAATTGTAATGTGCGGTAGTAGACAAAAATTATAAAAACCCTATTTATTAAATAAAGAATGAGAACGGGGCTCTATCAGTGTTATTAGAATAAGTTCATTATCATCGCATATTCGCAAACCTTGAGACGATTATGTATCGCATAGTATTATCCCTCATTTCAGCATTAACTCTCTTTGTCAGCATGGCGACTCATGCCATTGATTCTCAATCTAATGAACTGAAGGGCTACGGTGCTTTTAGCAATCTAAATAAAGATTGGATGTTGATGGCGCTCTATGGAAATACGAGCACTGCCGATCAGGCATTCACTGCTCAGCGCTTAGAAATTAAAATAGCGGCAAAAAAGTTCAGCTCTCGCCGTTTTCGTCAGTTGTGGTTAGAAACTTTAGCAGTTGAGCACGGCACTGAAAAAGTAGTGTTGATGCAAGACGATTTGCAGACGTTTTTCAATATCGTACAAGGCTCTTTAAAGCAGGGCGATACGTTAATTATTGAGCGTATTGAAGTCGAAGGGCTACCGATTACTGATGTTAAATTGAATTATCATAATCTGGCTCAGCTTTCGGAAGGCTTCTTAGATACTTTAGTTCAGAGCTTAGTCGGCAAGCATCCGCCAACTCAGGCACTAAAGACAGGTTTAACAGGACAGCAGGGGTTGCGAGCACAAACTAATCTGGCTATTCAATTTGATCGCCTAGAGCCGACATTGCCTCGTATTGCCGAAATCTCTCGCTGGGGTAAGCGTATTCTTGCGAGTCATCCGTAAATCTTAATATTGATCTACTTCTCCGCCTCCTTTTGATGAATGTTCAGGTATAATCCCGTCTTTTTTATTCTGAGCGAGGCCCGTTTTATTCATGTCTGATGACTATCTTGACCGTTTTGGTGGCATTGGCCGTTTATACGGTGTCGAAGGTTTGGAGCGCCTGCGTAATGCTCATGTCTGTATTATCGGTATTGGTGGTGTTGGCTCGTGGGCGGCGGAAGCTATTGCTCGCAGTGGCGTAGGTGCGATTACCTTGATTGATATGGATGATCTTTGTATAACTAATATTAATCGTCAGCTACCCGCAATGGATGGTAATACCGGTAAGCTTAAGATTGAGGCCATGGCCGAGCGTTTAAAAGCGATTAATCCTCATTGTAAAATCACCTGTCAGATGGATTTTGTTACCAGCAAGAATATGCGTGAACTGGTTCATACCGGCTTTTCGTATGTGATTGACTGTATTGATAGTGCCAACAGTAAAGCTGCTCTGATCGCCCATTGTCATATCAATAAAATACGTATCGTGGTGACAGGTGCTGCTGGCGGCCAGATAGACCCAACCCAAATTCAAATAATTGATGTGAATAAGTGCGCGCATGACCCTTTGATTTCGAAGGTGCGCTCCATTTTGCGTAAAGACTTTAGCTTCTCTCGTAATGCTAAGCGTTATTATTCAATTCCCTGTGTATATTCCACCGAACAGATGACTTACCCACAGGCTGACGGCAGCGTATGTCGGATGAAAACCGGTGATGATTCCAGTACTCGCTTAGATTGCGAGTCTGGTTTTGGCTCGGCGACTATGGTGACGGGAACTTTCGCTTTTGTTGCCGCTTCTCGTGTTGTGAAGCGCATCGCAGAAGGTGCAGGTAAAAAGTCTTAAAAGCCTGAGAACTAAGGTCTATAATAGAAAATAGAATGGTATAAACGACTCGAATTGCATAAGCGAACAGGAATAGGGTTATGGCAGATCCAAGGTACGATATTTATTTTCGTGGGGAAATATTAGCAGGTGCAGATGATGCCAAGGTAAAGGCCGCTATTGCGAAAATATTTAAAGCGGATGCTGCTAAATTAGCCACACTTTTTTCTGGTAAAGTTAATACGATCAAAAAATCAGTGGATAAAGCCACTGCGGCTAAATATCAGCAAGCCTTTAAGCAAGCGGGGGCGAAGGCGGTAATTACAGTCGCCAAAGTGACTGAGGCTAAAGTTGCTCAGGCAGCTGAAACTTCTGCTACTCAGCCTATTAGTCAAAAAGCCAAAACCTCATCAGTAGATAAAGGTAATTGGGATGTATTGCCAAGTGGCAGTGATTTATTAAAACCTGCTGAGCGTCGTAATGTTGCAGATGTGGATATTGATACCAGTGCGATTAAAGTGGTATCGCCTTTTGCTGAAGTAGAAGTGGAAGACAAGGTAGTTCCCCCAGCTCCTGATACGACCCATATATCGGTTGCTGCAGTCGGTGAAGATATGAATCCAGAACGTGCTGCGCCAGTAGCGGATTTAGCATTGGATTTATCCGCTTTCACTGTGGCAGAAACGGGTACGACATTAGCTGATAAAAAAGAAAAAACAGTGCCACCTGCGCCAGATACGAATCATATAAAATTAGTCTGAATATTCAGCAAATAAGCAGTATGAAAACCTGTATTAGAGCAAGACTTAGGATATCCCCAAGCCTTGCTGCAATCTTGCTATATTAAACTGCTACTGAATTCGAGTAATTCGAATACGGCTAGCGGGCTGATCAAACCTGTGGGCTTGGGTTAAAACAGAGCTTGATAAACCATCATCCCTGCTTACAACTCCCGGATGAAAAATAACTTTATTAACATCGTTTTCACGACTGCTATTAAAGCCTTCTCCGTTGGCAGCAGGACCTGGAATACTGGCAGCGGTTTCGCTATTTTCTTCCGTGCCTGAATCCCATACCGGACCGTTGAAAGTTTTAGATTGATTAATTTCAAATGCAGAAATATCAATATTTTTTTCACCGGTAAAAGCATCGTTGGTATTAACCAGCATTGTCACAAGACTAATCTCTGACTCTGCTAATACAGTATCAAGATTACCATTAAGGTCATCATCAAGATCAGCGTCAAGGCGCAGAGTAAACTCTTCGCTTGAGCCAGGTAAAATAATGCTGCCGCCAGCAATCGTCTGAATAACAGAGTCGTAGCTTTGAGCTTCCTCTATTAGTGAGGCATTAGAACCTGACTCTGCTAATTCTTCTAAGCCTATGCTCGCTTCCAAGCCTTCCGAGAACAGTTGGTAAGAGCTGTCGTGCAAAACAATCGCTGGTGGCGATAGTGGCTGTGCATAGGTTAAGTTTGTTACTTCAATGGTGAAGACATAATCCTGATCACTATTACCCGCAGGGTTATTGTTTGCGGAGCCATTATTAGAGCTAGAACTGCCACCACAGGCCGTTACTAATAGTGAGCCCGCTAAAACGGCTGTTGAAAGTAGAGATGTTTTAAAATTCATAATGCTCTCCTTTATTTAACCGTAATAGTGATACGCGCGACTGGGTTTAACCAGCGATGAGCATTATTGGCTAGATCACTAACTCCGCCATCAGTGGTGCTATCACCTAAAGTATTACGATGAATGTGAACCTTGGTATTACTTTCTGTTGTGGTTACGCCGCTTGCCCCTGTTCCGCAAAGGCCACCAGGACAACCTGGAATTCCTGCCACACCTAAAGCACCGCCACCGTTAACAATTTCATCGTTAGCTTCAGTACCTGCATCATAAGCATTAATGTTAATTGAGTAGGTGCCAGCTTCGGTTGGAATTTTCCAGCTATCCAAGCCAACAAAACCGTCATTGGTGGGTAATATCATTGCAGTAAGTGATAGGCGGTTATTATCATCGCTGGTTGAAAGTTCTAAAGACGTACTTGCCCCTGGTGCTAGAAAACCTGGGTTGCCATCAGGCAATGGATCAATGGTGCCTAAAGCCGCTTCTGCTGCGACTGGGTTGGCTGATGTATTAGCATTAGCATTATCTAATAATGCTTTTAAAGGGCCTGGATCGCCACCTTCTGCTTGGGTTGCTAACTCTGTGCTAGCTTCTGTTCCAGAATGAAAAGCAAAAGTATTTTCATCGTGCGCGGCAACTAGGAGAGGGGTGAAATAAACCCCGTGAGTAAGATTACTCACAGTAATTTCGAGTTCTTGCGCAATGCTGCTAAAAGATGCCAGAGCGAGTGTTGAGGTGAGTGCTGAAGTGATTGCTAACGTTTTAAGTTTCATTATTTTTTATTCCATTATTGTGATCGAAGTGTGTGCACACGATCGTTAGTGGAAGCAAAATAGAATTGGTTCCCAGAATAAAAATATAAAAAACTTGTCAGAACTTTACATAACTATACGTGTCATAGCAGGTTAAAATACATTGCTAGCACCAGCTAGCAATGCCTTCTGGGCGTTCGATTAACTCCTGTACGTTGGCTTCTAAAACTCGATAGCCGACATTGCCGTAGAGTTTTTGGCGGCCGTTATCCAATAGATAAGTTGGGCTTCCTTCTAATTTATGTTTTTCGCGTAATTCCATGTCTGTGCACAAGGCTGCGATGGCAGAGCCGCTATCGATCTTTTCTTGAATTAACTCGATTGGCAGTAATAATTCTTTAGCCAACTCTGTTAATACACCCATTTGGCTAATGTCTTTTGCATCTTGAAAGAAGGCTTTGCGAATATTCCAGATCATGCTTTGAAAATTTGAATTACTCACTTTCTGCTCTTCTACCAATAACTGAATGGCTTTCAAATATAAATGACTATTAGCAGAGGAGGTTGGGCGGCAGGTTAGCCAGACATTTGGATTAATTGATAAGTGAGGAAAACTTTTAGCAACGTTTAAAACATGTTGATTGAAACCTTCGAATCCGCCTTTTTCTTTCCAGCCCTCTCCAATACGTTTTTGAGTATTGCCAAAAAGAGTGATGAAGTGTTCGTTCAACTCAATTTTATTATCAAACTCTTGATTGAGTTCATCAAGGCGTATTTGGGCAACATAAGCCCAAATGCAGAGGACGTCCGTGAAATAATCTAGGGTGATTTTGCTCATGTCGATTCTCTAAATAGGTGATGTTGTTGGATTATAATAATATATAACTATAAGAGAATATAGATCTCTGTCAATTATTGCTTAATTGGCTTGTTCCGCACTAGCGAGGGTGGGAATTTATTACTATGATAATGGTGGATGTGTAATTTAAATGAACGGAATCATTGGTTTTAGTATGAGTACAGAAAATAAAGCATTAGTCGAGAAGCACATTGATTTATCTTGGAACAAAGGTAAGTATGGCTTGCTGCAGCAAATAGTCTCAAAAGGCTTCCGTTATCAAACGACTTTTAAGGATGACTTTAAAGATTTTAACGATTATGTTGAATATGTCGAAGATATTCGCCGCTCAGTACCTGATCTTGAAGTGACGATAGAAGAAATTATGGCAGAAGAAGACAAGGTAATTACCTTTTCTACTTTCTGTGGCAGCTTTAATAAACCCCTCTTTGGTATGCCTGCTAATGGCAAAGTCATTGCTTTTTCAGCGGCGTCGGTATGGAAAATTTCTCGCGGTAAAGTCGTTGAGCAGACAACAATGGTTGATTTGGCCGGTTTGAAAAAACAATTGGCAGCTTAATCACTAAAATTTTGATTTGGCTCAATTTGATAAAAACCCCAATAAATTCGGACTATATAGGACGATAATTCGGCAGTTTACGCCACTCAAGTTACTCACTGTAACGCAAAGCTTTACTTCTGTAACACCAACTATTTTTTAAGCTGGCATAATGCGCCCGATTTTCTTTTGTATCCATGTGTCCGCAAATCATAATTTAAATAACTTGCGAACATTGGATGCTGACTTTTTAAATAGGTTCCCTACCAATGAAACAACGTGTTTTAGTTGCTGCGATCACAGCCGCCGTATTAGCCCCAGCTGCCCAAGCTTCTGGTTATAAATTAAACGAACAAAGTGCTGCTGGCGCAGGTACTGCATACGCAGGTCGCGCTGCAGTTGTTGAAGATGCAAGTGTCGTTTTCTATAACCCGGCCGGTATGGTTAAACTTGAACGCGCTGAGTTCACTGTAGGTGCTTCTTATATTGATGCTTCTGGTAGCTTCTCTCCAACAAGCTATACCAATGGTGCTGGCAAAGAATATACCGCAGAAGACCTAGGTCCTTATTCAGACGGTGGTGATTTCCTTTCTGCTGCGACTATCCCTTACGGATACTTCGCAATGCCAATTAACGATAAATTCGCTGCAGGTTTTGGTATTTTTGTTCCTTTTGGTACTAATACTGACTATGAAGATGACTTCATTGGTGGTGGGTTTGCTGATCAGACTCAGCTAACGTCTGTTGAGTTTCAGCCAGCGGTTGCTTACCGTTTTAACGACCAACTGTCTTTTGGTTTTGGTCTAGATATCGCCTACATGAAAGGTTTGATTTCTAAGCAGACTGATACGGTTCCTTATAATGAAAACCTTAAGCATTTGAATGGTGGCATGAACCCAATCGATGCGACAACGGGTGCTCCATTATCTGATGAAGCTTGGGCTGAATATGCTGGTTTTGAGAATCACTATGAAGTTGAAGGTGATGATTGGGCGTTTGGTTATAACTTAAGCATGATGTGGGATATTAACTCTGACATTACTTTAGGCGTAACTTATCGTTCAGAGATGGAGTTTGATCTGGAAGGTGATTCCAAGTTCGCGCAGAAAGACGGTGTTGTAGGTCTTGGCCAAACACCTGGCGGAACTTATGTTGTCGCTCCTGTTGATGGCGTAACGGGTTCTGTTCCTGATCAAGCTTCTGAAGTACCGCTAACGACACCTCAGTCTTTGACCGTTAGTTATGCTCATCAGTTAACCAATGAGTTGCAGTTACTTGCTGGTGCTACTTGGACTCAGTGGTCGGTATTCGAAGATTTCGATATTCTGTCAACTGAATCTGAACCAGGTATGATGGAAGCACTAGGCGGCCTTGGTGGTAAATATATCGGTCACATTGAAGAAAACTGGAGTGATACAACAGCAATTGCGATCGGTGCTAACTACCAGCTAAATAATGATTGGTTATTACGTGCCGGTTATGCTTATGATCAAAGCCCTGTGAGCAATGAGTACCGTACAGCTCGTGTGCCAGATAACGATCGTCAATGGTTGAGTACCGGTGTTAACTACCGTATCAATCAAGATTTAGATGTTGATTTCGCATTCTCTTATCTTTTCTTCGAAGATACTCAAGTGAATGAATTTGACCGTAACTTAGATGGTTCAATAAAAGAAAACTCGCCTAATTTACAGGGTGATTACTCTACGGATGCAATTGCTTATTCTTTCCAGGTTAACTACAAACTGTAACTACAAATTGTAATTAATCTGCTATAAATAGATCTTTATTGCTTGGTTAAATGGGCGATAATTAAAAACGGTTAATACTGCAAAGTATTAGCCGTTTTTTGGTTCTGAGAGGCGCAGCTACTACTTAACCCTGCTTTACATTCATCGTGATGTCTGCTGTAAAGACAATTTCTCCTTGAGTATCTTTAACGATAACAGGAACGATAACATCACCATTAACCGTCCAGTCTAAATCACTGCCATCGGCAATAGCGACCAAGTCAGATTTGGCCTTCTTCACGTACTTAACCGTCATTCCCGCTGGAATCCAGCGTGCCTTTTTAGGTATCGATACGTCGGTCATTGTGCCTCCGGCAAGCTCGGCCATATTGCACATCGCAATCGCATGAACGGTGCCTATATGATTCTGTACACTGCGGCGTTTTTTGATGCTGATTTGGCAGTAATTTGGTCGTAAATCATCAAATCTTGGTTTGATTGAACCGAAATAGGGGGCGACGATGCAGAGCGCTTTACTAAACAACCAATTACCCGCGGGTAGCTTATTCATTTTGTTATACATATTTAATGCATTCATAGCGTTGAATCCTTGTGCTGTTATTATAGGAAAACCGAGCGCACTGGTGTTCGTGCGCTTATTAAAATCGTGATAACAAAATCATCTTTGCATACTCACTAGAAATTTTCTAGAATATTATTCTAGAAATTCTGATGGCATGAATAAAGCGGCCACTAGAAGAGAATTTAACAATGGGGAGATCAGGTGGGTGAATCACTAAAGACGCCAAAGCCTCAGGCTAGGACGGAAGTAAAAAAAAGACAGATATTATTAGCAGCATTGCAGTGTTTTACTGAGCACGGTATTGCGGGCACGACCATTGATATGATCCGGGAAGCGTCGGATATGAGTGTGGGTAGCCTTTATCACCACTTCGGTAACAAAGATAAAATTGCCGCGGCAGTATTTATTCAAGGCATGCGTGAATTCGGCGATTTATTACGTGGTTATTTGGCAGCAGTAGAAACCTCAGATGTAATTGATCCTAAGAGCAAGGTAGAGCAGGGCATTAAATCGATTGTATACGCCAATGTTGATTGGATTGCAGATAACCCAGATTGGGCGCGCTTTGTTTTTCATCATAGGTCAATCGTTAGTAAGGCTGATGACAGTAATAAGCTTGCGGGAGATATGCAGCTATTTTTTCAGCAATTACTTACTTGGTTTAAACCTTTTGTGAGACAAGGTGTTTTACGTTCGACTTCGATCGAATTATTGTCGTCGTTAATTTCAGGTCCTTGTCATGATTACGCACGTCATTGGTTGGCTGGGCGATATAAAACTCCATTAGCAGAGCACAGAGAAGAGTTTGCCAATGCCGCTTGGAATGCTGTAAAAGTTTAAGGTAACGAATAATATACTTGCTTAAAAATGGTTTAGCAGGTTATTGAAATAATTATGGAAAGAACGAATTAAAGAGTTAGAGAAACTATGTCGAAGAAAAATATGGGCTTTGGTGATTTAGCCGGTTTGACGGGTATGGGAAATTCGAATACTAAGCCTGAGACGAAAATCGCAGACAATACGGGCTCTGTTTATTCAACTGAACTCGGTCGTACTTGCCCAGCGTGTGGTAAGGCGAAAGATCAATGTGTTTGCTCTAATGAACTGATGCCAGAAGGCGATGGTATTGTGCGTATTCAGCGCGAAACCAAAGGACGAAAAGGCAAGGGCGTTACTTTAATTAATGGGGTTTTATTAGCGCCTGCTGAATTAAAGAAACTGGCTAAAGAGTTAAAGCAAAAGTGTGGTGTTGGTGGTGCGGTAAAAGACGGTGTGATCGAGATTCAAGGGGATGTGCGTGATCAGCTATTTGACGAAATGAAACAGCGTGGCTTCAAAGTGAAGAAAGCAGGGGGATAAGAAAGTAGGAAGCTAAGGGTGAAATTTTAAAAGGCGCTAAGGTATTCCTACTTAGCGCCTTCTAGACTAACTCTTATTTATTCAATAAGTAGTTCACCAATAAAGGTACAGGACGACCCGTGGAACCTTTATTTTTACCACCTGAGTGCCAAGCAGTACCGGCGATATCTAAGTGAGCCCAAGACTGGCCTTCAGTAAAGCGTGCTAAGAAACAAGCAGCTGTGGTCGAACCCGCTAAGCGGCCACCGATGTTGGCGATATCAGCAAAGTTAGAATCTAACTGCTCTTGATAATCATCTTCTAGTGGTAAACGCCAAACTTTATCGTGAGAATCCACAGCAGCTTGCTGAAGTTGGCTAGCCAGTGCTTCGTCTTCGGTAAATAAACCAGAATTCACAGTCCCTAGTGCCATCATGCAGGCGCCAGTAAGGGTTGCGATATCAACAATAGAAGCAGGTTTTAAATTGTCGATGGCATAGGTTAAGGCATCGCATAATACCAAGCGGCCTTCGGCGTCGGTATTCAAAATCTCAACCGTCTTACCAGAAAGCGTGGTAACTACATCGCCTGGCTTACTGGCATTACCAGCAGGCATGTTTTCTGCTGTGGTGATCATGCCGATGATGTTGATTTTAGGTTTTAGCTCAGCTAAGGCGGTCATCGCGCCTAAAACAGAAGCGGCACCACACATATCATATTTCATTTCATCCATGCCGGCGCCAGGCTTAAGGCTGATGCCGCCGGTATCAAAGGTGATACCTTTACCAAGAATCATGTGCGGCGCTTCGTTAGCGTCTGCTGCTCCTTGGTATTTCATGATGATGAATTTACCCGGTTCGCTTGAACCTTTTGATACCGAAACAAAAGCGCCAGCGCCCATGGCATCGAGTTCAGCTTCATCAATGATGATAGTTTCGATGAGCCCTGTCTCCTCCGCGAGTGCTTCCGCTTGTTCTGCTAAGTAAGTCGGGGTGCAAATATTCGCTGGCATGTTACCAAGGTCTTTGGCAATAGAAATACCATGAGCAATGGCTTGGCCTTTTTCTAGTGACGCTTGTAGTTTGCTATCGCCAGCCCAAAGGATGCTTTCAATGGCATCGCTATAATCTTCGGCTTCGTGTTCTGGTTTACTTTTGGTTTGGTCAAATGAATATAATGCATTCTCACAAGCAATTGCCGCTTGCTCAGCTTTCCAAGCATCGTCTTTATCGGTAACCGGGATATCTTGTAAATACAGGGCTGCTTGCAGGGCGCCTGATTTTTTAATTGCTGCTGCAGCGGATTCTGCAATTTTGATAAAGTTTTTCGGGCTAATGCCATCGCCTGTTTTACCACTACCGACTAGAATCAGACGTTGGGCGGTTATGCCAGGTACTTTAATTAATAATAAGGTTTCGCCGGTTTTACCATTAAAGTCACCGCTATCAAAAATATCGGTTAAATATTGTTCAGCTACTTGGTCAATACTATTAGCCGCGTTAGAACGCTGGCCTTTATCATCAATGCTAACCACGATGCAGCTAGCAGAAAGTTCGGTTGCGGTGTCTTGTGTTGTACTGAATTGCATTACCTGCTCCGGTTTAAATATAGAAACGATTTAATAGGGTTTGGATATAACGATAAAGTATAGATGGGTTCTATAAGAAGATATATCAAGTCTGTATTAATGGCTCTTTGTAAAGGCTCTTTGCTGGCTGATTTGCTGAGAAAGCTATACACTGCGAGACGTTTTGATGCATTGTTATTTTATAGTTGAATAGAGAAGGCTGATAGTTTGATTATTTTTCGATATTTGTCCCGAGAGCTGTTTACCTCAATGGTAGCGGTAACCGGTATATTATTAATGATATTGATGAGTAGCCGTTTAATTTACCAATTAACGGCGGCGGCTGCTGGAAAAATCCCTCTCGAAATTGTGTTCTTCACACTGCTTTTACGCATGCCTTCTTTTTTAGAAATGATTCTTCCTTTGTCTTTATTTATCGCAATATTGTTGGCTTATGGCCGCTTGTATGCAGAAAGTGAGATGACTGTATTAACCGCGACGGGTTTTTCTAATTCTAAGTTGTTAGGTTACACCTTATTACCCGCCGGTATTATTACCCTGTTAGTTGCATTTTTTAGTTTATATCTAAGTCCGCTTGGGGCGCAGAAAATGGAAGATTTGTACCGTAAGCAAGCGTCTATGACTGAATTTGAGCTGTTGGCTCCAGGTCGTTTTCAAGGCTCGAAAGGGACGCGGGTCACTTATACCGAAGGTTTGAGCGACGATAAAAGCCAAATGAATAATGTGTTTATTGCTGATGGCAATACGATTTTATTGGCCCGTTCTGGTACGCAAAAAATAAACCCTGATACCGGCAGCCGCTTTTTAGAACTGCACGATGGTAAGCGCTTTGATATTGCTCCGGGTGAGTTGGATATTGATATTCTGGATTTTGATTTATATGGCGTGAGAATTTCTAACGAAACTGCTGAGCGTAAAAAGATAAAGAAGGAAGCAATTCCAACCAGTGAGCTGTTTGGTTCTGATCGAAACCGGCATATTTCGCAGCTTCAGTGGCGTTTCTCATTAATCATTATGGTGCCTATTTGCACTATGATTGCCTTTCCCCTGTCGAAGGTTAACCCGCGGCAAGGTCGCTTCGCACGTCTATTCCCCGCTATTATTTTGTTCATGGTGTATATCACGGTATTGATATCTTTACGGGGGATGCTGAGTAAAGGTGATATTTCTCCTGCTATTGGTATGTGGTGGGTGCATGGTGTATATGCGGTCATTGGCTTGGGTTTATTATTTATTCCCGAATGGGCCCGTCGTCGTAAGATTAAGAGGTTGTAATGCGTCAATTAGATTCTTATGTCGCGCGTAATGTATTGATGGCAACGATGGTCGTGATGATCGTTATTGTCGGCCTGGATGCGATTTTTACCTTAGTTGATGAGCTGGATAACTTAAAAGGTGATTACCAACTGCTAGATGCGTTGTTATTTTCAGGCCTTCGTTTACCTCGTCGTATTTATGAATATATGCCTATGGCTTGCTTGATTGGTTGTTTAGCAGGTTTGGGGTCAATGGCGGCCAATAGTGAATTAACGGTAATGCGTGCTGCGGGCGTATCGATTAATCGCATTGTCTTCGCAGTATTAAAGCCGATGGCAGTTTTGATGGTGGTTTCACTCTTGTTGGGAGAGTACGTTGTGCCGTCATTGGAGCGTATTGCTCAGGCCAAGAAAGCGGTAGCCCAAGGTGCCACAGAGGCGTTGTCGAATAAAGGCAAAGGGTTTTGGCATCGCGAAGGCGATACCTTTATGCGTTTTAATGCGGTCGAACCTGGTGGCGTATTACACGGTATTACTCGCTATGAATTCAATGAAGAAAATGAATTAAAGCAGGTGGTCTATGCGCAAAGAGCTTTATATCAGCGAGCTTACTGGCAAATGGAAAATATCGTTACGACGGTTATTAGTGGCGATGTTGTCAGCCAAGAAACGAAAGCGAGTGGGCGCTGGGATACTGAGCTAACCCCAGAAAAACTCAGCGTGGTAACGGTAAGCCCAAGGGATATGTCGATTACGACCTTGTATTATTATTCGCAATACTTAGACGAGCAGGGGTTGAACTCGGATCAATATATGCTGTCTTTTTGGCGGAAAGTTACCCAGCCACTGAGTACCTTTGCTTTGGTGATCTTGGGCATCTCCTTTATTTTTGGGCCTTTGCGCTCAGTTACCCCAGGCTATCGTATATTTAGTGGTATTATTGTTGGGATGATTTATAAGTATGCCGAAGAGCTGCTATCTCCTGCGAGTATCGTACTGGGCTTTGAGCCTGTAATGGCGAGCGTAATTCCTATTAGCGGAAGTCTTATATTGGGTCTTCTGCTGATGCGAAAGGCAGCGTGATGACTTTCAGTGTTAAAGTCGTAAAATCACCTAGTGGGTTAATAATAAAGACTTTATTATAATTACCTTGTTTCATTTGGCAAAAAAATAATAAAAGGCCATTTAATGTTAGAACTGTTTTTCTCAGCCAGTGGTGCAGGTGCATGCATTGTTCTGATGATGTTGATATTAAAAGACTTTTATCACTCAATAGCCGCTCGTGCGTTCCTTGTATTGATATTCGGGGCTTTTGTTCACCTATGCTACCGCTGGTTGCCTGAGCATTTAGTTGTTTATGCTTTTATGGTATCGAGTTCGACGCCAGCATTCTTTTGGATTAGCTCACGTCTTATTTTCCAAGAAGGTCATTCTTTACCGATCATCGGTTTATTTATTGCTCTGTATAGTTTCATTACCCCAGCAGTCGCAACGCTACTGGGCTTAAATGTTGATACCTCACCTTCTTGGCTAGTACTGGTAACGAAGACAATCCCTCAGTGGTTTGAATATGCCTTGGTCATAATGGGGTTGGTTGCCTTGTTAAGAGGGCGTGCAGACGACATGGTGGAATCGCGTCGTCGCTTGCGTTGGGCGATTATGGGTGGGGCAGGGCTTTCTCTTGGTTGGTCTATCTTCTCCTTTAATTTCAAGTTCGGTTCTGCTGCATCGCGAGTACTTGCCATTGATATCTCGTTATTGATTATTATTTGGTTCTTATTTAAGGGACGAACTGATATTTGGGTAGCAAAAAGGCGCTCCAAACGGAAGCAGCATCCTTCTTATACCGTCGTTGAGAGTGTCGTTAAGCAGGCTCGTAGGGAATATCCTATTGTTGCTGATACTGTGAGTGCGACGACGGCTATTAGAAGTGCGACTTCTAAAAAGGAAGTTGATCGCCCCGAAGGAGTTGAAAGTGTTTCGAATAGTGAAGTCGTTGTTGATCAAGCTACATTTGACGTTGTTGAAGAGATACGAGAGTCAGAGGTATTGGTTTCACTTAAACTATTAATGAATGATGGTTTTTATCGACGCGAGAGTTTAGCGCTGAAGCACCTAGCCAAGGAGATGGCATTGCCTGAATACCGCGTCAGAGCGGTTATTAATAAGGAGCTAGGCTATCGCAATTTTAATGAGTTTATTAATGAGTACCGCATCAAAGAAGCTGCTGAAAGGTTGTTGAATGAGCCAGATACTCCTATTTCGAACATTGCTCTAGATATAGGTTATCGAACCCTAAGTTCTTTTAATCGTGCTTTTCGCAAAGAAAAACAGACCACCCCAACCGCCTATCGCGAACAAAAATGACGCGATCTGACTGAGCAAAACGTTGATTTCAACTTTTGCTTAGCACTTTTCGGCCTCTCTAAAATCCTTTGATTTACAATAAAATCTTTTTTAAATCAATGGCTTGTAAGAATTGCTCAGCGATTGTAAGAACTCCTCAGCGAAAAAAATTTACCTCCTAGTCAACAATCGGTTTACTTGAGTCACTTCAGAGAAAACTGATTTAGGTAAAAAACTTTAATTATTAGCCCTAATTCAAACCCCTTTCTCGAAGCCAAATTATAAAAACAATAATGCCGGCGTTATTGGCACCCTATAAAGTTTTATGAGGCACCAGAAAATGAAAACAAACTTACCGTTAATCAAATTAGGTCTAGCATCTGCAGTCGCTATTGCGGCAATGGGAATGACAGGTTGTGGTGGTAGCAGTAGTGATAAGAATGATGCTGCAGATGGTGGCGAAAGCCCAATTGTATGCTCATCAGCTTGTACCGCTTCGGGCTTTATATTTCCAGCGAATGCTATTTATGTAGCTGCCGATGCAGCAGATGGTAGCGATATTACAGCAGCCATTATTACTGCGTTAGCAGGCGTTTCAGATGATGCTGTTGTTGTACTTCCTGCGGGTAGTTTTGTTGTCAGCGCATCCATTGTGGTGACTGATGCTCAAGGTATTACTATTACTGGTCACGGTATTGAGGCGACTAAATTAGATTTCTCTACCGCTACAGAAGATGATGGCTTTAAGATTCTGGGTGGTAACGATATTACGATACGCGATTTAGGCGTATATGAAGCACCTAAAAACGGCATTAAAGCAGATGGTGTTAATGGTATTCACATGACCTATACCGCTGCAGTATGGGAAACCGAATTAGCGATAGGTAGTGAAAACGGCGCTTATGGTTTATATCCTGTTTCTAGCTTTAACGTATTGATGGAAAATAACTACTCTAAAGGCTCTGCGGATGCGGGTATTTATGTAGGGCAGTCGGAAAATATTGTTGTACGAAATAACATTGCCGAGCATAACGTTGCTGGTATTGAGATTGAAAACTCTAAAAATGCAGATGTTTATAATAACGAAGCCTTTGATAATGCGGCGGGGATTCTAAGCTTCGACCTTCCTGGTCTGCCTAAAGCATACGGTGGTGGTGTTCGTATTTTTAGTAACAATGCTTATGATAACAATACGCCTAATGTCGGTGCGGGTGCAGTAGCTCTTGCGCCATCGGGTACCGGTATTTTGATCTTCGCCACCAGCGATGTTGAAATTTATAATAATACAATTACGGATAATGATACTGCAGGGGTCGAAATTGCGAGTTACTTCCTAGCAGATGATGATGTTGCAGGTTATCCAGGCAAGTATGCGGCGACTATGAATGGTGGTTGGAGCCCACTGCTTAAAAATATCAATATTCATGATAATACTTTTAAAGACAATAGCCTTCTTTCCCCACCTAAGCCGGGTTTGCTGGAAGATATTCTTAAAGGTTATCAATATGGCTTTAACTATACTGGTGCACTGCAGATAGCTCCTGCGATTATTTATGGTGGTATTGGTGAGTTGCTATCTAATGCAGAGGGATTGTTAGGGTTTAATGCGTTGGTTGGTGATGATGCAGCGGCTGATGGTGTTAATTACAACCCTTACGGCGCTGCGGATAAGATTTGTGTTAGTAACAATATCAACGCAAATACTGAGGATGATTTAAACGTCGGTATGGTATTTGATACCGATGATGAGGATACCGCTAACTGGTCCGCTCCTGGCGTTCCTAATCCAACTTTACGTATCGACCTAATGGCAAATAATACATTATTAAATTGTACCCTTGATCGTTTAGCACCTGCAGTTGTAACGTTTAAAGGCACTGCTTACGGTTGTACTGCGGATGATGCCGAATTAGCCGCTTGTAAGCTTTAATAAATAGCTATATCCACTTGACCGAGCCCTATTGCACATAGGGCTCTTCTCAGCAAAATTTTATTGGGCCATGCCCGAACTATTCCGTATTTATTTCGAGGTTCGCTTATGAATATCACAAACAAGTTCTATCAATTTTTTAAGGTGACCACCTTTCTTACAGTCGGAGCAGTACTTGCGGCATGCGGAGGGTCGAGCTCATCTGGTTCTGATGATTCAATTACAGATCCAGGCCCAGGGCCAGGAACAGACCCAGAAGTTGGTTTGTGTGCGCAAGAAGTAACTGGCGTTAACTGGGAAGCACTATTAACAGAAGACTGTGCCAAATTATCAGATTATAATTTATTTGCCGATGCGGCAGACCCGACAATAGGGCCTAATAGCGGCGGTATACCGTATGATATGTCGACCCCATTATTTACTGATTACGCCACCAAATACCGTTTTGTTTATGTGCCAGAAGGTGAAGCAGCGACTTACTCAGAACATGAGGTGATGGAATTTCCTGTCGGCACGGTTTTAGTAAAAACTTTCTCAATGCCAGCGGATACTGCAGATCGTGGAGTTAACGAAACCAATATTGAAACCCGTTTATTAATACATCGCGCTGATGGTTGGGTTGCACGCCCTTACTATTGGGACTCAGCAACGGATGCGTCTTACATGGTGACAGGTAAGATTATTGCAGATGTAACGATTACTCATAAAGGTGAGCCGCTAACGTTTGATTATGGAATTCCGCAGCAAAATCAGTGTACCAATTGCCATGCTGTTGTGCCTATTATTCAAGGTTCAGAAGATAAACGTAGGGCTATTTTTAAGCCTATTGGGTCGAAAGCACGTTTTTTAAATGACGATTATGATTATGCAGACGGAACTGAAAACCAATTAACGCATTGGGAGCGTGCCGGTATTCTTACTGGGGCGCCAGCGGATAAAGCAAGTATTGTTAGTGCACCTATTTTCAAAGATAGTACTGATATAACGGCTTTAGATCCGGCAGACTTAGATGTGATGGCTCGTGGCTACTTAGATATTAACTGTGCCCATTGTCATAGGCGTGAACTAACCATTGTAGAGCCTAACTACTCAGGACCTGCTGGAGATAGTGGTTTAACGGTAGAGTTTAATCGTGAGATTGATGATGCACCAGGTAAGTTTGGTGTTTGCAAAACAGCCGTTGCGGGTGGTTATCCAGCAGATGAGTCTGGCTATAATCAATACCCTAGAGATGTTATTCCTGAGCATGCAGACAGATCCTATTTACTCTATCGCATGAATACTAACGATGGTCGTCACAAGATGCCTGAGTTAGGTCGTGCAAGTATTCATACTGAAGGTGTAGAGCTTGTAAGGGCTTGGATTAATGGCTTACCTTCTAATAACTGTGGCCTAACGCTTTAAGTCATTAAGCTTGATGCCCAATTAAAACTACTAACAAAAAAAGGCCAGAAGGATTTTTCTTCTGGCTTTTTTTATTGCTAACCTGTCTCGTTCTAAAGTACGTTGAAAGTTTTCTACTGAGTATCTGGATCACATACAATGCGGGTAAAAGACGCATGGTCATGCCAGCTCTTTTCTTGCTTATCCCACAATGCCCACCAAAAACCTAGACCCAATAAACCGATAGAGAAAAAACCAATACCAATACGTAACATGCATTGGCCAATAGACAATTGCTGTTGAGGTTTTAGTTCATTAGCAATTCTTAATCCCCAAGCTTTCATGCCTAGGGTCTGTCTTTTTCGGCGCCAAAAAGTCGAATAAAAGAAAAAGATAATAATAAAGAAATAACTCGCGGCCACAGAGATGGGGAGCTCACCAACAGGCTCACCATCATTTAGCAGATACGAGCTAAGAGGGATCAGTATGGCGGCTAATAAAAAGCTGATGCCTAAAATATTAAATAAATCGTAGACCATGGCCATTAAACGGCGCCAAAGAGGGGCAGAGGGTAAGTTAATATCGGACATAGTAAATTTTACCGCAGAAAAAGTGAGGCGATTTTAGCAGCTTGTTTTATAGGGGTCTATCTGAGCAGTTTGTTAAATTACAGGCATAAAAAAAGCCGATATCGTTAAATATCAGCTTTAAATAATGGTACCAGTGGGCGGAGTCGAACCGCCACTCCCTTGCAGGAACCGGATTTTGAATCCGGCGTGTCTACCAATTTCACCACACTGGCACTGAATCTCGTTCAGAGGCCGCGTATATTACTGTTTTAAAAAGTTCTGTCAACCATTAGTGGCAAAAAAACGTTGTTTTTCATTATCTTGCCGGACTTTGTGTCATAGATTGTCAATTCTAGTTGTCAATCACCTGTGAAGCTCAATAGTCACTTAACTTGTATAGCCTGCTCAGGTAAAATGCGCGCTAATAACCGATTGATTTCCTACTTATTAGTAGCTTATTCCAGTGAATTTCCATGAAAACCAGTGATTTTAGTTTTGACCTGCCCGATGAATTAATTGCCCGCTTCCCGATGGAAGAGCGCAGTGCTTCCCGCTTATTGTGTGTTGATGGTGAAACCGGAAGCATTGAACATAATGGCTTTCGTGACTTGGAAGGTTTATTAAATCCAGGTGATTTGTTGGTCTTTAATAATACCAAGGTGATTCCAGCACGTTTGTACGGGCAAAAAGAAAGTGGCGGAAAGTTGGAGGCTCTGGTTGAAAGAGTACTCGATGAGCACCATGTAATAGCCCATGTTAAGTCATCTCGTTCACCGAAAGCAGGTCAGCGCATTATTTTAGGTGGCGCTGACGTTGAGGTGATGGGGCGTAAAGGCGCGCTATTTGAGCTGAAGTTTTTAGATCCGCGCCCCGTATTTGAAATTTTAGAAGCTGAAGGTCACATGCCTTTGCCACATTACATGGATCGTCCTGATGTGGAAGATGATAAAGAACGTTATCAAACGGTTTATGCTCAGCACGATGGAGCAGTAGCTGCGCCAACGGCAGGATTGCATTTTGATGATCCGCTATTAGAGCGCCTGAAAGAGAAAGGCATTGAGTTTGGTTATGTGACCTTGCACGTTGGTGCGGGCACGTTTCAGCCAGTGCAGGTTGATGATGTGAATGACCACACCATGCATTCAGAATATGTGGATGTTGATCAGACGCTATGCGATCAGGTAAACGCAGCCCGTGCTCGTGGTAATAGAGTGATCGCTGTCGGCACGACGTCGGTACGCAGTTTAGAAAGTGCGAGTCAGTCGGGGCAAATTCAGCCTTTTAATGATGATACCCAGATCTTTATTTACCCAGGTTATGAGTTTAAATCGGTGGATGCGTTAATTACTAATTTTCACTTACCTGAATCAACCTTGATTATGTTGGTATCAGCGTTTGCTGGTAAAGAAAATACTTTGAATGCCTATGAATTGGCGATTAAAGAAAAATACCGTTTTTACAGTTATGGCGACAGTATGTTTATACCGCGTCCTATACAGAAATTTAAGTAAGGCTGATGATGACTAGAAAATGTTTTATGGATTTTGAACTTAAAGGCACTTCGGGCAAAGCTCGTCGTGGCACTTTGAGTTTTCCTCGTGGCAATGTAGAAACTCCAGCGTTTATGCCTGTAGGAACTTACGGCACGGTTAAGGGTATGACGCCTAAGCAAATTGAAGATATCGGTGCGGATATTATTTTAGGTAATACGTTCCACCTGATGCTGCGCCCTGGCACTGAAATTATTAAGATGCACGGTGATTTGCACGATTTCACTCAGTGGGACAAACCGATTCTTACCGACTCTGGCGGTTTCCAAGTTTTCAGCTTAGGAAAAATGCGTAAAATTACCGAAGAAGGTGTTGCTTTTCGTTCTCCAGTGAATGGCGCGAAGGTTTTTATGACGCCAGAAAGCTCAATGGAAGTGCAGCGTGATTTAGGCTCAGATGTCGTGATGATTTTTGACGAATGCACGCCACACCCAGCCACGCCAAAAGAAGCAGCAGATTCTATGCGCTTGTCTTTGCGTTGGGCTCAGCGTTCAAAAGATGCTCATGGTGATAGTCCTTCTGCTTTGTTTGGTATTATTCAAGGTGGCATGTACGAAGAATTACGTGATGAGTCTTTGGCAAAACTAACCGATATCAACTTTGATGGTTATGCCATTGGTGGTTTGAGTGTAGGTGAGCCGAAAGAAGATATGATGCGCATTCTTTCGCACCTTACTCATAAAATGCCAGCGGATAAACCTCGCTATTTGATGGGTGTTGGTAAACCAGAAGATTTGGTTGAAGGCGTACGTCGTGGTGTTGATATGTTCGATTGTGTGATGCCAACCCGTAACGCGCGTAATGCCCACATCTTTACTCATACCGGTGTATTGAAGTTGCGTAATGCGACGCATAAAACCGATATTCGTCCACTGGATGACAAGTGTGATTGTTACACCTGTGAAAATTTCTCTCGTGCTTATTTGCATCACTTAGATAAGTGCAAAGAGATCTTAGGCTCGACCTTGAATACCATTCACAATTTACGTTATTACCAAATATTAATGGCTGATATGCGCAAGGCACTGGATGAAGGTACTTTTGATCAATTTGTAAGCGATTTTTATGCGGCGAGAGGCTTTGAAGTTCCTGCCCTTGAGTCTGAAGCTTAATTGATGTCGGTATAAAGAACACTTAACACAAAAATTTGATATATTACTGCAACTGATCTAATGGAAATGAACATGAACTTAAAATCTTTGATGGCTGCGGCCGCATTATTAGCCCCTGTATCGGCTTTTGCTGAAGCGCCTGCTCCAGAAGCAATGGGTGTTACTGGCCAGTTGGTATTTTTGGGTGGTTTCTTATTAATATTTTACTTCTTGCTATGGCGTCCACAAAACAAGCGTCAAAAAGAACATAAATCTTTGCTTTCTGATCTTGCTAAAGGTGATGAAGTTGCAACAGCTGGTGGTTTAGTTGGTAAAGTAATCAAAGTAAACGATGACTTCTTGATGATCGAAGTAGCTGACAATGTTCAATTGCCAGTACAGAAATCAGCAATTACAGCGGCCTTACCAAAAGGCACGATTAAAGGCATTAAAGCTTAAATCGTTATCGACAATAAAGGCAGCTTCGGCTGCCTTTATTGTATGATGCTGTTAGACAATTCCACATAAATAATTACATAACTCAATAACGATAGGGCAAGTTGATGCTCAATAAATACCCTTTATGGAAAAACCTACTGATTGTTATGGTACTCGCGCTAGCGGTTATCTATTCAGTACCTAATTTATATCCACCAGATCCTGCGATTCAGATTACTCCTAGCCAAGCTGGCGCTGAGCTATCTGAACGTTCTCTAGAGAAAATTAGAGACAATTTAACAGAAAATAATATCGATTTTTTTGGTGAAGAGCTTGTCGGCACGACTGTTTTATATCGTCTAACCGATGATGAACAACAGCTGCCTGCTAAAGACAAATTACAGCGTATGTTGGGTGATGACTTTGTTGTTGCTTTAAATCGTGCGCCTACAACACCACAATGGCTATTAGACATGGGCGCTGGCCCAATGACATTAGGCTTAGATTTAAGTGGTGGTGTTCACTTCTTGATGGAAGTGGATATGGAAAGCTATATGAAAGGCCAGATGAAAAACTATCAGGCTGAAGTAAAGCGCCAGTTGCGTGAAGAAAATATTAAATATCGTCGCGTGACAATCGAAGAAAATAGTCTGCGTATCGCCTTTAAAACCGAAGAGCTACAAGATAAGGCAGATACTTTCTTAGGCCGTGAAATGAAAGATTTCCGCGCCAGCACTGTGTCGAATAAATCTAATGATGTGATCTTGGCGCTAACCGAGCAAAAAGTTAAAGACTTGCAAAGCTATGCGGTAAAGCAAAACTTAACAACGATCAGAAATCGAGTAAATGAGCTAGGCGTTGCAGAGCCTCTTGTTCAGCGTCAAGGTGCTAACCGTATTGTTGTTCAGCTTCCTGGCGTACAAGATACTGCGACGGCGAAAAAAGTATTGGGTAAAGCAGCAAACTTATCTTTCCGCTTAGAAGCTGAGCCAGATGCTAGCCGCTTCTCTAATGAAGAGTATCAATTCCGTAGTAACGAATTCCGCAGCGCTCGCGTTGAGAAAAAAGAAATCATCTCTGGTGATCGTGTAACGAATGCACAACCTTCCTTCGATGAAAATGGTCAGCCGCAAGTAAATATCAGTCTTGATTCTACTGGCGCTAATATCATGGCTAAGGTAACTCGTAACGCAATTAAGCGCCGTATGGCGGTATTGTTCATTGAGCAAAAGCCAACAACGCGCTATGTGGTGGAAGACGGTAAAGAAGTTGCAGTGACTAAGTATACTGAAACTCGAGGTATTATTTCATTAGCAACGATTCAGAGTCAGTTGGGTAATAGCTTCCGTATTACAGGTTTAGAACCCGCAGAAGCATCTGAGCTAGCGTTATTATTACGCGCAGGTGCGTTAGCCGCTCCGATGTATTTTGTTGAAGAACGAACTGTCGGCCCAAGCTTGGGTAAAGATAATATCGAACAAGGCGTTATGTCGGTATTAGTTGGCCTGGCATTAGTGCTTGTCTTTATGATGGTGTTCTATCGTTTATTTGGCTTTTTTGCCAATGTCGCATTGTTCTTCAATCTAGTGATTCTAATTGCTTTGATGTCGCTGATCGGTGCAACGTTAACCTTACCAGGTATCGCGGGTATCGTATTAACGGTCGGGATGGCGGTAGATGCCAATGTGTTAATTTTCTCCCGTATTCGAGAAGAGTTAAACGCAGGACGCTCACCACAACATGCAATTCATGAAGGTTATAACCGCGCATTCGTTACTATTTTTGATGCTAACATCACGACCTTAATCGTTGCTGTCATTTTGTTTGGCGCAGGTACTGGCCCGGTGAAAGGTTTTGCTGTGACACTATCTCTCGGTATTATCACTTCTATGTTTACGGCTATCGTTTTGACTCGTGCTCTAGTGAACTCTAGTTATGGCGGCCGTCGTATTAAAACTTTATCGATTGGCGGCCTTGATAAAAATGTTGTAAATAATACCGCAGTGACAGCAGAGGAGACTAAGTAATGATGACTAATCTAAATTTTGATTTCATGAAGCTGCGTAATACAGCCATGGTTATATCTGCGATTCTATTGTTGCTTTCCGTAGGATCGTTGGCCACTAAAGGTTTGAACTTTGGTTTAGATTTTACTGGCGGAACCTTACTTGAGGTTTCTTATCAGCAGCCTGCTAATATCCAGGAAATTCGAACTCAATTAGAAGGTTCAGGTTTTCCTGGATCAACTGTGCAAAACTTTGGTAGTGAAACTGAAGTTTTAATTCGTATGTCAGAAGCTTACCGTGATACCTTGGGTGCAGAAGTTCTAGAGGCTTTACGTGCTAGCGGTGGTGCTAATGAAGTAGAGCTGCGTCGTAGCGAATTTGTTGGTAGTCAAGTAGGTGAAGAGTTACGCGATCAAGGTGGCTTAGCGCTTTTGATGGCACTGTTTGTGGTTATGCTATACGTAGCATTTCGCTTTCAGTTTAAATTCTCTGTCGGTGCTGTACTTGCCTTGTTTCACGATGTAGTGATTATACTTGGTCTGTTCTCACTTTTTCAGTGGGATTTTGATCTAACTGTTTTTGCTGCTTTACTGGCGGTAATTGGTTACTCGTTGAATGATACGATTGTTGTTGCCGACCGTATTCGTGAAAACTTTCGTATTGTGCGTAAAGGTAATTCGGTTGAGGTTATTAATATCTCTTTAAACCAGACCCTAGGCCGTACAATAATGACCTCTTTAACCACGGCACTTGTGCTATTGGCTTTGATGTTTTTAGGCGGCGAGTTAATTCATAACTTTGCTTTAGGTTTATTGATTGGTGTTATCGTGGGTACTTACTCTTCGATTTACGTTGCTGCCAATATTCTATTGATGATGAATATTAGTCGTGAAGACTTGATTCCTGCAGAGCTTGAAGAAGAAGTAGATGATCTGCCTTAGTTATTTTTAAGGAAAGATTGTTTTAAAGCTAGGTCGATTGCTTTAGATAGAAAAATCCCGAATAGTGTAATGACTATTCGAGATTTTTTATGCATGCAGATTTATGAGCAGCCATTAAAATAAATCGATTTCTGTTTCAATATCACCACCGCCCTCAGCGCCCGTTTCAAACTTTAATTTTTCGTCTGTCATAAAATCAATTAAACCGATTAATTTAATACTATTGTCTTCAATAGCCATAAAGCCATCTTGTAACTTTTGATGTAAACGTAAGTTCTTACGCCAATCTTCACTATTGGTTAGTTCTAGTGTGACATGCATGTGCTTATGAACAGCTTGATGCAGTGGATCAATATCTTTATACGAAGGAAGGTGACTGAAATGCTTATGACCTACGCCACTGTCATACCATTGACCAAACCGACAGTCGTGATGATTAACCATTACTGTATTCCAGGCACTTGATTGAGGGCCCATTTCCAATGCTTGGTAACCATTTTGCACGTAAATCATATGATCGACTTTGATTAGCGAGGCGAAGCTGACGATTTGAGAATAATTTACTTTTTCATAAGTTTGCTGGGCAATTTGGGCTAATTGATTAAAGCTGTCTTCAAATTCTTGTGTTGCTGTACGGGCATTGTCCGTCATTTTATTCATCTTCTCAGCTTGATCAGCCATCAAGGTTGTTGCACGAGTAAATTCACCAATAAGTGCTCCTATGTTGGCTGTCGCTTTTTGTGTATTTTTAGCCAAGCTACGAACTTCATCAGCAACCACCGCAAAACCTCGGCCAGCATCACCAGCTCTTGCGGCTTCGATTGCCGCGTTAAGTGCGAGTAAGTTTGTTTGTTCTGCGATGCTATTAATAAAGGTAACGACTTCAGATATTTCACTACTGCGCTCTTGTAGGTGATTGGCACTGGATTCTATGGTACTGGTCATTTCTATTTGTTGATGAAGATCCCCAAGCACTGAACGGATATTTTGTAATGCATCAGTCGATAACGATACACCTTGGCTACTAATCGCTTCGACTTCTTGCATTTGGTCGGCAACTTTTTGTAAATCGCTTTGATTACGCTCTAAATTTTTCAATAGACTATTTGTTTTTACTTGGCCGATACTGGTATCTAGGCGCTGACAATGAGCAAGAAAGTAGGCCTCCTCCATGCCTGAAAACGCATCAGCAATACTCTCGATAGAAACAGCAAACTGGCCCTTTAAGCCTTTGGCTAATGGACGACGGTAAAAGCGATCTTGGCTGGCTTCTTTAAATGAGGCTTCAACCTCGCGAATATAAGTTTCCATTTGGTCTAATAAATCATTGATGTCGCTACTGGCTTTTCGCATGATGTAGTCATTACTGCTATTACTTAATCTGTGACTTAGCTGGCCTTGAGCGGATGCTTGTAACACATCAGAGAAATTGCCGAAGTTTTTAAAGCGCAAATTTTGTTGTGTTAATAAAATGTAAGCGTAAGCGATCAAAATAATGGCACAACCCATGATCGCAAATGGATTGTTATCACTAGCCAGTAGTGCAACTAAGGATAAAAACCAAAGAACAATACCAGCGCGACTAATAGCCTGAGGGCTAAAGTGATAAAACAAATTCGGCATAGCTTTGATACTCTTTTGTTATTGCTTGCCACAAAACAGCGGAAGACATAGGCAGTAGAAGTTCTGGGGTAGCATCTTGCTCTGTCTTGCACATGGTTTGGTATAAGGGTTTTATGATATTTAGAGACTCAGGTGTGGGAGCGCGGCAAACAGAAAAATAACCTGACAATTTTTCCTGATCGTAAAAAGGAGTGACATTAATTAGCGCCCAGTAATAGCTATTATCTTTATTACGGTTAACGATATAGCCAAAAAATTCTTCTTCTGCTTTTAAGTGTTCCCACATAAGGTTATAGATGCCATGGGGCATCTGATCTTCCCCCGATAAAATGGACACCTTGCCATTTATACTAGGCTTTGTTCAA
>ERZ1027231.47-NODE-47-length-84690-cov-52.840066_pt1 | contig 84690 bp, 79 predicted proteins | sample MGYA00520866_ERZ1027231 | MGnify/ENA primary metagenome ERZ1027231 (study PRJEB33311, sample SAMEA4378411) | marine metagenome | biome: Marine biome; feature: Fjord; material: Water | collected 2014-07-20T08:00:00Z/2014-07-... | depth 75 m ...
ATGACAATTCGAATAATAGTGATAACTCTGATAATTCGGATAGCTCAGATAACAGTAATGACGTAGACCTAGCTGTTACAGATAGCTTTAATGATAACTCCGACAACTCAGATAATAGTGATAATTCAGATAATTCTGATAATTCGGACAACTCAGATAACAGTAATGATTTAGACTTGGCAATTTCGGATAATGGTAATGACAACTCCGATAATAGCACTAATGACAACAGCAATAACTCGGATAATTCAGATAATAGTATGACAAATGCGAATGCTATGGGGTCTGCTGCTGCTAACAATGGTGGGGTAGCTACCGTTGATAACTCAGATAATAGTGATAACTCTGATAACAGTGATAAGAGTTATGCCGAGGCGTCTGATCACTCAGCTTCAGCGAATAATGGCGGGACTGCCAGCATTGATAACAGTGACAATAGTACCAATACCGATAATAGCGACAACAGTGGAGCTTGGGCTGATGGATGGGGAACATCTTCAGCAAATAATGGCGGTACAGCTTCTACAACTTATAGAGTTAATGAATCTGTGTTAACCGGTACGGTGACTCAAAATAATGTAGCGTATAATCTCGATGAAGATTCTACAATCACCAATAGCAACACTATGTCAGATACTTTTAATGGAACTGCAGGTATCAACCAAAATGTACAAAACCTTGGTAATAATGCTTTAACACAGCAACAAGTATCACTTCAAGGGAATGTTAATGTAAACCAATAAACTCTTCAGCAACACGATAGGTTTATGTGGAAAGACGTTTAAGGAGTTGCTGACATGATGTTGGCAACTCTTATAAGGATAAGGGCTATGAAAAAGCTATATCAAAATATTCGCCTAATAACATTACTAGCTTTGCTGCTTCTATGTAGTAATAAAGTTTTTGCTGAAGATGTTGTTGTAGATATTGCGATAATCGATGTTGCCCCAGTTTTGCTTGAAGAATTAGATCAAAGCCGAGGGCTTGGTGGAGTTGTTGATCTTTCTAACGTCGATATCACTAATAATTCAATTTTAGATGCCGAGCTTACTGATAATAAAGTGAGTGACAGTGTGACCGGATATAACATTATAGATCAAGGCTCATTTAACGACGCAAGTGGTGTATTTTCAATTATTCAAAATACGGGAAATAATGTCATTATTCAAGATTCGACTATCATTACTATTACAATAACTCCTGAGTAAAGGTACCCATTATGAGACAATTGTTTAAGGTATCTATATCATTACTAGTCTTACTGCTAACGTTAATGTTTCCTGCTTATGCAGGTACTGTTAATTTAGGAGGGGGCTTTAGTGGAGGTAATTTCTCAGTAAATGTTTCAAGTATCAAAGAGCAACGCTTCAAAACAATCTATAAGCAACAATATGATTTCAGTTGCGGTTCTGCAACCCTAGCAAGTCTATTATCTTTTCATTATGACGATGTTGTTGATGAACTGATGGTTTTTAAAGATATGTATCGCAATGGTGATCAACAGAAAATACAACAACAGGGTTTTTCACTGTTTGATATGAAGTTATACCTTTCACGCCGAGGTTATAGATCTAATGGCTTTAAAATAAGTTTAAATCAGCTTGCAAAAGCTGAAATTCCAGCCATCACTATTATTAATAATAGGGGCTATATGCATTTTGTTATTATAAAAGGCAGTGATGAAAAGGAAGTCTTAGTAGGTGATCCTGCCTTGGGTATTAAAGTGTATAGCAGAGCAGAGTTTGAAAAAATGTGGAATAAACAAATCATTTTTGTTATTCAAGACAAAAAGGATATTGCCTCTAATCATTACCAAACACAAGAAGAGTGGAATTTACGAGTAAAGGGCCATTTAGGTCTCGCTGTTGATCATTCTAGTTTAGCACTCTTTAATATACTCCAACCTTCAGCTATCGATTTTTGATATGAACTTTAGGATATTTACATGAATATTAACTCAGATATGCTGCTAAAGAACTTATATATGACGGTGCTCTTTGTCACGGTGTCAGGGTCAGCTGCAAGTTTGGAAACTAAAAATGTAGAACAAAATTTAGAGACAGAAAAATGGCATAAGGTATCAGACACACGCTTAGCTTTTTCGCGCGGAGGATTTATATTACCTAATGGTGTCGTTGTTGATATCAGTTTTGAAAAGCTACTATTTAGAAATGGTGAAGAAACCGCTAGTTCTTATTTTGAAACCCCCGATAATCAGTACTTAGTTAACGATGGGAAATTGAATATCCCAGGGCTATCTAATGATCTATTTCAGTCCATTATCCAAAATGACCTAGACAACCAGACGCTGCAAACCATAAATAATATAAACATTGATATTAAAAACTTAAATAATATCAACTTAACTCCAAATTCTAGTCAATTTTATAATTTACATTCTTTGCCGATAACCATTAATTAATAACTATTGCCCCCCAATTAGTCTACTCTGAGTGGCTTTCCAATTGACAGTACGTGCTTGAAAAACCTTAAAAGATAGAATCAATACGCTTTTTACCTCTGTTATTTCAAAATAGAATATCTAGGATAATTGCCCCACATAATCTAATAATGTCCCTTTTGTAACGTCCGTGCTTTTCACTAAAGAGCATGGGTATGATGGCTTTAGCATTAGTACAACAAAGAGTTTAGGTAGGAACAGTACAAAATATCTCAAGCACTGCTTTATAAAGGCTAAAATGATGATAAATGAATTAGTGATAGAATAACATGGGCTTCATTCTTTTATCTTGTCTTCTAGTTTCAAAGTAGCTTTCATTACAATTGGATTTCAAAGAGAGTAGTCTATAAAAGCGTAACTGTTTTAAAATATCATGTTAGAACATCATGGGGACTCTAAAATTAAGACGAACATCAGGGGCATCATCAGTCACACCAATATTTAAGGATAAGTTTAAATTAGTTGTAGTTGAATAGTTGAATGAATAACCGATAATCAACTGTCCAATATCAAGTTCGCTACCTTCAATTTTGATATTGTCAATTTTAGACTTTAGCACATGTTTATGGGAGTAACTTAAGCTCATAGAAGTACGATCATTTAATGAAAGACCTAAACCAAAGCTAAACCCTACGCTATCACCAGGGTTAACTTGCCCGACATCTTCATTAGTTTCTAAATTATTACCATAACTTATATTACCAAAAAGTACGCCAGGATCTGTTGAATAAATAGCAGTTAAACTTGGTTGGACACTATAGAAACCAGATCCTGTTGGTAACTCTATAGGAAAAACAACGCCTGGATTCGATTCAACATACTCAACTTCGAATGGGCTTGTACCGGTGGGGATTGTTGCGACTAGATTGAACACATAGATTGCACCACCTTTGGCGCCAGAGTTAAGCTGATAACGGGTAGATAATTCTATATCACCCATATCAGCTCCACTAGCGGTAAATATTTCATCTTCACTAACACCTACACTTACTGGACGAGAGCGTTGACTGTCATTTCGTCCTATGTATGAAAGTTTCATGTCGACTTCCCAACGATCATTCATACCGTAGCGAGCACCGAGACTGCCCACAAACGTATGACGCTTTATCTCTCTAAGATCTATTAAACCAACGACTAATGCAGGAAGAAAAGAATAAGCATCTAGAAATACACGATTGGAATCTGTGTATGAATAACCAAACCTTGGTTCTATTATCAAAGTACCTGCTCTTGTAAGAACACCACTATTGTTAGTACTTAATTTAGGTATTGCAGACACATCAATACGGGTGGCTTGTTTAGGGGGGGCTTTACCTACAGGTTTATTGATAACAGTAGTAGATTTAGGCTTTTTATTGCTGGCTTGTTGGGTGTTTTTATTTGTAGAAGGTTTTGTTTGTTTTTGCGTGTTCTTCGAGGGTTGGTTTCTAATTAAACGTTTTAAGTTTTCTATTTCTCGTCCCTGTTCGGTCAGTATTTTAGATTGTCTTTCTAACTCAAGTTGATATTTTTTTTCAACTGACTCTGACGGAGCAGCAACGTCCTGTGAGTAACTAAAATGGCTTGTAGACAGCAACAATACAAATATAAGGAAAAGTTGTTTATATCGTTTTACGCAGGGTAAAGTTATGTGACTATTAGTTTTTTTCATAAATTTCTCTTATATGAAAATATTCAAAGTGTTTGAGTCAATCATTGAAAGTTTACAAGTATATTTGTGAACTCAATATTATATTTTAGAGCTAAGATGTAGTTAATATAAGCTTATATGGTAACCCTTGAAATGCAAATTTAGTGGGGAACTAATCTTGGGTAGACAAGTAAGCATATTACTTATATTGCTAAAATTTATCGATCAACCAGTTAGATATGAATGGTAAGTAATTGTTTTTAAGTTAATAAAAAGTTGTTCACTTCTATTTATAAAACTTTCGTATTCAATGAAGAGTGAATAATGGTAAGTTATTAGCAACAAGATAATTGATTACTACTTTTAATTAATGCGTTTGACTAAAATAATTATTATATTTATATAAGGATGTTTCATGACCATCATGCAAAAAGTACTATGGTTTATTGCCAGTATTGGTAATTTTTCAGCAGGGTACTTCTTTATGCACAGCCAAAGTGCCTTTAGTTTCGTTGTATTAATTTCAACATTGTTTTATAGCATTATCGGCATATATGATGTTTTTTATAGTCGTCATAGTCTAAATCGCCTTTATCCTGTTGTCGCTTACCTGCGTTATTTTCTTGAATCTTACCGTGTTGAAATTCAACAATACTTTATCGCAAATGATACAGAAGAGCGCCCCTTTAATCGAGAACAACGAAGTCTGGTATATCAACGCGCTAAAAATGTCCGCGATACTATTGCGTTTGGTACTCAACGCAACCTTGTTGAAGATAACTACTTAAGTTTATGGCATTCGCTGGCGCCTACTCGTGTGAAAGAGGCCTCCAAGAGAGTGACTATTGGAGGAAGTAGTTGCCAGCAACCGTATTCAGCATCGTATTTAAATATTTCAGCAATGAGTTTTGGCTCTTTAAGTTCCAATGCCATTGAAGCATTGAATTTAGGCGCTAAAAAAGCCAATTGTTTTCATAATACAGGTGAAGGGTCTGCTAGCCCATACCATTTGAAACATGGTGGCGATATCGTGTGGCAGCTAGGTACAGGGCTTTTTGGTTGTCGTGATGAAAAAGGGCGCTTTAATCCCAGTACCTTTGAGAAAACAGCTACATTACCACAAATAAAAATGATTGAAATAAAGTTAAGTCAAGGAGCAAAGCCAAGTCATGGTGGTGTATTACCTAAAGCGAAAATTACCGATGAAATTGCCCACATCAGACATATTTCAAAGGATAAAGACTGCATTTCACCTGCGGTAAACCCAGAATGTACTTCACCAAAAGATTTGTTAGCATTCATCGAGCAGTTACGAAGTTTAAGTGGTGGCAAGCCTATTGGTTTTAAATTATGTATTGGGAATCCTGCTGAGTTTCTCAGTATTTGTAAAGCTATGTTAGAAACAGGTATTACTCCTGACTTTATTACTGTAGATGGGGCGGAAGGCGGGACAGGTGCCGCGCCAGTCGAATTTACTAACCGCTTGGGTTTAATCTGTTTAGAAGGCATAAGCATAGTAAATAATGCTTTAGTTGGTGTCGGGCTTAGAGACAAAATAAAAATCATTGCATCAGGCAAAACGGCTTCTAGTTTTGATTTACTTGAAAAAATTGCTGCTGGCGCTGATGTGGTTAATGCGGCTAGAACGATGATGATGGCCATTGGTTGCATTCAATCAAGACATTGTAATACTAACCTTTGTCCAACGGGGGTCGCCACTCAAGATCCCGCAAGAGCTAAAGCTATTGATATTGAATCGAAAAGTGATAGGGTGAAAAATTTCCATACCAATACGCTAGCAAGCTTTTTTGAGTTGGTGGGCAGTATGGGCTTGGACGATCCAGCTAAACTTGTGCCTCAAATGATAAAGCGACGTTCGCCTTATGGTATGCAAATGTCAATGGGGAGTTTAGTTACGCCTTTATCTCTAAATGCGTTAATAGAGCCATCATTAAACGATATAGAACTGGATGAATCATGGCAACACTGGTGGAATAGCAGTAGTGCCGAGCAGTTTTATGTTGATGATCATTTTATACTTAAAGCACCAGAGTTTCACCAAGCAAAAGCCTCGAAAAGTTAATTAGACAAGCAACTTAAGCTTGGGTGAGGCTATGTAAAATGTCACACAAGTTTGTTGGATTTAGACCAAAATTAAAGAGGGTTTATTCAGCAATAAGTTGTTTAAGGGTGTAGCTTGTATCGGTATTACCTAATTTATCTTTCATATAAGGCAGTATCTCTTCAAGTTGTTGGGATAGTTGCCAAGGCGGGTTTACGATAAATAAACCTGTACCAGTCATGCCGTATTCTTCAGTATCATTCTCTAAGCAAAACTCAACTTGTAATAAGTTTTTCACATCACTGCTGGTGAAGTCTTTTTCCATTTGCTCGACGAAATGACGTTTAACAACAGGATACCAAACAATATAGGTTCCGGTTGAGAATTTATTATAAGCCTTAGTAATGGTTTTAACTGCTTTTTGATAATCTTCTTTAAGCTCGTAAGGAGGGTCAATTAAAACAACCCCGCGACGACTTGGTGGTGGTATTAAGCCAAGTACACCTTTATAGCCATCAGATTGCTTAACAAACACTTTACGCCAGCGTTGGCAAAAATCTTCTAAGTGCTGAATATCACTTGGGTGTAATTCAAATAGATGACTTGAGTCTTGACGTCGAACAAAGGCTTTTGCAACGCCAGGTGATCCTGGGTATATTTCAAGCTCGCCATCGCTAGGGTTTAAGTTGAGACTATTAATTAACGATAAATACGGTTCAAGTGCTTCTGGGGTATTTTTATCATTGATTATTTTGGCAATGCCGTCTTTATATTCACCGGTTTTTTGTGCATATTCATCAGCTAATTGATACATTCCTGCACCTGAGTGGCTATCAATATAGCAAAAGCCTTTTTCTTTACGGGTCATGTATTCAAGCACGAGCGATAAAACACTGTGTTTTAATACGTCGGCAAAATTTCCTGCATGAAAGGCGTGACGGTAACTTAGCATAGTAAGCCCTTTTGAAGTGGTTTGATAAAAGTGAAAACTAAAAAAACAAAGCTACAAGGTAGAGTGACTTTCTACCTTGTAGTTTGATGGTCTAAATGAGCTTATGCTTGGCTTGTTAGGTACTCATCATAAGTACCAGCAAAGTCGACATAACCTTCACTGGTTAATTCAATAACACGTGTTGCAATGGTTGAAACAAACTCTCTATCGTGACTAACAAATAGTAAAGTGCCTTCGTATTGCTCTAGTGCCATGTTTAACGATTCAATTGATTCCATATCCATGTGGTTCGTTGGCTCATCGAGTACTAATATGTTTGGTTTTTGCATCATTAGCTTACCAAATAACATGCGGCCTTTTTCACCACCAGAAAGTACACTGACATTCTTTTTAATATCATCGGCAGAGAAAAGTAAGCGACCTAAATAACCACGTACAGCTTGCTCGTCATCAGTTGGTTGACGCCATTGGCTCATCCACTCAAACAAATTCATGTCATTTTCAAATTCGTATTCATGGTCCTGAGCGTAATAGCCAATATTGACATTTTCAGACCAAGTATACTCGCCAGAATCCGCCTCATAACCCACTTCATTCATTAATGAGCGTAAGAAGGTGGTTTTACCAATACCGTTTTCACCAATAACGGCAATACGTTCACCAACTTCAATTAATGCTGAAATGTCCTTAAGGATATGAGCATCGTCAAAGCTTTTGTTTAACTTTTCGATAACTAACGCATTACGGAATAATTTCTTTTCTTGCTCAAAACGAATAAATGGGTTGCTTCGGCTTGATGCTTTTACTTCATCAAGTTGAATCTTATCAATTTGCTTAGCACGAGAAGTTGCTTGTTTTGCTTTTGATGCATTTGCTGAGAAACGAGCAACGAACGCTTGAAGTTCACCAATTTGTGCTTTTTTCTTGGCATTGTCAGATAATAAACGCGCTCTAGCCTGTGTTGCAGCAAGCATGTATTCATCGTAGTTACCTGGGTAAACACGAAGCTCACCGTAATCCAAATCGGCCATATGAGTACAAACACTGTTTAGGAAATGTCTATCATGTGAAATGATAATCATAGTTGAATCACGTTCATTTAACGTTTCTTCAAGCCACTGGATAGTGTGAATGTCCAAGTTGTTGGTAGGCTCATCGAGTAACAAGATATCTGGATCAGAAAATAGCGCTTGAGCAAGCAATATACGTAGTTTAAAACCCGGCGCTATTTCGCTCATTAAACCGTAGTGTTGTTCAACAGGAATACCAACACCCATTAATAATTCACCAGCGCGACTTTCAGCAGAGTATCCGTCCATCTCAGCATATTCAGACTCTAAGTCGCCAACTTTCATACCATCTGCTTCGCTCATCTCTGGCAAAGCGTAGATACGGTCACGTTCTTCTTTAACTGCCCAAAGCTCGGTATGGCCCATAATAACAGTATCTATAACACTATTTGCTTCAAAGGCGAATTGGTCTTGGCGTAATTTACCTAAACGTTCTCCAGTATCAAGGCTAACATTACCTGAGGTTTGTTCTAAATCGTTACCCAAAATTTTCATAAAGGTCGATTTACCACAGCCATTTGCGCCGATTAAACCGTAACGGTTACCGCCACCAAATTTTTGTGAGATGTTTTCAAACAAAGGCTTGGCGCCAAATTGTTGAGTTATATTGTTAGCTGTTAGCATGATGTGTTCCGTCGAGTGTTGAGTTTTACTGAATTGTTTATACCAGTAAAATGACCGATAAAATATTTCGCGCGATTATACACTAATTTTAACAATATTCTTAGACTATTTGAATTTGAGTGATGTCTGTTAATAGGCTTTTACTAGGGCAGTCAATTGAGCCTTTCATCTAGTGATGTTACACATTTTGAAGCAAAGGATTTAGCTGAAAAATGAGATAAAAGCAGAACGGTTACACGTCTTAATAATGGCTCTGCATTGATTGTGTTTTATTGCAAAGCTAAAGCGGCAATAACGATAAAAGTCAGTAATAAAAACGGTTAGCAAATATGATTAAATACCTGCTAACTCTAAGGCTTTTTTATATTAATAATAAGATATTACTTACCTTTCTTTCGATCAGAAAATTGATTGTCAGAAAAACGAGTTAAGCCCTTTTTATGGGCTGGCGTTTTCTTACCTTGGCCTGATTTGTCTCTGTTTTGACTAGGGCTTGTTTTAAAACCTTGTGAATTGTTCTTACCTTGTCTATTTTTATTTGATAATTGCTGTTCACCACGAGTTTCTCTAGGCACTAGACAATTTGGCGCAGAGCCAATCAATTTAGTTAATCCCATTTTAGTTAATGCTTGGCGAATTTGTGGCCAATTAGCCGGATCATGATACCTTAATATAGCTTTATGCAAACGACGCTGAATAGTGCCTTTAGGTACAGTAATTTTACCATCTTCTTTCGCTAAATTTTTTGTTGTCACGTTTCGCAGAGAGTTTAACTCTGTATGGTACATTGTCGTCGCACTAGCTAAAGGTGAGGGGTAAAAGTTTTGTACTTGGTCTAGTTTAAAGTCATTTTCTTTTAACCAGAGGGCTAAATTTATCATATCTCTATCAGTGGTTCCCGGATGGGCTGAAATAAAGTAGGGGATTAAGTACTGTTTTTTACCAGCTAGCTTTGAATAATGATCAAACATTTCTTTAAATTTGTCATAACTGCCCATGCCTGGTTTCATCATGTTATCCAGCGGGCCTTGCTCTGTATGTTCAGGTGCTATTTTTAAATAACCGCCAACATGATGACTGGCTAACTCTTTAACATACTCAGGATCTTCTATTGCTAAGTCGTAACGAACACCAGAGGCGATAAGTATTTTTTTAATACCTTTTACATTACGGGCTTTACGGTATAGCTCAGTTGTTGGCGATTGGTCGGTATCTAAATGCCCGCAAATTGTTGGCCATACACAAGATGGCTTACGACAAGTTGCCTCCGCCTTCTCACTTTTGCAAGTCAACTGATACATATTCGCTGTTGGTCCACCAAGATCGGATATAACGCCAGTAAAACCTGGTATTTTCTCTTTTATGTCTTCAATTTCATTAATGATGGATTCATGAGAGCGACTTTGAATAATTCGTCCCTCATGTTCGGTAATTGAACAAAAAGTACATCCACCAAAACAGCCCCGCATAATATTGATTGAGGTTTTTATCATGTCATAAGCAGGTATTTTAGCATTACCGTAGCTAGGGTGAGGTACTCGCTGATAAGGCAAAGCAAAAACACCGTCCATTTCTTCTGTAGATAACGGTTTAGCGGGTATATTAACCCACAGAAGACGATTGCCATGTTTCTGTACAATAGCTTTTGCGGAACTCGGGTTTACTTCTTGATGAAAAATACGTGAAGCATGGGCATAGAGTACTTTATTATCTTTAACCTGCTCAAAAGTCGGTAAATTAATGTAGGTGGTTTGCCAAGCTTGAGGTTTTGTATTTTTAGTCTCATTGCGGAAGTTAACAATTTCAACTACTTGAGCTGTTTTGGTTATATCTTTAGCATCTGCTATGGCTTCAGCTTGTTGTTCATTATCACTACACGTTGCAGGCGTTATTTCTTCATATGGGCTGAGGATAGGGTCAATCTTACCTGGTCTGTCGATATCACGAGAATCAATACCTTGCCATCCTGGGAGTGCTTGGTTGGTTATAAAAGCACTACCACGAACATCAGTAATCGTTTTAATATCTTCTCCACGCGCAATTCTATGAGCTATTTCCACGAGAGGACGTTCAGCATTACCAAATACTAATAAATCGGCTTTTGAATCAAATAAAACTGATCGACGGACAGTGTCTGACCAATAATCGTAATGGGCAATACGGCGTAGGCTGGCTTCAATACCTCCAATAATAACAGGTACACCTTTAAAGGCTTCTTTACAACGTTGAGTGTAGGCTGTTACTGCACGATCTGGACGTTTGCCACCTTCATCATTTGGTGTATAAGCATCATCATGGCGCATTCTGCGTTCAGCAGTATAACGGTTGATCATTGAGTCCATATTACCAGCAGTCACACCAAAGAATAGGTTAGGCTCACCTAACTCCATAAAAGCATCTTTAGATTTCCAATCAGGCTGCGCAATAATACCAACGCGGAAACCTTGTGCCTCAAGCATACGACCGATGATGGCCATACCAAAACTTGGGTGATCGATGTAAGCATCGCCAGTCACAATAATAATGTCACAACTATCCCAGCCAAGCACATCCATCTCTTTACGTGTCATGGGGAAAAATGGCGCTGTGCCGTAGCACTCAGCCCAATATTTTGGATAATCAAATAACCCCTGTAGGTTTTGCGAAATTATCTGTTTTTTTACTGAAGTCATATCACCATTCTCATTAGGGTTACCGATTCTAAATCATCGCGCCGCATCAGCGGGCGCCGGATTATATCAGATAACCTAGGAGATCCTCAATTATATGTGACTGCTTTTTGAACGATTTGACTGTAGTTATTTACAAATACGAGATTGTATACTGTTTACAATCTTGATTTCATTTGTTCTAATCGCTGTGAACTCAAATTCTAGTAAAACTTATAATAATTAAAATTTGAATAAGGCATAGTGCTAATCGCGCTTCTGAGGAAAATATGAATAAGAATGTAAAAAACAGTTTATTAACTAGTGCTGTAATTGCTGCACTAGGTTTGACCGCATGCAATGACTCTAAAACTGTTGTCGCGGAAACAAAAACAAGTACAGCTGCAATAACCGCTGCACCTAAAGAAGTGGTTAGCTCAAAGCAACAATTAGCTTCGTTATATCTACAAGCTAAGCAGAGCCTTTTTAAACAAAGAGCTCTATCTGCAACCATGTATGGTTTGTCTAAAAAAGATGTTGGGCAAGCTATCAGCGGCGAAATGGAGTTTTTTAGCCCGGATGATGAAAAACAATTAAGAGCTGAGTTATTATTAATATCTAATAAAATTGCCAATATCAAGTTAGAAGGTGGAGACATAACAGCCAGAAATAACCAACAAGTTATGGCAGGAATTACGCGTTATTTTGCAGGTGAACCTAGTTTCAGCATTGGTTATATTGATACATGGATGGGTCTTTCCCCATTTATTGTAAATCAAATTAATGGCCCATTAATAGACATTCCTAGGGTGATGCAAAATGATCAGCCAATTACTTCAGAGCAAGAAGCATTAGATTACATCGCTCGTTTAGCTCAATTTGATAAGCTAGCCTCGACAATTATTGAAAAGCAAACGGCAGATGCAGCTCAAAACTGGTTACCTTCAAGAGTAACCTTACAAGGGGCGATCAAATATTTAAAAGGCTTTACCAGTGGAGCTGCTGAGCAACATCCATTCGTTAGTGTTTTTCGTGATAAAATTGAAAAAATTGAGTCACTTACGACAGAAAAAAAACAGTCTTTAATCAAGCAAGTCATCACTAACGTGAGCCAAGTAGTATACCCAGCTTATCAATCAGTGGAAAAAAATAGTGAACAGTTATTGAGTAAAGCACGCTCTGAGTCAGGCATTTGGGCTCAGCCTAATGGTGCTGCTTATTACCAAGATGCGATTAAGCAGCTAGGAGATAGCGAATTAACACCAAGTGAAATTCATAAAATTGGTCTAGATGAAGTAGCGCGTATTAGTAGCGCTATGAATGAAATTTTACAAGCTCAGGGCTATAAAAATGGCTCTGTGGGTAAACGTATGGTGGCATTAAATGAAGAGCCACGATTTTTATATGAAGACTCAAAAGCAGGGCGTGAAGAATTACTAAATGACATTAATGGCTATATCTCTGAGATAACAACGAAAATGGCGCCAGTGTTTAAAACTACGCCGAGTTATCAAGTTGAAGTTAAGTCTTTCCCGGTAGAGGTACAAGACGGTGCTCCTGGTGGCCAATACACTTCACCTGCTGTTGATGGCAGTAAACCTGGTATTTATTGGATTAATTTAAGAGACATGAAAGCTAATCCTAAATTTGGTTTAAAAACGTTAACTTATCATGAAGCAAATCCGGGACATCATTGGCAAATAGCGTTGAACTTAGACCAAGCAGAGCTGCCTTTTTTACGTAGAATAGCGCCCTATAATGCCTACGCCGAGGGTTGGGCTCTTTATTCTGAACAAGTCGCGTACGAACTTGGCATGTATGAGAATGACCCTTTCGGCGATCTAGGTCGTTTACAAGCAGAACTCTTCCGAGCTGTACGTTTAGTGGTTGATACTGGACTACATGATAAACGTTGGACTCGAGAGCAAGCTATCAGTTATATGTCGGAGCAGACGGGTACTGCTGAATCTGATGTTGTGGCAGAGATTGAACGCTATATGGCATGGCCGGGTCAAGCGCTAGGTTATAAACTTGGTATGTTAAAAATATTAAGTTTGAGAGAACAAGCCAAAACACGTTTAGCTGATAAATTTGATTTGGCTGAATTTCATGATGTAGTACTGCTAAATGGTGCAGTACCTATGGCTGTATTATCACGCAATGTAAATCATTGGTTAGATAATAAGTCATAAAAACCTATGATGAAAAGATGTCACAAAAGTAGGGCCAAAAGCTAAGTTATCAAGCCATGGTTTTATGGCTGTGACTAATCCTAAATTAAACGTAAAAGCCGTATTGTTAATCACAATACGGCTTTTTTGTTGTTAGGTAGATCAATCAATATTAGTGAACTTGTGCGCTACTCAGACTGGTGATGTTGGTGCGATTATTTTTAAGTAATACACAATGGGTTTCACCTAAACGAGCGCAACTATCAAGCTCAGCCATTTCGTCAGCAGCAAATGAAGCGTTAGACAGGATCACGGCAGAGCAATTTCCACGGCACAATACACTCTTTATTTGTTCAATATCTAAATGAGCTGATTTTGAATCGAGTAAATTGTTTACTTTATTTTTACCTTTAAAACTAACACACAGCACTTTTGAAATATCAACGCCATGGGTATGAGCTAACTGCTCAATTGAAGACTCCTCTGGGTTGATAAAAAGTACCCATTTTTTTTCTTGGTTATGTTGCTGGCAAATATTTACATAATGTGACGATAATTCCTGATGGTTTTCGACATTGGCTAGCTTTAAGCAAGCTTGCTCTGCAAGTGGAGTAGTGATGGTATTATTGATACTTGCATTGATAATTGTATTTGTCGTGAACATAGGATACCTCGTGCTAAGTCGTGTTATATAACTATACTGTATGGATGTACAGTATATGGTATTTGATGGCTATTCAAGCATTATTTGTTGTTTTTTGAACAAATAATGTTTCATCACTTGAAAGAGCAACACCAGATGAGAGTAATTAAGGTGTGATGCATTAGCTATATGCAGCCACACGGTATGATTTGCCCAGCCTTCCCCAGGGGGCTGGTTTAGAAACCATTTATGCTGCGTTATTGATTTCGACAAGGGAATAACCATTCTCTTCAATCAATGCCTTACCTAAAGGCGTTTCTAATTCCAGCTGAATCATGCATCTTCAAGTGGGACGGGTATATACTTAGTACGACGTGAGAATCCTGCGTTTTAAAGTGGTGTGGGGTTAGATAGGGTTAGGTTACTCGTTCGAAGAAATACTAAGAGAGAATGAAACGATACAAGAGAAAGTCATTTGAAGAGTCAAAGTGCTCAGTTGGGACGATTAATTGAATGAGATTGTTTATTTAATAAAGGGATTTTATAAGTTGCATTAAATAAGATTTTTGCAAAATACTAACCCTAAATGATCATTAGAAATACTCATTTAGGGTTAGGAAGAAAATGTGACTAGAGTTGACGTTGTCTTAAGTCAGCGCTTCGATAATTTTTTTTAGATGAACTTGCGATCAAAGGTGCAGGTTATTGAAGCTCAAGGGTTGTTAATTGAGCTTCAAATTGTTCTGAACCACCTTTAACTTGATAGAGTTTGACTAATAAATAATTTAACTCTGGGGCAAACCAAGCGTAGGTGATGCGCTTTTTCTCAATAATTTCACGCTTTAATCGAATTGTTTTGACTAAACCGTAAGGCAGGATCAGCTCCTCTTTTCCGTCATATTGATATTGATAATTTTTAATTGATCCCTTTGTGCTGATGACGGGGTATATAAACCGTTTTTGCTCTGGGTTGTTAATCAAATCAATGCGATTTTGTAGATGATAACTCAGTTTATCTAACAGGCCATCCGTAAAATCAAGCGATATCTTTTTATCCTTTTTCAAATCTGTCGCCGTTTTTCCGGCTAAATCATACTGCCATTGATAGTACTTATCACGACCAGTTCCTTCACGCTGATAGTCATAACTTAAAGGTATCACCTGATTATCTTTGATATCAACAATGGCTGTTTCACTTCGTGTATCAGAAAAAATCAACCAGCTGATATCAGTCTCATAATGGTATTTTACTTTACCATCATCAAGGTAACTTAACTCTCGAATAGCTTCGCCGACAGGATCCGATTTACGTAATAGTGTGTAGGTAGCACGAAATGCAGGGATAGTTTTTGCGAATGAGTTTTGTTGTTGAACTGCTGGTGATGTTGCAATATCACTAGCAGAAGCCATCAAAGGTAAAGTTAAAAAGAGTAAGGAGAGAAGTTTTCGCATCAAGTAGTCCAGAAGCAATGAGTATAGTTTTATACTAACAGCTTCTGTCTAGGGGAGAGTAAAAATTTGGTGATTTTTTGTTGTGCCGTCTGCAGTACTGTTTGTTGTAATGTCGGTGAGAATGTTTGATTGATTTTTATACAATTAACAGCGCTAAGGTAATAGTAGTTTACATCACAATTATCAGTTTCAACTAAAAAAATTAATCAGCTGCATAACCTGAAATAGGTAGTACGTTGCCATCTAGTACCGCATTGTCACCTTGCATTGTAAGTCTTTGCTCAGCAAACCATTTTACTACCAGCGGATAAATGCGATGTTCTTGCTCGTGAACCCTTGCAGCTAAATCATCACTGGTATCTCCTTCAAATACGGGGACTTTAGCTTGAAGAATTACTGGACCGCCATCGAGCTCTTCAGTAACAAAGTGTACGCTAACACCATGCACTTCATCGCCTGCATCAATAGCGCGTTGATGAGTATTTAATCCTTGATACTTTGGTAAAAGGGAAGGGTGGATATTTAATAATTTCCCTTGATAGTGTTGAACAAAGTCGGGGGTAAGTATGCGCATAAAGCCGGCTAGCACGATTAAGTCGGCATCAAAGGCGTCAATCTTTTTGATAAGGGCTTTATCGTAATCTTCACGGCTATCAAATTCTTTATGCGAAAGTGATACCGTGGCAATGTCAGCATTTTTAGCACGTGTTAAACCATAAGCGTCGATTTTATTAGATGCTACTGCAACAACTTCGGCTGGGTAATTATTATCATTACATGCATCAATAATGGCTTGTAAGTTAGTGCCACTGCCAGAGATCAATACAACTATTTTGCTCGACATATATTTTCCTACTTTACTTAATAAAAGGTTAATAAAGGATTGATAAAATTGTGATAAATAAAAGGGGCTATTAAATAGCCCCTTAAAATATACTTATTTTTTGTTTAGTAAGCCCGTTGTTTAAGCAAAAACAACTTGCTCTTCACCATCAGCCATATCTGCGATAGCACCGATATGCCAAGCCTTTTCACCATGAGCTGTTAGCACTTCAATACTTTGTGCTACTTTGTCAGCAGGTACAACGATTATCATGCCAACACCACAGTTAAAGGTACGGTACATCTCATGTTCAGTGATGTTACCTTTTTCTTGTAACCAGTTAAAGATACTTGGCCATTCCCAGCTTTCACCTTTAATTACCGCTTGAGCTGTTTCAGGTAATACGCGAGGGATGTTTTCCCAGAAACCACCACCAGTGATATGAGATAGCGCATGCACATCAACATCTTTTAATAACTCAAGTACAGATTTTACATAAATCTTAGTTGGTTCAAGTAAATGGTCAGCGATTTTCTTACCTTCAAGTAATTCATTGGTATCAGTGTTATTAACTTCTAATACTTTACGAATTAAAGAGAAACCATTTGAGTGAGGGCCTGAAGCACCAAGAGCAATCAATTGATCGCCAGCAGCAACATTAGTACCGTCAATTAAACGAGATTTTTCAGCTACACCAACACAAAAACCAGCGATATCGTAATCACCTTTGTGATACATACCTGGCATTTCGGCGGTTTCACCACCAACAAGAGCACAACCTGATTGAATACAACCTTCGGCGATACCTTCAACAACTGACGAAGCAACAGCAACATCAAGTTTGTCTGTAGCATAATAATCTAGGAAGAATAACGGCTCAGCACCTTGAACAATAAGGTCATTAACACACATAGCAACTAAATCGATACCAACAGTATCGTGTTTGGCTAAATCGATAGCTAAACGTAATTTAGTACCTACACCGTCGGTACCTGCAACTAGTACAGGTTCTTTATAACCTGTAGGTAATTGACATACCGAACCAAAACCACCTAAACCACCCATAACTTCTGGGCGTGTTGTGCGTTTTACTGCACCTTTAATGTTTTCAACAAGGGCATTACCAGCATCAATATCAACACCAGCATCTTTATAGCTTAACGACTGTTTTTGTTCGCTCACGGGAAACCTCAGAAATTACCGACAGTATTTTAAGGGCAGTATTCTACCAGCGCAAAGGCTCATACTCAAGACGATAAACAGTATCTTCGTCTTGTTTTATTTTATTGTGCTATTTACAAAGAACGGATACTAAACCTTTTAGTATCCACTCAGCTTGAATCAAAAGGCTTGGAGGTAAGGGAAATATTGAAAATAGTGGCTCTTCAGAGCAATATGCGCGGGATAATTACTCTGGCATTATCCCGTAAAGTTGCCGTTATTTCTTTTCTATAGGAAAACAACCTCTATCTATTTTGCACTGTTATTATATTTAGGGAAGTAATGTGATTTTGTTAAAATTTGCCTTCATGGTTTATTTATTAACGAAGGATTGTAGCAAAAGTAATAGCTCATGCTAAACAGTCGCTGTATTTCTGTACGACAAATACTGCATTGAGTAGCAAATAAAGGGTATTATGAATATTTGCGGGTATTAATTGCTGGCAATGTGGTAAGATAATACATATAAAATCATAGAGTTTTTAAAATTTTTAGTCGATATGTTTAGATTTTCCTTTGTATTATATATGTTGGTATTTTCGTTGTTTAGCGCTAATTTAGCTGCGCTTGAAGTTAACGATCTTTACCAAGCCAATGTTGTTGTCGACTCACAGGCGCGGCAACAACGAGAACAAGCAATAAAAAAAGCCCTTCAAGGTGTATTTTTAAAAATTGGCGGCAAAAAAAGTGTCTTAACGCATGAAGTGTTAAAAAAAGCACAAAAAAATGCTAGTCGTTACGTTAGTCAATACAGATACCAACGAAAAGATGAAACGCTAAGTCTTGTTGTTAGTTTTGATGAAAATAAAGTAAACCAATTATTTAAAGAAGCTAATCTTGCGTTATGGGGCAGCTTACGTCCACAGGTACTTTTGTGGTTAATTGATGAACAAGGAATAAGCCGTAATATCGTAGCTTCTGATGACGATACTATTATTCCTGCAAGTGTTAATGATTTCTCAATACAACGTGGTTTACCCATTATTATGCCTTTAATGGATTTAACTGATAATGAACAAGTCGTTTTGAGTGATTTTTGGGGATATTTTCCTGAACAAATTTTGCAAGCTTCGCAGCGTTATTTTGCCGATACCATTGTAGTCATGAGAGTGTCTGATTCTACTTTAGTTGTTAATACCGAACAAAATGAAGAAGCGCTAACCTCCACAAACACCCCGTGCGGTTTATTATGTGAAAAAAATGAGCAGGCTACCCCTAAAGTGCTGGACTGGCGTGTTTTCACCCAAGGTATTCTTTATACTCAACAATATGAAGGTGTTGATAAAGTCAGTTTGATTGCACAAGGTTTGTCAGATATTACCGAGTTAATTTATCAGACATACGCGTTATCTACTACAGCGGAAAATGATTTTGTTATTGAAGTTAAAAATGTCACCTCATTAGCAAATGATATGGAGTTATTTGACTTTTTAAAAGACTTATCAGCTGTGAAAGCGGTTACGTTAATTCGTGCTCAAGGTGATGTTCGTCAATTCAAGTTAGATTTGATTGGTTCAAAAGCATCATTTTTAGCCTCACTAAAGTTAAATGATAAGTTGACGCAACAACTTGATAATCTGCTCGATGGTTTTTCTCATACACAAGAATTTAATGTTCAGCAGTTTAATAGACAAGTTCGCGATGATATAGCGCTTAACAGCGAAGCTAATGATCAAGTAAAGATCACTGCTTTAAGCGATGGTGATACGACTGACAGTAAAGTTAATGAATCATCAGAAAATATAAATAATAATGAAAGCATCATAGATAGTAATATCTCTGTGGCTAACCCAACGGCAGAGAATAATGCAAACAGCAATACTGACGCTACCGATGAACTTACTAAGAATGATGATTTGCAAACAATAACAGAAGCAAAACCACCTCTAATGATTGTACCTCAAGTGCCCGTTTTTTATTGGAAGCAAGGATGAAGCAAGTGGCTCAATTAACCTTGATGGTGCAATTACCTGATGATGAAACGTTTGATAGCTTTAAAAGTGAAATGAATCAAGGGGTGGTCGGTCAGTTAAAGTCCTTTATAGAATCACAAAACGATACCCCGCATAGCTTTTTTCTTTTCGGTTTATCGAGTGTTGGAAAGTCACATTTAATGCATGCAAGTAGCACTTATGCTGCGCAGGTTGGAAAATCCTCTGTATGCTTATCTTGTGCAGAGTTGAAACAGTTACCAGTAGAAGTTTTAGATGGCTTAGAGCAAATTGATTTAATCTGTTTAGATGATATTCATTTGATTGCAGGCGATAAGCGTTGGCAACAAGCGATTTTTGACTTATACAATAGAGTGCTTGAACAGAATAATTACTTATTAATCTCAGGTGATGAAAGTGCACAACAGTTAGGTATAAGCTTACCTGATTTAGTCTCAAGGCTTAGTTGGGGATTAACTGAACAAGTTAAGCCACTTGATGATGAAGAAAAGGTAATTGCCCTTCAGTATCGTGCCACACAACGTGGTTTGTTTTTATCTGATGAAGTAGTAAAGTTTTTACTAAATCGCTTGAGTCGAGATATGGGCAGTTTAATTAACTCACTGGATGTTTTAGATAAAGCGTCTATTCAAGAGCAAAGAAAAATCACTATTCCTTTTATCAAGGAAGTACTAACGCTGCAATAGCTTTTAAACAAGCAGAATAGAAGCAAGTCTCACTACAAAAAAACGCGATTATTTAATCGCGTTTTTTTGTAATAAGAGTGCTGAAATGATGAATTCTTAATGCTTAGGTAAAGGTTTTTGATAATAACGTGTAAAATCATTTTCTTGTTCAGCAGTGATCTTGGGTAATGAGGTTTCTGAAAGATGGGTAAAAGTGGTGAAATCAGTCAGTAGCTTCACTGCTTTTCTATTATCTAGCTCTTTAGGGCTAATGTTTAAGTTCTCAAGCCAATTACTGCCTTCCACCATTTCAATGGGCGCAGATATCAGGCTCATTGCTATCTGGCTGTCAAATTCAGGTAAAATACGATTAGCACTAAAAAGCACTCGCTCTCGCAATTTATCGTCGCCAATACGGCCACGTTGTCCCCAAGTGACATTATAATCAGCGGCAGAAATATTTTCACCACTTGGCTGATTGGTGATTGCAACATCACGTATTACTTTAAATCGGCTTTGCATCATTAACTCTTCAAATAACATGGCGTAATCTTCACGCAAACTTGAGTAAGCATAGAAGTCTGAAGCACCTTCGGGACTGAAAAAAGCTTCGATATCTGCTGGTAAATAGTCTTTTTGTGTTTGGCTCGCGGTCTCACCAGCAAAGCTAACTTGCGCTAGTCCGCGCATTTCTTGGCTATTGAGGGGAAAGGAAACAGCAAGTACATCTGATTCAAATGTTGTACTGGTAGCAGCATCGAGGACACGCTGATCACTACTATGCACATACCATTCATTACTTGGAAAAAAGTCATTGGCGTGGGCCAGCTCATGGTACATTAAAGAAGTTAAGCGATATAACGCTTCTTCAGCGGTGCGAGTGACACGTTCAGATTTATTATAACTTTTACTCGCATAAGCATTATTTTTCACGTAACGCCATGGCATGACAAATTGTAACTCATTACCAAAATCTGCTCGATAATCAGGTGCTTCATTAATCGTATCGCGCTCATCTGGGGTTAACCAAAAATTTTCAGCATCTAAATATATCGCGCCTGTTGCCGCCCAATAAAAAGAAGGGCGTACATCATAAGAAATAACGATTGCGGTAGTTGCCCTAAGTAAGTTTTTTATATCGTTATTGGCATCATTATTAATTAGAAAGTCTTTAAACCTATCACCCATCCATTGATGTGACACCACAACACGATCCATAATATTTTCAATTGAGGGTACCGTTGATGAGTTGGTTACTTCCTTTGCAAGTAGAGGTGTTTGGGATAATGTGCATGAGCTGGTTAACGTATTAGAGTAAACACAATTAATGAGAGCATTAACATGAGGACTCGTGCGGTTATAAACAAAAACCGAGGCCTTGCGATCTGAAAAATAAGCATTACTAGCGATTTCAGCGGCTGGTTCAACGAGTACGGCTACTTGATCACGATATATTATATTGCTTTCAGAATCTGTCGCTGATGCCTCGAAGGAAATGATAGTATCGAATTCAACCGGGGGGGCATCAAAATAAAGTGCTAACTCACCATCACTATTTTCACTGCTTAAAGTAATATTAGGGCCGTCTATTTGCCGCCACTTTAAGGTGTTAGTACTGACTGTGTTGGCAAGTTGACTACGAAATGACACCTTATTGCCCGATAAAGCTTCGTGAGATAGGCGTGTGGCTAACTTATGGTGTTTATCATTAACAGTAATACTTTTCTCTAAGGTTTGCTCTACACCATCATTGAGCTTAAAGCTGACGCTGAAACTGTAATTACCAGCCAGCGTCGGCGTAAAAGAAACAACTTTACTGGTCTTTGCTAAAAGTAATACGGGTTCACCAGCCGTTTGTTCCCAGTTAATCTCACTAACACGATCAAAAGGAAAATGAAGAAGAAGATCTACGCTTTGATTTATATTTTGTACTTCATCAAGTTGTACTATGCTGGCCGTGGGATAATTGGTTGCAGACTCATTAGAACTACCACCACAAGCCGTTAACACTACGGTAAAAAGCATTGGTAACAACGTGATATTTCGAAAATTGTAGCGCATTCACTCCTTCCTTCTTTTTTTAATCAATCCTCTATAAGAGCTATTTACTGTCTTTCTTTTTACGAATGCTCAGACCAAGCTCTTGTCCACGAAATTTGGCGTAATAAGTAGCACCAAAAAACATAGCACTTGCAAAAACTAGTTCTAACATTGCCCATAGTCTGTCTTCTGGCAGCACCCAAAGGGTTGTTAAACTATGCAAAAAATAGATTAAAACAATAAAGTTGGACCAAGCATAAGTAAATGGGTTTCCTTGTAACAACCCTTTTAAGGGAAACAATAACGGTAAGGTAAACATTAACAATGAGGTAGTGGTACTCAAGCTTTCACTTGGGCTTAATACGATTAACCATAACGGCATAAAAATTAATAAAGAAAAATAGCCTGCTAAGGCTATTTTTTTATAATTATTCGTTGAAAATCTTTGTTTGTTCATTCGGGTGCTTATCTACATTAAGAAATAAATGGTAATTTAGGGACTACTATTTAAAAAAGGTTAAAACATTTTCTGGCGGTCGGCCGATAATCGCTTTATTGCCATCAGTCACAATAGGACGTTCAATAAGTTTCGCCGTATTGGCCATGGCGTTAATAAGCTCTTCTTCATTAGCTTCTTTCAAATTATTTTCAGTAAACTCGGCTTCTTTTACTCGCATCATTTCAATAGCAGAACAATTAAGTTGTGCTAACAATTGCTTAATTTGTGCTTGATCAAGTGGTGTTTTTAAGTACTCAATAATAGTAACTTCTTGTTGTGTTTTTTGTGCTTGTTCTTCAAGTAATGCAAGTGTTTGGCGACTCTTAGAGCATCTCGAATTGTGATAAATAGTAAACATGGTTTTCCTTTAATAATTAGTTGGGAGTGAAACGGTAATAAAAATGCCAGCAAGTAGACTTATCATTTAAATGCTTATAGACGCTTTAATCGATTCTCTTGTTCTTGTAATTGTAATATTCGGGCCTTTACTCTTTTTTGCATTAAAGGCTGTTCGTCAAGAAAGGCATAACTGGTCTGCAATTCATCAACGGCTTTTGGGTAGGCACCAAGTAATGCATATACTTCAGCTTTACTCATGTGCATTAAACCAGTTTTTTCTTGAGTTCTATACAAGGTCGTTAGTATATCATAAGCGATAAAGTTACCAGGGTTAACTAATAAGAAGTCCTGTAAGATCTGAGCGGCAAGATCATACTGTTTCACGGTAAGTAATGCGTTCGCATAGTTCAAACTGACAACTTGATTGTTTGGCATGAATAAGTTTAATTGCTCAAGCATCTTAATAGCACTATCAGCTTGATTATTGGCTATGTAGACATCCGTTAGCGCGTCGACATAAAATAAATTATCTTCGTCATTATTCTTTAATTCTTCTAATAATTGCAAAGCCTTACGTGTTTGTTTGTTTTCAAAGTATGATAACGCTAGACCATATTGTGCCGCTGCCTTTATTGCGTAGCGTTCTTTCGTCAACTGTTGCTCGAAGAAAGCAATGTTTGATCTCGCATCCCCTTGATATCTTGCTTTTAACCGCGCTTTGGTTAGCTCAAAACCTAAGCTTGGTGGGAGTGGTCTTGCGGGGTAATTTAAGGCCCGTTGCCGAGCATCTGCGATACGCGATTCAGGCAATGGATGAGTAAGCAACATTGCCGGCGGCTTGCTAGCATAGCGATATTTAGTCGACATTTTACTAAAAAAGCTGGCAGCACCTTGCGGGTCATAATTGCTACTTGCGAGTAAAGCGATACCTACTCGGTCAGCTTCTTTTTCATTTCCACGGGTGTAGTTAATACTAGCTTGTTGCGTTACAGCCATACTTGCACTTAATGCAGCCATACCCACGCTAGGGTTAACCAGCGTAATCAAAACACTAGAAAGCATAGCCGCCATGGTTAAACCTTGTGTTTGGCTTTGTGATTCAAGACGTCTGGCTAAGTGGCGCTGAGTTACGTGGGAGATTTCATGGGCAATAACAGAAGCTAATTCACTTTCTGTGTCTGCCGTTGTTATTAAACCACTATGGATACCAACGTGACCACCAAAAAAAGCAAAAGCGTTTAATTCGTTGTTATTGATTAGAAAAAATTCAAAAGCATAATTAACGCCTTGCGCGTTTTTCACTAGGTTATTACCCAAGTGATTAATATATTCAATGAGAACTGGATCTTGAATTAGCGGTTGCGAAGCGCGTAATTGACGCATCATTGCTTTACCGATTTGCAGCTCTTTATCGGTTGATAATACGCTGTAACCTGAAATGCCGATATCAGGTAATTCATTTTTATTGTTTTGATTATCAATGGCACTGGCATTAAAGCTAGTCGCTGCTGCAATGCCTAAGGTAAAAAACAGGGCAGTAAACATGGGTTTTAGATTAAACAATATTACATCCTAGGGTCATAATGGAAATATACATGAGTGATGATTATCACTTAGGTATCTTAGGTAAGGATATTACCATTTCTTTTGGCTATTTCTTGGTAAAACTCCGCTATACTATAGCCTTTGACCACAATAATCTGGAAAGATTCGCTTAAAGTTGTGATTAATTCTTTCACTTTGTAATGTGCATATTTTAACAGCGCTTTATCTGCTTCATCGCCACTTTGGAAACAGTAAATAGCAAAAGCAACTAAGCTATTAAGACGAAATAGCATCTGTGTCTTTTCAGGTACCCACTGATTAAAAGGGCAATTCCCTTTCTCAACCATATAATGCGTAACGACTTCACCATCAATAGCAGGGTAGCAATGTAACTCATACCCCATATCATTAAATTCATGACGTAAGACAATTTGGGGTTTGTTTTTTACGTGGATACTACCATCGGTTTGTTTACTTGCGCCTAGCAACGCTAAATTCCATGAGTTCGGGTTTAAAATTTGCTTATATGCACTATCAAAACCATGAGTAAGTATGCCGTCAACTTCACCTACTGAAGAAGAAAATATATGATATATAGAAGATACTTCTCCCCAATTAATTTGCTTTTTGTAAGCATTAATTTCTTTTAAGTTAGCGCTGGGATTTAATGAACTCATTTAAGTAATATTCCTAGTAATTTGATTTTCATAGGACTTATCTTTATTTCCGATGGTTAAAAATGCAACTCATGTATATGAGTATGCCATTTTAGTTCAAAGTGCGGTGTTGATATAATAGCATTTTCAGGAGGGTATACTCAGGGTAATTTCTTCTGAACTTTATTATTAAGCTGCATCCCAGTGGCAACTTTGTATATCACAACAGTGAGTGAGCTTGCTAAAGCACTTCCAGGGTAGCTTTACACGTAATTTCAATTCCCACTGAAATCCCACACTTTGAATGGTAACGGCTATAGAGGTACGTTATGATAACTTCAATTTATGCAATGGATTAATTGTCGCAAATTAGTGAATTAAACTAAAGCGCTGTTTTAAGTTTTTATGATTTATAAATATGATGGTAGAGGGGAGAAATGTCCTGTGCCTTTAGTAAAATTACGCTTATTACTAAAAAAAATGCAAGGTGGTGATCAATGTATTATCACCATTGATGATAGTGGCTCTATTAAAGATATTCCTAAATTGTTAGATAAGCAGGGATATATTTATCAACAACAGACTAATGATATTGGTTTCGTCGAGATAAGCATTAATCTATAAAGTCAAACAAGAAGAAATTAAAAAATGGGTAGTTATGTTTAAGTTATTTAGTGATTGGTATACACGTAAGTTTTCAGATCCGCATGCGGTCACGTTGGTTGTTATTTTAGTCTGTATCGCATTGTTTATTGCTTTATTTAGCAATTTATTGATGCCAGTATTTGTTGCAATTGCCTTAGCTTTTTTATTGGACCTTCCAGTTAATAAATTAACACAAAGCTCAATGTCGCGCTCTAGTGCTACAGTCGTCGTGGTTGCTACTTTTCTCGGGTTTTCATTATTAGCGGTATTAGGGTTAATGCCAATTATTTGGAAGCAAAGCAGCAATTTATTGCAAGAGGTTCCTCATATGATCAGCCAAGGCCAAGGTTACTTATTAACCTTGCCTGAAAAGTACCCTGATTTTGTCCATGTCTCTCAAATTGAAAGCTTTATTGTCATGGTTAATGATAATTTACTTGAATGGGGCCAGGTGGCACTAAAAGCGTCATTAAATTCAATCTCCAATATAGTCGCTTTAATGGTTTATTTGATTCTTGTGCCATTAATGATTTTTTTCTTTTTAAAAGATAAAACCGAATTAATGAGCAGTATTGCTCAGTTTTTACCTAAAGAACGCCGAATGGCAATTAAGGTAAGTCAAGAAATGAACCAACAAATTTTGAATTATATTCGCGGTAAAGTCATAGAAATAATTATTGTTGGCGCATCCACCACCATTGCTTTTATTTTTCTTGATTTACAATATGCATTATTATTGGGCGTTTTAGTTGGTTTGTCAGTACTCGTCCCTTATGTTGGTGCAACCGTTGTTACTATACCTGTGTTATTAGTCGCGCTTTTTCAGTTCGGCTTAACTAGTGAATTTGGTTACGTCATTCTGGCTTATGGTGTAATTCAAGCGATTGATGGTAATGTTATTGTGCCGTTGTTGTTCTCTGAAGCTGTTAATTTACATCCTGTAGTCATCATTATTGCGGTAATCTTTTTTGGTGGTTTATGGGGATTTTGGGGCATATTTTTTGCTATTCCTTTGGCGACATTAGTGAAAGCTGTCATTAATGCTTGGCCATCAATCCCTGGGCCTGATGTTATAAGTGAAAGTCAAAACCAGTAACCTTAGTTTTTAGTCTTTTCAATCAGTTGTGTGGGCTTAGTATGGCGAAAATAGCACAGGACTTTTAAATAAAGGCTTAAGAAATTTTTCATTCGTTCATTAAAAAAGCCCTAAACTAATGTGATTAGCTTAGGGCTTTTTTGTACTGTAAATGATTGTTATAACACTTGAATCAGTTATTTATTTAACTCATTTAAAACAGCTAGCACCACGTCATGATGTTCTTTGGTTTTAAACTTATTAAATACATGGCTGATTTTTCCATCAAGACCGATTAAAAAACTCAGGCGATGAATACCATCATATTCTTTACCCATAAATTTCTTTAAACCCCACACACCAAATTGGTCTGCTACTTGATGATCAACATCAGATAATAATGAGAAGTTTAATTCATCACGTTGGCAGAACTTAGTTAAACGTTTTACTTCGTCAGGGCTAATACCAAAGACTACGGTATTTAATTCTGTTAGTTCAGCCTTGATATCACGCAATCCTTGGGCTTGTACGGTACAGCCAGGTGTCATTGCCTTAGGGTAAAAGTATACTAGAACTTGTTGCTTACCAATAAAATCAGTTAATGATACTGACTCATCATTTTCATTGTTTAAGGTAAAAAGTGGCGCGGTATCACCAACATTTAGAGTATTCATAATAAAGTCACTTCTATTTGTTTTGAAAGTTGTTTTTCTAATTATAATAAATTCGCATTCGCTTTTTTGATAAAACCTTGGACACCAGTTTGCTGACAAAGTTCTAGGAAATCATACTCTAGTTCATCAATACTAATTTTTTCTGTTAAAGCAAATAATATGTTGGCGCTCATGTAATTGGTTTTAGGATCTATTTCTGATTTTAACGAAGAGATATCAATTTTACGAGTAGCAAAAAAGGCGGTCATTGCTTTTAAAATACCAGGTTGGTCTATCCCAGAGTATTCTGCTTGGTAATGTTTAACTAAGTCAAAGGTTCTGTGGCCAGACGTACGTTTCATCATAGTGATTAAATCTAAACTATGTGCGAGCTTAGGTATTTTAACTTCAATCTTATTAATCGCTCTGGTATCACCAGTTAGCAACATAATGAAGGTAAATTCAGAGCCAAAAATGGCCATGCGACTGTCTAATATATTACATTCGCATTCACTTGCTAATTTAGTCAATTCACTAACACAACCCGTTCTGTCCGATCCCATCGCTGTTAGTACTAAATATTGTGGCATTCATTAAGCCCAAGTTGTCAATAAAGGCGCATTGTAACTGATCGTGGTAAAAGTTGGAATCATCTTACATTTTTGTGGTCATATACCTTGTGTTTGTAAAATCAGGCAAGTACCATGGGGCGCAATATTAGCCCCGTCTTATATCAAATTTTTTTTAGTATTTTTAGTGAGCTTAGTTGGGTTTTGAATATCAATAACCTAAGCCACAGGAGTTTTAATGAGTTGTAGAGCGTTATATTTATCACTGTTAGCCTTATCACTAACAGCTTGTGGATCAGTTAATAATAAACAAGCACAAGGTAGTTTTGAGTATCAGAATAAGGTTGAAGCTAATGACCTCGTGATTCCTGCCAATTTAAATAAACCAAAGCAAGCGAATGATTTTTTTGTTACCAATAAAATAAATCACCAGGGTCCAATTGGTGAAAACATGGATATTAGGGCACCTTCCTTGGTAATGCCTGTTGCGGCATCTTCACGTGTGGTAGAAGAGTCGGGTATTGCTATTATATGGTTTGATAAGATTTTAGAAAATAAGGACTTATTAGGTTTTATCGAGAAGGTTGTTATTGAGAAGTTAGCAGAAGATCAAATCACCTATAATTATATCGAAGAAGATACGGAAGTTACCTTAAGTAAGGTTACTGAAGGAGCAACAAGTTTAAAAGAAACTAGCATTAAACGCGAAGGCATTAAAACCGCCATTATTGAGTCTGATTGGTATCATGATGAAGTTGATGTCGGTTGGATTTTTACTGATATCCAGTTTTCAAAGAGCGTACGTTTTCGCTTTCAATTGTTAGCAAAATCACATGGTCGTAGTGTTTCATTACGTGTTTCATTAGTTGATTTTTTACAAACAACTGAGAAAGGCGGCAGTAAGACAATGGATCCTATTGATAAGCAAAGAGCCGAAAAAGCTATGCTTAATGAGCTGATTGCTGCAGTTGATTATAATTACCGTCTGCAACAACGTGCTGATCGCTTAACTCGTGCGAATCAAAAGTTAGTGACAATAGGTAAAAATATTGAAGCTGAACAAGCGTATATTGTTGAAATGGGGTTAGACGACTTATGGGGTAATATGCCGTTGTTCTTTGAAAAGCATGGTTTTACCATTACTGATCTAAATGAAGATAAAAAGATTTACTATGTAGAGTTTGTTAAGCCCGAAACGAGTGTTTGGGATAGCATTTGGGGTGATGATGTGCCAGTTATTGATGTTAGTGATGCTAAGTATCAATTTGTATTAGCGCCGGCAGATGAGCTTAACCAGAAAACTTCAGTGACTATCTATAACGCTGATGGCGAGCCATTGACATTAGAAGCACTTGAGCGGATTTTCCCTGTGGTAGAAAAGGGACTATCGTTTAGAGATGTTTTCTAATAATCGCTTTTGCGATCTAGTAATGATTTAACTATAAAGTAGTTAAATCATTACTTTAGACATAAAAAAACTCCACTAGTTGGAGTTTTTTTATGTTTAAATTTTGATGGTAGCCTTTGTGCTTGGAGTGATAAGTTAAGGTTTGTTTTTCTCAATAGGCTCCATTTTATGTGCACTTTTATTGGATCTAGGCAATGTTTCTTCTCGATCGTTTAAACTTTTTTTACGCATCTTTTGTTTTGTACTTTTTTGAAAAGTACTTAAATTTCCAATGATAATAACGACTGTTATTACTATCATGAAAATAGCTAACCAATTGTCCATTGAAGTGCCTCTTGGTAAGTTGTGAAGTTAATTCGTTAAAACCAGTATTCTAGGCTGTTTGTTCGGGCAGTATAACATTGCTTGGCGGCGCACAAACATTGTTAATATAACGATTTGCTATGTCATCAAGATTTTCAATAATGACTTTTTTGCCTAATATACTGCTGTTGTTTAATGTGTGTGCTAACAATTTGCTATCAAAAGCTTGCTGGTATTGCTGAGCTAACGGTAGGTACGAGATATGCCAAGGCTCTTGGGCAACACCGCCTTGAAATTTCCCATAAGGGAAATAAAATCCGAATTGGTGTGCGTGTTGAATAAGCCAAGCAGATAGTTTTGCTAAGGGTCCTTGTTCACTATATTCCCATGGCTCAAGTTGTAGCTGATACCCCTGAGTTAATAAATTTGGGGCGTAGACATCAATATCACAGCCCCAATGATGTCTGCTTGCGCCAGGGAGTGCGGAATAAAGCAAAATACTCTGCACTAACTCAAATGGCGATAGCTTTGCTGGAGAAATAACGTCCCCAGCACTATTTTTAATTGTGGTTTTTCCAGAAAATTTATTGTTCCATAACATAAGTTGCCGATCAAAAGATCTAAAACCACTGGCAATCGTTAACTCAATATCTTCAGCTTTAGCTGCTTCTACCATAGCATCAAAGGCACTTTTCATCTTTTGATGAATAGCAATCCGCTCACTTACATAGTAAAGATGCTCTTCATTTTTCCCCAACAATTGGGCTGAATTGATACTATTAATGTGATTGGTCGCTTGCATTGTTAACTGTCACCTTATTATTAACTAATAGTTTTATGTGTGCATAAAACATTAACTAAACAATGATAGTAAATATCTACAAGCTTTTCTAAATCATCACAGCGCACTGATTCGTTGACTTGATGGATGGTTGCATTACATGGTCCAAGTTCAATCACTTGAGCTCCCGTCGGTGCGATAAATCGACCGTCGGATGTCCCGCCTGAGGTTGAAAGTTGAGTTTCTTTACCGGTAACGGTTAGTATTGCTTGGCTGACAGCGTTTAAAAACCCATGCTCTGATTCAACATGCTCAGTAATAAATGGCTTGCCATTGAACGTCCACTTTATATCATAATCTAGTTGATGTTTATCAAGGATAGACTCGACCTGCTCAACAATAATTTGGTCTGTTAATTCGGTACTATAACGTAAGTTAAATAAGGCATTGATATGACCAGGAACAACATTCGTTGCACCAGTACCTGCATTAAGATTAGACAACTGAAAACTAGTTGCAGGGAAATAATCATTACCTTGATCCCATTCCACTAAACTCAATTCTGTTAGTGCAGGCATTGCCATGTGAATAGGGTTCTTCACGTGTTCTGGGTATGCAACGTGCCCTTGTTTACCTTTAATATCAACTTCAGCAGAAATAGAACCACGACGACCATTTTTTACGATATCTCCGACAGCGTGGGTACTTGAAGGCTCACCAACGATACAGTAAGTAATTTTTTCGTCTCGCGCTTCTAACGTATCAATAACTCTCGTGGTGCCATTAATGAATGGGCCTTCTTCGTCACTCGTTATTAAGTAAGTGATTGAGCCTTGATGGTCTGGATGATCTTGAACAAAACGTTCTGTTGCCACTATCATAGCAGCTAAGCTACCTTTCATATCGGCCGCTCCGCGTCCATATAACATGCCGTCAATAATCGTTGGCTCAAAAGGTGGGGTATTCCATAATTCAAGATTACCTGCAGGGACAACATCGGTGTGACCAGCAAAACAAAAAACTAAGTCATCTTCTGCTGAAGTAGTTGTACTGTCGCGACGAGACCACAAGTTTGTAGTATCTGCAAAAACCATGCTTTCATTAGTAAACCCTAGTGTTGCTAATCGTTGTGACATCAGCTTTTGACATCCAGCATCTTCAGGGGTAACTGAGGCTCTAGACATTAATTCTATTGCCAACTCAATAACTTCGCTTTGATTTTTTTGTTCGATTTGACTCACAAGGACTACCTTTACTTAATTTTTAATGATGTGGCTTACTTTTTATGTTTATTTGTTTGCGAAAAGTGCTTGATACTGATCAACTTTAAAACCGAGGTTAAGCGCACCATTTAAAGGTAATAGCGGCCTTTTCAGTAATGTAGGTTGCTCAAGGACAGCGGCAAACATAACGTCATCTGTTAAGTTGTTTTTTATCTCATCTGGTAAGTTACGAAATGTCGTACTACGTTTATTTAATAATAATGACCAATCACTTTGGCTGACAAATTCTGTTAACAGTTCAGCAGTTAACGGTTGTTTTTTAAAGTCATAAAGTTGATGAGCTATGTTGTTTGCTTCAAGCCATTTAGTTGCTTTTTTCACGGTATCGCAGTTCTTTATGCCGTAGACAGTGATCATAGTATTCCTATATGAATGTTATTTTAGTCTAAATTTGAGATTATATTACCAGACTTTGCTTTACAGGTAGTGCTTCAATCGCAGTATTCTTATATTTTTCTTAACAAGAAAATGATGTTCAACTATAGCACTCGCTGGTGATTGATATGTTTGCTTGTCGAAATTAAGTCTGCTGCGCTAAGAATTGCATCTTAATAAAAGTAAGTTCTAGGGGAAATCTATTTAAAGTGGTTATTTACGAAGGTTTTACTAAGCTATTTAGTAGAAAACCTGATAGTAATCTATGAGTTTTATATCCACAGAAGCTGTGTGTATGGTTGTGGATAAGTCTCTGTGTACTGTTCTAGCTGTTGATTATAAAGGAAAAATAACGTAGTACATTTTTTGTCTAACAAGTGTTTAGATATAAATAGATAAGATAATCGATCAAAATACTAGGTTGACAGTCTTTACTTGTGAAAATATAAATTTGATACGGTTAAACCTCCCAAAAAGAAGTTTAACCGTGAGTTAATTTAATAAATGTTTAAAAATTGACTGCTGTTACATTGTTGCCTGAATTGCTGTTAAGGCAATGGTATAAACAATGTCATCGACTAATGCGCCGCGGGATAGATCGTTAACGGGTTTATTCATCCCTTGTAACATTGGCCCAATACTTACTAAGTCAGCCGAACGTTGTACTGCTTTATAAGTCGTGTTCCCAGTGTTTAAATCAGGGAAGATAAATACAGTGGCTTTACCTGCTACAGGGCTATTTGGCGCTTTTTTCTTAGCGACATTTTCCATAATGGCGGCATCGTACTGAAGTGGTCCATCAATAATTAAATCAGGTCGCTTAGCTTTAGCTATTTCAGTGGCCTTAGCCACTTTTTCTACATCAGCACCATGCCCCGATTTTCCTGTACTGTAGCTAATCATGGCTACTCTTGGTTCAATATCAAATGCTTTGGCTGAGTCAGCAGATTGAATGGCAATATCAGCCAATTGTTCTGCGTTTGGCTCAGGGTTAATAGCACAATCACCGTAAACCAGTACTTGATCTGGTAGTAACATAAAGAAAACTGACGATACTAGCGAACTTTCGGGTGCTGTTTTAACTAACTGTAAAGCAGGTCTTATGGTATTTGCTGTGGTATTAACTGCGCCTGAAACAAGGCCGTCTACTTGGCCAAGTTGTAACATCATGGTAGATAAAACGACATTATCTTTTAAGTTCTCTAAGGCGATAACATCTGTTAGACCTTTATTTTTTCGAAGTTCGACCATAGGCCCAACATAGTTTTCTCGAATAGAGTCGGGATCTGTTATTAGTAAGTTATCAGGTAGGTTAATACCTTGATGCTCAGCAATCTGTAGTATTTCTTCTTTATTGCCAATTAGTTGGCATCGAGCAATATTACGTTCACAACAAATTGCAGCCGCTTTAATGGTGCGTATATCCGTTCCTTCCGGTAAGACAATTAACTTGTTAGCTCGTCGAGCTAGCTCGGTTAATTTATGTCTAAATGCAGGCGGTGATAATAAGTTATAGCTATTATTTTTCGAGGTGAGACTCTCAAGCCAGTTGCTACTTAAGTTGTCAGCAACATGTTGTTTTACTTTATCTTGTCGCTGGATATCGTCTTGTGGTATTTCAGGATTAAAGCCCATGATATGACGTGATGTTTGCCAAGTGTCCCAAGGCACTGATAAAACAGGTAAACCAGCATCAAGTGCTTGTTTACATAATTCCCAAACTTGCTCAGATGGCTCAAAACCATTCGTTAAAATCAAACCACCTAATTTAGTACCGTTTAACGCTGATAAACAGGCTGCAATAATAATGTCGGTGCGATCGCCTGGGGTAACAATAAGTCGACCAGGTACTAAGTAACTTACTAGGTTTGATACGGTTCTGGCACAAAATGCAACACTACGAAAACGACGATGTTCCATATCACCATTATTAATTACTTTAGCTTCAAGGTAGTTACTAATATCACAAACACGTGGAGCGATGAGGTCTATTTCCCACTGAACGGTGCCAAGTAAGTCAAAGTGTCTGCCTTTAAAGATCGATAAATCTAACCAATGATTAAGATTAAAATCATTTTCTATCTCTTCTTCTTTTGGTAATAAACCAAACTCTTCTTGATCTGGACAATTAAGTTTGTTGATAACACAACCAATGAGGTGGCGGTTCTTTATACCGCCATAGGTTTCGGCACTAACTTCTAATCTATCTTCAAATTCTTCAGCACTGTCATTTCCCGGACTAGCAACCAAGACAATATTTGCCCCTAGAGCTTGAGCTACATCACGATTAATGCGACCAGCATAGGGTTGTCTTGGTGTAGGAACTAGGCCTTCAATAATAATAACGTCGTGATCTGCTTTGAATTCATTAAAATTTGCAACTATTTCTTCTAAAACGACATCGTGAAGACCATCGCCCATTTTTCCTTCAACATAACTAAGCGAAACACTCGTACTATTTTGAGACAGGCTAATGGCATCGATGGTTTTATTCTTTTTAGCTAGGCTATTACGCGAAGGTTGGCTAATAGGCTTGAAGTGCCCAACTTTAATCCCTTTCTGCTGACAAGCATGTAATAAACCTAACGATACACTGGTTAAGCCGACACCTGATCCAACAGGGATTAACATAATTCTATGTGGCATAAATTAAATCCTACTTATATGTTTATCTATTTGGCTAAATTTGAAAGTAACTGGGCCGACTGTTCGGCAATAACCCATTCTTCGTTTGTTGCAATAACCCAACAAGCTCTGGAGTCTGCAGTAGCGATATTGCCTGAAGCACCAAAGCGAGTGGCTTCATTTTTGTCTTCATCTATTGAAAAGTTTAATAATGTCAGTTGCTTAACAATTTCAGTACGTACCCAGCTTGAATTTTCACCAATGCCGCCGGTAAATATAAGGCCATCTAATTGCGTTAAGCTGGCGCTATAAGAGGCAATAGTTTTGGCAATTCGGTAACAGAAAACGGTTAGTGCTAATGTCGCTTGAGGATGGTTATCTTTTAACATGGCATCTTCTAACGTACGGCCATCGTTGCTCAAACCAGAAATACCTAATAAACCACTTTCTTTATTAACTAATTTATCAACCTCAGCAATTGAGTAACCTAGGTTTTCAACGAGATGAAAAATAATACCGGTATCGAGATCGCCACAGCGAGTACCCATAATGACCCCTTCGCCCGGTGTCATACCCATACTAGTATCAACACTCTCACCATTTTTTATAACGGTGACACTACAACCGTTACCTAAATGAGCACTGATCAAATTACATTGCTCAAGTGGTTTATTTAATTGTTCAGCTGCTTGTTTCGCCACAAAGTAATGGCTTGTGCCATGGAAGCCGTAACGTCTGATGCCGTGCTCCTTGTACAATGAGTAAGGAAGGCCATAAACATAAGCTTTTTCAGGCATGCTTTGATGAAAAGCAGTATCAAATACGGCGACTTGTGGTAAATCTTCAAAGGCTTGTTGGCACGCTTTTATGCCGATTAGATTTGCTGGGTTATGCAATGGCGCAAGTTTTGCCAATTGGCTAATTGCTTGTTCCACCTCTTGGGTAATTAGCGTGGGTTGTGAGTATTGTTCACCACCATGAACAACTCGGTGACCGATAGCGGTAATATCTTTGACTAAGTCAAGTTGTTGTAGTTGCTCTACTAAGACAGAAAGTGCTGTTTGATGATTAAAAGGAGCGGGTAACTTATAGGTCTGTTTTTCTCCGTTTACTTTGATAATGATTTTAGCATCAGAGGTTTGTAGACACTCGGCTAAGCCAGATAAAAGCGTTTCACCACTTAATGATTTTATCAAAGAAAATTTAACAGAAGAGCTGCCACAGTTGATTACTAAAATTGCATTAGTACTAGCAGGCTCTTTGTGATGAGGTTTTTGTTGAGTCATGTGTGTTATCTTTTAAAAAAATGAAAAGTTATCGAATAATTATAGCAATAATAATATTGTCGGCATTATAGCGATGGAGTTAACTAGAAATCTTGATGCAATGCAATAAAATGCATTATTTTAACTTTTAATGATTGTTATTCGTAATAAAGGCTTTGTTATATTTGCAACTATTATTTAAATACCCGTACTAAACAAGATGTGCATTTTAGAGTTCACTTTGAATGCTAGCGGGTATGGAGACTAGCTGCTATAGTAATGGTATGAATATCTCAGTAGTACAACTCATAAAATTGGGTCAAAAATATCTATCACTTTGGCCGGATAAACCCGAATTATCTCAATATTTCGAAGATTATCGAGGCGTGCAAAGTGCGCGCTTTGTCTGCCGATATTTTCCTGCGCTGGCCATGTTTACTGTTATTATGCAGCTATATGTCGCTTCAGGATATCCTCTTGGCCAAGGCTCTATAAGTAATGCATTAAATGCACTGCCACAAGCACTTGTTTATGGATTATTTTTAATAAGTATACCTGTCCAAGCCCTAGTTTTTTCAGGTGTCAAAGCCGACAAGTTATTACCACCGTCTCTGGCCTCTTGGTATCATAGTGGTTTAGAAAAGGTACAACAGCAAGTCGCTGAGCAAAATCTGCGCAGCAATGACGATAACAATGATACCGCCATCGCTAATTTAGCAAAATATAAACCACGATATATCGATCTTGCTCAGCTTTTACACTTAACCTTTGCGACAACAAAGTAGTTAACCTGAGCTCGGCTTAATAAATTATTCTCTAGCAACTACTTTTACTGACTTCTGCGTTAAATTCACTTGCAATAGACTCGCTATTGACGCGTCAATTTGCCTTGAATTAAGCAAAACTATCTAGCCAGAGATACATTGAAATATTTAATTTATATATTTCAGGCAGTTAAAAATATCTTAAACCGAGTTCAGGTTAGTTAACCTAACGAATAACCTAAAGCTTAATGCGTCTTTTGATACAAACGTAAAACAAAGTCTGCTTGGCAGGTGAATTGTTTTTGTTGTTTCAATTGCGTAATTAATTCTTCACTGGCTTTAAAGGCAAAGGGTGTCATTGCTAACAAGTTTAGTAGATCATTACTATCAGAGAAGTTCATCGGGTAATTTAATCGTTGCTCCTCAACTAAGGTTAATTCTTCAATCACCTGCTTAGATGTGTCATGTTTATTCGCTTGGCGATATATCATCGATTTAAGTTCAAATAAATGATTATCGGCGGGAGTAACCGTTAAAAAATAGCCATTTTTTTGCAAAATACGGGTAAATTCATTTTCTAAAATGGGTGCATAAACACTATAAACCCAGCCAAACTGTTCATTAGCAAAGGGTAAGTCAGAGAGCGTAGCGACGCTAAAAAAACACTCTTGATAACGTTTTGCTGCAATTTTTATGGTTTCTTTGGCAATATCGACACCGTAGACGCTGTTTTGCTCGGTTTGATGTTGATGCGTATAAAAACCTTCACCGCAACCTGCATCAAAAATAGCTGCGTTTTTATCGCCATATTTTTGGTATAACGCGAGCATACTGTCTACTAAGGGCTGGTAATAACCTTTGTCTAAAAACGCTCGTCTAGCTTGCACCATTGCTTTGTTATCTCCAGGCTCTTTTGAGTGCTTAAATTGAACAGGCAATAAATTTACATAACCTTGTTTTGCTTGGTCAAAACTATGATTGTTTTCACAACGATAACTCTTTTCATTGAGCGATAAAGCTTGTTGGCAAAGAGGGCAACGGTATTGAGCTATTTCTTTAGTAGAGATGTCAGTATGCATTAACAATAAACCCTATGAAAACGTTGACCAAATAGGCGCATGATCTGAAGGCTTTTCAATACCTCGTAATTCATAATCTATATCGGCTTCAATACATTGCTCGGCCATATTTTTGGTTGCTAATACCACATCAATACGAAGACCACGATTGTCATCAAAACCACGCGAGCGATAATCAAACCAAGAGTAACGCTCAGTAGTATCGGGATGTAATTGACGGAAAGTATCAACAAAGCCCCAATCCATTAACCTTGTTAACCATTCTCTTTCTTCAGGTTGGAAAGAACATTTACCGCTTTTTAACCAGCGTTTACTGTTTACGTCACCTATACCAATATCTAAGTCTTGTGGTGAAATATTGATGTCACCCATAACAACAACATTTTCGTCATTGACATGATTGTCATTAAGATAAGTCATTAAATCTTTATAGAATTTTCTTTTATAAGGGTATTTAGTCTCATGGCTAATATTCTCGCCTTGTGGAAAATAGCCATTCAATACCGTTACTTTCTCATCTTTATCATTGGTTGTTGTCACCATAATCATTCTACGTTGCGCTTCATTGTCATCGGTAGGAAAGCCGCGCTGTATTGACTCAGCTTCTTTTTTGCATAACATAGCTACGCCATAGTGAGCTTTTTGACCATGAAAATAGACGTGATAACCCATAGCTTCAACCGCTTCTACTGGGAAAGCTTCATCGTGTACTTTGATTTCTTGTAAGCCAATAATATCAGGCTGATGTTTATCGATAATCGCTTGTAATTGGTGAAGACGAGCACGAAGGCCGTTAATATTAAAAGAGATAATTTTCATAGTATTCCTAAAGACGTTTAGCGAACAATATCGTCATGTATTGTTCGGTAATATTATTCGTATAAAGAAGTGAGTACGCTCTTATACGAACGGGTATAAATAAAGACAATGATCTTGCGTGTTTATCTAGCTTCTCGCAAGTTTTATTTTTCACACCTTGTTATAAATTGTAATTTATTCGTAACAACTGGTAGAGCCTATTGTTTAACCGTAATAACTTGTTTAAGCTAACCCTAAATGAGCAGCACAATATTGAAAACTGTTAAACCAGTTATTAAAACAGTTATTTATCAATTTAGATTAAGAACGCGTAATAAATAAGGAAATGAACATGCCAGATAGTAACTCAAGCGTAAAAAAAATATTATTGGTTGAAGATGACCGCCAACTGTCCGATTTAGTCACTGATTTTTTAACAAGTGAAGGTTTCCACGTTAAACAAGAGTTTCGTGGTGATACAGTTGCTAAACGAGTAAAGCTGTTTTCTCCTGATCTTATTATTTTAGATGTCATGTTACCTGGTAAAGATGGTTTTGGTGTTTGTCGTGATTTACGTCCAGAATTTAATGGCCCAGTGTTAATGCTAACAGCTAAAGGTACTGATTTTGATCAGGTACTTGGTTTAGAAATTGGTGCAGATGATTATGTTATCAAACCTGTAGAGCCTCGCGTTTTACTGGCACGAGTAAACGCCTTATTACGCCGGGGAGAATTACCAAACCAAAGTGAAGAAAAAGGTGAAATCACGTGTGGTAGCTTATATATCAACAAAGCCTCACGTAAAGTAACCTTACAAGATGAGAATGTTGACTTAACTAGCCAAGAGTTTGATTTATTATGGTTATTAGCGGGTAAGTCGGGTGAAGTGCAAAACCGTGATTATATATATAAAGCGGTCATTGGCCGTGAATATGATGGTTTAGATAGAAGTGTTGATGTCCGTATTTCTCGCTTACGTAAAAAACTACATGACAGTACTGATACACCGTTTAGAATCAAAACAATTTGGGGCCAAGGTTACTTATTTGTTCCGGATGCATGGAACTAGCCCTACGGCATTATGTTACTGCGATGACATACTGAATATACCAAGGCTTTGTTTATCCATACGGAGTAACAAAGCCTTTTTCTTAAGCTTATCTTGATAAGGTACGTCGATGAAGTTAGGTCGTTCGTTTTTTAATCTCTATTTCTTTATTATCTCCACATTTATCATTTTCTCTTGGGCACTTGATGAAGTATGGAACTCTTATCTTGAGCAAGATATTGAATCTTATACCGGTTATAAAACCTTGATGATGGCTACGGGAGATTATGTTCAAAAACATCCTAAAGAAGAATGGGAAGAAATAATTGCTAGTGCAGCAAAGCGCTGGGAGTTGCCTTTAAAGTTAGTGTCTTTAGCAGAAGTCGAAGCCATAGACCACACTGAACACAATGCTTTACCTCACTCAAATGCCCATATTTATTACTTTGATGATCAAGTGATTATTCATTATTTACTCAAAAATAGTGACTCTGTCATAACGTTAGGCCCTGCGAAAATGCCGACAAGGCCGAGAGTCAAAGCCACTTACCGTGTTATGATTTTGGCGACCTTTGGTATTGTTATTTTTATTTGGCTTTGGCCAATGTCTCGTGATTTAGAGCTGCTTAAAAGGGCAACGAGAGATTTCGGTCAAGGGCAGTTTGATAGTACAGCACCCGCGGCAAAATCGACCATGATAGCGCCTATGATTGCCTCTTTTAACATGATGGCCGCAAGAATAAAGCGGCTCATTGAAGCACATAAAGAATTAACTAATGCGGTTTCACATGAATTGAGAACCCCCTTAGCACGTACTAAATTTGCCTTGCAAATGCTTGACTCAATCAAAGATGATGAAAAACGAGCAAAATATCAGACGCAAATTAGTAACGATGTTTGTGAACTGGAAGGGCTTATCAATGAAATGCTTATTTACGCTGCGTTTGATAATGACAAGCCGGAGCTAAATTTCACTAGCACTAATTTGAATGATTTGGTGACGTTTCAAATAGCCAGTCATGATCAATTTGTTAACTCGATTGAGTTTGTAAATAAGCTGCCTGACAATTATGTCTGTTGTGATGGGCACTTTATGGACAGGGCGGTAAATAACTTTATCAGTAACGCCATTAAGTACGGTAATGATAAAGTCAGGGTTACTCTTTCTATTGAGGATGGGCAATGCATCATTTGTGTGGAAGATAATGGTGATGGCGTATCAGATGAGTTCAAACAAGTCATTTTTGATGCCTTCTCACGTGGAGACCAATCAAGAAACCGCGAAACAGGTGGTTTTGGCCTTGGCTTAGCGATTGTCGCGCGTATTATGGAGTGGCATCAAGGCCACGCCTCTATTGGTGATAGTGAGCTTGGTGGCGCAGCGTTTACACTGACTTGGCCTGTAAAAATGAGTTAGTTTATTATACCCATGATACTTCAATATGTGAGTTTCAGGATCCCTGTGCGAGTCATGATCGAGGCGCATCTTTTTATTAAGGGTTACTCCCTTAAAAAGAGATGCAACGAAGAGTATTATTTGCTCAGATATCCCCGTAGGGCTGGTTTATAAACGCTCTATGCTACGTTATTGATTTCGATAAGGGAGCAACCATTATCTTCAATCAATGCCTTGCCTAAAGACGTTTCTAATGCCAGCTGAATCCTACATCTTGAGGCAACATGGGTACATATTAAGTTAACTCAATAACCTAGGGTAATAATGGATTAACTAATTATCCTAGAATTTATTTTAAATTTATTGCCTTATCGGCTAAATGTTTTTTACATTCAGCCGATAACTTAATTATCAAAGCACCGATAAATAAGTGAACAGGCATTGGCAGTAGAGCTTTCACAGCAGTTTTCAACAAATAACATCTCACAAAGTAATGACGTGATAAAGAACAGTGCTGAGCATTTAGCCTCTGATCTTTCATCAATTAACGTTTTACTTCATGAGTTGCAACTTGGTGAGCAACTCAATGAAAGTGTAGAACAAACACGCCGTGCTGATTTTAGCTTAATGTTGGCTATGTTAGCTGAAGATGTACGTGAACAAAGCCAATTTTTGTTACCCAAATCACCAGAGGAAACAGCTGTTGAGTTGTCGAACCTTGCTTTGAGAAAGCAATTTAACCTACCAGACAAAGCCAAATTAGCATTAACTACGCCAAATGAAGTGAATCAATTTAATCAAGCGCATATTATTGTAGATAATGACTTAGCTAATATACATTTAACGAACGCTATGATGCCTAAACCTTTAGCATTTCGTGATGATAATAAACATATAGAAAGCCAAGTATTAGAAAATACGAGTTTATTTACTCAACTCAAGCATAAGCAAGCAGCAGAGGCATGCCAAGCACAGCTCAATCAATTACCACAAAACCAGCTTGATACAAGATCAAATGAAACAGATAAACCACTTAGTCAATCATTAAACTTTAATGCCAAAGCTTGGTTAGATGGCATTCAACAATCTTTAGTTAAAGCGCCACTTCTTAACTGATTAATCCGATTGGTATAACGTATTATTTAGCACAACAATGTTTAAACTTTTTGCCTTTTTTTTCTGACCAAGCTGTTGGATAATTATTGCATGGGCAAACCTCATTACGCTTAACTTTTTTAATCTCATTATGAACAGTTATATTGCCATCAATATAGCGCCATTGAGCTTGTTCAAGAGCGAAATTAGATTTTTCTCTTAATTCACACAAGGTATTATCAACCACGTAATATGCTGAAAATTCTACGGTAGACTTATCACTTTGGTGTATTGTTAACGCCAACCAAATACATTCTTCTGCCCATGTTTGAATTTCAGTGACAGATTGCTCCAATCTTTGTTGTTCACCATAGGTATCAAATATATATTGGCCATTTTTTGTTGCGTAAGCACTAAAGCGTGATCGCATTAATTGCTCCGCAGTATTAGGTGCAATTTTTTGTGTAATATAACGCTGGCAACAAGCATTAAATAATAAAGTTGAACCGCAAGGGCAAAGCATAACAATGTGTCCATTTAGCGATACCCGTTAACATTCAAAATATGCTGTGAAATCTGTATATTGCAAGGTAACGGGTATATCATGTATTAATCGTTTTATCTTACCGTGTTTTTAACGCAGATAAAGGGCTATTGGTCGTTTTATTTAACACATTTTTTAGCTTATCAATTAGGATAACGGGTCAACTTCAAGAGTCACCAGTATTCGTGTCGTAGTAGTAAAGTTCACTTGGCTACTCCTCATTCATTCTTTAACAAAAGAACTTCACAAAAGAATTAAATTTATGAAAATACAATTTATTGCCGCAGCACTGAGTTTTTCATTAGCCGCTTGTAGTAATACTCAACTTAATGAGCAGCTCAACACAAGCGCACCAGCGAAAGTTCAAGGTGCTGTAGCAGCTAATGCACAAGCAACAGATATCATCACTTTAGAGCAAATAATGGCAGACCCAGATTGGTTTGGTCGCGCCCCAGAGTCATGGTATTGGGGCGATGATAGTAACACCGTTTATTATCAACAAAAGCAATTAGGTAACCCACTACGTGATTTGTATACAGTTAACCTATTAAATAATAATGATGTTTCACAAGTTAAGTTATCAACAACGCATAAAGTTGCTGATCAAAATGGATTATTGAATCAAACGCGCACGCACAAAGTTTATACCTTTAATGGTGATGTTTTTGTGAAAACGCTTGCCAATAGTGAAGTAAAACAGCTTACCTTCACCTCTCATGCTGAGAGAAATGCAATCTTTTTGACTAATGGTGATATAGCGTATCAAGTCGGTGATGTTTTTTATGGTCATAATCTACAAACGGGTCAAATCAAAGAGCTAGCCAATTTAAAAATGTCAGGAAAACCTGCTGGCATTCTTGCTCCTAAAAGTTATTTAGCCAAAGAGCAACATAAGTTAATTGACTACATTGCTCTGCAACAACGTAATAGTGAATTAAAGCAGAAGCAACAAAAACGTTTAGCTACAGAAAACACAGCAGTCAATGATACTCGGTTTTATTTTGGTAAAGGTAATAGAGTGGCACATGCTAGTTTATCTCCAGCAGGTGATAAATTATTAGTGAGTATCACCTCAGCAAAATCAATCCGTGATAAATCAGATATTATGCCTAATTACATTACCAAAGATGGTGTGATAGCTGCTGAAAAGGTTCGTGCTCGCGTTGCTAACAATAGAAAATACCAAGAACAATTGTTCCTACTTGATTTAACAACGGGCAAACAGCAAGCCTTAAGTTTTGATAACTTACCGGGCTTTGATGATGATGTGTTAGCAAGCGTAAAAGCAGAGAACTTTGCTCGTGAAGGTAAGACATACAAATCAGAGAAAAAAGCACGTAATATTCATGTACTGCAAATGTATAACCCAATTAAGTGGAGTAATGACGGTCAACATCTCGCGTTAATGTTAGAAGCTTGGGACAATAAAACTCGCTGGTTAACAACGGTGAATTTTGCAAAAAATGAACTTGTTACACAACATAAGCTGCATGATGATGCCTGGATAAACTGGAGCTTTAATGAATTTGGTTGGTTAAACGCGACTAGCAAAGCAAGTCTTTATTACTTATCTGAAGAATCAGGTTACTCTCACCTTTATCATAAAGAACTAAATGAAAAGGCAGTTAAATTAACGTCTGGAAAGTTTGAAGTGAGTAGTGTTACCGCAACACTCGATAGCCAACGATTTATCTTTAAAGCGAATAAAAAACATCCTGGTATTTATGAAATATACCAAGTAGATCTTGCTAAACAACTAACCGCGTTGACTGACTTAGGGGGAAAAAACGATTACACCTTAAGCCCTGATGAATCAAAGCTGTTAATTGAACATTCTACGGTAACTATGCCACCAGAACTTTATGTTCAAGGTTTAACAACTAGCGATACAGCACAACAAATAACTAACACAGTATCTGAGAAATTTCTAGCAATGCCTTGGTCTGCACCATCAGTTGTTGCTATTGCGTCAAGCAAGCAAGCAGAACCGATTTACTCAAAAGTTTATTTTCCTAAAAACTTTGATAATACCTCAGAAAAAAATCGTGCGGTAATGTTCACCCATGGTGCTGGTTATTTACAAAATTCTCACTTGGGATGGTCAGGATATTTCCGCGAATTTATGTTCCACTCTATGTTAGTACAACAAGGTTATGTTGTTATTGATATGGATTACCGAGCATCTGCTGGTTATGGACGTGAGTGGCGTACCGCTATCTATCGTCACATGGGTAAACCTGAAGTAGAAGATATGCGTGATGGTGTAAACTGGCTAATTGAAAATGCAAATGTTGATGCGAAACGTGTGGGTACTTATGGTGGTTCATACGGCGGTTTCTTAACGTTAATGTCAATGTTTACTGACCCTGACTTATTCGCTTCAGGTTCAGCTATACGCTTAGTTTCTGATTGGGCATATTACAACCATGGTTATACCTCAAACATTTTAAATACCCCTGAAGATGACGCTATTGCTTATGAGCGCAGTTCGCCTATCTACTTTGCAGAAGGACTTAAAAAGCCATTATTAATCAATGCACCTATGGTCGATGATAATGTGTTTTTTGAAGATACTGTTCGCCTAGTACAACGCTTGATTGAGCTTGAAAAACAAGATTTTGAAACCGCTATTTATCCAGTAGAGCCGCATGGTTTTGTACAACCTAGCTCTTGGTTAAATGAATACCGTCGTATTTATAAATTGTTTGAGAACACCTTATAGTGTTAGTTAGTCTTTAAGGCTTACCTAAGTTTTATATTGCGCTAAAAGAAAAGGGCCCTGATAGTTACTATCAGGGCCCTTTTATTGTATTAATAAAGTGCTACTTTATTGCAATATCTAAATAGACCAAGAGACCTTTTCACTTATATTTTTTTGCCATGCCCCTAAAGACTCATTCTTATCTCCAACCACAATAATATTACTGCGGTTAAACTCAAGTGAGCTACCAAAAAGAGCCTCATCATTAAAAGAATCACTAAAGCTTAGTTGCTCATTTTTAGGAACAATAAAGACAGTAACAGGGCTTGTTTTACCTTGATACACTAAATGTAAACTTTTCATACCGTCAAATCGGCAGTAATCAGCCCATAATAACTTCCCTAAAGATTGGCTAAAATTACCGTCAAAAGTCGCCATTTTCTGGTTTAATGATGCTAACGTTACTTGGCTGCTGGCATTGTTGGCAACATTCCCTTGCTCATGGTAAACATGGGCTAACGCATAATCACCTAGGTTATGATAAGCACTCGAAAACTGCATAAAGTTAAGTACTAAACCACCCACAATGGCAACAGAAGCCGCTAATGCTAGGTGCACGCGAGTTTTGCGTTTTTGTACTTGATGAGTAGCTAACGTTTGTCGCAAAATCAATTTATCCACTAAATCATCAGGCACAGGAACTTGCAATGCTTGTTTAATTTTTTCATCTAATTGACAGATCTCTTGAGCAAATTGTTTTTTGCTTGGATCTTGTTCTTGCGCCAAAATAGCGTCATCATCTTGATTGTTGGGATCGGCATATATAGCACGTCTAAATTGCAAATCATCCATTGTATATACCTCGCTTTACTGGCTCTGCTTCTAACGCTTCTTTAAGTTGATTTCTTGCTCTAAATAAACGTGTCATTACTGTGTTCTTATTTAGATCTAAAATAGCGGCAATATCTTCTCCGCTAAAGCCACCTAATACTTGTAAAATTAATGGTTCAGAATATTCGGGGGGCAATTGCGAAATTTTGTCCCTTAACCAGTGATTTTCGAGTTCTTGCTCTGTGGTCACTGATTTAGTATCGGTTATGCTCGCCTCTTCATACTCGCTCATGTCAAAACGCTTTCTTTCGAAGCGTCTAGCATTCTCTCGTCGTAAAATAGTGATTAACCATGACTTGGCAGCTTTTTCATCTTTAAGCGAATCAAGGGCTCGCCAAGCTCGTAAAAATGTTTCTTGCACCAAGTCTTCAGCCACTTGTTTTTCGTGGCATAGCCAATAGGCATAGCGGTATAAATCACCGTGTAGCGCCTTTACTAGCGCCTCATATCTAACTTGTTTTGTCATCATATGTTTATAGACCCTAAGAGTAGGAAATTTATTTCAAGCATTATTGATTATTTACTTAAGAAGGTATTTATTTAGTCAATACCTTCTTAAGTAAATTATATATGCAAAGTGCAACTTTTATGGATTGAGTGGTAATATTTGATGGGAATCTACTTTATCACTTTGTTGCTTTTGAACAATTTGAATGGCGTTAAGCAGTGCTGAACCTTGCCAAGATGGTGCTCCATCAATGGCACTTTTGCCATAAAGGTGCTGCTGTAGATCATTAAGGGCAGTGGCAAAATTTTGCTCTTGAATCATTTCCTGAGCTTGGGCAATGTTATGTATTTCTAGCCCAGCTTTATTAACCGTTAACAATTGTCTTAACCAAGGCAATACTAACTGTAAGGCTTGTTCGGCGTTATTTTTCTTACAGGCAGCTAAAAGGGCTAAATAGTGATTGCCAGTATTAACCACATTGGTGGTGTGAGCATCATTTTTGCCTTCCTGATTTTTTTGTTTCAAATAGAATAGTTGTATTAGCCATGCCAAGCTTGTTAATAGCCATAAGCTAAGAAATAGCCATTGTAGGCGTTTATCTTCAACGTACACTTCAGTCACAACAGCAGGACTCTGAGCTGCTAAATCATCAGCAAGACTACCCGTTTTACTCGCAGCGTTATCCGAGTGACTGGTGGAATTATTTAAGTCGCTCAGCGAATTATCCTTTAAAGCACCTTCACCTGCTTGAACAGAAATAGTTTTTGCGGGTAATGTTGCCACTTCTATTTTATTCGTTATGGTATTAAACCAAGTAACTCCCAGTTCAGGTAAAACAAAATCACCAGCAGCACTGGGCACTAAGGCAAAATTTTGTATTTTTTGGCTGACCAATCTATCATTGCTAAGATTGGCATTTAACTCAGCTTGATCAGGGTAAATTTTTAAGCCGCGGATACTTTGCATCTCAATTTTTGGCAACTGTGCTTTTGAAAGTCCTGCAGCGGTTAGAGTTATTGTGCGGGTAATTGGCTCGCCAACAGTAAAAAGATTATCCCCTGTTGGCCACTCTTGATGCAGGGTAAGTATGTCAGTAGGTAACCATTGGGCATTAGTTGGGTAATTTGCCGGTATAGGTAACACCACGATTTTTAATGCCTCACCTAAAATACTAATAGGTTTCGTTTGTGCGAAGCTTAAAAAACTAGAACGTCGTTTAGATGCTTGTAGTATTTCACCTGAAAATAACGGCGCTTTTAGGGTAAATTCACCACTTTGCTCTGGGGTTATGGCATAAGTTTGTTCAATTACTCGGTAACGCCTTCCGTTAATAATATTATCTGATTGTTTGTCTTGGCCTATTTTTTCAATAGTAGCCCCCGTCAAACTTGGCTCAGTTAAGTTGCCACTTTTCAGGTCTACGGCAAAATGTAATTTTATCGATAACGTTAATAATTGCTGCACGTAAACTTCACTACGGGATAGCTCGCTGGTAACAAAAATATCATTTTGAGTGGTGTTATTAGCCTCTTTAGCAGCAACAACGGTTAGCTCTACTGGCTCACTTTGTTGGTTTTCGATGGAAAGGGCAGGGATGATGAACTGTCCAGGGTTACGGGCAATTAAAACAATTTGCCACTTGGTGACACGAGTCGTTTTAAAATTAATCATACTCGTTTGTGAACTAACCGATGTTTGACCGACAATAAAATCAACAAGCAAGGGGCTGGTGTCTAGCGCATTACGCTCTACATCGTCATCAGCAGTAACCGTTAATAAAATCGACTCATTAATCATCGCAGGATTTTTATCAACAACTGCCGTTACGTTTGATAATGCGTAGGCGTTATCACCGACCAGCAATGTAGCTATAATCAAGGTAAATAACATCAAGGCTTTCATAGAATAGTAAGACCTTTTAACTTTGCGCATTGAAAAATTTGTTACCACTTTTTGGTTACTCCTTGGGGCGCACCTTCACTTCGGCGTTTTTGGTATTCGAGGCGCATTTTATTACGTAAGAGTAAATAAGGATCGTCTGTTACCTTATTTAATAATTGCTGATGTTTTTGCTCGGTTTCTTGTTTTTTACTGTCACTGGCTTGCTGAGCTAGTGACTTTTCATCACTTGGATCTTGTTCTTCATCAGAAGTTTCAGCTTGTTTAGCTAGGTCTTCTTCTTGTTGCTGCTGTTCACTTTGTTCTTGTTGCTGAGCATCTTGCTCTTGCTGTTTATCGTCTTGCTTTTCTTGCTGTTGATCACTCTGTTGTTGGTCACCTTGAGACTGATCTTGAGGTTCTTTTTGATTTTCCTGACCTTCTTGACTGTCTTGGTTTTCTTTTTGCTCTCCTTGGGACTGCTCTTGAGAGTCCTGATCTTTCTGATCACCTTTAGATTGTTGTTCTTGCTGCTCTTGTTGTTTTTTAAGTGCTTCTAATTTTGCTAAATTATCTTGGGCATCACTTAACTCAGGATCTTTTTCCAAGGCCTTTTTATAAGCGTCAATCGCCTCATCAACTTTTTGTAGTTGTGCTAGCGAGTTCCCCTGATTGTAGAGTGCTCGAGCGCTATCACTTTGTTTAAACGCTTGTAAGGCTTGTTCGTAATCACCGGCTTTATAGTGAGCACTGCCTTGCCATTGTGAGTCCTCAAACTGTTTTGCAGCTTGTGAATAATCTTTTTGTTGGTAGTGCTCTTGAGCTTGTTGGTCAGGAGTTTTCCACATGTCGCGCCAAAATTGACTAGCACTACTAGCGCTAGCTTCACTCTTAGATTTATCACTCGATGTTACCGCATCAGACTCTGACGCGGCAAAGCTGACAGGGCTAAAAGATGAAAGGCCAAACAATAAAGTTAGCGGCATAAGCCACGTAATTGCCAATATACTACTGCCACGGCGAAAATAAGTTAACAGTAATGGCAATATGATGATGAGTAACCATGGGCCTTGCTCTTGATACTGATCACCTTGCATTGCTTGTTTACTTTGGGGGGGGCTTTGCTGATCATTGACCTCCTCGGAGGAGCGCGAGTCGATGTTATCATCGAGACTTAGATATAAATGCGCGGTTAGCGCTTTTATATCGGCGTCATCATTGGTCATAGTGCGATATACGCCTCGGCTGCGCTTAGATATCGCCGCTAATCTACTTTCTGGTAACTTGGGAATGACGATAGCGCCTTTATTATCTTTGAGTAATTTACCATTACTTAGCTTTATTGGCGCGCCTGTTTTGCTACCAACACCTAAGATATTCACTTTATGGTTATTGTTATTAGCCCAATCGTAAATATCTGACATTTCTTCATTATCAATATCATCAGTAAGCCAATAAATATCGCCGCTGACATGGCCGGCGTTTTTTAAGGTTTTATCCGCTAGTGTTAGTGCCGCTAGAGCGTTAGCTCCATGCACAGGCATAATATCAGGTGATAGTGACGGTAAAAGTAACTCTATGTTTTTAATATCTTGCGTCAAGGGGCTTATAATAAATGCATCACCAGCATAAGCAATTAGACCTACATCACCTTCGTTGATTCTTTTAAGTAAATCGATAGCTTTATAGCGTGCACGCGTTAATCTATTGGGTTTCACATCCGTTGCTAACATGGAGTAAGACATATCCATAATAAGCACAGCACCACGCTCAAGTTGATAAACGGGTTGTGGTAGTTTTTGCCAAGCAGGTCCAGCAAGGGCAATAATAATGCAGCTGCCTATAATAAAAGGTTTCACCCAATAGTGGGGTTGTGACGAGGTGCTTTGCTTACCTTTGCTTTGAGAATTTTCCAATAAAGCATTCGCCAAATGAGCCGGTATAAAATGTTGCCATGGTGATTGATAATAACGAATCTTCTTTAAAATAAATAATACGATAAGCAAAGTGAAAAAGGCTAATAACCACCAAGGTCGAATAAAATGAAAGTTATTGATTAACTCCGAAAAGTTAAAACCTTCGAAGCTGAAGATGTTAGTGAATTGGGTTAACTCAGTTTGTTGTGCCGACATATTATTTACCACCCATAGTGCTGGCACCATTTTTATTCGTGTTTGTAGTTTTATGTGTATTAGTGGGTAATAAAAAACTGAAATGTAAACTGAGTAAATAGCCAAAACAAAGTAGGGCAGCTAATGATAGTGGCCAATAATACAAGGCAGTTAAAGGTCGCATTTGCTGTTGTTCTTGTTTAATCGGCTCTAACTTGTCTAACAAACCATAAATCTCACTCATGCTTTGGCTGTCGCGGGCACGAAAATATTGACCACCTGTTTTCTCAGCGATATTCGCTAAGCTATGCTCATCTAAATCGCTAGATGGGTTAATACGCTGTGTGCCCCACATCGATTGCTGCACCATAACATCAGCGCCAATACCTACAGTGTAGATAGTAATGTCTTTAGCAACGGCTAACTCTAATGCTTGCTCTGGGGTTATTTTTCCTGCTGTGTTTTGACCATCAGTTAACAACAATAAAACCTTATTAGACTCCTGTTTCGCGTCAAACCGCTTTACTGCAAGCGCTATAGCATCGCCAATGGCCGTTTTTTTTCCGACTAAGTTGAGCTCACTCTCATCTAACATTTGTTTAACTGTTTTTCTATCAAAAGTCATTGGTGTTTGCATGTAAGCATCATCGGCAAATAGTATCAAACCGAGACGATCACTGACGCGACGCGCGATAAAGTCACCAAGTACCACCTTGAGCATCTGTAAACGGTTTACATTACGACCATTGAGATTCATGTCCTCAATTTCCATACTGCCGGAAAGATCTACAGCAATCATCATTTCACGACCTTCACTAGGAATATCAATTGCCTCACCAAGCCACTGAGGGCGGCTAATAGCAATAATCAATAATACCCAACAGACTGATAAAACAATAAGAGGCGCTTTACGCTTCTGCTGATTACTTATCGCGGTGCTAGAGACATTAATCAGTACAGGCATGATAAGTGCGCTTTGTTGGTTCGCACTCTTTTTCGCAGGGAGAAAATAGATAATTAATGGTAAAGGTAATAGGGCGAACAACCAGGGCCAAGCGAAACTTATCACGAGCTTAACTCCTTTTCTTTTTCAAATGGCAAAGCTTTAGAAGGCGTTGACGTTTCATCGATAGTTAAAGATTCTTTTATCGGCAGTGCATGAGTTAGCCATAATTTGGTGGCTTGATAGCAATCACGATCAATAGTCACCGTTGTTGTTTTTTCAGCTTGGTACTGCCCCTGAAAAGCAGCAGCGCTTAATTGAGAAAAATTTTCTTGATGCTTTTCAGGCAATTGTTTCTTTAAAAAATATTGAAAATCTTCACCGTATAATTTAGCTAACTGTTGGCGATTAACGTACTGCATCGCAGCCCACTTCAATAATGTTATACACTCTTTGGCACTTAGTTTTGGGTTGTTTGTTAATACAGTTAACGCTTGTTTTTTACTGGCATTGTCACGCATATCTTGTTTACGCTTTTTATAAAACCATAAAGCGCTAATCAAAAGTAATGCCAGTAATAACCACCAACCTGGTGCAATGGGGAAGTTACTTATTTGCTCAGGTACATGAATATCATGTAATTGTATTTGAGCTGGTTGACCTAGGGCAGGTTGGTTAGGGGTCGTTGGCGAGTTTGATAAAGCCATTATAATGATGCCCCATATTTTAATTGCTGTTCGAGGCTTTCCCCAGCACTAAAGTGAATCACTCTGGCACCTGTAGATTGAAGTAATAATTGCATTTTCTCATGTTGGGCATGGGCTTGTTGTTGGTATTGCTCTGCCGTATTGTTATCACCCAAAGTTAATTGCTGTCGATTAATACCGTCGGTAAACGTTACTGCTAATTTTAGCGAACTCTCAGGCAGGACTTGTTCAAGAGGATCGGTAATTAAGCAAAGTACTAGTTCACAATGTTGGCTAATTTGGCTTAGGTGTCTTAACGCATGAGGACAATTTTTTTCGTCAAGCAATGCATGACCATCGGTGATCAGATAAACAAGTGAGCCAGGTTTGGCAATATGTCTTAATCGAGCACAATGCTGATCAAAATAATGATTTTTATTTTGTCTGGTATTCGCTGTTTCTTTTGGTTGGCTAGACTCGTTTGTTTCGATTGCCGATCGCTTTTTTTGATTATTTAAGGTGGTTAACGCATGTAAATAATGCAAAACACCGGCTTTACGACTACGCGGCTTTAATTCAATATGCTGTTCATCACAAAACACTAAACCACCTAATCGATCACCACGGATTTTGGCGTGCCAAGCAATGAGCGCTGCTAAGTGAGCCCCTTGAACTGATTTAAAAAGCAGTTTACTGCCAAAGTGCATATTCTGACTTAAGTCAGCGGCGACCAGTACTGGCCTTTCAATTTCTTCTCTAAAAAGTTTAGTATGAGTTTTTCCTGTTCGTGCAGTGACTCGCCAATCAATAGCGCGAACGTCATCACCTGTTTGGTAATGGCGTACTTCGTCAAACTCCATACCACGTCCTTTACTACGTGAGAGATAATTTCCTGCTTGTTTCCCTTGTATATTTTTTTTACCCGCCAAGTCAATCAACCGACTTTTATTTTGGTACTGCAATAGTTCCTGCATCGATAAATCAATGCCATTACTATATAAGCTTGCAAGTAAGGATTGGGTCCCATCCTTATCTAAGCGTTTTGAAGACGATTTTTTTTGACGATTAAACCACATAACGTAACTCTATTTGCTCATCCAATTTCACAAGTTATTCGACACTAAGCAACTGCAACTTGACTTAAAATATGATCAAGCACTTGATTGGCGGTAATACCTTCAGCTTCTGCTTGATAGCTTAGTAAAATTCTATGTCTAAGTGCATTATGGAAGACCGCTTGAATATCTTCAGGACTTACAAAATCGCGATTATGTAACCAAGCTCTAGCTCGTGCACATCTATCTAAAGCAATAGTGGCACGAGGACTCGCGCCAAAGGCAAGCCAAGTACTTAACTTATCGTCATATTTTTCAGGTTGACGGGTAGCAATAATCAAATCAACGATATAGTTTTCCAATGACGGAGCCATATGTATATTTAGCACTTGTTCACGCGCTGAAAAAATTTCACTTTGACTCAAGGTACGTAAACTGTTTTCTTTGCTAGATGTTTCTTTTTCATTTGAGTCATTACCGTGATTAGCATTAGATTTCAACGCTTCACCACGGTTTAGTTTAAGTATTTCTAACTCGCTTGCCGCATCTGGGTAACCAATTTCAATATGCATCAAAAAGCGATCCAATTGAGCTTCCGGTAATGGATAAGTCCCTTCTTGCTCAATGGGGTTCTGTGTTGCCATCACTAAAAATAACTCAGGTAAGTCATAGGTTTTACGACCAACGGTTATTTGTCCTTCTGCCATTGCTTCTAATAAAGCTGACTGTACTTTAGCTGGCGCTCGGTTGATTTCATCGGCAAGCACTAAATTTTGAAACAAAGGACCAGGTTGAAAAACAAAAGTGCCATCTTCTGGACGATAAATATCGGTACCGGTTAAATCTGCGGGTAACAAATCAGGGGTAAATTGAATGCGATGAAAATCAGCTTCTAACCCTTGCGCTAAGGCATTTACAGCACGTGTTTTTGCTAAACCAGGTGGCCCTTCAACAATTAAATGACCATTAGCCAGTAGGGCAATAAGCAAATTTTCAACTAACGCTTCTTGACCAATTATTTGTGAAGATAAATGTTGTTTTAGGGTAGAAAAATGTTCAATTGCCATACGGATAAATTCTTTTAATATTGGTCGTTATAAAGTGAAATTTAGTGCTAACTCGGCTTGGTGCTCCATCATAAGAGAGCTTCAGCTGTCTGCTGTTAAACTAAGGTAAAATTAATCTAAATTAAGCGAGTATTTTATACTCAAGCCACTTGAAGATGCGCGTTTCAGGACGCTTGAGCAATTCATGATCAAGGCGCCTCTTTTTATTAAGGCTTATTCAGGAGAATATGCTCCTGCGTTCTCAAATAAGCTACATCCATATAGCGTCCTTAAAAAAGGAAGCAACGAAGAACATGGCTTGCTCAAACGTCCCCATAGGGCTGTTTTAGAACAGCTTTATACTACGTTATTGATTTCGACAAGGGAACAACCATTCTCTTCAATCAATGCCTTACCTAAAGGCTTTTCTAATTCCAGCTGAAACCTGCATCTTCAGGCGGCTTGAGTATATATAAGGTTTTTATGTAATAAAACAAGTGAATGGTAACAAAATTTTAACAGTAATTTACAGCGACAAAATGTATAAAGTTGTCGTTAATATATTTTTGATTGCAGGTAATGATTGAATTTTTTCGAGAGTTAGTTAAAATCAAGTTAGTTAAAGAGGTCAGACCTCTTGAGTTTAAATTCTAAATACTGAGTGTGTGGAGTAATAAATGACAATAAAAAGACTAACAACTTCGACGGGTGAGCGCATAGCAATTGTAGCTGGCTTGCGTACTCCGTTTGCCAAACAGGCAACGGCTTTTCATGGTGTACCAGCAGTTGACTTGGGCAAAATCGTTGTTAATGAGTTATTACAAAAACACGATGTTGACCCCGCTATTATTGACCAGCTTGTTTTTGGTCAGGTAGTGCAAATGCCAGAAGCACCAAACATTGCGCGTGAAATTGTTTTAGGTACAGGCATGAATACTAGTACCGATGCTTACAGTGTCTCTCGTGCTTGTGCTACTAGCTTTCAATCAACAGTTAACGTAGCTGAATCTATCATGGCTGGCCATGTTGATGTGGGTATTGCTGGTGGCGCAGATTCATCTTCAGTAGCACCAATAGGTGTTTCTAAAAAGCTTGCTCGCACGTTAGTCGATTTAACCAAAGCAAGATCACTAGGGCAAAGGCTCTCACTACTTAGTCGCCTTGGTTTGAAAGATTTATTACCTGTTTCTCCAGCTGTTGCAGAATACTCTACCGGTATTTCTATGGGACAAACGGCGGAGCAAATGGCGAAGACTTATCAAATATCTCGACAAGATCAAGATGCTTTAGCCCATAGATCACATACTTTAGCCACCCAGAGTTGGCAAGAAGGTAAATTAGCAGGTGAAGTCATGACAGTTCATGCTGAACCTTATAAAAGCTTTATTGAGAAAGATAATTGTTTTCGCGAAAATTCTGTTTTAGAAAGTTACGCTAAATTAAAGCCAGTTTTTGATCGTAAACACGGTACAGTAACAGCTGCAACAAGTACGCCGTTGACCGATGGGGGGGCTGCTATCCTATTGATGCGTGAAGGACGAGCGAAAGAGCTAGGTTATAAACCATTAGGTTATATTCGTAGTTTTGGTTTTGCCGCTATTGATGTTTGGCAAGATATGTTAATGGGGCCAAGTTACGCTACACCCATTGCATTACAACGTGCGGGCATGAATTTAGCCGATTTAGATTTGATTGAAATGCACGAAGCCTTTGCAGCCCAAGCACTAGCGAATATGAAAATGTTTGGCAGTACTAAGTTTGCTCAAGAGCAATTGGGTAGAGACAAAGCTATTGGTGACATTGATATGGATAAATTTAATGTTATGGGTGGCTCACTCGCCTATGGACATCCTTTTGCTGCTACGGGAGCGAGACTTATCACGCAAACGCTTAATGAATTAAACCGTCGTGGTGGTGGTGTTGGTTTAACAACAGCTTGTGCTGCCGGTGGTTTAGGCGCGGCTATGATTGTGGAGACAGACTAATGACTCAAGAAATAAAATCTAATGAAAATGAAGGCAATCCGAAAAGTAATGCCGAAGAAATCAACGAAGTGAACAATGACGTAAGTAGCACTGCTGAAAATAGTATTACCAAAGCTTATAGTAATGATGTTGTTGAAGCAAAAGTCACTGACGAAAAAATTATTGAGAATACTGCTGCAGTAGAAACAACAGACAGTGCTTTTACTATAATTCGCCATGATAACGGTATCGCTCATTTAGTGATTGATGTTATTGGTGAAAATGTAAATACCCTCAAAGCAGAGTTTACTGAGCAAGTTAATGCAGTATTAGCTGAAATCAAAGCTGATAAAACAATTACCGGCATAGTGTTGTGTAGTGGTAAAAAAGGCACTTTTGTTGCCGGCGCTGACATTAATATGCTTGATGCTTGTCAAAGCCGAGACGAAGTTGTTGCTTTATCTCGACAAGGCCAACGAATATTTTCTTTACTCGAACAATTGCCTATTCCTATTGTTGCCGCTATTGATGGCGCATGTCTAGGTGGCGGTTTAGAGCTTGCCATGGCATGTCATGCTCGAGTATGTAGCGATAATACTAAAACGGCGCTGGGTTTACCTGAAGTACAGCTTGGCTTACTGCCTGGTAGTGGTGGTACTCAGCGTTTACCTCAGTTAGTTGGCTTACAAAAAGCCTTAGACATGATGCTAACGGGTAAGCAGTTACGCGCTAAACAAGCATTAAAAGCTGGTTTAGTTGATGATGTCGTACCAAGCAGTGTCTTGCTTACGGTTGCTGAAGAGTTAGTCATATCTTTACGTGAACGTGGTAAAAAAACGACTCGTCGTAAACAAGCCTTAATGGACAAGTTGTTAGAAAATAATGCTGCTGGTCGAAAAGTTGTTTATCAACAAGCGCAAAAAACTGTGCTAGCAAAAACTCAAGGTAACTATCCCGCACCAGCTAAAATTATTGACTGTATTCGCACAGGTATCGAGTCTTCAGCTGAAAAGGGTTATAGAGTTGAGGCAGAGCATTTTGCTGATCTCGTTATGAGCGATGAGTCTGCACAACTACGTCAATTATTCTTTGCCACAACAGCAATGAAAAAAGAGCAGGGTGTTGCTGATGTAATGCCAGAAAAAATGGCCAAAGCAGGTGTTTTAGGTGGTGGCTTAATGGGCGGTGGTATTGCTTTTGTCACCGCAACTAAAGCCAATATGCCAGTACGAGTTAAGGATATTAACCACAGAGGAATTGGCCAAGCACTAAAATATAGTTATCAAATACTTAATAAAAAAGTTAAACGTCGTTTTATACTGAATAGTGAAATGCAAAAACAGTTAGCGATGATCACCGGTAGTGTTGAATACACTGGCTTTAAAGCGCTTGATATCGTCGTTGAAGCAGTATTTGAAGATTTAACGTTGAAGCAAAACATGGTGGCCGAAGTTGAAGAGCAAGCGCATGATAAAACTATCTTTGCCAGCAATACCTCCAGTTTACCGATAGGGAAGATTGCTGCTAAGGCAAAACGACCAGAGAATGTTATTGGGCTTCATTACTTTTCACCGGTTGATAAAATGCCGTTAGTGGAAATAATTCCTCATGATAAAACATCAGATCAAACGATTTCTAATACCGTTGCCTTTGCTAAAAAGCAGGGTAAAACCCCTATTGTTGTTAAAGACAAGGCAGGATTTTATGTCAATCGTATCTTAGCGCCGTATATGAATGAAGCGGCTATTTTACTGCTTGCTGGCGAGCCTATTGATAAAATAGACAAAGCTCTGGTTAAGTTTGGTTTCCCTGTAGGGCCGATGCAATTGCTAGATGAAGTGGGAATTGATGTTGGTGCTAAAATTGGTCCTATTCTGCAGGCAGACCTTGGCGAACGTTTTGCAGCGCCGGCAGCATTTGATAAATTACTCGCCGATGGACGTTTAGGTAAAAAAGCAAATAAAGGCTTTTATCAGTACGAAAAACCAAGCTTCTCTAAAAACTTACAGAATCGCGCAAAGGGCATTAAGCCAGGTCAAAAACAAGTAGATGAAACTATTTATAGTTTGTTGAATATTAAGCCTACGGGAAGTTTAGCAGCAGCAGAAATCAGTAAACGTTGTACTTACATGATGCTCAATGAAGCAGCACGCTGTGTCGATGAAGGTATAGTGAGAAATGCTAGAGATGCTGATATTGGTGCTATCTTCGGTATTGGTTTTCCACCTTTCTTAGGTGGACCACTTCGCTATATTGATAAAATTGGTGCTAAGTCAGTGGTTGCTCAATTGAGCCAATGGGCTGAGAAACATGGTGAACGTTATGCCCCATGTGAAGCATTGATCACTATGGCAGAAAATGATGCAGTTTATTACCCTAAATAACATCATATAGAAATGAGGCAAGTACAGGCTGTTGAGACTATTAGAATAGACTGTTCTAATGTGCTTAACAGCCTTTTTATAACAATGAGACTAGGGTTAGTTAATTTGTTAGTACTTAAGCGGGCTCGCTTTAATAAAAGCCTCAATATCTGTAATTACTTCACCGTTGGGTTGTTGTGCTTGTTCAAGTAAATCACTTTGTGAATAGAGGATAAAACGATCCGGCTGACAACTATTTACTAAGTGCTTAGACACAAACGTTTTTATTTGCGCTAGCGTTAAGGATAAAACCGCATCCAGTAAGTTTTCTTTTTGTTTGAAAGCTGCATCTTTATTACATATAGCCGCCCAAAAACGTTGGCTTTTAATACGTAAATTATGATCCTTTTCTTGCAATTGACTCGCTAAACCTTGTTGCAGATGTCGCCATTGCTCATCGGCGATATCATCGATAAAACTAATACTATCACTGATAAACTCATCCATCGCTTTTGCCAGCGAAAAAGCATCGCAGTGAGGCGACTGAATATAAAAAGCAATGCCAGGGTAGCTATTAATAGGTACATAACCGACCCCCACTAAATAACCATACTGTTTCTCTGTGCGCATTTGCTGAAAAAATAAAGGCGATAATATATGACTAGTGACCATCGCTAGTGCCACGGCATTTTCATTTTTGTGCTCAAATGCGGTATATATCACACAGGCGTGATCATGTTCAGGTAAGGTTATGGGTAATAATAATGTTTCTTTACTCGTAATATCTGTTACCGGGCACTGTATGGCATATTTTTCGTTGATATGACCAACAAAATTTTGTTCAATGACATTACATAACTGCTGTGCGTGCTCAATCAACCAATTACCATGAATAAGCACTTCTAATGTCACTTGCTGAAACAGCCGCTGACTAAAGTGCTGATATTGCTTAAAGCTTATCTGACTTAGTGCCTGTGCCAATGCTTTACTTGTAGGGTTATTGGGTTGCATTACCGAGCTTAGGTTAGCGAACAATTGTGAAATTGATTTACTTTTACCACTATTTTGCCAATGTTGAAGCAACTGCTGCTTAAATAAAAGAAAGTGTGCTTCAGTAACTTGATGGCTTTTTAATCGTCCCAAAAGTTTGCTTAACAAAAGATGTTGGTTTTCACTATAACCTGATAGTTGCATCGTTACGCCGCCTTGATGGGCATATAAGTGATAATGTATGCCTGCTAACTCTGCTTCGTAATTTTCTTCAATAACGGTATCGGTATATAAATCGACAAATAGACGCGTCATAGCAATATTTGCGACACTAGCAACAACAAAAGGGGAATCAATACCTATATATAAGTAACCCTTAGGGACTTTAAAAGTATTATCTTGTTTATACCAAACAACTAGCCCATTTTTATTTATAATTTTTTCAGGAAGTATGGGCGTCTCCAGCGTATCTTCTAGGTGCTCTTTTTTATGATAAATCGCTGGGTCTTCTACAATATAAGGGTTTGGTGCGGGTAAATATAAACCTTTGATGTGTGCTTGATCACTTAGCGTAATATTGTGCCAATCCAGTAACTGTTGTTCAGCAATAGGCGTTACATGGTAGGGCACCTGATACCAGAAACTATTTTTGGAAAAAGTATTTTTCTGGCTAATATGAGTAAGTCGCATATTATTTACCTGTAAGAAATTGAGCAATCTGTCGATGTTTTCCTTCGACATACCCGACATAACATAATCACCAAAAATATAATCTTCTTCGGGGTAATATTGCATATTGATGACGAGTTGGCTGACACTATCAAGTGGTCGCATTTTTTCATGGTAAATAAAGGCCAAATTACTAATCTTTTGTTTTTCTTGATAATAATATTCAGCGATTTCGGCGTTATTTAATAGGGCGATATAAGCCATTACAATATCGATAACCTCATTGAGGTGTTCTTCACCTAATTCAGTCAATGCGATACTAATATTAAAGTCTTTAAAGTTAGAACCATTAATACCTGAACCAGCTGTTAGCGCTAGGGCCCATTGATGTTTTTTCAGTGATGATAAAATACTGCCTTTACCTTCATGACCTAATAAATAGGCGAGGATTGACTCCGGTTTATCTCGGTAATATTGATCAATGCTTTCCATGGCGAAACTGATAATAAGCTGGTGATCATTTTTTACCGGGCAAACATCTATTTTGATGTTTTGATGTTCGGGTAAATATAAGGGCTCAATAATCTCAGGCAAGGGGGAGTCAGCTGAGGGTATGAGACTGAAAAGCTGCTCAGCGATTTTTTTCAATTCTATGAGGTTTTGCGGCCCCTCAAGAGCTAGCGTCATGTGCTCTGCACGATAGTATTGTTGAAAAAAATCTTGTAACTCTTGGCTTATATTTTGACTATCCCTATCAGCTAAGGTATCTAAATTACCGACAGAAAACTGCGAGAATGGATGTTTGGGATTAATGGTATCTTTGTGAACATCATATAAGCGCCTAATATCATCTTTTAGTTTTAAAGTGAACTCGGCATCAATATTCTCACGCTCTTTAACGACAAAGTCATCAGAAAGCAAGGGAGCAATAAAAAACTCACTAAAACGCTCTAGCGCAGGTGAAAAATGTGTCGCAGCTATATCGAAGAAAAAACACGTATGCTCAGTGCCTGTCCAGGCATTATGATTACCGCCATGCTGATTAATGAATTTTTGATATTCACTGCCATCAGGGAAATTTTTTGTTCCTAAAAATAACATGTGCTCTAAAAAGTGCGCTAAACCTTGTCTATCGCATGGATCATTAAAATGACCGACGTTAACCGCCAAAGCCGCGGCAGATTTAGTACTTTCATCGTTATGAATAAGCAGTACACGTAAACCATTGTTTAGAGTAATTGCTTGATATTGTTTAGAATCATTGGGGCTTCGTTTCAACACTAAGGCTCCTAAGAACACTTTAAACAACAAAGCGTATGACGAGAATATGAGTAGTTTCTGAATTCAATAGGAAGATAAAATAATTCCCTAATTACTTAAAGGAATAAAAAAAGCCTATTTATTCTTAACTGATGTTACTAATGCACGTTTAATTCTATTACTATAGCCGCAATAATAACTTAGACTCAATACTTTAGCCGATTAAATTCATAAAAGTGCTAAAAATTGACCTATATCGCTATTGTAATTCACCAGTAGTCGTCGAGAGAATTAATGCAACTTTATATAATGCGCCATGGAGAAGCTCAAAATTTTGTTGAGCAGGGCAGTCGTGATGACAGCCAAAGAGTGCTAACCGCTCAAGGTGAAATTGAAGCGAAAATGATGGCTAATTGGTTGCAAAAAATGCAGATAAGTCCGAAACAAGTTTTCGTTAGCCCTTATATTAGAGCTCAACAAACGTGTGAGCTAGCAACTGCATTCATGCAAGCAGCTATTACAACACTCGATTTTATTACACCTTCGGGTGATGCCAAGCAGGTGCATGATTTTATTGATGGTTGGTGTAGTGAACAATTACCCGCATCAGCTGAGCAAGGGCAAAGCTTACTAATAATCTCCCATATGCCTTTAGTGAGTTACTTAGTCGCAGAATTAACACAATCAGAAAATGCTCCTATCTTTGCTACTGCTGGTATAGCGCATATTGATTATGATACTGAGAAAATGCAAGGGTCGTTGCAACGACTCGTTTCACCTATCGAGCTTTGTTAATACTAAGTGGTTAATCCCGGTTATACTTATCTTTTAATTCGATTAGTGCCAAAATAGCGCCATTTCCGCCCCATTCTAATGGCGCTTGGTGAAATGCCATGACATCGGGATGTTGCACTAACCAATGTGGCACTTTATTTTTTAAAATATGTGATCCTATACCATGAACAACGCATATACATTGTGCGTGTTCTTTTTGACACGCAAAGAGTAAGGCTGCTAGCTCTTTCTTTGCTTGGTGTTGATCTAGACCGTGTAAATCAAGAATAAGATCGGGGCGATAATGGCCACGGCGAAGGTTTTTGACTTCAAAACTATCAACACCTTCGCGCACATATTTCATCGGACCTTGTTTATTTAAATTAGGTTCAAACTCATCTGAAAAATGAAATTGCGCAATGGCTTTATTTGCCTTGTTATACGCTTGGTCATTTTTTTGGGAAGTGTTAGACTTGTAACCGCTTTTAATCAATCGAACTGTGTCGTTGAGCAAAGGTTTAACTTGACCGACAGCCTCGGCAAAAAGTTGCTTTTCATCAGGCAATATTTCTTTATTAGACTCATTAGTTTTTTGTAATGATTCATCAGCTTTTTTTTGCTGATTCTTACGTTGCGTTTTGTCTTCAATATTGGCACGAACTTGGGCTTTTATTGCAGAAAGTTCGGATTTTAAGGCTTTGTTTTTCATTGACGCAGTGTAAAACATTTTTGTATTAATACAAATAAATTAATACACCTAACCTAGCATTAAGCTAAGCATCAACATGAAATGCTTAATCTATAAAAGTAAACATAAAAGTATAGAGACATCTTTTGAGGAAGAAAATGTGAGCAATACCAACATTGAAAATATAACAGAGCAATTACACACAATTGCCGACTTTTGTCGTTATGGTGCCAGTATATTTAATCAAGCAGAGCTTTTTTATGGTCATGGAAATGACAATGCGTTAAATGAGGCACTTACTTTAGTGATGTTTGCTTTATCCTTACCCGAAGAAATGAGTCAAGATGTAATGACTTGTCGTTTGGTTGATGTCGAGAAGCAAAATATTTTATCACTTTTTGCTCAACGCATTGAAACACAACAACCTGTTGCTTATATCACCAATCTTGCTTATTTTGCACAGTTACCTTTTTATGTCGATGAACGTGTTCTTGTGCCACGCTCACCTATTGGTGAACTGATTGAAAAACACTTCTCCCCATATTTTAGTGAGCAAAATCCACCGCAAAGAATTTTAGACTTGTGCACTGGCAGTGCTTGTATTGCCATAGCTTGCGCTAGTTACTTTCCTGACGCAGAGGTCGATGCAGTTGATTTATCGATTGATGCGCTAAATGTTGCAGAAATAAATATTGAAAATCATGGTTTAAGTGAACAAGTTATTCCAATACAATCTGATGTTTTTTCTGGGGTTGTCGGACAAAAGTATGATTTAATTGTGTCTAACCCACCTTATGTTGATCAAGAAGATATTGACAGCTTACCGGCTGAGTTTACTCACGAACCTGAAATGGGCTTAGGCTGTGGTGAAGACGGCTTAGATATCGTTAGAGTTATCTTGGCAGAGAGTGCCCAACACCTAAACGATGATGGCATACTTATTTGTGAAGTCGGTAATTCACAATATCATGTTGAAGCGCTATACCCAGAAGTAGACTTTACGTGGTTAAGCTTTGAACGTGGTGGTCATGGTGTGTTTTTACTAAATAAAGCGCAATTAGTACAACATGGTGAAACGTTTCTAGCGGCTGTTAAAACAGCATAAAGGTCACCATAAAATCTATCTAAGTGGGTAGCTCAACTAGATAGTATAAAAATTTATCATACAAAATAGAGCGAGTAGAAAATAGCGGATACAAAGTACAGTGTGTATTCGCAGCTTTTAAAAATTCAACTAATAGGCGGTAAAGTTCAATGTCAGGTAATACCTTCGGAAAATTATTCACAGTCACCTCATTTGGTGAAAGTCATGGATTAGGTTTAGGCGCAATTATCGATGGTTGCCCACCTGGACTTGAGTTATCTGAAGCTGACTTACAAATTGATTTAGATAGACGTCGTCCAGGAACCTCTCGATATACTACTGCCCGTAGAGAAGCAGACGAAGTCAAAATTCTTTCAGGGGTATTCGAAGGTAAAACCACAGGCACGCCAATTGGTTTGATGATTGAAAATACCGATCAACGTTCTAAAGATTATGGCAATATTGCAGATAGCTTCCGTCCAGGCCATGCAGATTATACTTACTGGCAAAAATACGGATTGCGTGACTATCGTGGTGGTGGCCGTTCTTCTGCGCGTGAAACAGCGATGCGTGTTGCGGCAGGCGCAATAGCAAAAAAATATCTTGCTGAAAAATTTGGCATGACTATTCAAGCCTGTGTCACTCAAATTGGCGATATTGTTGCTAGTGGGCCAAAGGGTGCCCCGTTTGATGTAAATACCGTTGATTGGTCGAGCGTTGAAGATAATCCTTTCTTCTTCCCGGATGAAACTAAAATTGAACAACTTGGTGAATACCTTCGTGACATCATCAAAGAAAAAGACTCTATTGGCGCGAAAGTGACGGTTGTTGCCACTAACGTGCCAGTTGGCTTAGGTGAGCCAATTTTCGACCGTTTAGACGCTGATATTGCTCATGGTTTAATGAGTATCAATGCTGTCAAAGGTGTTGAAGTAGGTGATGGTTTTGAAGTAGTCAATCAAAAAGGCTCAGAGCATAGAGATGAACTAACCCCTGAAGGTTTTTCTACCAATCATGCTGGTGGTGTTTTAGGTGGTATTTCATCTGGTCAGCAAATTATTGCACATTTAGCACTTAAACCTACTTCAAGTATTGGTGTGAGCGGTAAAACGGTTGATTTAACGGGTGAAGCGACTGATATAATCACTAAAGGTCGTCATGATCCTTGTGTAGGTATTCGGGCAGTACCTATTGCTGAAGCAATGTTAGCGTTGACCTTAATGGATCATTTCCTTCGTCATCGTGGGCAAAATGCTGATGTTCAGTGTTCTACTCCAGATATTGAGGCATAAATAATAACCGTTTTTAGTTTATCTTAGTGAGTAGGCTTAGCTTACTCACTAACCCTCTGAGCTATCAGTTCTTTTCTCTTCATCCTAAGGCTCAAACGCTTGATTTCTATCAACATGATGTTTGTTCGACTATCTTCGAGTTACTTTTTCTATTTTGCTCTGCTGGGTTTAGTCTCCCCTTACTTGGCCATTTTCCTTGATGGACAAGGATTTAGCTCTCGCCAAGTTGGTGAAATTCTTGCCATTATGACGGCAACAAAAATTGTTGCGCCAAGTTTATGGGCAACATTTGCAGATAAATCAGCACGACCTCTGTTTATTATTCGACTCGGTGCTTTGTTAGCACTGGTTAGTTTTAGTTTACTTTACTGGTTCAGTCAGTACTGGCCAATTACTTTTTGTCTCGCGCTTTTTACCTTGTTCTGGACAGCCATTTTACCGCAGTTAGAAGTGCACACGTTAAACTCAACTAAGCAAAGCAGTAAAATCTATGCACGTATTCGCTTATGGGGAAGCTTAGGTTTTATTGTTTTAGCAATATTGGCCGGTGAGGCAATAAGCCGTTTAGGTTATCAAGTGTTTACTAGCTTAGGTGTAATTATTTTAGCCGGTCTATTTATCAGCACTTTGTTGCTCACGCCTATAAGAGGGGGAAAGTTAAACAAAGAAAAAGTAACTGTTCATGAGCCCATTGTTAATAAACTTAAGGATAGTCGATTTGTAAGCTTCTTTATCGCAGGTCTCTTATTACAAATTAGCTTTGCGCCTTATTATGGCTTTTTTGCGCTGTTTTTACGTGACTTTGACTACTCTGGCGTGGCCGTTGGTTTATTCATTGCTTTGGGTGCTCTAGCTGAAATTGTCGCATTTATCTATATGGGATCATTGTTTAAACGCTTCTCTTTAAACTCATTATTAGTGTTTAGTATCGCTATCACTGCATTGCGATGGTTTTTGATGCCGGTTGTTGTTGACTCAGGATTCTGGCTTGCAATAAATCAATTAAGTCACGCTGCTAGTTTTGCCATTTATCATAGTGCCAGCATGAAATTTATTTCTTCGCACTTTACTAAGAGCCAGCAAAGTAGAGGGCAAGGCGTCTATTTAGGTGGTGTATATGGTGTAGGCGGCGCTGTTGGCGCTTATATTACTGGCTTGCTTTGGCTAGGCGGAGCGGGCGCGAGTAACGCTTTTATCATGGCTGGCACTAGTGCTTTACTTGGTGCAATCATTATTATTTTTAGTAAAAAATAATAGAGTCATTCGTTTAGCTAAGCCATTTCGTTGTATAATATTTAGCATTAATAAATTTAAAAATAAGGAAGACTTAAACATGAAACATCTTTTAGCTAAAAAAATTGCTGCTACGATTGTTATTGCTGTGGCCGTAGTATCTACATGGCAGGTTTCCGCTAAAGATATTAGTCAAACTGAGTTGCAACAGGTTATGAAAAATGACGATCAGATTGTTGTACTTGATGTCAGGACTGTAGAAGAGTTTGCAGAAGGGCATATACCGAGTGCTGTTAATATCCCGCATAAAGAACTTGAAGCGCGTTTAGCCGAGTTATCTGGTGCGAAGAATACCCAAGTAATTATATATTGCCGTTCTGGTAGAAGAGCCGAGGTTGCTAGGCAAGTACTTGAAAAAAATGGTTTTAATCAGTTAGACCACTTGTCCGGAGATTTTAATGAATGGAGCAGTAATAACCTGCCGATAAGTAAAATGAAGTAACAGCTGCGCATATAATAATTGAAGTCATATAAAACCACTATATTTACTATTCGATAGTAATACGGTGGTTTTTTCGTTTAGTGCGAAGGTAAACTTAATGTACTAAGCAATATATGCTTTTACCGGTGACCAAACAGCCAGTTCATTGCCACTAGGCTCTATAAAATGAAAGCGTCGTCCGCCAGGAAAAGAAAATATGGCTTGGCTAATAATGCCTCCTGCCTTTTTAACACGTAGTTCGGTTGCTTCTAAATCATCACTGAGTAACACCAATAAGCAGGCGCCATTCTCTGTTCTTGAGACGAGCTCTGACAAAAAGAAGCCGCCTTCAATGCCCGAATTGCTAAAAGCAGTGTACTCTTCGCCATAATCAATAAATGACCAAGCAAAGACACATTCAAAAAATGCTTTGGTAGCTGGAATATTTTTTGCGGGTAACTCTACATAATTAATCATTTCGCGGGGTGTCATAGACAAACCCTCCTATTTGTACACACTATAGCTCATACAGACCTTATTAAATATATTCACACTTCAGCGCTAGGTCAGAAGAGTTATAACAAACAAAATTTTTCGGCTAATTTATAGTCAACTTCCGTGTTATGAGATTATTATTATTTTTATTGCCATCAATATCAAGGTGATACCACCGAAAAATTCAGCCTTGTTTTCTAACCATGTACCACCTTTAGAGCCAACCAAAACACCTAACCAACTGAAAGTAAAAGTAATCAAACCAATCGTCAAACAAGCGATAAATGGGTTAACAGGTATCAGTGTTAAACTAAACCCTGCTGCCATCGCATCAACACTGGTAGCGATAGCGAGGACGAGCAAAATGCGATGAGTGATCTTACTTATATCTTCTTCTATACCTTCAGAGAATGAATCAAAAATCATTTTAGCGCCAATGAGAAAAAGCAATAGAAATGCAATCCATGGCGTATATGATTCTGCCCAACTTAATATCCCTTTACCGCCAAGGTAACCTATTATCGGCATGACTCCTTGAAATAGTCCAAAATACAGAGCGACAATAAGGCCTAGAGGGGCAATTTTACTGTGTTGTTTGCTAGCCCCTAAACCGATAGAGACGGCAAAGGCATCCATACTTAATGCAATAGCGAGGATAATGACTTCTGTCATGGGAAAATGTCCTAAATTTAAAAGTAACCGTGCTGATTATAGGATTAAGATTTTGATGCGCAGGTTTTTTGATAATGTGTCAGCTGAGTAAACTGGAAATATGCACAAAAAATTATCTTAATTATACCAAATGCTTACTACAATTGTTGATGGTTGAAAGGAACCACCACTTTGAGATTGGGTGATATTATCAATTTTTATATTGGGCTGTGTCGCTAACCATAGGTTAATCTCACCTTCTAAACCGTGATCTGTTGCGGTATCTGATTTTGGTAGAAAACCTATTTTGGGTCGTAAAATTTTAGTAAATATTTTAACTTCCATGAGAACCCCGTATGTTTCTTTACGTTAACTAAATTAACAAGCTAATGAGAAATTAAATAATCAAGTCAATATCCTTATCAAAAGGTTATGTCAATAAATAACCTATGTCATTAAAAGTGACTAATAACAAGCATCTTATCATTGGCCATTATTGTTTAAGGATAAGTGTTTTGATTGTACTAAGTTTTATAGTGCCTATAACATTTAAGTATTAATCGAGTGACTTAAGTAGCCCCTTAATCTCATCTCTTACGGAATCAATTGATGCTATAACGCTATCTACTGTTTGTTGGCTAGTGGCAATTGTCTCCCAATGAAGGCTCCAAACATTTTTTAGTTCAGTAGTTTTTGTTTTAACGTTTTCATTGGTAAGAACACTTAAGTCATCTATTAGCCCAACAATGACCCAACCTTTTCTAGGGTTGCCTTCTTTTATATCGTCATCATAGTAGGCTGAGTATATTAACTGTTCTAAAGAGGATAGGTTTTTCAGCATCTCAAAACTAGCGGTTCTCATGTTATTATTATTTTCCGAAACCTCCATACGCCAAACATTGTATGAGAAACCTACCAAAGTAAATAATAGGCTAAAAATCACTGTTCGCTGATATAGATTAACTCTGTTATCAATTTGATTATCCATAGTTTATTTCACCACTAATGCCTTAAGAGTTGCTAATAAAATAATTGGCTTAAACAAGAGCTAAAAGAGAAAAGTACAAATGCTTTTTTCTCTTTTTAAAAGCGATATGCTTTACTTATTAGATACTGCAACTTAAATAAATATTTCACCCGACATATAATCTACCGCATTGCCAGTCAAAATAACGCGTTCACCTTGCAATTCACAATCCACTATCCCACTTCGTTTTGATAATTGGCGACCTTTTAACAATGATAACTTCAGCTGTGCGCTCCAATAGGGAGTTAATTCACAATGAGCAGAGCCAGTGATCGGATCTTCATCCACGCCAAGTTTCGGGAAAAAGCACCGACTGACAAAATCTACCTTGTTTGCTGCAGCTGTAACAACGACACCTCTGAGATCGAGCTTCATCCACTCAGATAAATTTGGAACAAGGTTCTTAACATCTTCTTCACTATCTAAAACAATGACGTAGTCGAAAGAGGCCATAACTTGTTTAGGCACGATCTCACCTAAACCGGCTAATAAGTCACGAGGAGCATCAATAATTTCTGGGTTTGAGGCAGGGAAGTCCATACTAAAACCTGAAGCATTTTTAGTCACAATTAGTTCTCCACTTTTAGTCTGAAATTTAACTTGTGGAGATTTAAAGCCCAAGTGTTTATATAATACATGAGCAGCCGCTAGGGTGGCATGGCCGCACAGGTCTACTTCTCCTCTTGGAGTGAACCAACGCAGTTGAATATCTTGTGCTGAGGTTACAAAAAAAGCCGTTTCAGATAGGTTGTTTTCTTCGGCAATTTTTTGAAGCACTTCATCATCTAACCATTCATCTAGTGGGCATACTGCCGCAGGATTTCCTTCGAACACGCGTGATGCAAAGGCATCAACTTGATATATTTTTATTTTCATGAAACTCCAATTATGATTTTAGAAAATTTATGTACTGTTAAAGGTCAAGGTAAACAATGATTTAAGGAATATTTTTGTGACTAATTATAGGTGCATTTATGTTGAAAACAATCAGGTGAATATCTCTGACTCCAACTTTATTGCACGCTGTTCTTTCACTGTTTTACCAAGGCTGATTTTACAATAGCAAAACCAATAAGCCCCAATAATGCACCGGTAACTTTATCAATATAATAGGCTGCTTTGGTGAATTTGCATCGAACCGTAGGCGTTGAAAGCAGATAAATAATGGCTAAGTCCCATAAAAATACCACCATAGTCATCCAAATGCCTAATGCCAACTTGAAAGCAAACCCTACCTCAGGAGAGAGCACAACGGTGAAAAGACTAAGATAAAATAATAGGTTTTTTGGGTTTAATATTCCAGACATGAATCCAGTAATAAATTCCTTTAGAAATGTGGATTTGTTGGCTTTTTCATTAGTTGACTCTGCCAGGTTTACATTGTCGTAAGAGCTTTTGCTTGCGCGTAACGCTTGCACCGCGAGATATATTAAAAACAACCCACCAATAATTTTTAGCACAACCATCACGGTGATTGAAGCAGCCAAAATGGAACCGACACCAATCAAACATAAGCTAATATAGAGTGCGTTAGCTGATGCTATACCAAGAGCAACACCCATGGCGTTTTTACCTTCGTTTTTAATAGCGCTTTTTACAACGAGTACGAAGTCTGGTCCAGGGCTCAGCAGCGCAAGAAAGTGTGCTATGGCAACCGTGATGAAAATGCCAAATAAACTTATGTCCATATAAAATACCTTTGTGAGTGTAGAAATTAGTGCTAATTGTTGCTCATTATTAACGCTGTGGTCGGGATAAATATCATCGACTAAATTTTTCTTGATAACCAAAGCATGATATTTAGCAAAAATTGTTCGTTTTGTTCAGCTCCTTCTGCAATCACGCCCATCGTCCTTTTTTCTTTACCACTGACTTGCGCAGTAAACATTGCAGCTTCACCAAAGATGACAATTCTGCCTTTATCAAATTCCAATGTTGCCCCTTGATTCCAGCCTTTTACCGGTATTTCAGGCGTATCGGCGGGAAACTCCCATGATTTTGTTGGCATATATGAAATCGCGGATTCACCAAAAACGAGTAATGGTTTAGCATCAGGTGGAGACAAAAAAGCCTGACCTGTAAATGCTTTCACTGATGTTATTTCTGCTGTTCTACCTGCTCCTTTCAGAATAGGGTGGGCGAGTAAAGTACCTTTATTTACTTCAAATAACTGTGCTTTGTTCGTCAACTCTTCTACATAACCATTGTTAAATTGAAAGCCGAAGATCGCGGCCATATCCTCTGCGGCTTTAGGGAACGGCATATGGTCTGCAATTAAAAACAGCGAGCCGCCATTTTTTACCCAATGATAGACCGCTGCAATCTCATTTCTCGAAAATGCAGCGTAATTAGGTAAATCCCAATTTTCTATATTTTTACTATGTAAAGCGTTAGATATTATCAATATATCAGCACGCGATAGACTTTCTTTGGTGAACCTTGTCTTATTTTTTTCAACGGAATAACCATCACTTTTTAATATATCAACAAAAGGTCGATACCTTCCATCCATCGTATGAAAGTTATGATGGGCTTCATCTAATAGCACGACAGGGGATTGGGTTGACGAAAATGTTTTCGTTGTGTTTTTAGGGGTAAAACTGGTATCGCCGAGTTGTTGAGCATGAATAGATAACGATATTAATATCATCAAGCTAGAGAGTAATTTAACCACAAGAGTATCCTTATTCTGTTTGTAAAGTTGGTTGTAGATGAATATAAGCCAATGCCGTGTTATATCGATTAAACGTCTGGTATTGTATTGATTATGCCTTAATCAGTGAATACTTCTTCAGCGAGCAACATGCAACGCGCTATGAATGTAAACAGTAAGTTTATGAATTAATGCATTCTACCGTATAAGAAATACTGATTGTTGGTTGTAGCATTAAGCAGACATGACAATACTTATTAATCGCTTCTTCAATTGCCTTGTTAACTTGAGTTTCAATAACTCCTTTAGCCTCAATTGAAAAATGTAGATTTACTGATTTATATAATCTAGGCTCACTCTCTGTCAGCTGATAGGTTAAACAGTTATTGAGACGCTTAAGTTCAATGTTATTCTCTTTGAAATAAAGCGCGACATCGGTAGCACTACAAGAGCCTAATGCTGATAATAATATTTCTGTCGGGCAAGGAGCTGATTTACTGTCAGCATCAATGAAAACCTCGAATCCAGCTTCTGTAACAACATTGAAGCGGCAATCACCTTGCCAAGTAACATTAATAGTCATAATTATCCTTTTAAATAGCGCTACATGATCACAAACATTTGTTGCGAGCCATGGCGGATTACTCGTTATGTTTACTTGCTCTTAGCGAGCAAATGTGTAGTAATACCAAATCCATTAAGTTATTTCCCTCTCAGAGCATGCCAGCGGTTTGAGAACAAATAGAATTTTTTGTATATAGTCACTCTATATGAAAGAAATTCTGTGCAGTTATCGAATCGCTGGAAAGCTCCCGAAGGGCGAGTTTAAAAGGCTTATATGCGGCGTTATTGATTTTGACAAGGGAATAACCATTCTCTTCAATCAATGCCTTGCTTCTAAGACTTTTAACTCTCGCTGAGTGGGAAGAAACTTATTGGAATTGGTATGAGGGTAGGGGTTAACTCTGCAATGATATTCATAACCTTATCGCTGGCAAGATTTAATAAAACCCAACCATCTGTGCCCATCATCTCGATTGAACTTACTTCTACTTTACCGGCCTCTGGATTTTCATGGCACCAACAACCTGAGACGCGGAAAATACCTAAGCTTGTATTGATACGACTAATAGTAAAATTATTCACTAAACCTCTGATAAATATAATGCTGTTAACTCACTGATAATGCGTAGGTAAAGTAGCAAGTTGAAAAAGGGGCTAAGGTTAATATTAAGTCTATCTCTCTTTCTAGCTGCAAAACTCATTTAAGACTGTTAATGCTAATTCAGCTTTTTCTGTTTGAACAAAGATGTGGTCGTGATAATAAGCGGCTATAACATTGGCGCTTATATTATTAGTTGCCAACTTAGCAGAAACAGCCGCAGTGAGACCAACTGCATCTAAGCTTGAATGTACCGTTAAGGTGATCCCACGAAATACAGACTCAAAAGCAAGTTGATTAGCAAGCGCCATCTCTTTAGTGATGACTAACGTTAAGCCTTCTGCTTCATGAAAAGAGGCTAAGGGTGATAAGGTATTAAAATCAAGGTACTCACCTTGCACTGAGCAAAATACATATTCACCATCCATTAAGTTAGGTGACATAGAGGTCAACAGCGTATCTAAATTGGTTTCACCACTCATTAAAAAATCCTTTGTTATTAATCTCTTCTATTGGGTTAACTACTGTTAAATGAAATTGATGCAATAAATAAAAATAATCGGTCTATTGTTTGATTGCTTGGATGATATGTTAATTATAAACTTGCCCATTGCTGCTTTAAACCAATGAGATGGATAATTCCAAAAAACAAACAAATCGAAGAACTCCACAGCCAAAATTCAGGAGAACGCCCCATCGGTGAACTGACAAAAAAGAAACCAGCAATACCACGAACTAAATAAACACTCGTAATTAGAATAAGGGCTACACGGACTAGAGGTAAGCGAAAAATAATACCCGCCGCAGAAAATGCATAGAGCGACCAGATAGATAGAACAAAAACAATGCCACTGGTGATTAGAGTCGGTTGAATACTACCTCGCTCAGCAAGTACCGCCATTTGCTCTCCGGCGCCAAAGAAACGATACCAAGGGGCACCAAAGTAAATACAGCCAATATGAAGCATTGCGACGGTAGCACTTAACATACCAGCAATAATTAAAAAAACATTCATAGTCTGATAGAACCTCCGTGTTACCTACTGCTCAGTTGAGTAGACAAAAATAGTTACTTAATCGTCAATGAAGAAGATAAGCAACTATTTTGCATCACAATGCATTGTTAGCCATTATTGTCATGCAATATTTAGTGCAAATTATGGTATTAATTTTAATTCACAAGCTTCAACTGTCTGATAGATCAAGGTGTTTATAGTCATCGGTCCTACACCGCCTGGAACAGGAGTATATGCTTTTACGCGGTCTACTAAGGGTTGTAACTCAATATCACCTACGCCACCTTCATGATATCCAGCGTCTATCACTACAGCATCATCCTTAATCCAGTCTGCTTTGATGAATTCTGGCTTACCAACAGCACCGACGATGATATCTGCATTTTTTATGATGTTATCAAGGCCTGTTGTTTTTGAATGACAAATAGTAACCGTGCAGTTTTTATTCAGCAGCATCATTGCCATTGGTTTGCCAAGAATAGGACTTCTACCAACCACAACGGCATGTTTACCTTCTAACGGAATGTCATAGGCTTCTAAAATCCGAATGATACCTTTTGGCGTAGCGCTACCGTAAGATGTTTCATTCATTGCCATTCGACCGAAACCCCAACACGTTACTCCATCAACATCTTTAGATAAATCAATGGCATCAAAACATTGTCTTTCATTAATTTGTGGGGGTACAGGGTGTTGTAATAAAATGCCGTGAATATTCGGATTGGCATTTAGTTTTGCAATTTCAGCCAATAATTCTTCTGTTGTTGTCTCTTCTGGCATTTCAACTTTCAATGAATCCATGCCAATTCTGGTACAAGCGTTCGCTTTCATTTTGACATAAGTGGCTGATGAAGGATCATTTCCCACTAAGATGGTGGCTAAGATAGGTATTGCACCGTTACTCAATTCTTTGAGGCGTGCGACTCTTGAGCGCAAATCTTCTTCAGACTTTTTAGTAACGCTTCTCCCATCTAGAATCAATGCTGACATATATACAATCCTTAACTACGGTGTTTATTTTTAAAAGGCTAAGACCAATCAGATTTTTACATTAATGTGATTGGCAGAATGCCCAAATAACGGGCAAAATTTAGGTAACTAGAATAAGCGACAGAGCAGTAAAAGCCAACTATATTTTGTCCTTGTTTAACAACTTGAACCGTTACCAGTTTTCTATCGATAATTTTGGCCACTGCTCTTTCCATCTCGTCGCTTTGTTCTCGTAAATAGCTTGGTTTACCAATACTTTATTTGGACGAACTCTTAGGGAAAACATATCTTGAAAGCCGTAGGGGGCTATAAACTCTAATTGATCTTTATTCATGCGCATTGCCATACAAGCACCAATGACTGGCCAAGTAGCTATCGACTCTTGAATGCTATGATATTGAACCTTGGGTATACCAAAACGTTGTTCATACCATAAATGTACTCTAGCAATATTTTTGATATCAAATGGAATACTCCTCTTAGGAAAAATCTCAGTGAATGAACGAATATGGTTATTTTCTGATGCCCAAGTTAAATCATTGTCATCCCAATACAAGATATCAATGTCTTTTATATAGGTATTTAGTTCATAACCATGAATTACATTCCAAACATTTTGAAAGATGATGCCTGCACCCACCCATGCATTGGGAAGCTTACTCATTTCTTCTAATATTTGCGACATGCCTTCTATGGTCATGACAAACTCAGCTAGTAAATTGACTTGTTCATTGAGAGAGAGGTGTTGGCCATTTAATAATTTGTTTTTCATGGTTGTGTTCAATATTACGTCATTATGATGGAGAGTTATTTAGTGATTCGCGTACGCGTTCTCGAAGTTTCGGCAGTAATTCTATCTCAAACCAAGGGTTCTTCTTAAGCCAAATATTATTCCTAGGACTAGGGTGAGGCAGTGGAATGATATTTGGCCAATATAACTCCCAGGATTTGACCAAGTCTGTTACTGAGGTATTGGTTACGCCCATATGGTATTTTTGCGCATAACTACCCAACACAATAGTGACTTCAATTTGCTTAAGGTGAGCTAGAATTTTCTCTCTCCAAGCTGGCGCACATTCTTTTCTTGGCGCAAGATCTCCTGTTTTTCCCGTGCCGGGGTAACAAAAACCCATAGGCAAAATAGCCAGCTTTTCTGGATCATAAAACTCTTCTCGCGTTACTCCCAACCATTCACGCAAACGTTTACCACTGGCATCATCAAAAGGTATGCCTGAAGTATGAACTTTCAGACCCGGAGCCTGACCAGCGATCAAAATCTTTGCCTTTGGGTGCACTTGTAGAACCGGTCGTGCGCCATGTTCTAGTTGTGAAGCGCAAATGGTGCAGCATTTTATGTCATTAAGTAGCGCAGTAAACTCTGTCATAAGTACTCCATTAGCAATGTTGTATAGTTGTTAATTATTCGTTAAAACACAAAAGAGTTAACGCTTGAGAACATGGTGCTTCACCCGAATAGCAAGTGGCATTATACCACTAAATACGGATAAAGCTTTTTGGCATGTGTAGTAATAAGTCACATTAAATTTAAAATAAATGAATTAGTTAACTAATTGTATTAGTAGATTAATTTATTCTTGTACTTGTGGTTACTAAACAATACAATCCTGCGCTAAATACCATACTTATCACACTAATTAGGGAATACCATGCATTTAAAGGGAGCTTTTGCTCGATACTCAATCATCTTAACCACATTGTTAACACTTTTGTCTGCCTGTGGTGGAGGATCGTCAGATGAAGTCGTTCAGGAAGTCGCAAAGCTAACATACCAACCGTTAGCCAGTACAATGACAGTTAATGAAGGAGAAACGGTAAATTTAACATTGAACTTAACTGGCGAAGGAGCCAAAGAAGTTAAATTCGACTGGCAAGTAGAAGGGGATATTACTTTTAGCGGTCAAGGCTCTGACAGTATTAGTTTTGTCGCACCAGAAGTCGATACTATCCGCAGTATTAGAGTACAGGTTAAACTTGCTGACTCAAACAGTCGAACCATTGGTTTTTCTAGTCAAAATATATTTATATCCGTTCAAAATATTGAAAAAATCACAGATCCTGTTAATAACGGTGAGGAATCTGATATACCTGTGGTTACTGCTTTGAATTTTAATGAACTTAATGACACTAGTACTTGGTTCCATGAAACCACCCAATTTACGAATGAACTGAACGAAGATGGCACGACAACGACAATTGAAACGCAACAATTGAGTTTAGTGCATATAGAGACAGTGAATGTTGCAACAGAAACGGTGACACTGTCAGAGTGTGGTTTCAGTGGAACGGTTGATCTTGTTGTTCCAAGTTATAGAGAGACTAATGATTGTGGAGATCTTCAAAGCTCGCTCACTATTCGTCAATCTGATGGTAAATTTAGGTTAGAACGCATGTGTGGTGAAAACCTTGTAGCAGCAAGTACTTACACTAAGAAAAGTGATAACCGCTCAAACTCAAATGGCGAACTAAACATCGATTTTTCAAGCTATGACGATCTAGAGAAAACAAGTGATGTATGCGGTATTGTCGCTACTGCTGAAGTTAAATCGTATGATACAGATAGCACTTTATCTGGCACAGCCAAAGCGTCAGTATTACGTTTATTTACTGAATATCAAGGCAATCCACTAGAATTACAATTTCAGATAGACAAATTTCCTACAGCTAGCTTTGCAAGTTTGTCGACAGGATTTTCTGGTGATAACTTTGCTAAGATTTTCTCGAATGTTTTACCCGACATTAGTAATTTATCAAAGAGTGATACTGGCAGAATATTGTTTGACTTCGACAATGATAAAACAAACATTAAAGCTGATTTTAATTTCTCTCTCACCTCTAGAGCAGGCCCTGGAGAAAGCATTGAAGGTGAATTTACCTTAGTATTTGAATAGAATAATATTCATTTCATAATTAATGAAACAATTGGTCGTGTTCGCGCACTGCCAATTGCTTATGTTTGTTATTTTTATATTAAGCCATTATTTGTATAAAGATAGCTCTTGTTTCTTGTCTTCACCTTTAATAGCCAAGAGGTATTTCAAATTGGCTATTTATCATGTAACAATTATGCTTCTGTTTTTATAATATGTTTAACTATATCTTCCATTGTGCGGCCGAAAATATCAGGCTGACGATAGAGAGGATGATAGATTGCACCTGAGCGATTAATATACGCAGCGCTCATTCCTACCGACAAAGCACCATGAGTATCCCAATCATGCGTCGCGACAAGTCTCAAAGACTCCAGTGGTTGATTTAATTGTTTAGCTGCAAATTTATATACTGCAGGATCAGGTTTAAAACTACCGGTTTCTTCAACTGAAATAACCTCATCAAAATATTCTGTCAAACCTGCATTGGTCATTTGGGTTGATATGAGATTGAGCGAAGAATTTGAAAAAGCCACAGTACGAAAACCAGCCGACTGTAATTGAGTCAATGCGGGCTTAATATCATGGTGAGCAGGGAGGCTAGCAAAGCCGTTAAGAATATCATCACGCGCTTTATCAGACAGCGTTATAGCCATGCGCGCAGCAATCGATTCAAGCATAGTGCCAGCTAAAGTAGAAAAGTTAGTTTGTACCTCAGTCAAAATACACACGGTTGATGAATGTAAAAGCATAGAAAACCATGTTGCCATCACACTTTCGTCACCAAAAGCAGTTTTGAACTTGGGTTTTAATGAACTAAGATCAAGCACTGTCTCATTTATATCAAACAATATTGTATGTTGTTTCATAACAATCTCACTAGGTGATTTTACAAAAAATAGTCAATAGAAAATATTTTCTTACTTGGTATTGCTGTTAGGTAGATAAAAGGTATTTAAACATTCCGCTTCACTTTTATCTAGGCATTGTAATAAAGGTTTCGTGGCATGACTCCCGCCATTATCTTTAGGGATAAAAAGCAATAACGCGAGTAAAGAAAAAGTAATTGAGAAAGGAATATGTACTAGCGCATAGCCAATGTGTTCGCTTTTAGCTAGTGAATTATCAACAACGGCAATATAAATATGAATTAAAGTGACCAGTGTTACAGGCAGGAAAAATAAAATAAATAAACTTCCAGCGTATTCAATATTAAACAAAAAAAAGATGATTGCTAAGCAGATGTGTGCGATGGAAATAATAGGGGGGAGAGCTAATAATATTTTTAACATTGAATTTCTATATATTCTGAGGCAGTAAAGTTACTTTTAAAGGTAAAGGCATACGGCGTATCTCCGTTACGACGAAGAAAATCTAATTTCTCTACTGCTTCTTCAATAGTAGGGACATGACCTTTAGGCACCCACCATAAAACATAACTGTCCTCAGCTATGTTATGAAACCATTCTTTTTTACGTCTAAGAAAATTACGATGATGGGTTCTAAACATGAAGTTTTTGAGCGCATCAGGAGAAGCCCATACAGACATATTTACGATAACATCAGGATCTGAAAAAGCCTGAATATTGGTAGCATCACCCTGTTCATCTTTTAAGCGCCAGATAAAACCTTCACTCGACTCCGCTAGATTATTTACTGGCTCTAAATTATCAACGAATTCTTTAATTTCTGGTGCGTCTAATGAATATTTTGCTTTTGCAATATTTAATTGTGCTAGGTGCATGTGACTTCTCCTTGGTGTATAACGCTTGATTCAGCGTTTTTAAGTATTGTTATCCTAAGCCATAGTCGCGATAAGTGGCCATTTTCAGTTATTGATGCGATAAATATTGCCTTCAATAAACTACTGAGCATATTTCATTAGTTAAACCACTACTTTATTCGCACACTGAGCTTTCTAATCAGTTGAACTAGGGTTCCGATAAAAAAGTAACCTACAAATTGACCTAACATAAACAGTACCATTTTAGGTGCAAAATAAGTCTCTTCACTAAAAAAGCTGAGAGTCAATATAGCAGGAGAAACCAATACGCTATATCCCGGTAATGATACTGGAACCATGTAGTAATTAAATAAAAAGGCACACAGTCCAATAGTAATGCCTACAAATCCCCATATTGAGGAAAGCTTAAAATTTATCACAAATCTATTCACTCTTCGTATGAGAAAATAAGGCAGTCAAGGAATTAGGGTATGTACAGCGCCGTTAAATGTTTAATTACCTTAACATTAATTGGTGCTGATTCGATATTGTTTCCGGTATACCAGAAAGCTTGTATACCTGCAAAAATAGCCGGTTTGATGTCTTTTTCAAAGTTATCACCAACCATAGCCACATTAGCAGAAGGGGCGTCCAGTTTTTCTAAGATAGCATTGAGAAATTCGGGAGTTCCTTTTGAGAAACCAACATTAGCTTTACAAAAATAACCCGATATGAGTTTATCTAATCCCACCCGAGCAAACGCTTGTTTAATGTCTAATTCAGTTGAATCTTCAGCCCCAGTCGCAATATATATCTGTGAATATTCAGACAATGCTTCTAACGTTTCTTTTGCCCCAGAAACCGACGCAACAGTTTCCCAATCACACATTTTGCCAGCAACATTTGGGAAATCGACCATTAAGGTGTCACCCCAATCAAATAGGTATACTTTTATCATTAAACCTCCTTGTATATAAATCTAGCAATAAAAGACTATTATACGTGCCAGTACATTGTGAATTATTGACGAACAGTAAGTTCACCAAGTGACTACCTCACATCATTTAACCCTTGAGAAGTTAACACGTCACAAAATAAATCTCTAAATATTTACGGTAAATTAACTCTTCTTCTCACTTTCTTTACACTCAACTGTTAAGTCGTTGCAGATTTTTAAAACTGCCATGATTTTCGAATTCTGTGCTTGGCTTATTCCTATTCAGCTCTGGGCATGTCGATTTCAGGCATTGTTAGACAAGGTGTAAAGCTAACTGATTTCACTACTTCTGAAACAGAAGTAATTCTACCAACCCCCTTATTTACTGTTAAACCACGCAAGCGCTAATTTTTCATATTTTTGAATGAAATCATTTTTAAGCATCATATAAACATTAATATTATTTTTGCTTTGTGAAACAGCCACTCTTTTTACTTTATCATAGGCAATCACTGTTTTTGGATGTGCAATTAAGTACTCTTTAAATGCTCTATGGCGAAGTAAGTGCATATCATTAGTTTGAAACGCATGAACATGATGACTACGTTGAATGCCGCCTTTTTGAAAATAGCGTCTACCCGAGATGCCATTTTCTCCCTTTACGAAGTAGCCAAGAGTTTCAATCTTCTTATTTACTTTATCTAACTCAGTAAGGCAGGTAACCTCAATTAGAATATCAATGACAGGCTTTGCTGATAAACCAACAACTGACGTACTTCCAATATGCTCAATTTTTAGAGCGTTGTGGCCAATAACCTTAGCCAACATCACCTTTTCACTTTCAAATAATTTAACCCAATGTGGATCGTAACTAACAACGTCTATAATTCTACCTGTCAAATTGTTCTCCATTTATGCGTAATGATTATTTAAGGAACTGATGGCTATTTACCTAACGGGTGTCACAAAGCAAGACTGTACGTATCTTATTCGAATTACTTCGTAGAGCGTTATTCTATGGACATTGCTAGTTTTTCAATACCATGAGAGGGCGTCCATCTTTTATACTCAACAAAACCATGATTTTTGTATAAGGTGATTGCCGGAGCATTAACCACAGCGGTTTCTACACTAGCTTTTGAAAAATCAAATATTTCTAGAATATACTTGATTAATTTATTGGCAATGCCTCTCCTAAAATAACTCGGGTCAACAGTTAAACTATTAATTTCTAAATGCCTATTGTTTATAACAACTTCTATAATGGCAGCGAGACATCCTTTTTCACTAAAACCATAAAATAGGGTGTCTGAATTTTCAATATCTTTAGCACTTCGCAGTAGTGGCGGAAAATTAAGAGTACCTATAAGCTCTGCTTCAACTTTATAAGAGCTTTGAAATATAGTGAAAATTTGCAGAGCAATTTTTTTATTCGACTGATTAAGTTTGTTGATCATACTACGCCGAGCCTCAATATATACGCTGCTTGATAGCATCACGTAAAGCGGAAAGTTATTGGTTAACACTTTAAATAAGTGAAAGCAGCCAATGGCTAATTATTGTTAGCCCTGATTTTCTTGCAGGCTTTTGATAAAAGTATCAAGATCGGGCGGCATGTCATCATGTTTGATAGCCGTATCTGTAATATCATCCCAACTAGCTTTTGAACTACAACATAGATGTGTCGTTATTTTGATATCAAAATTTTCGACCAAACCCATAGGAACCCAATAATAATTAGACTCTCGAAGCCTATTTGGCACAGGGCAGCCACACTGTTTACAAAAATCAGAAGTAAATCCTGAAGCCTTTTTCCAATGGCTAATTGAGTCAGTTCCAGTAACCCAGTTAAAGTCTGACTCTTTTACAATAGTTGCCGTATTAGATGTTGAACCTGATTGTTTTTGACATAACTTACAATGACATTGGTACAAAGCTGCAACATCGCCTGAAATTTCAAAACCCACATTTCCACAATTACATGAACCTTTCATATTTATCCTCGATTTTAGTTTAGTATCTGCGATACACATAATGCCCACGTTAAGATTATTACTAGTTTACTTAACTTGTCTAGCCGTTTAAGAGAGGTGAGGCCCTAAATTGGGCTAAAGATTAGGTCTTTTTAAAAGATAGTTCGATTGAATGATGGCTCATGTGTTGAATGAGCATAAACATGTATGAACATCGCATAAAACTTGTTATGTGCATACTAATTGGAAACGCATTTCGATTAATTGATGCTCACCAACAACTTCTACTTCTTGGATAAACTCAAAGCCAAGCCTTTCATAGTAACTTTGCAAGTAGCTATGAGCATGAATTACTATTGAACTTACACCTTGCTGTTGCGCATGATCCATTAATGCTTTTACTACTATCGAGGCAAAACCTTGACCTCGGTATGCTTCAAGCACTGCAACCCTAGCCATTATTGATGAACTATCAACATTGATAACCAAACGCGCTGTTGCTACTGGTTTCCCTAAGTCGACAATTAGAGCGTGATCTGAGGTACTGTCTAAACCATCAAGATCCAATTCACGGGGGATTCTTTGCTCGATGGTAAAAACTTGATAACGAATAGCTTGAGCCTTTTCTATGAGCTCAGCTGTCTTTCCAATAATAACTTCCATAGCTAATTTTCTCTAACCTCATTAGGCTCTAATGCTGGGCAAAATAAAGTTGGCTATAATGTGAACTAAAGCGAAACCGACCCAATTATTTTTTGTCTGTGCTCGAGAGCTTTGTTATGCGTATTTAAACTCAAACTCTGTGCAGCTTAATTTTTTATTATTTAGGGTAAAATATTTATCTCTCTTACAAATAATTTTAAAGTTGTGCTTTTGTAATACATGCATTGAAGCTGGATTGTTCTCTAACACTTGCGCTTTTATGTGCTGAATACCAAATTTACTTTGCGCTATTTCCAATAACTGAACCAAACAGTAGCTAGCAAACCCTTTGGATATAGCGTTTTGTGCAACCCTGTAACCCACTGTTGCTGTATTTCTCGAGATATCCTTTAAATTAGCTCTTGCGACGATAGTATTATTATCCATAAGAACACCTGAGTAACCTGTGCCAAGCTTCATTTTTTTACTCAGAGATTTGATGTGCATGGCAACACCTTTTTCAGTATAAAAAGAATTATCCCTCGCTTCGATCAGGGACTCAAACCATGCTTTATTTTCTAGCTCAAAATCTAGCAATTTCTTTGCATGGTGCTCAGACACTGTTTCAAATTTCATATATACCCTTGATACGAAAAAAGCCCCAATAAGTGACCTTTTATTGTGTGCTAAAATGTTCAGGGACGTAAGTAGCCAACTGTTTTTAGTCCTGATGATTTGCTTGATACTAATTGAGCCTTCTCCTCAAAGTTCAGCGTTTAGCTAAACTTTAAGGCGACGAAACCAAAAGGAGAAAGCTC
>ERZ1027231.48-NODE-48-length-83920-cov-28.817170_pt1 | contig 83920 bp, 66 predicted proteins | sample MGYA00520866_ERZ1027231 | MGnify/ENA primary metagenome ERZ1027231 (study PRJEB33311, sample SAMEA4378411) | marine metagenome | biome: Marine biome; feature: Fjord; material: Water | collected 2014-07-20T08:00:00Z/2014-07-... | depth 75 m ...
GTATTATCGCCGCCAGTATTATCGCCGCCAGTATTATCGCCACCAGTATTGCCGCCGCTAGCATCAACATCCGAACCACCACCGCCACCGCCACCTCCACCACAACCGGCTAAAACCAAAGCGGAGAATAATGTGCTAAGCATTAATGTTTTATTGAGTTCCATATTTTATTACCTTTTTAATTATTATTTTTATTTAGATCATACGCGCCATCGTGAGAAATAATTCCTGCCATGACCATTTAACATGGTCTAAAACGCATTAAATCAGACAAACACATTACTTCCATCAAAGTTAGACGATAATTTTTAGTTAAAAAATCAACGAACAATTTATAGGCCTATATATATTAAGAATCGAAAGGGAAAGCAATACGAATGCCTCAGATGAAGTGTAAATGTTTTCTTTTGATTGGCTCGGTTTTTTAGTTGGTGTATTGAATTAAATTTAAAATATAAATAAATAGAAAATAAATAGAAAATTATTCGTAAAGTAGAGACTGAAAATAAATTACTCGAGCTAAAGAAATAATATATTTTAGATAAACTGACATTCGACCAACTAAATTATTAGTTAACTGAATTCATCAAAAGTCATTCCTAAAGTACCGTTAAAATTAACAGTAACAACCTTCAATTATTTTATAACTGTGCATTAAATCTTAAATTGGATGGTGATATATAAAGCCACATTGGCATGTAATCAGTAACACTAAAGAAAGGTTTTCCCATAGAAAAGATAAATCCTCACTTTATATTAGACGATAGCGAATTCAGCCAAGCAGCCGAAAGTATAAAATCTCTACTTATGATGACATATTGTTGACACGGGATTTGTCTATAGGATAAAAAGAGACAGGCATAAAAAAAGCCACTCGTAAGTGGCTAATTTTAATAGAATTTTTGGTAGGACTACCCAGATTCGAACTGGGGACCTCTACCATGTCAAGGTAGCGCTCTAACCAACTGAGCTATAGTCCTAAAGTGCGTGCAGTCTAATAAATTGCCCTCCAGCTTGCAAGGTCTTTTTCTCAATTACGCTAGAAAGCGTCCAAAACAGATAATCTGATTAAAAATCAGGCTGTTAGCCTCTCTATTCAGCAATCGCTTAGCCTTTATTTCGAGATGATTTTCTCTGCTCTAGCTTCAACTTCAATCCAATCTTTAGCCGCTAATAGCTTACCTTCGGTTAACCAGCTGCCTCCTACGCAAATCACATTGGGCAAATTCAAATATTCCTGGTAATTATCAGGGCTTATTCCCCCTGTTGGACAAAATTGTATATCCCCAAATGGACCAGACCACGCCTTTAGCAACTTAACTCCACCGATCGCACTCGCAGGAAAGCACTTCAACTGAGTAAAGCCCGCACTTTTAGCAATCATCACTTCACTCGCGGTTGCGACGCCAGGTAAGAAGACTCCAGACCATTGCCCCTGTTTCTTTACTTGCTGCGCTTTTGCTATTAATTCAGGGGTTAAACCAGGGCTGACTATAAATTGAGCACCCGCATCAATGGCGTTTTGATAATCATCGCTATTACAGACTGTGCCTGCACCGACAATCGCTTCGGGCACCTGTTCACTAATCTGTTTTATAGCCGCTAACCCAGCAGGTGTTCGCAAGGTAACTTCTAATAAATGAGTGCCTCCCGCGACTAACGCTTTTGCCATCGGTACGGCGTCGTCTAAATTTTCAATGACGATCACCGGAATCAGCGGCTTGGTATTTTTTAACCAGCTATCTAACTGTGTTTCAAATGGTGTTTCTCGCTGTGTCATATCCTTTACTCCCAATCTAAAGACAGTGCACCTTGATCTGCAGGACTGGTATTGTTACGAAATAAGCTGAACAGTTCGCGCCCTAGCCCCATAGTTTTTGCATTAAAGTCTTTATGGTTTTGTGAATCATGTTTTTGCTCACTACCAGTTTCCTCACTATTAATTTTATCACTATGATTTTTCACTAAACCTTTATGGGCATCTATTTCAATAATGTCGCCATCGCGAATCGCATTAATGGCCCCACCTAATAAAGCTTCTGGGCAAACATGTAAGACTGCTGGCACTTTTCCCGACGCTCCCGATAAACGACCATCAGTTAGTAACGCAACGTTAAATCCTGCATCCTGCAAATTGGCCATAACGGGCATCAGTTTGTGCAGCTCTGGCATACCGTTGGCTTTTGGCCCCTGATACTTCACCACAATTACACAGTCTTGATTTAGCTGCCCTGCTTGATACGCCGTTTGCACATCTATTTGGTTGATAAAAACTTTCGCTGGGGCTTGGGTATACCAACGAGACTCTGGCACCGCTGATATTTTAATTAAACCTCTGCCGATATTACCGTTTAATAATTTAAGTCCACCTTCACGCATAAAAGGTGCATGAGCTGGAGCTAATACATCTAGGTCTAAACTTTCTTTATTAATATCACGCCAAGCAAGTTGCTTTTCTTGGCCGCCATCGTCTAGGTTTTTAATCACCAGATAAGGCTCTTTACAATAGGCTGATAAATCTTGCCCTAATAAGGTTTTCACATCCTGATGAATTAGACCTGCTTCTAATAGTTCACGAATTAAAAAACCCATGCCGCCTGCTTGTTGAAAATGGTTTACATCACCTTCGCCGTTCGGATAAATACGGGTCAATAAAGGTACTACATCTGAAAGGTCTGAAATATCCTGCCAATCTAGAATGATTCCTGCCATACGCGCAATCGCCAATAAATGAATACTGTGATTGGTCGAGCCACCCGTGGCTAATAAACCGACAATGGCATTGACGAAACTTTTCTCGTCGAGCATTTTTCCTAGCGGAATATAATCAGGTTCTATCGATGTATGTTGCGTTAATTGCTGCAAGGCGAATTGATTCAATAACGGCCTTAATGGATCTTCTGGATGTAAAAAAGAGCTACCAGGTAATTGCAGCCCCATCATTTCCATTAACATTTGATTAGAATTAGCCGTGCCGTAAAAAGTACAAGTACCCGCGCTATGATAAGATTTTAATTCTGAATCCAGTAGAGCCTCTTTGTCAACTTCACCTGCAGCAAACTTTTGTCGAGTCTTTGCTTTTGCCGAATTACTGATACCAGAAGACATTGGGCCAGACGGTAAAAATATCGCCGGCAAGTGACCAAAGCGTAAAGCGGCCATTAATAAACCAGGCACGATTTTATCGCAAATCCCTAATAATACGACGCCATCAAATACATCATGGGACAACCCTATTGCAGTGCTTAAGGCAATGGTATCGCGGCTGAATAATGACAACTCCATTCCGCCTTGTCCCTGAGTAATGCCATCACACATTGCAGGCACACCAGAAGCTACCTGTGCAACATGCCCCAGCTTGCCGAGATGCATTTTAATTTGATCGGGGTAATCTTTATAAGGTTGATGAGCCGACAGTACATCGTTATAAGCGCTTACAATGCCGATATTCGCCGCTCGATGACTGTGTTTTAAAATGAGCTTGTCATCATTTTTCTCAGCGGCGATTGCATGCGCTAAATTCGTACAGCTAATACCATGGCGTGCGGGTTGTTGCTGTAATCGCTGAGCTTCTGAGTCGATTAGCTCCAGATACTTGTTCCGACTGATTTTACTGCGTTCGATAATTCTTTCAGTTACGGCCGCTACGATGGGATGCATATACACTCCTTGTTAATTAACACAGCTATTGAGTTCTATATACGCTGATACTGATGCCGTCTTGATGCAATATATGTGATACAGGTAATTGCTCGCTGATGCCTTCACAGGCTTTCTCAAAAACCGTATTTTTGTCGCTAGTTTTTTTATTATGGTTAAAATGCAAATATATTTTACTCGCGCGTTTAATGAAGCGCCAAGTTAAACTCATTCGAGGCTGAGGTAAAAATGCATCTTCAACGGGCAAGCACCAGGCAGACGTTTCGCTATCTAGCAAAGCATTCAATTGAGCAGAGTCAGAGAACCATGAAGCGGTATGGCCATCAATCCCCATACCCAAGACGGCCACATCCAAATTTTCAATTTGAGTCCGTAGCTGTGTTTCGCAATCCATAATGCCTTCGCTAGGCAGATCGGCATCATTTTTCAAGCCTAGAAAATACGCTTGTTTAGCTTTATTTTTAATTAAATGATCACGCACCAATTTTTCGTTGCTTTCTGCATGGTCCGTTGGTAACCAACGCTCATCAATTAAAATCACAGTAACTTTTGACCAATCTAATTCTTGCTGACTAAGTTCCTTAAAAAATGAAATGGGAGTTTTTCCGCCACTAACCGCAAGACACGCTTTGTTTCTTTGTTTTAATGCTATACGAAGTTGTTTACTAACTGAGGTTGCTAATTTTTTTGCTAAAACGCCTTCGTTATCACTAATCGTTTCTGTCCACATAGTATCACTCCAAATTCTATTATCTATTTCTTTAACTATTTCCCAACTACACGTCTATTTAATTAATTATTTTCATTCCATAAACGCCCATCTTTTGCCAACAGTAACGTTGCCGCAGCAGGACCCCATGTTCCTGACGTATAGGGCTCAGGTGTACTTTCAGATTCTTGCCAGGCGGCTAAAATAGGATCAACCCAATCCCAAGCTTGCATTAATTCATCGTCACGTAAAAACAAAGTAGGGTTACTGGCTAGCGCATCAAATAATAATCGCTCATACGCTTCTGGAACTCGGGTCACATGGCCATTAGTCGATTGTTCTGCTGAGTTTACTGATAAATAATCTTGACTGGGGTTATCTGGATTTAAACTTAATATCATCGGCCTTACATTCATACCACTGCCAATCTTTTTCTCACATAACTGCAAACGAATGCCTTCATCTGGCTGCAGACGAAAAATTAATTTATTGGCCATGGTTTCTTTATGCTGCATTGCAAATATTGAATGAGGAATTTCTTTAAATTGCACCACAATTTCACAAGCTCGTTCAGCTAATCTTTTTCCTGTGCGAAGATAGAAGGGAACCCCAGCCCAGCGCCAGTTTTCTATTTCGACTTTCATCGCGACAAAGGTTTCTGTTTGGCTCTGGCCATCAACACCCTCTTCATCACGATATCTGGGTACGGGCTTACCTTCAGAAACCCCATCGCCATACTGACCGCGAACAACCTTATCAAGAATATCTTTTCCCTCGATAGGTCGTAATGCTTTAATCACTTTTACTTTTTCATCTCTTACCGCATCGGGTTCCATTTTTGATGGTGGTTCCATAGCAACAATACAGAGTAACTGTAAAAGATGATTTTGCATCATGTCGCGAAAAGCACCGACCTGCTCATAAAACCCAGCGCGTTTCTCTACCCCTAAGGATTCTGAAATAGATATTTGAATATGATCGATATACTGCTGATTCCACTGGCTTTCGAAAATAGAATTAGCAAAACGCAATACCATTAAATTTTGCACCGTTTCTTTACCGAGGTAATGATCGATACGATAAATTTGGGCTTCATCAAAATATTCGGCCACCGCTTTATTGATATTCTTAGCAGACGCAAGGTCATGACCAATGGGTTTTTCTAATACGACTTTAGAGGATGATTGAATCAATTGATTAAGATGCAGGTTTTTTGCAATGTCGGCGTACAAAGAGGAAGCCGTGGCTAAATAAAATAATCGGTTTGGACAAGATTCGTCCAACTCACTGGCTAAATGCTGATAAGCATCAACTTGCTGAACATCAACACTGACATAACTTAAGCGCTGCTCAAAACGCAACCAAGTAGCATCATCTAGATTTGTAATGCGCGACTTAATCTTGCCGAGTAATTCAGGTCGCTTTAATTCTCTGCGCCCTACCGCAAGAATTCGACCTTTAGGTAAACGCTTGTCGAGTTCCAACAAATATAACGCTGGAAATAGCTTACGCAGAGCAAGATCTCCTAGCCCGCCAAAAAGAACCAACTCGAACGGTTGCTCAATTTGCATACGATTCCTTCCTAATACCCAATTAAATGCATATCCAACCTAAGTGTGCACCATAAGTCAGTTTTTACCAGTGAAATGGCCAGTTAGGCTAGAATTTTCTACTTTATGATTCGCCCTAGAAACGCTACAATGCGGCATATTTTTATATCTAACAGCAAGTAATATTTTGAATATTATTTATCTCGAAGAATAAGAGATAACAGAATCAACAGACAATAAATAAGCTAGAAATTAACAAAAGGGATAGAAGTAATGGGTGATTTATTAGCTTGCTTTAAAGCTTACGATGTTCGCGGCCGTATGCCAGATGAACTGAACGAAGATATTGCGTATCGCATTGGACGCGCTTTTGCACAATACCTTAAGCCAACGACAGTGGTTGTTGGGTATGACATTCGCCTAACCAGTAAGCAGATGTGCGACAAGGTTGTTGAAGGCATGCGCGATGCAGGCACCAACGTATTAAACATCGGCATGTGTGGTACGGAAGAAGTTTACTTTGCTACGTCTCATTTGAATGTCGATGGGGGTATTTGCGTTACCGCTAGCCACAACCCAAAAGATTACAACGGCATGAAGTTCGTCCGTGATGGCTCTAAGCCAATTAGTGGCGATACAGGTCTTAAAGATATCGAGAAGTTAGCACACACTAACGATTTTCCAGAAGTTGATGCTAGCAAGCGTGGCAGCCTAGAAATGGTTGATACCCGCGCTGCTTATACGCAACATCTTTTGACCTATGTTGAAGCAGATAAACTTAAGCCATTAAAGATCGTTTGTAATGCAGGCAATGGTGGCGGTGGTTTAGCATTGGATGCTATCGAACCTTTCTTACCGATTGAGTGGATCAAAGTTCACCATGAGCAAGATGGCAACTTCCCACACGGCGTACCAAATCCTTTATTAATTAAAAATCGTGAATCGACGATTAAAGCGATCGCTGACAATAATGCTGATTTAGGCATTGCTTGGGATGGCGATTTTGACCGCTGCTTCTTCTTCGATGATAAAGGCACCTTTATTGAAGGTTATTACATCGTTGGTTTATTAGCGGAAGCGTTCTTATTGAAGAACCCTGGCGCTAGTATTGTTCACGACCCTCGCTTAACTTGGAATACTGTTGAAATTGCTGAAGCCGCGGGCGGTAAAGCGATTCAAAGTAAAACAGGCCATGCTTTCATTAAAGAGCGCATGCGCTTAGAAGATGCGGTTTATGGTGGCGAAATGAGTGCTCACCATTACTTCAAAGATTTCTTCTATTGCGATAGCGGCATGATCCCTTGGTTGCTTGTGATTGAGTTGATCAGCAAGTCTGGCAAGTCGCTTACTCAGTTAGTTGAAGAGCGCATGGCGCTATTCCCTTGCTCTGGTGAGATCAATAGCGTCTTAGACGATGCTAAAGCGACTCTAGTTAAGGTTGAAGCACATTACTCTGAATTGAATTCAGACGTTGAGATCGACCACACTGACGGTTTGAGCATGAACTTTGGTGACTGGCGCTTTAATCTACGTGCTTCTAATACCGAGCCTGTTGTACGCTTGAACGTTGAAAGCCGTGGCGACCAAGCATTAATGGAAGCTAAAACGGCTGAGCTTCTGTCATTAATGAAAGGCTAAGCCGCTATTTTTCACTCTGTTAGAGTAAAAACCGTAAGCAGTTGAATTAATTACAGTTTTTATTCTAACAAGTGTTGACACGGGGGCATGGTCTACGTATTATGCGTCCCGTTGCCAAGACATTCCTCGATAGCTCAGTTGGTAGAGCAGTAGACTGTTAATCTATTGGTCGCTGGTTCAAGTCCAGCTCGAGGAGCCATTTATTACTTTGTAGTAGATTGGTTAATCTTAGCAACATGTTCGGGATATAGCGCAGTCTGGTAGCGCGCCTGCTTTGGGAGCAGGATGTCGGGAGTTCGAATCTCTCTATCCCGACCATCTTTATCTAAGATGGTCTTCTTCGAAATACTCTATTTCAATTTATTAAAAAATTAACAACCCGTAAAACACCAAACATTTAGACGCCACTATTCTTAGTTTATTTCTATAAATAAAACGCTGCAACTCAAAGCCTTCTATTTTATTCTTAAACGCCGTTAGTCGAAATTTTTCTCATTCACAAATCGGCATTGGGTATTTCGTTCTACGGCACGTCGTGAATACGTCGCTTCACTCTCCCTGTAGACTCTCTTCGGGATCCATCCCTCAGAAGGCCTCAAACAAAACACCCAATGCCGATCCGCGAACCCATAGTGAAATTGCAGATTCTAAATTTCTAACAAAAATGAATATGACGGCTCATAAGTTAACGTTAAGCCGTCATAATCACAATGGTTCCAGGTTATGAATCTGAGTTAATGTGCGCGGCATGCATTAGTGTTATTTGTTTTAGGGGCTTCTGCAGCAGGGAGCTGCAGAGAGCCCCCAGGGATGGGTTTACGGCGTCCCCAGAAACGAATGACACTAATGCCTGCTTGAAAAGCCCCAGAATCACGGCGCTTAAAGTATAACTACTCAGTCAAAGAAGCCTTCTCAAAAAAGCGCTTCAATACTTTAGTCAGCTCAAACGCATCTTCACTACCCGCCAACTCACGAATAGAGTGCATACCAAAAGTAGGCACTCCGATATCAATGGTTTCAATACCCACCTCAGAAGCTGTTATCGGCCCAATAGTGCTACCGCAACCCATATCAGTACGAGTGACGAAGGTTTGATACTTCACTCCTGAATCATCACAAAGCTGCTTGAATATTGCGGAAGTTAAACTGTTCGTCGCGTAGCGTTGATTAGCATTAACTTTAATTACTGGTCCCTGGTTTAACATGGGGCCATGGTTTTGATCATGACGATCAGTGAAGTTAGGATGAATACCATGAGCGTTATCTGCCGAGATCATCATAGAGCCTGCAATGATGCGGTTGCGATCTTCGTTACTTGGCCAAATGCGCTCCATTACTTGCTGCAAGAAAGGCCCCTGCGCTCCGCAAGCACTAGCAGACCCTACCTCTTCATGATCGGTACAAATCAAAAGTTTATTTTGAGATTTACCCGATTCAAGCAGCGACTGCAAACCGATAAAACAACTTAATAAATTATCCAAACGCGCGCTAGCAATAAACTCATTCTCTAAACCAATGATCGCAGGCGGTTGCGTATCGTAGAAAAATAATTCGTAATCTAAAATCGACTCTAGCTTTTCTTCTGAGCCTGCTTTTGTTTTAGAAAGCTGCCTAGCAACTTCAGCCATCAAAATAGAATTTAAATCTTTATCCTTTCCAGCCAAGTGAGAGGCCCCTGCGATAGAAAGAACAGGAGGCAATTGAGTTTGCGGATTAATTGTACGACCTTTATTTGCCTCACGATCCAAATGAATCGCAAGACTTGGCACCGTCGCAATAGCACGCTCAAAGTTCACCATCACAGATTCTATTTTGCCATCGATGCGCGCATGCACACGGCCTGCTAGCGACAAATCACGGTCAAACCAAGGGGCCAACAAAGCACCACCATACACCTCAACACCCAGCTGAAAATAGCCTTTGCCAGCAAGGTTGGCATTTGGCTTTACCTTTAAACAAGGACTGTCAGTATGAGCACCCACTAAGCGTAGTGCCTGGGACTTATCAGCTAACCAAATAGCAATAATCGAAGAATCATTACGACGAATAAAATAACCCGCCTGCTCTTCTAACTGCCAAGTTTGATCTTCAAATAACTCGGTATAACCCGCAGACAATAAAATAGAGACCATGCTAGAAGTAGCATGAAATGGTGTAGGACTGGCCTGTAAAAAGCTTAAAAGAGATTGATTGAAATCAGAACTAGAGTGAACAGATAGAGATTTTGACATATTGATTCCTAAGCGAAGGCCTGATCTTAAAGAATATCTTTAAGACATCAGCTCGCTTAGAAATCTAATAAGCTAAGACGGGCTTAACTTATTAGATAAACAGCAGGCTTAGCCTTCTTGTTTAACATCCAACAATTCTACTTCAAATACCAAAGCAGAGTTAGCTGGAATTTTAGGGCTTGGGCTTTGAGCGCCATAAGCCAATTCAGCTGGAATGGTAAGCTTCCACTTATCACCAACAGACATCAACTGAAGTGCTTCAGTCCAACCAGCAATAACGCGGTTAACTGGGAATTCAGCTGGAGTACCACGCTCAACAGAGCTGTCAAAAACAGAACCGTCAGTTAAAGTACCATGATAGTGAACAGATACAGTGTCTGTTGCAGAAGGCTTAGCGCCAGCTTCAGCAGCAGCTGTAATTACTTCATACTGTAAACCAGACTCTAAAGTAGTTACACCTTCTTTCTGACCGTTTGCAGCAAGGAACTCAGCGCCCGCTTCAGCAGCAACATCATTCAATGCCGCTTGCTTACGAGTCTGCTCTTCACGAATTTTTTCAAAAGCAGCTTGTAAATCTTCTTGATTAACACGAGGCTCTGCACCAGACAATGCATCTGAAATACCAGCAGCGATTGCGTCAACGTTTAATTCAACCGCATCACGCGCTAGGCTTTCACCAATATTTAGACCAACACCATAACTTGCTTGATCAACATGAGTTTCTAAATTCACTTCTTTCTCCTGGCCACAGCCAACCAATAATAGAGCACCCATAGCTAATACAGGCACTTGCTTGAATAATTTCATTGTAATTCCCCAGTGGTAAATTTTCATTTGTTATTATTAAACGGCATAACACTACACCATTTATTTAACAAATCCCATCATAGAACATTGTCTTCAAGGGATATGGCATCAGAAGGATAGATTTCAAGTCTATAAAATGGATTTTATTCATTTTTTGATAGGTTTTACATATTAACTAACTAGCTATACTTATTTATACAATCAGCTACTTTATACAATCAGTTATCTATAAGGTGGTTATATAAAATAACCTAACAATCAAACTGTCCTGCCTTTTGACGACGTAGGCACTCACGCTGAATGTTTTCGCAGACTTGTATCTCAGCTGCCGTTGAACTCGTTTCAACCAAACAACTATAAGCACGCTTTCTAAGCTCACTGCCATCCATTTGAGTAAAATTACTATCGCAACCCAATAGAGAGAACAGGCTTAGCAAGGTAAGATTCAAGATTAAGAGATACTTCACATTTTAAAACTCTTATATTTTTTATTAGATTCTCATACCAGTATGTCATTGTCTAGGACTAGCAAAGGTGAAGAGCTGCCAAATTAATTAAATCACTGGCTAGCATCGAAAAAATATCTAATTTCGGTGATAATGACCCCATCCAACAACAAAGAATAAAATGGAATCCCTATGAACACCTTCACCAAAGTCACCATCAGTATTGTGACTATCCTGCTAGCAGCCTGCGGCCCATCTAAGGAAGAACTAGCCAGACTTGAATTGCTTTCACAAGAGCAAGCTCGCATTGCCGCAGAGCAAGCACAAAAAGAAGCTAGGGAAAGGAATAAACGCATTGATAGCCGTTTAGTAAGCGCCAGTGAGCACTGGACATCAAAAGACTATTTAACCGAAGCCGATGTGCAAGCCCTATTCAGCTCTCAAGATCAGCGCTTTGCTGGCTTAACCGATGCTGAACTAGAGCAACAAAATACCTATTACATTAACTACCCTCTTCAAGCTGCACGCTATCAGTATAAAAAAGGCTTCCACCCTTTCAATATTGTCGGTATTCGCAGCCTGCCTAATAGCGGTCCCTATAGCAGCCTATTTCCAGATGAAGCCGCTGATTACGCCCCAGGGCACTCAGCAAAATCAGTGGTTGAATTCACCCTCCACCAAGATTCAGAAAAAAATCGCTTAGGCCAAGATGTTTTAATGAAAAATGGCCACCGCTGGGTAGCCACTGTTTTAAATTTTAAAAACTATCCAGCACTAAAGCCAATGAATCGCGACTGGCAGTGGATCCCTGGTGTTTTTGAAGACATAAAATGGCAAGCAACCCCTGAAAAAACTCACGCCCAATCTGAAGGCCGTGCGCTAAAAGTACAGCTTGGTCTACGTTTTTGCACCCTAGCAGATCGCTGCTATAGCAACATTGATTATCAAGGACATCCGACTCACGCAGTACGCGCCGAAGTGATTAGTATACTTGTTGGAAATAGTGAAACAGGCAAAGTTTTAGCTAAGTTTGTTCGTGAAACAGAATAAGTTAATGAGTTTTATTAACCGCTAGATACAAAAAAAGCCGCCTATCAAAAACAGGTGGCTTTTTTGTGATCACTATATATCTAGTGGCATCAAATTAAATATTAGAAGCCTACAGATAGATTCACACCATAGAACATACCAGCAACATCAATATCAGTATCGATACCGGCAAGATCTTCATCCGTATCAACCGATAAAGAACGATGACCTGCTTCTAGGTTTATATCAACCAAAGGAATCGGTAAGGTATAGCCTATCGCGATTGCCGTATCCGTAACGCCGTTGCCGCTATAAGAAATAGTATTTAAATCAACATAACCATAAATACCAAAAGGCGTATCTAGATCAAGATTTAAATAACCCATTGGGATAACAAAATCTAATTTTTCATCAATTGGAGTTGAAGCACTCACATTAGTCACTTGACCATCAAACTGACGAGCCGTTAGACCAAAGTTAATATCCAGAAATGGAATCGGTAAAGGGACACCCCAATACAAGGTTAAATCAGAATGCGAAAGATCAAGTGTAGACTGAGTATCGCCGTCAAATTCAAGAGCAGTACTCATCACTTTAACGTTTGGAAGAACAGGAATTGGATGCTCAAAAGAAGCGAATAATACATTTTGATCGCTTTCTTTTAAGTTCATGCCGTCACTACCAAGATCAACCACATCGCCAATCGAAGATTCAACAGAACCCGTTGCATCTGCCTGCCAAATACTTGCACCCGCTTCAACAGTAAATAATAGATCAGCTTGAGCCATCATCGGTGTGGCTGCAACAATGGCAGTAGCTAAAAGTTTTTTCATGAAAATCCCCTGGATAATTTCTTATTTAATATCATCAGCATAGATGACAAATAGTTAACTGGCCTTAGTTTGCCTCGTTTCACTAGTAAAACTCAACCAAACTAAGTAAATAGTTAGAAATAAATCACGCTTTTGGGGAACTTTTTACAATTTTATACTTTATTCGCTAGTCAACTGTCGCCAACCGGTACTTTCACCTTGAATGGCGGCATCTACCAACTCCCATTCACAGTCTAATACTTGAGCAAACTCTTTTTTAACCAGCTCTAAACTATTATTTTTATCGCTAATATGACTGGCTAATACATGCTGAATGCCAGGCCATAACAAACGGGATAATAGATCTGCCGCTTGCTGATTATTCAAATGACCATAGTCCCCAGCAACGCGCCTTTTTAATGCGGGAGGATAAGCACCTTGCTGCAATAACTGCACATCATGATTTGCTTCTAACAACAGGCCATGACAATTTTGATAAGCCTCAATCACATGAGGAGTTAATGAACCCAAATCAGATAAAACCCCGACTTTATGCTCACCGTTAGAAACAACAAACTGCACGGGCTCTTGTGAATCGTGAGGTACAACAACGGTTTGAATAAATAGATCGTCTATTTGAAAAGAATCGTGACCATCAATACATTGCCATAAAGGATGATCTAACCAACCAGCAGATCGAGCGGTGCCATAGGTCGCGTAGAAAGGTTTATTAATTGATTCACACACCAATACCACACCCTTGGCATGATCACTGTGCTCATGACTTACCAAAATAGCGTCTAAATCAGTTAATTCTAACGAGAGTTCCTGCAAACGTAAGCGGGTATGCTTCCGATTAAATCCGCAGTCGATTAGGATACGAGAATTATTACTTTCGATAACAGTGGCATTACCTTTACTACCACTGCCGAGGGAGGCAAATCTCACTGAGCAATATTTTTTTCGATATCAGATAAAACCTGAACCGCCAAAGCATCATCAGCCAACGTTTCGATATCACTTTGCAACGACAGATAAACCCCAAGGCGAGAGCGGTTAAGCTTTAGTAAATAATCGACATCCACACCATACTCTTCAGCATTGGTAAGCCAATCCCAGAAACCTCGATCCTCTATCTTCGCTGTTGGATCAAAAATAGAAACATAATAGGTTCCCGTTGAGCGGTTTAAATCCAAAAGTTTGTATTCTGTTTTTGCTACCGCTTCTGCAATGGCTGCCCAAGCAACACCATAACGACCATCCAAGCGTAATATTTGAGTACCGGCACCATCACGCTCTAAACGTGGATTCAACGAGTAAGTTTGACTGTCAGATAAAGAAGCAACTTCTTGCTCCTGCTCAACCACCAACAACTGTCGTGGCGCAGGGGTAACAAACTCTTGCTTAGTATTTCCACTCTGAGCAGCTGCATTCGCTTGTTGCTTATCACTCAACTCAGGTATCACTAAGATATCCTGAATCGGTAGCGCTGATTGTCCTTCGACCTGCTTCATTGGAGCTGATAGCTCAGCCTCATGATAGCCCTTAGCTTTATCACTAAAAGTATCTCCAAAAATAGCACTACAACCGCTTAAGCTAACCAGCAACAACAAAAATACAGCGCGTAACATCAATTATTTCACCAAACCAAACGAAGTTAATACTTGTTGTAAATTACTACGATACTGCTCAGCCAATGGTGTCAAAGGCAAGCGGATACCTGCCGTCATGCGGCCCATTTGATGCAAAGCCCACTTCACTGGAATAGGGTTTGATTCTGAGAACATCACACTGTGCATCGCCATCAATTCATTATTCAATGCTTCAGCTTCTTCAGCTTTTCCTGCCAATGCTAAACGACATAGCTCAGCCATTTTCTTTGGCAAAACGTTCGCGGTGACAGAAATATTGCCGTGACCACCCATCAACATCATTTTATAAGCGGTTTCATCATCACCAGAATAGACAGCAATTTTATTGCCCACTAGGTCAATAACCTGCTTGGCGCGCACAAGATCACCAGTGGCTTCTTTAACCCCAATAACCTGATCGATTTCAGCAATACGAGCAATAGTATCTGGCAACATATCAACAGCAGTACGCCCTGGCACATTATAAAGAACCTGGCCGAGATCTACCGCTTTTGCAATGGCTTCATGATGACGGAACAAGCCTTCTTGAGTCGGCTTATTGTAATAAGGAGTTACTAACAAACAGGCATCAGCACCTAAATTCTTAGCTTCTTGAGTCAATTCAATCGCTTCAGACGTTGAATTGGCCCCTGTACCAGCAATAACAGGAATTCGACCAGCAACCGTTTTGATCACTCGATCCATAACTGCGCAATGTTCTTTAGAATTCAGCGTCGCAGATTCACCTGTAGTGCCTACAGCAACGATAGAGTCAGTGCCTTCTTTAATATGGAATTCAACCAGACGGTCTAAATTTTCCCAATCAATGTCACCGCTATCGTGCATAGGTGTTGCCAACGCAACGATACTGCCCGTAATCATCCGCTAAGACTCCAAAAAAATTCATTAAACTTTCATTAAACTAATGGCGCATATTACTCATCAGCGCCCCTGCTTACAAGCACAATTAGCTCACTTATACTTCATCTATAGATTGCTGCGGTTCCACCTTCTTAACCGCTTGCGGCCAAGCCGTTAATACCGCCTTAAATAAGGTCGCTAGCGGGATAGCAAAAAATACCCCCCAGAAACCCCAGATGCCACCAAAACCTAAAACAGCCACAATAATCGCTACTGGATGAAGGTTAACCACCTCTGAAAACAACAGCGGCACCAATACGTTTCCATCCAGCGCTTGAATGATTCCGTACACCAATAAACAATAAAAAAGGGTTTCGCCATAACCAAATTGAAAATATGCGATAAGTGCAACAGGTACCGTTACAACGGCTGCACCAATATAAGGAATCAATACCGATAGACCCACCAATATTGCTAATAGTTCGGCATAATTTAAACCAAATGATATAAAGCCAACATAGGTTACCCCACCGACAATAAATATTTCGACCGCCTTGCCACGAATATAATTGGCAATTTGCTGTTCCATTTCAGCCCAAATAGTATTCATTAACTTTCGGTCACTGGGTAAAAATGACACAAAGAAACCCGTAATCTGGCTACCATCTTTAAGGAAAAAGAATACCAAGATAGGTACTAATACTAAATAAATGAGTATGGTTATCGCACCAGGGATACTGTGAATTGAAAAGGATAATAACCACTGACCAAACGTTGCCATTTCAGTGCCCGACTGACTTATCCAGTCCTGTACTTGATGCTCTGCAATTAATTCTGGGTATTTTTCAGGTAATAGCATCAACAGCTCTTGCCCCTGCCCAAGCATATTTGGCAATTCATAAAATAGCTGCCCTGCCTGAGAGATTGTCGCCGGAATCACGACTAATAATAACGATAAAAAGAAGCCAACAAATAAGGTAAACATAATAATGGTCGAGAGAAGATGCCCCAAGCCTTTACGCTTACAAAAGTGCATGCCGCCTTGTAATAAATAAGCCGTAATAATCGCAATAAATACCGGCGCAAGAACTCGACCAAAACTGATGATAATGGCAAAGCTTGAAATTAGAATCAGCAAGAAAATTAACGCTTCTTCGTCAGAAAAGAAACGCTCCATCCATCCTTTGAGTACAGTTAACATAAACCTTAAGATCCTTTTTTAATAACGAACTGGTAATGATTATCACACTGCTCAGCACTGATAAGCTCATTATTGGTTATTTCAGCAAATTTATGGAAGTCTTGCCATGAACCAGAGTCGCTGGTTTCGACATAAATAACTTGCCCAGGTTCGACCTGCTTTAACGCCAACTTCATCTTCAATAGCGGCAAAGGACAAGTTAGCCCCTTCAAATCCAACTGTTGAGTAAAATTTTGTCTCTTTAAATCAGACACATTGGCACCTATTGCGATAGTAAGGCAACATTATAGCAAAGCTACTGTCGAAGAATGAGTTATCATTAGTAGATCAACTGATAAATTCGAACAAGATAAAGGAATTCAATCATACATGGCTATTTTTTCGCCATGGCGTTTGCTATTAACGCCCAACAGCTATTTCAAGTGTGCATTCATTTATGCCTTACTTGCACTGCAAAGTAGCCATGCTGCTCACAACGACCTGCCTGAACTGGGTGACTCTACTTCAGGCTATGTATCGCAAAACCAAGAACACTACCTTGGCCGTGCTTGGCTGCGCCAGTTGCGCGCCCAAGCCAATACCATTAATGATCCGCTCACAGTCTCTTTTGTTGAAGAGCTTATCTATCGACTGGCCCCTCATAGTGAAGTGAAAGATAACCGCTTCGAATTTGTTGTTATTGATCAAGGGGAATTAAACGCCTTCGCAGTGCCTGGCGGTATCATTGGCATCAATATGGGGATTTTTCTTTATTCTGACGACGAAGATGAAATATCCGGGGTACTCGCACACGAATTAGCACACTTAAGCCAACGCCATTTCGCCCGTCAAATCGAGAATGCCGAACGCCAGTCCCCTATTGCCATTGCCAGCTTGTTAGCCAGCATTTTACTGATTGCCACCAACAATGCCGATGCTGGCTTTGCTGGCTTAGTCGGTAGCCAAGCGGCTGCAGCACAGAGTCAGCTGGCCTATAGTCGAGATTGGGAAAGAGAGGCTGATCGCAGTGGCATGAAAACTTTAGTCGGTTCAGGCTTAGACCCTTATGCCATGCCATCGATGTTCCAACACATGCTGGCCGCAAACCGATACAGCGAACGCCCTCCTGAGTTTTTATTAACTCACCCAATTACCGATACTCGAGTGTCTGATGCCGCCAATAGAGCAGAAGCCTACCCAAGCCAGCCTCGCACTCGTAGTTTCAATTATCTTATTCTTCAACACCGCGCACGCATATTCTATCGCTTACCTAGTGTGGAACAATTGCCTTATTTTGCCAACGCTTTAGAAAAAACCAGCGACCAAAAAGAACGTGATAGCTATCGTTATACTCAAGCATGGATTCATCAGGAGCGTAGAAATTATCAACAGAGCTTAAATTTTATCAATAAGGTCTCCGAGCAAAACCAAGACCAACCCGCGGTAACAATTTTAAAAGCAGAAGTATTAAGCCAGTTAAAGCAAGGGCCAAAAGCCATCAAACTATTAGAGGATGCTTATTTATTGCGCCCTGACAGCTACCCAATTGCCATTAGCCTCGCACAAATTAAAACAGAAAATGGACAAGCTAAAAGCGCGATACCTGATATTAAACGCTGGTCTGAGCGCCGCGGCACCGACCCTATTATCTGGAAGCAAGTCTCTGATACTGCCAACAAAGCAGACAACTTAATCCTTGCCTATCGCGCCCGCAGCGAATACTTCTTTTTATTCGGGCAAAAGAACAGTGCTTTGCGCCAACTGGATAAGGCGATTGAATTAGCAGTAAAGCAGAATAACTTCCAACTAGAGGCTGGATTAAGGCAGCGCCTAATTCAGATGTCAGAATCCCAAGAATCACTCAGCCTTTAACAAAGCTGAGTGGTAGAAGTAATAGCAGAAAGTTTTTTTATTTGTTTGGGGTAAAAGACAACATACGATTTAACGATTTAATCGCCTCAAGACGCACAGTTTCATCAATAAAGATTTCTTGATGCCCCTGCTTTAATACATCACGTAAATTACCCAATTCATTCATCGCCATCCAAGGACAATGCGCACAGCTTTTACAACTTGCGCCATTACCTGCGGTTGGGGCTTCAATAAGGAGCTTATCAGGAGCCGCCTGCTGCATTTTATAGAAGATGGCCTTGTCTGTAGCAACAATCAACTGTGGATTTGGTAAGTTCTTAGCGGCCGCAATTAATTGCGAAGTCGAACCGACCTCATCGGCCAAATCTACGATATTCTGAGGCGACTCAGGGTGTACCAGAATAGCGGCATCAGGATAGACTTTCTTTAAATCAATTAACGCTTTCGCTTTAAATTCATCATGCACAATACAGGCGCTATCCCATAGCAACATATCTACGCCCGTTTCTTTGGCGACATAGTTACCCAGATGCTTATCAGGAGCCCAAATAATCTGCTCGCCCTGCTCTTTCAAATGCTCAACAACCTGCAAAGCAATACTCGATGTCACTACCCAATCAGCACGGGCTTTAACAGCGGCTGAAGTATTTGCATACACCACTACAGTACGGTCAGGATGTTGATCACAGTACTGAGAGAACTCATCGACAGGGCAACCTAGATCTAATGAACACGTCGCCTCTAGAGTCGGCATAATTACCCGTTTTTCTGGGCTCAATATTTTTGCAGTTTCCCCCATGAACTTAACGCCAACAACCACTAGCGTTGTCGCTGGGTGATCACGACCAAAACGCGCCATCTCTAAAGAATCGGCAACACAGCCGCCAGTTTCTTCAGCCAAGGCCTGTAATTCAGGCTCGGTATAATAATGGGCCACCATGACCGCGTCTTCTTGCTTAAGCAGTTGCTTAATTTCAGCAATAAGAAGGGATTTATCTTCAGCATCAGCGTTAGATATGGCTTCAATTTTAGCGTTCAGATGATCACGTACAAATTGTGATTCTTCACTTACAACGGGACTGGTCATAGAAGGCAAACTTTCCTGCAGAGCGGTGTCGAGGATCCTAAAAGATCGAGATAATAAAAATAGGGGGCGTAGTATATCACATTCAAATTACAGGCATAAAAAAAGGGGTAAGCTCTACGCTTACCCCTTTCTTATATAGTGGTGGGCCGTGTGCGACTTGAACGCACGGCCAATTGGTTAAAAGCCAACTGCTCTACCAACTGAGCTAACGGCCCAAATTCTTTAAATCTTTTAGAATCTGGTGGTAAGTCACTAAGCTTACCTAACGTACTACTTACATAAAATATGAAGTGGTTTCTACACCACCTCTTTCTATATAATGGTGGGCCGTGTGCGACTTGAACGCACGGCCAATTGGTTAAAAGCCAACTGCTCTACCAACTGAGCTAACGGCCCAAATTCCTTTCGAACTTGGTGACAATTAAACTAATTGTCTAAACTCTATTTCGCGAATTATACCTACACAATAACTAATGTCAATGTTTTCAGTAACTTACGAAACAATATATCTAAATATCATTCCCGCTTAAATGGTGGGCCGTGTGCGACTTGAACGCACGGCCAATTGGTTAAAAGCCAACTGCTCTACCAACTGAGCTAACGGCCCTTAAGCGAGGAGGCACATAATACCGACTTATTTTTCTTACACAAGACTTTTTACAAAATAATCTATAAAAGACAATAACTTGCAGAAAATAATGACTATATGCCACGACTAACTAATTGGCAGACTGTAAGCGTTTTAAATAACGCTCCGCCAGACGTACAACAGAATCAGACTTACCTGCATACTGTTTAACCACAGTATTTAATATCTGCTTCGCTTTAGCGCTATCACCGCTACGATCATAAGCAACTGCAAGCTTATAATGTGAATCAGCGGCTTTATTATGCTTACTATGGTGTTCAACGACCTGCTTAAACTGATTAATAGCCAAAGAGTAATTCCCTTCCGCTAGCTGTACTTCACCCGACCAATAAAAAGCATTGGCAGCTAAGGTATGTTTAGGATAGGTTTTGGCAAATAAATCGAGTTGAACAAGGGCATTAGAAAAATCTTTCTTCTTAATGAAAGCCATAGCACTGGCATAAAGCTCATCCGCAGGTAAAACCTGCTCTCCACTTGCCGTTGTTGCTGGCTGAGCGATAGGCTTTTTCATTAATTCAGACATGCGCTTATCTAAATCTAGATAACGCTGCTGCTGCAGCCTTTGTAGCATTTCAATAGTATGACTTTGCTCTTCAACGATTCCCCTAAGCTCAGCAATTTCTTGTTGCATCGTTTCGACCATCCCTAGCAATTCAACTTGCAAGGAGGTTGATACAGGAGCAGCTGCTGTGGAGGGAGTACGTTCAGAGAAAGGTTGTGCAGGAGTGGCGGTTTGAGTAGCAGGTTTAGCAGTAGGCGCTTTGCCTACCGCTACCCAGCCATCTTCCGCTGCACTGGCCATAGAAATGACGAGTGCGAGAGGTAAGAGGTATTTCATAAGAAATTACTTGCTCTGGTATTTAATCTCAACACGACGATTTTTAGACCAAGAAGAATCGTTATGACCCATCAAAGCTGGGCGCTCTTCACCGAAGCTTACTGTTTCGATTTGAGAAGCGGCTGTACCGTTAGCTTGCAAGAAACGACTTACAGACAATGCACGACGCTCGCCCAAAGCAAGGTTGTATTCAACAGTACCGCGCTCATCAGCATGACCTTCAAGTACTACGCGAGCTGAAGAGTTGGCCGCTAGGTACTGAGAGTGAGCAATCAAAGCATTTTTGCTATCAGACTTGATGGTTGTATTATCAAAGTCAAAATAGAAAACAGTTGTTTCCATTAGCGCTGCTTGAGCTTCAGATGCTGCTGCATCAACTTGCTCGCCAGCAACTGCCTGACCTTCAACACCTTTTGTTTCTACATTTTCTTCTACTGCTGCGTCTAGTGGCTGAGTTTCACCACCTTCAGCCAAATCACCATTACTGGCACATGCAGTCATCAATACCGCACCAAAGGTAAGTCCCAATGTTTTAACTAATGCACGCTTTTGCATGATTTTTCCTTTTTACTTTTTGATTAATTGAAATTTTTAATTTTACTGAATAGACCTAGTACTATTTCAGTAGTGGCGACCAAGCAGGCTCTCTAACATCACCATATTTAGATGGTAAACGGAATTTAACCTCCCCATCTAATGAAACTGCTGCCAAAATACTACGATCACCCACACTTGCTGCATAAACTACCATACTTCCATTCGGTGCAACACTAGGAGATTCGTCCAACTGTGTCTCAGTCGTTAAAATTTGTAAAACTCCCGTCTTTAGATTCTGCGTTGCTATATGAAATCTATCACCATTTCTGTGTACCATTACCATTTTTCTACCATCGGGTGTCACTCTTGCCCGCGCATTATAATTTCCTTCAAAGGTAATACGCTTAGGTTTTCTATCCGCTAACGACACCTGATAAATCTGTGGCTTACCAATTCTGCTAGAAGTAAAAATAAGACTTTTACCATCCGGCATCCATTGTGGCTCGGTATCAATACCATAATGCTTTGTAATACGATCGAGTTGACGTGTAGCAAGATCCATTACATAAACATCAGGATTTCCATTGCGAGAAAGTACCATTGCCATTTTTTTACCGTCTGGCGAAAAAGCAGGGGCACTATTAGACCCTTTAAATGATGCTATTTTTTCACGTTTTCCCGTCGCTATTTCTTGAATAAATATTTCACTGCGACCACTTTCGAAACTGGCATAGGCTATCTTTTTACCATCAGCAGACCATGAAGGAGAAATGATAGGTTGCTTAGAAGAGAATATATTCTGCTCGCGTGCACCATCAGCATCGGCATAACTTAAGTTGAACTGCGTACGCTCACGATTCGTTGTTACGTAAACGAGTTTGGTTGAAAAAGCACCTGGCACACCGGTAAGTGCTGCAAAAATACGATCGCTCATAAAATGAGCGATATCCCGTAAAGCAGATGCCCCACCCGTCAGCTTTTGATTCATCAAGATGGTTTTAGTATTCACATCCACCAGTTTGAAATTAATCACATAGCCGCCACGCTTATCATCTTGAATATTGCCAATAACCAAATAGTCTTGTTTAAGTAATTCCCAGTCGCGATAAAAAATTTCTTCTTCGCTATTCGGCAGGCTCAACATTTCTGACTTAGGTAGACTATTAAAATAACCACTACGTCCCAAGTCATTAGCGACAATTTGTGCAACATTTTCTGGTAATGCTTTTAAGCCCTTCCACTCAAAAGGCACCACCGCTAATGGAATTGCGGATTGCTTGCCCTGAGTAATCTCAATGACTAATTCCGCTCTCGCTTGCAGTGCAAGTAACGATAAAAATACAAACTTAATTAATAACTTCATTACCACACTGCATCCTCAGGTCTAAATGACATAACAAAATTTCTAAACTGTTGCTCAAATAAGCGACTATCTTTTGGCACGGGTAGCGGCTGTGCTCGTTTTACCGCAGCTAATACTGAACGGTCCAATGCTTGGTTACCACTACCTTTCTCTAACGTGACTTGAATCACCTCACCCGTAGGCACTAGGCTAATTCTCACAATAACTTCCATTTCTGGACGTGCACTAGGAGGGTAGCGCCAAGCTTCATAAATTTTTGCTTGAATTTGAGAGACAATATCATTGGTTATTGCAGCATCCCTTTGCGTTTGCTGCTCATCCGCTAACGCTTGGTCCATCGAGCGCTGCTGCTCTTCGACAGCCAAGGCTTCTAATAGTTCCTGCTCTTGCTGCTCATCAAAAGCTTGCTGTTCTTTTTCTGCCTGTTCTTTCTCTAACGCTAGCTGCTTGGCTTTATCAGCATTTAATTTATCTTTTTTAGCCTTATCTTTACGAGCCTTGTCCTTCCTCGCTTTATCTTTCCTAGCCTTATCTTTAGCGGCCTTATCTTTTCTAGCTTTGTCTTTGCGCGCCTTTTGCTTCGCTGCTTTCTGCTTCGCCGCTTTTTTCTTCGCTAGATATTTCTTCCAGTTTTCGTCTTTTAGTCGTTTTTCTTCTGCCAATTTACGCTTCTTAGCTTGCTTACTCTCAGTTTGAATAATTTTTGCTTGGATATTTTTAGGCGTAGGCTCTGCTATTTGGCGCTTTTCTTCTGGCCACTCAATCGCAAACAAAGCGATGATCGCTATGTGTAAAGCAAGGGCAATAACTATCGGTAAACCATAACCTTGCGGGTCTAATAGTTTTTTAATGAAAGAGCTTTGCTCAGTCACATCAGAATTTCTAGCTTGGTTGCGCTTGTCCTGCATATTTACAAGCTCGCCTGAGGGTCAGGTGCTTCAGTAATGAGTCCAACAGAAGCCGCTCCGGCATTTTGCAAAGCCCCCATTAAAGCAACCACAATACCATAAGGAACATTTTCATCACCACGAACCAATACATCGGTTTTAGGCTGGCTTTTTAATAGCGTCGAGACATATTTTTGAATATCCACCAGCGCCATCGCTTTAGGGTCATCGCTGCCACGCTCTAAATAATACAATCCGCTAGCCGCAACCGAGACGATCAATTGATTTTCATCTTCTTCAACCACGACAGGATTAGCATCGACATTAGGCAGATCAACATCCACCCCTTGGTTCAACATCGGGGCCGTTACCATAAAGATAATTAACAGCACCAACATCACATCGATATAAGGTACAACGTTAATTTCTGCCATGGGTTTGCGCTTAGCGCCTCCTGGAGGCGCCAGTGGTGATGCTCCAGGCATTATTCGCTACCTTTGTTTTGTTTCTTCATACGATGAGTCTGACGATACAAAATCGAAGAAAACTCTTCACCAAAGGTCTGCATACCCGTTACCAACTGATCTACTTTAGTAGCAAAGCGGTTATAAAAAATTACAGCGGGAATGGCGGCCAATAAACCCATCGCTGTTGCGATTAAGGCTTCAGAAATACCTGGAGCAACAGAGGCAATCGTTGCCTGCTTCATCACTGCCAAACCTTGGAAGGAATGCATAATGCCCCAAACCGTACCAAATAAACCGATATAAGGACTGGTAGAACCCACTGTAGCAAGAAAAGAAAGATGATTTTCCAAAATTTCTGTTTCACGGCTAATGGCAATACGCATAGCACGGTGAGTACCTTCCATAATCGTATCGGGTTCATCTGGGGTTTGCTGACGAATTTTACCAAACTCTTTTAAACCGCTGGTAAATACGTTTTCTACGCCTCGAGGCTCAGGGTTCTGCTGACACTCTTTATATAGCTGATTGAAATCAACACCCGACCAAAAACGCGCTTCAAATTCATTTAGCTGCTCACGAGTCGCTGAAATTAAACGCCAGCGCTGTACAATAACCACCCAAGAAACGATGGAAGCTAAAACCAATATCATCATCACCAACTGCACTACAAAACTGGCATTGGCTATTAATGACATGATCGACATAGATTGTTCAACAGATGCTGATTCCACAATATTCCCCTAAAACTTTTTATATGTATTGAGCTTAACGACAAAAATTCGTTCGTACAATTCTATTATTCACTACTCTAAATATTCACTACTGCGATGGAACTATTCGTTTAGCGAAGGCTCAGGTAAACCAAAATGCTGATACGCTAATTTAGTTGCCATACGACCGCGCGAAGTGCGCATCATATACCCTTGCTGAATTAAATAAGGCTCTAAAACATCTTCAATGGTATCGCGCTCTTCACTGATCGCCGCCGCTAAACTATCAACCCCGACTGGCCCACCATCAAATTTTTCTAATAACGCTAATAATAAGCGCCTATCCATGTGGTCGAAACCCTGACTGTCCACATTTAACATATTCAAGGCAGCGTCTGCACTGGCTTTAGAGATCGTGCCATCCCCTTTCACCTGAGCATAATCTCGCACTCGACGTAATAAACGGTTAGCGATACGCGGGGTTCCACGAGCACGGCGAGCAATTTCAGTCGCCCCTTCCAAATCAGACTCTAGCCCCATTAAACGCGCAGAGCGGGCAACAATATGGGATAAATCGGCGACATTATAAAACTCTAAGCGTTGCACGATACCGAATCGGTCACGTAATGGCGACGTTAACAAGCCCGCACGTGTTGTGGCCCCAACTAAGGTAAAGGCAGGTAAATCTAATTTAATAGAACGAGCCGCGGGTCCTTCACCGACCATGATATCGAGTTGATAATCTTCCATTGCAGGGTAAAGGACTTCTTCTACCGCAGGGCTCAAACGATGAATTTCGTCAATAAATAACACATCGCCTTCTTCGAGATTGGTTAACATAGCCGCCAAGTCACCGGCTTTTTCTAATACGGGCCCTGACGTACTTTTTATATCGGAACCCATTTCATGAGCGATAATATTCGCCAAGGTCGTTTTACCCAGACCGGGGGGACCAAAGACCAAGGTATGATCAAGAGCTTCGTCACGAGCGCGAGCGGCGCCAATGAATATTTCCATCTGCTCTCTTACCGCCAGCTGACCTTCGTAATCCGCTAAGGTATCAGGACGAATCGCTCGGTCTTGTTTCTCTTCTCGCTTTGGCGATAGATCATGATCCATCGGGGTAGCGCTTATAAAACGATCACTTTCGATCATACTATTTCCGAATACTCTTTATGCTTTATTTTATACTGCTTTATTTTATGCTACTTATCTTCTGAATAGCTTTTACATCATGCCTTTTAAAGCACGGCGTATCATTTCTTCAGAAGTATCAATTTCTGCTGGCATCTTGCTCAGCATCTTAGTCGCTTCTTGTGGCTTATAACCCAAAGAAACTAAGGCTGATTCTGCATCTGCCAATAAATGGTTACGACTATTGGTTTCTGACTGCTCAACGGCAGCCCATAATGGCGCTTGAGTGTGCCACTCTTTCAAGCGATCTTGCATCTCTACAATCAAGCGTTCAGCTGTTTTTTTGCCCACACCAGGAAGCTTGGTTAAAGCAGTCACTTCATGATTTTGAATGCAGCGAGCAAACGTATCGGCATCCATACTGGATAAAATACCCAATCCTAGTTTCGGGCCAACACCACTGACTTTAATTAAGGTGCGAAACATCGTACGCTGCATTTTATCGCTAAAACCGTACAATAATTGTGCATCCTCACGTACCACCAGATGGGTGAATAAAGTGATTTTGCTGCCGACCTGTCCGATATCTAAAAAACTCGACAAGGGTGCTTGAACTTCATAACCCACTCCATTTACATCAATCAACAAATCTGGAGCTTGTTTTTCAATCAAAACACCACTTAAACGTCCGATCATTTTCTACTTTCTCGTACAAATTCTATAAGCCGCTAGCCTAACAGCTCCCGCTGCCAGCAACAATCGAATGCTTAACGCATGCGACCACGGCTGAATTTTCCTGCGCCAAGGTTGGCGATTAAACTGGCACTGGTATGGGCATGAGTAATGGCGATGGCTAATGCATCAGCAGCATCTTCTTGGGGCTGACCTGGTAGTTTCAATAACAGCTGCACCATGTGCTGAACCTGCTCTTTTTGCGCACTGCCTTTCCCTGCTACCGATTGCTTTACAGTTCGCGCTGCGTATTCAGCAACAGGTAGCTTATGTTGAACAGCGGCAACGATGGCGACACCACGGGCTTGGCCTAACTTTAACGCTGAATCTGCATTTTTACCCATGAATACCTGCTCAATAGCAAACTGCTGAGGACAATAGGTTTCAATGATTTCATTTACCCCATCGAAGACCTGCCCCAAACGCAGGGGCAGCTCTTTTTCTGTCATGCGAATACAGCCACTGGCGATGTATTCGATTTTTTGCCCGACCGCATTAATTACCCCATAACCGGTAATGCGTGAACCTGGGTCGATGCCTAAAATAATCGCCATATTGTTTTTCTTAACTTATCTTTTAACTTATGTTTATAACCAGATGAATAGACCTATTCTAAACCGTCCTCTGGTATTCACATAGCCCTAGTTTTTAACTGTACTTGTCGTATTATGAAGTCATAAAAACAATAACAATTAAATAACTAAATAAGCATCATGACATCAATAACCGATCTACCCTTATTTGCTCGCTACCCTATCTTAAAGCAACAGCTCAAACCTCAATCGTTTGCTTGCCTGCCGACCCCTGTTAAAGCCTTATCTGACCTTGGGCCTAATGCTTGGATAAAACAGGATGACCTAACGCATCCAGATTACGGCGGTAATAAAATTAGGAAATTGGATTTTGTATTAGCAGACATAAAAGCCAAGCATAAAAAACACGTGATCACCTTTGGCGCAACGGGAACCAATGCGGGGGTCGCTACCGCTATGATGTGTTTCCGCAATAACCTAAAGTGTACTGTTTATTTATTTGAGCAGCCCCTTACTCAAACGGTAAAAGATAATATCGCCTTGATGCGATTTTATGGCGCTGAATTGATTTTTTGCGGTTCGTTATTAAAAACTGTTCTTAGTTTTTATAGCAGTCGTTATCGATTAAGCCGTACTAGTTATTTTCTTTGGGCAGGCTGCTCAAACTCGGTTGCAACCTTCGCCTATATCAATGCGGCATTTGAATTAAAACAGCAAATTGAACAAGGTCAATTACCCGAACCAGAACATATATTTGTTCCTGTAGGCAGCTGCTCGACTCTTGCAGGCCTTACCTTAGGGGCCAAGCTCTCTGGGCTTAATAGCAAGATTATTGGCATTCGCGTTGCGCCCGCTTACCTTGGCCCTTTCCCAGCGTGCACGGAAGGAGAAGTGAATAAAGTCATTAGACAAGCAGCAAGACAAATGCAGCAATGGGGAATTAAAGCTGAAGAGTTAAACCTTCCCGCTCCTTGCCATTTCAGTGACAATTTCTACGGTGAAGGCTACGGAGTTGCTAGCGAAGCAAGCCAAAGCGCCATCGATATTTTTAAGGCGCAAGGAATTACATTAGAGAATACTTATACGGGCAAAGCCGCTGCAGCATTTTTGCAGCAGCTTAATAAAGAGGATAGCGAACAGACTAAACCGCAACTGTTTTGGCAGACATTCAATAGTGCTAATACTCTCGCCCAAATAGAGTTAGGACTCAGCAAGAAAGAAACTGATAGCCCAACTCGGCCTGAGTTAAATCCTAAACTTAAAGCTTATTTAGCTGACTAAGCTATTAGCACTTAATAAGGCCAACGACCTAGCATTTGGCCCTGGTCACTATTTAACGTCAAAGATTTAATCGACTTAGGTATTTTAACCAGTACACAAGGCGAGGTAATCACTTGAGCTTGCATACTATCTGCGGGAGGCTGGTGCGCAACTCGAGTTACTTGCCAATGGTCTTGTTCTAATAACCAGTTCGTCAATTCTAACCCGTAGCCAGCACTTGTCTTTTGCCCAGCACTAATAATAAGAATGCTTTCTTTAGAAAAATCGATTTTAGCAGATTCAAACTGCTGTCTTGCCGCATTAGGTAATTCATTCCACTGCTCTTCTTGCTCTAACCAAATATAGCTTTCAGATTGGGTGATAAAGCACTGCTGGCTGGCATTACTTTTTGGTATTTGATAAACCATCTGCGCTGGCTGAGAACCACAAGCAGAAAGCAGGTTTGCCAATACAATAGAGCAGGATAAAAATAAGAATTGTTTCACTGTGATTATTGACCTTGTTTAGATTTGACTGGAGCTTCAGGCTGAGAGTCACCTGTAGAGGAAGTATTAGGCTTTTGGATTAACCTAGGAGTTATTAGTTCCCCTTCTAAAACCGACGCAGCGCCAATACTACTGGTTAAATAATTAACCGTCATATTTATATCCAAACTCGGCTGCTCTTCGCTAATAATTAACGTACTAGATTGAGCGAGTGTTGGATACTGACCACAAGACTCTCCTGCGTCACAAATGACATTATCAAAATCCATATCCGATCCCGTCGAGACGGTATAGCGGCCTTTGGATAAACCACTTATTTGATATTTATACTCACCATCGACCGCGAATAAAGCACGACTACCCGTAACGGATTCAATAACGCCATCTTCATTAGCCACCGCATCTTCCTGCAAAACCAGCACATACTGCACGCCTGCATTTGCGGATAACTCTGCATTGCCAATTTGTAGTACTACCGCTATTTCCACATCAGCAATACCACCAATGCTAGAAGAAACAGTAATTAGTCCCTCATAAGCCCCTTCAGCCAAACTGCCACGAGTCACTGTTGCAATGTATTCACCTAAACCTTCATTTTCATTCAATGAGAGCCAAGATGCTCCGCTATCAATACTGACACTGATCACTCCTAACTCACCTTCATTAGCAACACCACTGCCTATTAAATTAAACGAACGGGTTGCTTGGCTGACATCAAAGAACAAACTGCTGGCTGAGGTCAATATTTTTGGCCCAGTATTACCCAGTGATTCTAAAACTGCTTTATGAGCATCAATCAATCCATGACCGAACTTGTTATCCTTTCCCGCATCACCAATATCTTGAGATAATAGACCTGTTACTAACTGAGATCTAAATATTTCATGAGTCAGATCCGTATCGACTGATTTCATTAATGCAGCCACCCCAGCAACATGGGGTGCAGCCATTGATGTGCCTTGCAAAGAACCATAAGTTAATTCAGCGGGGCCATTAAGATCATCCCCCCAGCTACTTAATATGCCTTCATCACTGGCAAAATCCCCACCTGGAGCTGCCACATCAATGAGATTTCCAAAATTTGAATAACTCGCTAGCTCGGTATTTCGATTAGTGGCCGAAACAGAAATCACATTATCATAAGCTGCAGGATAAGACGGCGCAGATGTTGACTCATTACCCGCCGCTGCAATGACGATAATCCCTTTAGCAGTGACTGCATTATAAACAGCCTGCTCAGTTGGTGAAAAAGTCGGTCCGCCCAAGCTTAAGTTAATAATATCTGCTGCATTACCACTAGGCACATTACTGCATAACGAATTATCACCTGTATTTAACTGTGCGGCAAAGCAAAGGCCTGCAATAATTTCAGAGCTCGTGCCGCCATCTTGCCCCAATACTCGAACAGGCATAATTTTTACGCCTGGGGCGACTCCTGTTCCCCCAACTGCAGTTCCACCACTAGCAGTACCTACCGCGGCGGCAACAGTACCGGCAACATGAGTACCATGGAAACTGCTGCGCTGGCCGCCAATGCCTTTATCTCCGGGATCATTGGCATTGGCATCGTTATCAATAAAATCATAACCAGCGACTAGGTTAGGTGATAAATCAGGGTGCGCAGTTAATACTCCCGTATCCAATACCGCGACCGTAACTGCCGCACTGCCTCGACTGTCCATTGCTTGCCAAGCAGACTCTAGATTAATACTGTCATAGTGCCATTGACTAGCATATAACGGGTCGGTCACGGTCAGTGGGGAGAGCGCACTGGCATAACGTTTCCAGTTAGGTTCGGCGTATAACACATCTTCCTGAGCCGCCAGCAAGCGAGCAACCTGCAGAGTTTGCCAACGACTATTAGTAACAAGAGAAGCACTAAAATTAATGTTTTTACTGGCCATAAATTGGCGCGCGCTGGTTAACGATAATGTTTTGATTCGACCTAAGTTCTGTCGAGTCGATAAACCCTGTGCCTGATATTGGCTCGCTGTTTTCATCATTACAATCAGTTCACCGGCAACGAAATCTGCGCTTTCAATAGCAGATTCGACCTGTAACGAGTAATTACCATGACTATGAATTTGCTCCCCTCTAATTTCGCTCACAGAAGGAGAGATCGCTGTGAGTTTAATAAAATAACTGCCCGTAGAGGTTGCAACAAAAGGAATATTCAAATGCCCTGAGTTTGTTTCGGTATTAGCATCAAACAAAGGATTGACAGTATCAGTGCTAATAAAAACTTGAAATTGAATTGACTCAAACACACTAAAAGTTTGATCAGCGACTTGAAGATTGATCGACTGGTCTTTCTGCAACTGAACTTGATAATAATCTTCAACATCGTCAATATCAACTACCCCTGAAAGACGAGTATTTGCAGCGATTGGCTGAGCCGTGGCAAAGCTATTATTACTATTATTAGGCTCATCTGGATCTCGGGTATCAACATCAACGAGCGTATTCAACGCGGCGAATATCGTACCGCTAATAACCCCCGACTGAATAATTACCTCATTCTCAGCAGTACCTGTTTTACCACTGGCCGTTTCGTATTGCAGACGTACTTTATGAATGCCCGCTTGAGTAAAAGTATGCGCCACAGTTTGGCTACGACCTGAGCTATGACTGGCATAGCCCTCGTCACTGAATTGCCATTGAAGAGAAACTAATTCTTCATCGCTCTCAAATGAAAATTCCCAGCTCGCGGGGATTACATCTTCCTTAGAGGAGTAACCAATTTGCACAATATCATTGGTAAATAGAGTGTCACTACCGCCGCTTTCGCTACAAGCCTGCAATAACAAACTCATTAATAGCAGTGTTAAAGCCGCTAATCGATTTCTACAATAAACATTCAACATAAATACAAAATACCGGAATCGTCAGAATTACTTCATTATAGATGCTAGTTTATCCTGATTTAACGACTCCAGCGAACTTCGCTTAATATCCAATATGTCGATTAGATATCATTTTAAGAACAAATCATTACACATAGAATGAATTCCTATACTCAACCACAAGCCGAGTATTTTTATTCTACACTTTAGCTATGAAATCATGCCTTTATCACCATCCTAATTCGGGGCAATGCCCAAACCCCTTAACCCCTTCTGAAGAAGCTGATGGGCTGTGTTTTTGGCATCAAAATACAATCAAGGATGAAGCTGGATTAAAAGACAAGCTTGAACAACAAGCCGCTAAAGATCATCATTTAACAGGCTATCAACTGCGCAAAAGTCAGCTCAGCGGCATCAACCTCGTCAATATCGGCCATAAAGAAGGCTTTGCTCTAAATGATTGTGACTTATACCGCGCAAATTTAAGCGAGGCTCACCTATTTGGTTGTGATCTTTCTGGTTCGTCATTAATGAAGGCCGACTTACGCTTTTCCAATTTGCACTGTGCCAACCTGACAGGGTGTAATTTATTAGGTACCCGCTTAGAAGGCTGTCGCTTAGATAATGCCGAATGGGGCGAACATATTATTCAGGAAGAACAAGCTAACTCAGCTAAAACCGAGGCCAGCCGTCTTGATTATTGGCAACAAGCCGAAGAGATTTATCGCAACTTAAGAAAAGCGACAGAGCAAGAGGGGTTATTTGAAATATCTGGGCATTTTTTTGAACGAGAAATGGTGATGCGCCGTTTACAAATGCCGTTACTTTCAAGCCAACGTTTATTTTCTAAAATAGTCGATGTTTTTTGTGGTTATGGTGAACGGCCGATTCGAGTCGTTATGTTTTCAATCTTGGCCATTTTATTCTTTGGCACAGGCTATTTTTTCCTCGGCATAAACGATAATGGTATGACTCTCGCCTTAGACCCGAGCAATTCACTAATAGAAAATATAAAGCAATTTTTAACCTGCTGCTACTTTAGTGTCGTAACCTTTACCACTCTAGGTTATGGGGATCTAACGCCATTAGGGCTATCGCGGTTTTTAGCCGCAGTTGAAGCCTTTATCGGCAGTTTTACCCTAGCGCTATTCGTTGTTGTTTTTGTCAAAAAGATGACTCGTTAAACAGGCTAAGAGATTTCACCCTACTGGATTTGTTATCTTTAAGCGTGAAAACTCTTCTTCTAAACTATCGGCAACGTTATTACGCCCGACCTTTGCAAGGTAACCGATTAAACTTTGCAATAAGACTTCAGCCTGCGCTTTAGCCTCTTGCCGAAAGGTTAACGGAACAGAGTCATCAACCATCAGCGATAACATATTAAAATGCGCATCAGAAAGCACTCTCTCCCACTGCGGCTGCTTTTGATAGGTATTCAAAGCATGGGCTAGATTCATACTGGCTAAAGAATAGTATTTCATAAAGACTGTCCGTTGCTTACCACTTTCCAAGCCCGCTTTGGCATATTTAAGAGCTTCTTCAAAGTGTAAAATTGCATTCCTGTAATCCCCCTGATTATAGAAATTACTTCCTGCGCAGGTAGATAACTCCCAATCATTGGATAACGCTTGCAAATAGGGTTTTGATTTCAGATTTTTAGCAGTAAAGAACTTAAACATAATAAACACCACTCAAATAGGAATGATTATCATTCAAGCACCTTATAACTAACAATGCAAGTCCATTCGCATTTATCTAACTCGCTACTTATAAGTGTTAGCAGTCTCTAATCCTTGGTCTAAACTTCAAATATGGTTGCTGCTTTCCAGACCAAGAACAAAATTGAGACTAAGAACAACATTGCCTATCTACATATGCTCAAACGGAGTGGACGAGTGCAGGATAAAGAGTTAAAAGATCAATACCGCCAGCAAATTCCAACCTTACTTGCTGAGCTTGAAAGCTCGGCAAAGAAATGGAAAAAAGACCTTGATCGCGGTAGTTTTGATTTATTTTTTACCAAAGTATTAGATATCAGCGGCAGCGCAGAGATGTTTGGCCAATCATCCATTGGTGCCGTGGCTGCAACTCTACAGTCAGAAATGTCCCCTTTTTTTGGATCGAAAAACCTCCCTAGCCAAACTGAAAACAAGCGTATTCTCGGCATTACTAAACAGCTCATTAGTATGATGCAACAGCCGACGGGAGATCAAAATACAGATATCCGTGAGGTGTTATTTAAACCTAAGATATTAGATAACGACTTGCTTCATATACTGGTATTAGAAGATGACCCTAAACTCGCATCAGATATAAAACATAAGTTAACCAGTACTAACTTTGAGATCACCGTTATTCCAGGAATTGCACAAATACATCCCAGCTTCCAAGACAATACCTGCTGCATTATTGCCAATTTAGATAACTTAAACTCAACACAAATAAAGCTATTAGGAGAAGTAGAGGAAGTCCGCTCTTCTCTGCCACTACTGTTTATTTCGGAAGATAATAGCATTGACGCTAGACTAAAAGCAGTCCAAGCGGGGGGCCAAGCTTTCATTGTTAAGCCCGTCGACTATACCCAATTATTACAAGCAGTTGATTCATTAACCGAGCGCCAATTAATCCAAAAATACAGGGTATTGATTGTCGACGACCAAAAATCCCTATCCGATTATTACGCCAGTATTTTAAAAGCCGCTGGCTTTGAAGTTTTGACGGTCAATAACCCTCAACATGAATTAATGCCTGCCTTAACCGATTTTGTGCCTGACCTTATTTTACTCGATCTTTATATGCCTTATTGCAATGGCCAAGATCTAGCAGGCATCATTCGTCAAATGGATAATTTACTCAGTGTTCCATTAGTATTTTTATCGGCCGAGGCCAGTTCTGATTTGCAACTGCGTGCCATGTCGACAGGTGCCGATGCATTTTTAACCAAGCCCGTATCTCCCGACGATTTATTATTAACCGTGCAATCTCGTATTAAGCGCGGACGTGCAGTTCACGACCTAGTAACAAAAGATCCTCTTTCTGGGCTATTGAACAGACGCGAGAGTATTCGTCGCTTAGATGAAGAAATTTCCCGTAGCCGACGCACAGGAACGCCGCTCTCGGTGGCTATGTTAGATCTCGACCACTTTAAAAACATTAATGATACTTTAGGCCATCCTATTGGCGATTGGGTGATAAGGTTTTTTTTCCCGCAGCATGCAAAAGATTTTTCGTGATAGCGATATTATTGGTCGCTATGGCGGCGAGGAATTCTTAGTTTTTTTCCCAGAAACCGACCCTGATGCAGCGCAATTGGCGTGTAAACGATTAAAAAAATACATCAAAGATAGCGAAGTCGATCTACCTATTGCATTCACTTACAGTGGTGGTTTAGCTTTGCTTGGCAGTACGGAAAGCAGTAGCAGCATTTTAGAGCGTGCGGATGTGGCGTTATATAAAGCCAAAGAAAAAGGCCGCAATAAAGTTATTACGGCCACTGATAATCCAAACAGTTAATCACTGCACATTATTAGCCTCTAATTACACTTCAACTTTTTGGCTATAAAAATTCAACTTGTCCCCCTCGACATCACCTACAATTTCATCTCCAGGCATAAATTCTCCAGATAAAATCGCTTGCGCAAGAGGGTTTTCAACCCACTGTTGAATCGCACGCTTCAATGGCCGCGCGCCAAATACAGGATCATAGCCTAACTCCACCAGCTTAGTTTTAGCCGCTGCGGTTAGCGTTAGCGACAATTCTCGTTCAGACAATCGCTTAGACAACAACTGCAACTGGATATCTGCAATACCGCCAATCTGATCTTTCAACAATGGATGAAATACTACTGACTCATCAATGCGGTTAATAAACTCTGGACGAAAATGAGAACCGACTATTTCCATCACTGCATTACGCATTTCATCATAGTTGGCGTCGATATTATCCGCATCGCACCCTAGCGCCATGGTTTGAATAACATCAGAACCTAAGTTTGAAGTCATCACCAGAACCGTATTTTTAAAATCAACTCGACGCCCTTGGCCATCAGTTAATTGTCCGTCGTCCAATACTTGCAACAAAATATTAAATACATCAGGATGCGCTTTTTCGACTTCGTCTAATAAAATAACTGAGTAAGGTTTACGGCGCACGGCTTCAGTTAAGTGGCCTCCTTCCTCGTAGCCAACATACCCTGGTGGTGCCCCAATTAAGCGTGCAACTGAGTGCTTTTCCATGTATTCAGACATATCAATGCGCACCATGGCATCATCGCTATCGAATAAGAAAGTCGCCAGCGCTTTGCACAATTCAGTTTTACCTACCCCTGTTGGGCCTAAGAATAAAAATGAGCCGTTAGGCCGATTAGGATCACTCAAGCCCGCACGCGAACGGCGTACGGCATTAGACACTGCGGCAATCGCTTGCTCTTGGCCAATCACCTGATTATGCAATTCCTCTTCCATACGTAATAATTTTTCACGCTCACCTTCCAGCATTTTAGTAACCGGAACTCCCGTCCAACGCGAGACGACTTCGGCAATTTCTTCTTCAGTTACTTTATTACGCAATAGTTGAAATTCATGATCACCTTGAGCTTCTAATTCATCGGCTGAGTTCAATTCTTTTTCTAGCGCAGGAATAATGCCATATTGTAACTCTGACATTTTTTGCAAGTCACCTGCTCGACGAGCAGCTTCCAAATTGGCTTTTTCGGTCTCTAATGTTTCTTTAATTTTAGAAGCCCCTTCTAACAAGGCTTTTTCGTGCTTCCAGATTTCCTCTAGCTCTAAATACGCTCGTCCAGCTTTATTAATCTCTTCATTAAGATCACTAAGGCGCTGTTGCGCAGCTTCATCTGTTTCTTTACGCAGCGCTTCACGTTCGATTTTCAATTGAATTAATCGACGCTCCAGCTTATCCATTTGGTGGGGTTTAGAATCGATTTCCATACGAATAACAGACGCCGATTCATCGATCAAATCAATCGCTTTATCAGGCAGCTGACGCCCAGGAATATAACGGCTAGAAAGTTTGGCAGCAGCAATAATCGCACTGTCCGTTATTTGCACCCCATGGTGCACTTCGTAGCGTTCTTTCAAGCCGCGTAAAATTGCGATGGTATCTTCTTCATTCGGTTCATCAACTAAAATGCGTTGAAAGCGGCGCTCTAGTGCTGCATCTTTTTCAATAAAATCGCGATACTCATCTAAGGTCGTTGCGCCAACACAATGCAGTTCACCACGGGCTAATGCAGGCTTTAACATGTTGCCCGCATCCATTGCGCCATCACCTTTGCCTGCGCCGACCATAGTATGGAGTTCATCGACAAATAGGATTATTTGCCCTTCATCTTTAGCAACATCCTTTAATACCGACTTTAAGCGCTCTTCAAATTCTCCGCGATATTTAGCCCCCGCAATAAGCGCCCCCATATCTAACGAAAGAATACGCTTATTTTTAAGCCCCTCTGGTACTTCACCATTAATAATACGTTGCGCTAAGCCTTCAACAACGGCGGTTTTACCGACGCCAGGAGCACCAATTAAAACAGGGTTATTTTTAGTTCTACGCTGCAATACTTGTATCGTACGGCGAATTTCATCATCACGACCAATCACAGGGTCGAGTTTATTTTGCTCTGCTAGCTCGGTTAAATCGATGCAATATTTATCCAATGACTGACGATTATCTTCGGCATTGGCATCATCAACTTGCTCGCCACCACGAATGTCATCAATTGCCTTATCTAAGGTTTTTTTATTCAAACCTTGCTGCTGCAACAACTTGCCAACTTCCCCACGCTCTTCTAAGGCGACAACCACAAACAGCTCGCTAGAAATAAACTGATCACCGCGCTTTTGTGCTTCTTTATCAATTAGGTTTAATAAACGACCCAGCTCTGGAGCGATTTGAATATTGCCATCAGGAGACGCGACTTTAGGCTGCTGTTCTAAAATAATATGCAGCGCTTGTTCAAAACTTGGAACTTGCAGCCCTGCTTTGCGTAGTAATGTGCGTACTGAACTATTGGTTTGCTGCAATAGCGCTAATAATAAATGGACGCTGTCGATTTGATTATTATCTTGGCCTAAGGCAATGCTCTGAGCTTCACTCAAGGCATTTTGTAAACTGGTGGTCAATCGATCCATTCTCATAACAATCACTCCTAAATAACGATTAAACAACTAATAAATAACGACTAATAAGAAGAATAGAAATAAATTCTTTGTTCTGCATAACTTGCTCTACATAAGAAGTGGCGATGAATTATTATTTTTCAAGCTTTTAATGCTTGATATGAATCAGTTTCATGTTCTTACCAAATAAGCTGCAAAACTTGGCTCAGACTGTCATAGCATTTACAGCATAATGTCATAAAGTGTAATTACAGTAGTGATACGTTTGTTCCAATTATATTAAATGTCTCGCTGACTTATTTATTAAGCAAACCACCGTCTACAAAAGAAGCGAACACAGAATCGCGCTTTTGAGGAAAACCACATTCAAACCACTGATTCTAGATAATAGAAAGGCAGAGGATAAAAACATGATATTGAATTGTTTTAGAGCAGGCTTTACCTACTTAATACTCATTATGAGTACTTCGACTTGGGCCAATACGGCCAGCATTCAATTAGAAGGCGATACCGCCGCAGGAGCAGTCAATCTGATCGCTGTACAAGCTATCAGTGGCGAAACTGAAGGTAATAAATTTTTGTCTGTCACGGCAAATATATTCGATACCATAGAAGACAACATATCAGCTACGGTTACCGATGTATCAGCCCCTTTTGAAGAGTGGAGTTATAACCGAGGCATCGGTATTTTGCCCAACAGTTGTGAAAGTGGCTATAGCGCTAATAGTGGTATGTGCGCCCAAGATTGCCCAGCAGGTTTTGATTCGGTTGCAGGGGTTTGTTGGCAGCAATGCCCAGCAGGATATTCCAATGGCGGCGCGTTTTGTACTCAGTGGGGCTGGATGCCAGATACAATGACAAAACAATCGTGGGTTCAGCCAAGAGCGAATATGCGCTGTGAATCGGGCATGCAAAATGAAGCGGGCTTGTGCTATGAGCCGTGTGCAGAAACCTTTACGGGGGCTGGCCCTTTATGCTTTGGTCAATTTGGTGGCCTTGCCGACCAGCAGCGTATTCTTGATCAAGCAGATAGTCAGCATACGGCTGCGCTGGCGCTATCAAGCCAAGGTGGAATAGTAATATCTGAAAATCAAATTCCTAAATTAAAAACAGATATGTCCTTTACTCCTATCGTCTGTGGCTTAGATGCGATTGAAGGCGCTTTTGGTTTACCTATCCCTGATCCTATAAATATTGGTGGCAGCATTGTTAATGCCGCTGGCGATGGCATAGTGGGGTCCATCTCAGATGCTATTGCTCAAGATACAAATAATGCCTGGTTTGTGCCTTCACTATCACAAACGGTACTGTTAGATTTTTCAGCTGAAGCTCGCTGTGAAGATGATGGCACCATCGCAAAAGCGTCATTGAACTTCAAGCCTAGCGTAACGGTACAGGCAAGCACCCGCATGTTTGATACAGCATTACACAGCTTAAGTGGTGTCGATGTAGGTATCATGCAAGTATCACTGTATGAGCTGATTCCATTTCGCATATACGGCACAGTCGGTACGACATTAGGCACTGATACAACCCTTACCTCTACCGTAGACCGCTCTCAACCTGCTGTTATTATTGACGGCAAGCAACATGCAAATGTAACAAGTTTGGACGTTATTCCATCGATGGATTTATGGTTATCATCTCAAGCCTATATTCGCATAACGAGCTTCTTAAGTTTCATCCCTGACCTACTGCAAGTGGGCGCTGAATTTAAACTGTGGGTAATGGAACTTTCCATGCCATATTCTTTGGAAGAAGGAGTGCGCAATGTGGCTGGTATTAATGAGGTTTATAAAACCGAATCACTGCAAACCGATATTGAATCGGGTCGTGGCTATGTTAATACCTTCTTAAAAGTTTTAGGTTTCGACATCGATGCGTTTGGTGACGAAGCGGATGTAAACTGGCAAGGTACCACTTACCACGCAATGAACTTCACCACCGAAGAAGCCTCTGCTATCGCTGACTAAATCGTATGAAAAGATAATAAAAAGTCTTTGGAATTAGCCAAAGGCTTTTTGTTTTCTGCTTTATACTCTCTCAAGTTATTTACCCGACCAAATTAATGAAAATTATTAAACGAATATTATTGCTTCTATTACTGCTCTCTTTTAGCGCAGTGAGTATTCTTTATTTATACATTCAGTCTTTGCCAACCGCCCCACCCGACTTTATTAGTGCTCGAGAACTCAATAATAACGCAGCGACATCTTTTAACTGTGCCAATAAAACAGACTTTAATTACGCATATCAGGTACAGGTAAAGATTGAATCGGTATTGAACAATAAAACTATCTATCACTCAGAGCTGAAATTTAAGACTCAACTCACTCAAGCTAACGATGCCATTATTAAAGGCTTAGCCAGCGATATACTCATTAATGAAGGACAAGGTGCTAACGATATTAAAGATGTTTATTATCTCAGTCGGGTCGAGCCTCAGCCCTACGCTCTATTTACAGCCTTCAATGATTTGGGGCTAGCTGAAAAACATCCTATGAAGATTCTCGCACAACTTGTTAAGGCTCTATCCGTAGGTGCGGCTGATAAAAAATATCATTTTGCATACGATTCAATGCAAAGAACCTATAGCTACTATCATGAAAATAATACAGTTAATCGTGATGCCAACGCGACTACGGCAAACATCAGCCAATTGAGCTCAAGTCTGCAGACTTTTACAGGAAATAATAATTGGAAAGTCACCCTTGATAAAGATTGCATGCCGAGTTCGTTACACTCTCAAGAACGCAAGATCATATCTGTCGCCGGGCATAGTGGCTTTATAAACTTCACTATTGATGCCCGAAGAATAACCCCCTATAGCGATTTAAGCAGTGCCGTTATTAATCCATTTTCCAATAGCAATAACCTTTGGCAGACAGAAGCTATTGCCACATCCCAGTTCGAAAATACTGTTGAGACGGAGGCTGAGCTTTGGTCCATTATTAATAATTTTTCTAATGATAAAAATACGGCCAAACTGACTAAAGCCGCTGAATACTTAATTGATAATATTGCAGCAGATGATCTCGCAGATAAGCTAATCAATAATGATTTTTCTGATAGCGCTAAACGAGACTTAGCCTTTGCCCTCGGTTTAAGTGGTCATAGTGATGCTGAAAATTATTTAGTCGATACGTTATCAAGTTTATCTGATAGCAGCTCTGTGGGGATGAATAGCGACTTACAAAAAGTTCGCTTAATGGTTGCTCTCTCGGGGAGTGGCCAAGTATCCGAGTATGGCTTCCAAGCATTGGATTCATTAGCTAAAGACCCTAATGAAAGTAGCAATGTTAGAAATAATGCATTAATTAACCTTGGCTCGACTTTGCAGCAAATGCAAAACCAAGGACAGGCCCCTGCTGGTCTTGCCGACCAATTAATATCAACACTCAACCAAGCCATCGGGGGAGAAAATTCAGCCTCTGCTATTTTAGCCGCAGGCAATGCAAAACTGGACAATTTAGATCAACAAATAATGTCAAAACTCAGCTCAAGCAATAGCAAAGAGCGCTACGCTGCGGCCACTGTTCTCGCTAGAAATCCTGACTACAATGACGACTTGATTCAGCACCTATCAAGCGAGCCATCTGATTTAGTCAATTATGCGATTCTCAGCAATCTAGATGCAACAAACCTAAGCAGACAACAAAAAGACAGGTTATTAGACAGCTCTTCTGATACCAGCCCCGATATCACAAAGGTAATACATCAACTGATTCAATAAGTGAGGGGATAAAAAGAAGAAATATTAGAGAGCTATTCATCAATAGCGTATCAGCTAATCACTACTATACTCATTGATAAATAGTTAATTATTATGAGATAGAAATGAAATCTTCTTCCCTACGCATTAAATTAATGGCGGCAAGCTTGCTGATGCTACTCACTATGGCGTTGGTTTTGAGCATCAATGTCAACCGCGCATTAACCAATGCAGGGGATACATTAAGTGAACGTACCCAAGAAGACTTAAAAGCCGCCGTTTATGACCAGTTAAAAGCAGAATCTGCAGGTTACGGAGATAAAGTCGCAGCTTATATCAACTCGGCTTATCAAGTGCCAATGGCGATGAAGTCAATTATCGAAACCAGCATCAATAGCGCTCAAGTTCCGTTAACCCGTACCCAAGTCAACCTGCTAATCCAAGCGCAACTCGCTGCTAATACCAACATTAGCTCTATGTATACTCAGTTTGAAGCAGATGGTTATGACGGTAATGATGTCGCTTATGAATACAGTGACGCAGATTATAATGCGATAGGGACTGGCTCCTTAGAGATCTACTGGGTACGCGACCGTCAGCAACAACTAATCCAATACCGCATTGAAGATTCACAAGAAAAATATGCCGATGCCTTAAATGAATTCGGTATTCGTGAAGCTGAGTGGTATCTCTGCGCCAAGGACACTAAAAAACCCTGCACGATGGAGCCCTACATGTATGAAATTGAGGAAGGCTATGAAGAACTCATGACCAGCCTCACTGCCCCGATAGTCATTAATAACCAATTTCGAGGGGTTGTCGGTACCGATGTTAACCTACCCAAATTTCAAACATTGGCCGATAATTTAAGTCAGTCTCTTTTTTCTGGCGCTGCAAAAGTAACCATTTTAAGTGAAACAGGGCTGATCGTTGGCAGCAGTCATTATCATGAGAAAACAGCCCGTCCTTTGAAAGAAGCTCTACCAGAATTTGCAGATTCGTATTTACAGCTAAACGACGAGAATAATCTATTAGAAACCGATGCGAATTTTGTTATTAGTAAAAACATCGATATTATCGCTTCAGGTAATCAGTGGCGTTTTATTATTGAATTGCCTAAAGATATTGCACTTGCCCGCGCTCATGCCTTAGTCGGTGAACTTGAAAGCAGTTTTAGCAGCATCAATACCCAGCAAGTGGTATTAGCCTTAGTCATCACTCTGCTGGCGGCTCTGATAATGACCTGGATAATTAAATCCATTGTGCAGCCATTATATGAACTGCGTAATAGAATCGATAATCTTGCCAGTGCTGATGGTGACCTGACCCAGCGCCTAGTACTCAATACTCACGCTGAATTAATAGCACTGGGCAGCGGCTTTAATCTTTTTCTGCAAAAACTACGGGACATGATTAACGAGCTGAAAAATGTCAGCCATGAAGTACGTGATTCATCGGTCACCAGCGAACAAATTAGTCGTGATACCAACCAACAAACCAGTCAGCAGCAACTGGAAATATCCAGCGTGGTAACAGCGACCAATGAAATGTCGGCCACGTCTCACGAGGTTGCACGCCTCGCCCAATCCTCTGCTGATGGTGCGAAACAAGCACAAGATATTATTAACCATTCACAATCAGCACTTTCAACAGCAGTCGATGGCGTACGCGATTTATCCAATGACATGGGCAAAGCCAGTGAATCAATATCCCAAGTAGCGGCCCGCAGTGAAGACATCACTCGAATCATTGATGTCATTAAAGCCATTGCTGAACAAACAAACCTGTTAGCGCTTAACGCTGCAATTGAAGCCGCTAGAGCTGGCGAGCAAGGACGAGGTTTCGCAGTCGTCGCCGATGAAGTTCGTAGTCTTGCCTCAAAAACACAAAACTCCACCGATGAAATTAATACCATGATTCAGAGCCTACAGTCAGAGGTTTCTAAAGCGGTGACTATTATTGATAATAGCAGCAGCAAAGCAGAAGCCAGTGTTGAACAAACCCACCAGGCTTTTACTGCTTTAGGAGAGGTTGTAGCGACCACAAATTCAATCAATGATAATGCCGACCAAGTAGCTGCTGCCGCCGAGGAACAAAGCCAAGTCGCAGAAGAGATTAATAAGAACTTAACCATTATTGGTGATGCCGCCGATACCTTAGCGCAGCTCTCTGAGCAATCTCAACAAAGTAATCAACACCTGATTACTCAGGTTGATTCTCTTGATCAACAATTAGGTAGGCTTCGAACTTAGCCTCACAACATGAGCTATTTATAATAACTTAATCTTAGCAGTATGGTTTTTATAGCACACTCGTCTTTCCCCTTGTTTCCTTGCCTTATCCCCTCTATAAATGAAGAGACTCTTCTAATTTCATTAGGGGGAGCTATGATTTCTGAAGTCTCGAATACCGATAATTATCGTAACTGGTTTGTCCCTTTTGAATGTGACCAAATTAGTTTACGCCAAGGTTTAGCCAGTCTTGCCAAGCTAGGAGCGCCCGCAGAAGACATTCCTTTTATCGTCCGCCTATTAGAGAATCCAGATGGGCTGGGTTTATTGCCAGGCAGTGTCAACCTGCACCAGCACGACTGCATCCACCTAATACTCGGCCGCGGGCTATTACCCAAAGACGAAGCCTTTATTATTGGCTTTACTATGGGCAGTACAAAGCGCCTATCAAGCTGGGACGAAAAGCTTTTCTCTTGGATTAGTCATCATTTTTATCCTGAAATTTATCGTTTTAGCAAAGAAGATTTAGAAGTATTTAAAGACGCTATACATCTCGCCCAGGTTAGCCATTGCCAAGCATTTGATCGTATCGATTTCGATCGTTACCTCGATACCCCCTTAGCGGAGATTAGAAAGAAACTTGGCTTAGAGGTCGAGCTCATTCAAACCTATTACCAGCTTGAAAAGTTACGCTACCCCCACGCAGTTGAAAGTCAGCGCCTACTACCAGTAAAGCCCTATGTCTTATAGACCAGAGGTTGAACATGAATAATCATCTCATCAAACAATTTCTAACGCCGGTATGGCAGGACTATCTGCAACTAGCCCCACAGGTTGCGGTCATTCAAACTGCATTAATGCAACATAACCCAATACTGGTTAATGATCATATTGCTTTTCGTACCTTTGATATTCCCGAGATGGATATTGCTACTCTTGAAAAACATCTAATATCTTTAGAATATAAATTATTAGATAACTATTACTTTCCAGAAAAACATTTATCAGCCTGTGCTTATATTCATCCAGATCCTAGTATTGCTAAAATATTTCTTAGCCAGCTGCACATTGATCAACTCAGTGAACAAAGCCAGCTAATTATCAGTGATAAATTATCCACTCGCGCTTCACTGCCCTCTGATAACAGCATTTTTTATTGCGGTCGCTGCTGGGGCCTACCGAGCTGGGAAGAATATTTATATTTACGCCAAGAAAGTGAATATGCGGCCTGGTTAATCACATTGGGCTTTCATGCTAACCACTTTACCCTCGACATGAATGCTTTTAATGCCAATAGTGATAGGCAACTTGATTGGCTAGGATTAATAAAACTAATGGAAAGCATTCATATTTCAATGAATCCAGAAGGGGGAATCATCAAGGGCAGCCCAGAAGTATTATTAGAGCAAGCATCTACTCTAGCAGATGAAATAAAAATCGACTTTGATCAAGGCTCAAAATCAATAAAAAGTTGCTTCTATGAATTTGCCAAACGCTTTGATCAAGCCGACGGAAAAGAATATCAAGGCTTTGTCGCAGCAAATGCAAATCAGATATTCTCTTCTACCAATTCGGCCTAGCAACAAAGTGAGGCACAAGATGAAACATATAATTATTATCGGTGCGGGAAAAATTGGCAGTACCATCTTTCAATTTTTAAGTTGTTTTGATCACTTGATCCTCACTCTCGCCGATAATAATAACGCTAGTTTAGCCACCGCGATAACCAATGAAAAATGCCGAACCTTACTATTAAATCAAGCCTGTAATTTAGAAGAAGTATTTCAACTAACCCAATATGATGCCGTCATTAATGCTGGCCCCTACTCTTTAAGTATTCCTATCGCAGAGGCCGCGTTATCCCAAGGCCTTAGTTATTTTGATCTCACTGAAGATGTGCCTTCGTGCGAAAGAATACAACAACTCGCTCAGTCTTGTAATGATGCTCAGGTATTTGTCCCTCAGTGCGGCCTAGCACCAGGTTTCATCAGTATCTTAGCCCGTAGCTTATACGATAAGTTTGATCAGCTTGAAAGCGTGCAATTACGCGTCGGTGCCTTGCCACAATTTCCGACCAACCAAATGCTGTACAACCTAACATGGTCAACGGCAGGACTGGTGAATGAGTATTGTAATAAGTGCCAAGTTATCGAACAAGGTGAAATCTCTTACCAAACAGCGCTAGAAAGTAAGGAAGAGTTTTCGTTAGAAGGCATTAAATATGAGGCATTTAATACCTCGGGTGGTTTGGGCACCCTAACCAATACTTTAACTGGCAAAGTTAAACAATTAAATTATAAAACCGTGCGCTACCCAGGGCACCGAAACCTAATGAAGTTTTTATTAAAAGATTTAAAATTTCAACAAACCGATAAACGTATCCAACTCGTCCAACTGTTAGACCAAAGCATTCCTATGACAAGCCAAGATGTGGTTCTTATCATGGTCACTGTTACAGGAAAAATTTTAAATAACGGTGTAAAAGAATATCAACAACTAACCGACCTGCGTCGGATTGTTCATCAACGTATTGAGCTAGCAGACGGGTCAGAAAGAGACTATAGCGCTATTCAAATTTGTACTGCTGCTAGTCTTTGCGCGGTGATTGAATTATGGATGAAGGGTGAACTAAAACAATCAGGTTTTATCTGCCAAGAAAGTATTTTATTAGATCAACTATATCAAACTCATTATGGAAAATACTTAATGCCCTAGCGCTGCACTTGTTGATGAGGCATGGGGTATTAAGCATGAGGTGTGACGACTATGACGACTATAACGATAAAAAGGCCATTAGATTTAACAGAGTTTATAGATCAAACAAGTCATGCTCTAGTCGACAATCCTCGCTATTGTTCAGCTGTACAAGGTGAACACAGTTATTGGTGCCAAGCAGCTGCCATCAACAATAATTCGATTCAATTAATTAAAAGCCGCTCCCCCATAGACAATGCCCTAATTACCGAGCTCGTAGGTTGTGATCAACAACTAACCAGTGAACTTGTTGATCAAAGCATATTAGCTTTTCAGCAATGGCGCAGCCAGCCAGCGCCCTTAAGAGGCCAGCTGGTTAAAAAAATTGCACTATTAGTTGAGCAATATAAAGTGCAACTGGCAGATTTTATAACTTTAGAAACTGGAAAAACTAAACAAGAATCCTTAGGGGAAGTTCAAGAATGGATTGATATGTGTGACTTTGCTGTTGGTCTTTCGCGGCAGCTTCACGGCTTAACCATTAGTAGTGAACGCCCTCTTCATCACATGCGTGAAAGCTGGCATCCACTAGGCCCAGTGGCGGTAATCAGCGCGTTTAATTTCCCAATGGCAGTTTGGGCGTGGAATACCATGCTTGCCTTTATTTGCGGCGACAGTGTGATCTGGAAAGGGTCTGAACAAACGCCGCTATGCTCATTAGCCTGCGCTAAAATTGTTAACCTCGCGATTGAAGAGTGCGACTTCGATGTTCCTTTTGCCCTGCATACGCTAATCATGGGTGATAAGGCTGTGGGCCAATGGCTGGCTGATGATGAGCGTATCCCCTTAGTTTCCGCAACAGGTTCTGTTGTCATGGGCCAAGACGTCAGTCGCCGAGTAGGCCAAAGATTGGGGCGCTCACTGCTAGAACTCAGTGGTAATAATGCGTTAGTTATCTCAAATATTAGTGATTTAGATTTGGCCTTAAGAGCAGTTTTATTTTCTGCCATTGGCACCAGTGGCCAGCGCTGCACGAGCCTTAGGCGACTTATCATTCAGCAAGATATTGCAGATCAATTTATCCTTGATTTAATCAGCAGCTATCAAACTATTAAGATTGGCGACCCCAGAGAAGAAGGTATTCACTTAGGGCCGCTAATAAACCTACAAGCATTAAAAAAAATGCAAAGCGCTATTGAACAAGGCATTCAACAAGGAGGAAAGCTGCTGTATGGCGGTGAGCGTTTACTCAAATCAGTTCCAGAGGGAGGAATTTACCTGCAGCCCGCTATTATGGAAATCGACTCCACCGCCGACATTCTTCAACAAGAAACATTCGCGCCATTATTATTCATCATTCGTTATCAGAATTTCGAACAAGCTATTGCGATCAATAATAACTCAGCAATGGGCTTATCTTCGGCGCTGTTCAGTAATAACTTACAAGAGTGTGAATTATTTTTATCCGCTTGTGGCTCTGATTGTGGCATCAGCAATATTAATATTGGCACATCGGGCGCTGAAATTGGTGGCGCTTTTGGCGGCGAGAAAAAAACCGGTGGCGGACGGGAGTCTGGTTCTGATGCTTGGAAAAACTATATGCGACGGGCAACTAATACCATTAATTATGGTAATCAGTTGCCCCTCGCCCAAGGAATTAAATTTTAATCCTTAAGCAACATTAACCAGTAATCGTTTCAATATCAAAAGCAGGAGCAAAACTCGCACTATTAACATTGACGATAGCGGGTTCAATTACTTTCGTTAAACGGTTGGCTTTATCATCGGTTTTATAAGAAAGGCCATGATGATGGTCAGTGGATTTTTCTTTCACCGTTTTAACAAAAAACCAATCTGCCTGAGCACGCTCTTCGGTCACATCCAAAATAAAGAAACCGTTATGCACCATATCGCAATGCTTAAGATGCGGACTGCTAGATTTCAACGCCGCTGCGGCAATATCGCCAATAACAGGGGGTAACGCAGGTGAAGAAACGGAAGGGGTCACAAATTCAACCGCAAGAGATCCTTCACCTGTTTTACCATTGTAATAGCGTTTATCAAACGGGTCATGAGCAAGGTCGGCAACCCAAGTCGAATGAATATCTCCGGTTAATACCACCATATTGTCGATATTATTATCGTCAATAAAATTGAATAAACGCTTACGGGTTGCGGTATAGCCATCCCAAGTATCAAGGAAGAAGGAGATTCCACCACCGAGTTTATCGGGTAGTGCCACCGGTCCTAACTGTTGAATTTGAACTTGCTGGCCTAAAACCTTCCATTTTGCAGTGGATGCTTTTAATTGGTTATGCAACCAAGCCTCTTGTTCAAATCCCATTAAAGTACGGTTTTCATCATGACGCAGCTGCTGAGCATGCACACCACTAGGTGCTTGATCACGACCTTCAACCCGAGTATCTAACATCATTAAATCAACTAAGTTACCAAACGGTAGCTTACGATAACAAGAGCCCAGATCTTCTGGCTGATTTCGAATTGGCATCCATTCAAAATACGCTTGCTTGGCTTTTTCTTTACGAACTAAGAAATCCCCTTCCCCTTCATTATGATTCTCAGCACCTTCTTTCCAAGTATCGTTGGCAAACTCATGATCGTCCCAAGTCACAATAAATGGATATTGCTGATGCACCGCTTGTAAATCTAAATCACGCTTATACAGGTTATGACGCTGGCGATAATCGGTTAACGTTACGATTTCATGCTTGGGTAATAAATCGCGTTGCTGCTCTAACGACTTTTCGCCATATTCACCAACACCGTATTCATAAATATAATCACCCAGATGCACAACCGCATCTAAATCATTGCGTTCGGCAAGAATACGGTAAACATTAAAATAGCCATGAGGAAAACTAGAACAAGATACAACGGCCAAACGCAAACGATCTAAGCCTGTTTCGGCAGCGGTTTTGGTTCGGCCAATCGCTGATAACTTATTGCCCGCAGAAAACTGATAGTAATACCAAGTATTTGGTAATAAACCATCAGCATCAACTTTAACCGTAAAATCACGCTTAGAGTCTGTAGTGATAATACCGCTATTCACTTCTTGCTGCATTTCAACATCATCACAAATACGCCAGCTAACCTCAGTTGCCGTATTTATTTGCGGAGAGATTCGAGTCCATAAAATGACTCGATCACTCAATGGATCACCGGACGCGACCCCATGGCCAAAGTCGACAATCACCTTGTCCGCCAGTGGATCAACCGCTGGCTTACTGCTCATTGCTATCGCTGGGCCAGCTACCGCAGTAGACGCACCAAATATTCCTGCATTTCTTAATAAATTTCTTCGTGAAACAGTCATAAATATCCCTAAAAAATGTCCATATCTAATATAATAATATGTGTATTATTAATTAACGGCTGTTATTTAACAGCTATTTAGTAATTCATCAATTAATTTAATCGACATTGCGGACGATAGTTTGCTGGTGAGCAACTGAGTATTCACCTGCCGCATTCAATAGATAGGCAGTGCCACGGAATTCATCCCCTTCTATTTCAATATGAAAGAACCCCAAAGTTTCATCCGCTTGCCAGTAGGACTGATTACGATCTGGATTACTGAAACTACGAGACTTTGCTCCTGCTCCAGAGACCATGTGAAAAGTTTTTCCACACGGCTGTACTGGGCGTAACCATTGCATATCATGATCATGGCCGGCAATAATGACATCGACTCGATTACATACTTCTTGCTCAAGAAAATCTTGATAGACGCCGCCTAAACCCGCAACGTAATCGTAAAGACCTGCGTTGCCATGGCTACCATTCGACATATAAGGATGGTGCGCAAAAGCAATTTTCCATTTGCCTAACGTTGACTTAATTGTTTCATCAAACCAGCTTGCTTGCTGCTTTTTATACGGTAGCTGCCAGTAGTCTTGTTTAATATCAGATAATGACGCTAGCGGATTAGAGTCTAAAGAAAAGAAATCAACCAAAGGTTCACTGTCTGCCAGAGGTGCGCTGAAATGATAATAGCGTGCGGGCATGTTCCATTTATCACTGAAGCGATTTTCTTTGTAGTGATAATCCACCTGAATTTCACCTTTTGTATTGGCTAAACCACCACCCGCAAAATAGGAATTATCGTGATTTCCTAACGTCATATAAAAAGGAAAATCTAAATTTTGATAAGGTTTTTCAAACTTGTCTAACCACTGAACATCATCAACCGAATCGACCCCTGATTCATAAATATTATCCCCTAAGCCTAAAGCGAAATCACAACCTTGAGCGGCACACACTTTTTCAATTGCATTGGCAACTTGGTACTGTCCCTCTTTTCCTGTGCCAGTATCACCAACCGCAATAAAGCGTACGATTTTTCCTTTGGCCTCAATACCTTCGACATCCGCCTTCGGGGTATTCGACATTGCTATTACCTGACCTGAAATTGTCGCAGAGAGTAGTGTGGCTAATAGTGGCCATTTTTTTTGTCTGTGTTTTGTTTTAGCGCTGAAATTCATCATGTTGCTCCGATAATTGTAATAATGCCTCAAGCTTAATGGCGAGTTATTACAACTTTGTTATTATTATATTGCAGACGCTTCTTGGTGAGCGTTCTTGCCGGTATTCCTGGTACGTTAATACCAAGTTATTATTTAAGCCTCTAAGCCTTATTCTGGCAATAGAATTACACTAAAAACCCTATGACCATTTGAGCCAATGTATGCAGTACCTCTTTGCTGATTGCCAACAACTGAATCAGTTTTATAAACAAAATAGAGATAAGGCCAGAGCCAAGCCGGAAGACTTGATGTATGCCGCTATTAATGAAGAGGGTGAAATTTGTAGCGTATTAAGACTGCTACCCTATGATGGCTTTCTCTTTTTACGCAGCGTACTAACAACTAAAGAATCTCGTGGCCAAGGTATTGCCTCTGGTTTACTTGAATATGCCCTGGCACAGCAATCCGGTCTTATCTATACATTGCCAACGCCGCAGGCTCTGCCTCTTTATCAACGATTAGGGTTTCAAACGCTTTCCAAGCATGAAATACCTGCTCAATTATTGGCCAGCTATCGACGTTTTCGACAAACCGATAACGGCCCCACAGTCATGGTGATTAATGCTTCAGTCAGGTAATATGCCGCCATCATTGATTCTTTAAAGAATCCTTACATTGGCTTCCTCTGAGGGCTTATTTCATGACAAAACCAAATCGCTTAACCACTGTTGTTAATACTTTTCAAAAACTGCCAGCATCAGTTCGTACCTTTGCGCTCTCAAAAGCCATGGGCCGAGTGATAAAATACGCAGGCACATCTGGCCTACGCTTTGAAAAGCTGACGGCGAATGAATGCATCGTTGTTATTCCGAATCGCAAAAAAGTACAAAACCATATTGGTAGCGTTCACGCCGCTGCAATGGGCTTATTGGCAGAAACAGCCACAGGCTTTATGACGGGCTTAACGGTTCCAGATAATCGCATTATCGTTATCAAGTCGATGAACCTTGAATATCTAAAGCAAGCGACTGGGGACATGAAAGCAGTGGCGACTTTTAGTAACGAACAGGTGGAATTCATTAAGAATAATGAAAAAGCCGATATCAATGTTCCGGTCGTGATTACTGATGAGAAAGGCATCGAGACAGTTAAGGCGACCATGGTTTGGGCTTGGGCTCCAAAGCGTAAATCTTAAACTTCATAATAAGCCAGCATAAAAAAAGCCGCGATTGCGGCTTATTTCTGTTCAGCGCCTTACTCTAGGGGCTATACCTTCCAAGTACGAACCGTTTCAAAGCCATACTTATTAATCCACTCGTCTAGCTGACGAGGGTTACGTTTAATCTTTTCAATACTTTCATGAGTTGCTGGATTTTTATAACGGCCGATCGCTAATTTAGGCTTAGGCAATGAAGACTGCTTCTCTTTCTTCTCTTCTTTACGAGCATCTTTACGGCCATCTTTTTTAAGCGCTTTTTCAAAGTGCTTCTTCAGACTTTCATAAATACGGCCTGGATTTTCTGTCTTACCTAAGTTTTGAATCCAATCTAAGATTTGATCACCGCGAGAAACGTAAAGCTCAGCTTCGGTTAGCGCCATTTGGTTACATAAACGTTTAATTGTTTGGTCAAACTCATCAAATCCTACAATTTTCTTCTCTTGATCAAGCTTTAATTGCTCTAGTTCAGCAATTTTCTTTTTATGCTGTTCAATTTCTTTATCAAGCTCTTGCTGAATAGCGCTCACTCAACTCTCCTAAAGGTAGATGGATATTGGCTAATAGCCTTATTTTTGTGCAAATTATACGCTGAAATACGTCTAATGAAAGTAGATTATCTTTAAGCCATATTAATGGCTTTTTTGCTACTATTTAAGTGTCGTTTTCATCTGGTCTGCGCTAAAGTCTAATTTATGTGTTTTTTTACCGACTCAGTCTATTAACTGAGAGTTCACTAGGGTAGAATTCGCGCGTTTTCAACCGACGGAGGAGTTATGGAACTTCTAGCCGAACAAGGGCATATTTTTATCGCCCTAGCGTGTATTTTTGGTTTATTCATGGCATGGGGTATTGGTGCCAACGATGTAGCGAATGCAATGGGGACCTCTGTGGGCTCTAAAGCAATCACCATCAAACAAGCTATTTTAATTGCCATTGTGTTTGAATTTGCTGGTGCCTTTCTCGCCGGCGGCGAAGTAACCGCTACGATTCGAAAAGGCATTATCGACCCTGCTGCTCTGGCAGACTCTCCCGAATTACTCGTTTTTGGTATGTTAGCTTCTTTATTAGCAGCGGGCATCTGGTTATTGGTCGCTTCTATTAAAGGCTGGCCTGTTTCCACTACACACTCCATCGTAGGTGCTATTGTCGGTTTCTCTGCCGTCGGCATCGGCGTAGAAGCGGTTGCTTGGGGCAAAGTCGGTACGATTGCTGCCAGCTGGATCATCTCGCCCATGCTCGCCGGTAGTATTGCCTTTGTATTGTATAAAACAGTGCAACACTGGATTCACGACACAAAGAATCCATTTGAGCAGTCTAAGAAAGTTGTTCCATTCTATATTTTCTTAGTTGGCTTCATTATATCCATGGTTACTCTAGTGAAGGGCCTTAAACACATTGGCCTCGACATTAGTTTCCAGCAGTCAATTTGGATGTCACTTATTGCAGGGGTTGTCATCACCTTTATCGGTATCTTCTTTGTTAACCGTGTTCATGCTGACCCAGAAACAAATGATGAAGTTCATTTTGCCAACGTAGAGAAAGTATTTGCAGTATTAATGGTATTTACAGCATGTGCGATGGCCTTTGCCCACGGTTCTAACGATGTTGCTAACGCTATTGGCCCTCTTGCTGCCATTTACAGTGTTGTCAGCAGTGCTGGTGAGATTGCCGCGAAAGCGACTGTTCCTGCTTGGATCTTACTCATTGGCGGTATTGGTATCGTTATCGGTCTTGTGACTTATGGCCACCGCGTGATCGCGACTGTTGGTACAGGCATTACTCAATTGACGCCTAGCCGCGGTTTCGCTGCGACACTCGCGGCAGCAACGACCGTTGTTGTTGCTTCTGGAACTGGCTTACCTATTTCGACCACCCATACCTTGGTCGGCGCTATTTTGGGTGTTGGTCTTGCAGTAGGTCGAGAATCACTAAATTATCGTCAAATTGGCGCCATCTTCATGTCTTGGTTGGTCACCCTACCAGCGGGTGCTGCACTTTCGATCTTCTTCTTCTTTATCTTCCGAGCAATCTGGGGATAAAGGCAGCAAAGAAAGGAACCGGGCAATGCCCGGTTTTTTTTGCCTTGCTACTTTTTGCTTTTTTAAGATAGAAGCGACACACTTATTCAAGATCTTTTAATTTTAGACCTTTTGATTTCAGAGAAGAATAGCCCTCATGGCGATTAAAGCTACCGTTATTAAACTAGACCTGACCATCAGTGACATGGATCGCGGTTATTATCAGCAGCACAATCTGACGATGGCTCAACACCCTTCTGAAACAGAACAGCGCTTAATTTTGCGCACTATTGCTTTTACTCTATTTGCCCGTGAAGATCTGCAATTTACCAAAGGTTTAAGTGAGGATAGCGAGCCAGATTTATGGCAAAAAAATCTTATTGATGACATAGAGCTTTGGATTGACCTAGGCCAGCCTGATGAAAAGCGCATTCGTAAGTCATGCCATAAAGCCAAGCAAGTGATTATTTTAAGTTATGGTGATAACGCCGCAAGTATGTGGTGGAAGAGCGTAGAAAGTAAGGTTAGAGCCTTTAAGAACTTATCGGTATTCCATATCAGCACCGAACAATATAATTCTCTTAGTCAGCTAATGCAGCGTCATTTAGTGCTCAATGCCAGCATTCAAGATGGCGAGCTGTGGCTAAGCGATGATAATCACAGCTTACACATTACACCGCAGCAATGGCTTTAGCTTTTAACAGCCCTATTAATCGGCCAGAGCTAGGTCTAATTCGCAATTGCGCATATTAACGCGATTGCGAACCTGATTGCGCCCGCCCGCTTTGGCTTTATATAAGTGGCCATCTGCAATCGCATATAAAGCCTCTAAATCACGACCATCAAAGCCATATTCAGAAACACCAATGCTAACGCTTAAAGGCACTACTTTTTCACCCTTGGTATAAGGCAAATCAGAAATATTTTGGCGAATATCTTCAGCAACCATAATCGCACGCTCTAAACTTGCCCCTGGTAACAATACAGCAAACTCCTCTCCCCCCATCCGACATGCTAGATCTGTTTTCCGTAAACGCTGAGAGATAAGAGCTGATACATACTTTAAAACCTCATCCCCAACATCATGGCCATGCAGATCGTTGACCTGCTTAAAATGATCGAGATCGAGCAGCAATAAAGATAAATCCGATTTATTACGGGCGGCATGATTTCTTTCGCGTTCAAATACATCAAGAAAGCGAGCCCGATTAGCAAGAGATGTCAGGCTATCGGTAGTGGCGAGATGCAAAAGCTTACGGTGAGCATCAACACGGCTCACTTCATAAACATGAGAAAAAATTAATACTGCACTGGCCGCTAGGGCTAAATTACTGACCTCAAGAGTATCTAATATCTCTTTTTCACTGAGTGTATGAAAAATATAGATAATAAAAGCTAACGACATAAAGCCCACTGATACCCATAGACCGACCCAGCGACCTAGTAGTAAGTGCGACAAGACAGGAATAACTAAAATCCAGACAAAAGCTGTTTCCGCTTCTCTGGGTAAAGTCAGTGCGTATAAAAATAAAGAATAGAGCGGAATTAAATAGAGAAGAGATAGCTTGAACTGATTTTTTATATGCTTAGAAAAAGGCACTAATAATAAGCTATAGCCCGCCAAGACTAGTTCTAAAAGTGCTAATGTTTGATCTATAGACCAATTCAAGGCACTGAAAATCACGCCACATATAAACGTCATTATCAATAGCAACTGTAATACATTGCGCCGATAAGCATTAGCTGACAGACCGCTCTCTGCGATATTATTTTGAGAATTCATACGTTTAATAGCAACCTTGCTTATATAGGATGGGGGTTTATAAACCCCATCACTTCCATATTTATGTACAGCTAATTTATCACATTATGTGTTGAGCATAACCTCAACCTCTTCTGCCCAGCTCAACCAGGCCTGCTCACCTAAAATGCCACGGCGTAACGTCAAAAAAGGCAATGCTAGCTTATGCTTCTCAGCACCAACTAGTTGCTGATATTGCAGCTCCATCTCTAGCATAATCCCTAACGCTTTTTGATGCTGCTGTTTATGCTGCTGAATATCATCCAACAGCACTGCGTTGTCTAATAAATGACCACCATATAATTTAACCAGTAAGCTATCATTAACTTTTTGCTGTTTACAGGTCGTATTTAGCCAAACTAATAGTTCTTTATGCCCTGCCGCCGTCATCGTATAGACTTTTCGGTCTGGCTTACTCTGCTGAGCCTCTAACTGACAGTTAATTAAACCATCTTGGTGCAGCGTTTTTAATTGCTGATAGATTTGCTGATGGCTCGCTTGCCAAAAAAAACCTAATCTTTGCTTAAAGCGCTTAAGCAAATCATAACCACTGCCCGCTTCGGTTTCTAGCAATACCATAATCGCATGTTTTAATGACACTGAACTTCCTCACTGATTCTTTCCTGCTCGCTTTCACTAATAAGAGTATACCCTTATTATGCAATTATTTGCATATTGATTACTTAACATATAATCTAGCCATACAAATATGCAAAAAGTTGCATAACAGCATTCTTTTGACTCAGTCTTCAAGGTGAACCCCATGGCGAAAGTAAAAGTGAAAACCGGCAAACGATTCCGCGCAAGTCGCGCTGATGAACATTACGATACCATCGTCATCGGTTCTGGTATGGGCGGTCTAACCACTGCTGCTTTTTTATCGTTATTAGGAAAGAAGGTCTGTGTCTTAGAACAGCACTATACCGCTGGGGGTTATACCCATGCTTATGAGCGTGAAGGCTACGAGTGGGATGTCGGTGTTCATTATGTCGGTGAAGTTCACAAGCCCTCTACCCTACGTCGAGTTTTCGATGTTATCAGTGAAGGCCGCCTACAATGGGCAGCAATGGAAGATGAATACGATAAAGTGATTATCGGCAAAGACGAATACAGCTTTATCGCTGGGCGAGAAAACTTTTCTAATATGCTGAAAGAGCGCTTCCCTGGTGAAGACAAAGTCATCGATCAGTACATTCAGCTAATCAGAGATATCAGCCGTTATACCCCCAAGTTCTTTGCTGGCCAGGGTATGCCACGTTGGATGGCAGGGCTATACAATAAAATTCGTCCATTTTTAGTACCCAAAGAATTCTTTCAAACCACCCGTGATGTATTAGAAGGTTTAACCTCAAACCAAGCTTTAATCTCAGTATTAACCGGGCAATGGGGCAACTATGGTCAAGCCCCTGCTGATGCTGCATTTTTGATGCACGCCTTAATTGCCAAGCATTACCTTGCTGGCGGTGCATATCCCGTTGGCGGTTCATCAGAAATTGCCCGCAGTATTATCCCGACTATTCAAAAAAATGGCGGTGAAGTTTTTACCTATGCCGATGTTGACGAAGTTCTGATTAAAAACAACAAAGCCTATGGCGTACGCATGGCCTGCGGAGCAGAAATCAGCGCCGATAATATCGTCAGTAACGCAGGCTTTTATAATACCGTAAAAAAATTATTACCCAGTGACGTGCAATCTCGTTTAGGCGTCGACTCTTGGATCAAACAAGTCTCTCCATCCTCTGCTCACTTTTGTATCTATGCGGGTTTCAAAGGCAGCTCAGAAGAATTGGGCCTAAGCACAACCAACTTGTGGATTTATCCTGATGGCGATCACGATAATAATTTAAAGAAATATCAAGCTGATCCGAATGAAGAATTCCCGTTAGTTTATATTTCATTTCCTTCCGCTAAAGACCCTGATTGGGAAAATCGTTATCCAGGGAAATCAACTGTAGAAGTTGTAACTCCAGCCAATATGGATTGGTTTAAACAGTGGGATGAAAGCCAGTGGCAAAAACGCGGAGAAGATTACGAGGAATTTAAAGCACAGTTCGCAGAACGCTTGATGGAAAAATTATTTGAACGTCATCCGCAGCTAAGAGATAAGTTAGATTATTTTGAATTATCAACGCCGCTTTCAACCAACTGGTATCAAAAAACCAGCGCGGGAGAAATGCTGGCCTTAGACCATTATGTTGATCGTTTTAAAAAGCCCTTCCTGCATCCTATTACGCCGGTAAAGAACTTGTATATGACAGGTTCGGATATTATGACCGCCGGAGTTGGCGGTGCATTAATGGCTGGCATGATGACGACCTGCGCTATGCAAGGTCGTAAAGCCGGTGAAGTAGTAAAACTGTTAAAGAATTATCAGCAACCTACAGAATCTAATGATTCACATAACCAAATGGTTAATGAGTCCTAGTTCCTGATACTCCTGCGCTCAGACTTTCAATTTTATTCACAGCGCCTTGGTTCAGCTTTAATTTCATGCGTAAATTATCGGCTGAATCAGCGTGGTGAATTGCAACCTCCATATCCACCTTACCTGACCTGACCAGTTCAAACAGTGATTGATCGAATGTTTGCATCCCTGCTGTATTGGATTTTTCCATCGCTTGCCTTAATTCAATAACCTTACCATCGGCAATCAATTCTTTTGAGCGCGGTGTTCCCAGTAAAACTTCAACTGCAGGTATTCTGCCACCCTTGGTGGTTGGAATTAAGCGCTGAGAAGCAATGCAAACGAGATTATTCGATAAGTCTTGTAAAACCTGATTACGTCTTGAGTCCGGGAAAAAGTTAACAATACGATCAATTCCTTGATTGGTATTATTGGCATTCAAGGTTGATATAACAAGGTGCCCTGTTTCAGCATAATTGAGCACATGTTCCATGGTTTCTTGGTCGCGAATTTCACCCACTAAAATCACATCAGGGGCTTGGCGTAAGGTATTTTTTAGCGCGTCATGATAACTGCGAGTATCGACCCCCACTTCACGCTGACTTATGACAGATTTTTTATGTTTGTGCACAAATTCAACAGGGTCTTCTATGGTGACAATATGCCCCATACAAGTTTCATTGCGATGATCAATTAAGGCCGCTAAAGAACTCGATTTACCAGAGCCTGTTGCCCCAACAAATAATAATAAGCCACGTTTGGCCAAGACAACATCTTGCAAAATTGCGGGTAAATTTAAACTAGCAAAGGAAGGAATATCCATTTTCACATTGCGCACAACCATCGATATTTGATTACGCTGATGAAAAATATTAACCCGAAAGCGGCCTATACCTGCCAAAGATAAAGCAACATTAAGTTCTAGGTCATGAGCAAATAACTTGCTCTGCTCTTCATCCATTAATGTTTTCGCCAACTCTCCTACTTCACCAGGTTTAAGAGGTTCGTCTCTTAATATCTTCATTTTGCCATTGAACTTAGCGCAAGGAGGAGCCCCTGTTGTTAAGTAAAGGTCGCTGCCATCATGACGTGCTAACGCATTCAGATAAGGAATTAGTTCAGTCACAGTGCCACCTAATGATTATTAATGGATATCAATAGCATAGGCGGCATCAAGGCCAAATTGAAAAGAGTAATCCGCGATAAGTAACTAAGCCAAAAGAACTGGATAATATAAGTGCTCTTTATCCTTATAAAACGGCCTTTTAACCGAAAATAACACGCCAGTATTATCCTACTGCTTTTACCCTGTCATTAAAGTCAGTTTAAAACTGTTTTTACAACCAGCGCCTAACCTGAGAGCAATACTCGCTGAATTCTTGATTAAACTTACCTTTCATCACCTCTTCTTCCGGTTTGATTTGAAAGGCAGAAATATATAAAAAGAAAATAAGTGCGCCACTATAGGCTAAAAAGTTATCCAATAGATCAGCCCAACCGAGCAGAACAAGTAACATACCTAAATACATAGGGTTACGAGTCAACTGAAAAATACCAGAAGTTACAAGACGGGTCGTTTTAGCGGGCTGAAGAGGATTAACCGTCGTTTGCTGCTGGTTAAACTCTTTAACACCTAAAAGCGCCACACAAATACCCGCGATAATAAAAACCAAAGGCCAAATTAAATTTCCAACATGCGCTGCCTGCTGCTGAATAAAATTAAAGCCTCTTTGTGAGGCAAGCGTTGCGACTAAGCCAGAGACGATCATAACAATAGGAGGTGGGCACTTTAGCTCTAGCGACTGTAAAAATTTTAGAGATTTCATAATGACTCTTTTAAGATGTTATTTTTTCAATGTGACGAATAATTAACTGCACGCTTTGGTTGCCACGAAATTCATTAATATCCAGTTGATACGCACAATGTATTTTCTGACAAGCTTCATCTGGCCAATCATCCAAATCAATATTAAAGGCAATAGCATCGACACAGTGCTGACTACCCCCAACGGATAAATTGAGTTTAAGATGGTTACTGCCGACGATGCGCTGATTAATAATAGTAAAATAGCCATCAAATACCGGTTCCGGAAACTGCTGACCCCAGGGGCCAGCATACTTAATTAAGCTAGCAAGATTTAAATTGAAATCTTGCGCTGTGAGCTCGCCATCACTCAAGATGACTTGGTCTAATTGATCAGCCGTTAATAACTCAGAGCAGACTTGATCGAACAGTTGCTGAAATTGATTATAGTGCTCCAGTTTAATACTTAAACCCGCCGCCATTGCATGGCCACCAAACTTGGTCAAAATATCAGGCCGACGTTTAGCAATTAAATCCAGCGCATCACGAATATGCAAACCTGGAATTGAACGAGCAGAACCTTTTATTTCTTGCGTCGTTAATGACAAGTCCGTATCGGCATTGGCAAAAGCGATCACTGGGCGATGTACTTTATCCTTAATGCGAGAAGCAAGAATTCCAATAACCCCCTGGTGCCACTGCGCATCATAAATACACAATCCCCAGGGTAATGCACTTACATCTTTTTCAGCTTGATCAATAGTTGTTAATAATGTTTGAGACTGCAGACTAATAAGCGCCTGCTGCTGCATTTCTCGTTCAATATTTTTACGTTCTTCGTTAAGGCTATTTAACTCTTCTGCATATTGCTGGGCTAATGCATCACTATCGGTTAATAGACACTCAATACCTGTAGCCATGTCATCCAAGCGCCCTGCGGCATTCAACCGCGGGCCAATAGCAAAACCAAGATCACTAGCGACCAAGTTGTGCGCCTGCTTACCACCAATTGTTAATAGTGCTCGAATGCCCGCAATCGAGCGGCCCGCACGAATACGTTTTAGCCCTTGATCAACAAAGATACGATTATTTTTATCCAACGGCACCACATCAGCAACAGATGCTAAGGCTAACAAATCTAAGAATTGAGCCATATTCGGCTCAGGCCGGCTAGCAAACCAACCTCGTTGGCGTAATTCTGTACGTACAGCAGTCATCACATAAAATATGACGGCACAGCCACAGGCGGCTTTGGATTCAAACTGACAAGCAGGTTGGTTAGGATTAACGATGGCATCGGCTTCAGGTAGCTCATCAGCCGCTAGGTGATGATCGGTTACAACGACCGTCATACCCGCCTCTCTTGCTGCTTTAACCCCCTCTATCGATGAAATACCATTATCCACAGTAATTAATAATTGCGGCTGCATGTGACGCGCAACCTCGACAATTTCAGGAGTTAAGCCATAACCGTATTCAAAGCGATTCGGCACAAGGTAACAGGCTTCATGAGCGCCAAACTGACGCAAGGCGCGAATACCCAGCGCAGTACTGGTTGCGCCATCAGCATCAAAATCACCGACGATAAGAATACGCTGCTGAGACTCTATTGCATCAGAGATCAAGCTTGCGGCTTTTTCTATGTCGTGTAATTGATGGAAGGGTAATAATCCTGATAGTTCATACTGCAATTCCTCAGCCGTTTGAATTCCACGAGCTTGATAGATAGAGGATAAAAGCGGATGACAGCTTGCAGAGAGAGAAATGCTTGCTGAAGATGAAACAGTCGCTTGAACATGGCGTTCAATTCTAACGGACATAAATAGTGCCTAGCTTTTGATATAGAACTTAATACAGTGATTGCTGCATCAAGTTTACTAGGCTCTAGGGCGAGGGGCTAGCGCAATACCGTAGAGGTTTCTAAATTGGATATAGCAGATGATTGCTTAAATTCCAAAAACTGGCTGTATTGCTGCTGAGCAAGAGATTGCTTTAGCTGCCGATTCTGTTGGCGAATTTGAGAATAATCTTTATAGCTCGACATCAGATCTCGATTTTTACTCTCGATCAAAGTCAAAGGGGCTAGGGTTGCTGCATCTTCAGCTGCAGAATTCGGCTGCGCGGCCATACTTGATATGCTAAAAGCTAATGCCATAGCCGTAAGAAACATCCTTTTCATACTCACCTCTGTTTTATGGGCTTCACATAAGTTCTAAAAGAACTTAAAGCCTAGTAGAGAATGCTAGAAAAGACAGTCGATGGCGTAAATTGGCCTTCGCTTTCATTCTGGTCTGCTCTACTGAGACTATTCCATTGTGCGAGATTAATATGACACTAATTTTACAGTTTGAATACTAGAATAATTTTTTAAATTTATCTTTTAATTTATTCTCTAGATCCTTTTGCTGCTTAGCCGCTTTATCTTCGGCTTTACGACGCTCTTTATCCAACTCCTGCTGTGCATCTTGTTGCTGTTGTTCTTTAAAAGAAGACAGTTCAGAATCCGCAAGCTGCTCAAGTTTATCTTGTTTGGCCGAAAATGAACCATTCGTAAGATCGAGTTTCTTTAACTGTTGTTGATAATCTCCTGCATAAGACAGTAGCTTATTATTAAGTTTATCTTTTAACTGTTTTTCCAACTCGTTCTGTTTTTCTTTTAAACGTCGACTGAAGGCGGAGCTGAGCTGATCTTCTAAATCCGATTTAAACGATAACTCTGGCTTGGTCAATTGCCCCTTCGCGCCTGCATCAATATTAAATCGCTTTATCTTTGCTAATGAAGCGACCATTTCTTTCGCCATAACCGTTTTATCTTTGCTACTGAATTTAGAAGCACTGAATACACCGTTACCCTGAGCATTAATAATATCATCACTTAACTCCGCCCACGCGACGACGGTTACTTGGCTACGATTCAGCTTAAGCCCCATAGTCCCTAGATTATAATTTTTCACATCCATGTTATTAATAGCAAGATCAAAACGATCCAGACTTGGCTTAACTCGATGATCCAATACGCCATTAACGTTCAGCGCAGCAATATCTTTCAGGTTCTTTCCCCTAGCTTTAATAACAGTCGGGCGATTAATAACATGTTGCTGGTGAGTTATATCATCGATGTGAATATCGATATCCCCCAGCGCTAGCGAGACTTGCAACTCTGTTTTAATTATTAAAAAATCAGGTAGTGGGCGCTCTGTAGGAAAATGAACATAGCGGCCAAACTTTCTACTCTGTTCAGTATTAGCAACTTCCTCTTCACTTTCTTCAGAAATTAAAAAAGGTTTAACTTTCTCATACCAATACAGAGCTTGCTGTGACAACTGCCCAGCTTGCTCACCAAATAATAATCGGCTTAAATTGCCCACTCCAGCACCATCTAGCTGGTACTTGGATTTTAAATTAGAAAAGTCCTGCCCTGGAGCCGCTTGTAATTGTGGCCACTGTTTCTGCAATTCCGTTTTTGCACTTGCTACCACTTTAGTAGCCGCCTGTATGGCTTTCTTATCTGTTTTAATGCGTTTTTTAAGTTGGTCAAATTCTTTTTTACGCTGATTAAAATCATCTACCGATTTGAATCGACCATTAATAATACGATTAAATTCATCTTCATAATGGGCTAACGCCTGTTCATTAGGAATCGCTGCCATAGACTTATTGATAGCCTGCTGACTTTGCTTAAATTGCTGCTGAAAAGCCTTGCCACGCTGCTCTGTTAATAACGGCTCACGGGCTAATAACTCATCGGCTGTCGGCAGCGACTGCTGCATACTGTCTAAGCCACTATCAACGAGCCCCTTCTCCTCATCATCCTTTTTAACAGATGCTTTTTCATCAGTGCCCTCTGCTTGCTGTGCTGCAGATTCTTCGTCAAGGGCTCCAGAAATTGAACGCGTTGTAGCAAACTCAAGGCCTGTTAAGCTCAGATTATTAATAATGCCTTTACCAAGTAATAGTGGCATAAGCTCTAGGTCGGCAACGGCTTGCCCAAACTCAACTAAATTTTCCATCGGGGCATCAGAATTGGCAACTTGCACATTCAGTATTTCTACTGCCAGTGGACTGAAGTTAAGCTTTACCTCACCAACCTCTACTTTTGCCCCTGCCGCTTGGCTGCCAAAAGTTTCAATGCTGTATTTAATGATGGGTCCTGCGGCGAACATCCAGCCGAGCACTAATAAAGCTAAAATAACGATAAAGGTTAATAAACCTGACCAGCGAATCCATTGTTTCATTTTATTGTCCTTATTCCGCTAGCGCTTGGTAAGCTTTATAAAACTTACTGGCTTTTAATAGTTTAGTAATTTTTAATTTATCGACCCAAACCATTAAGCGATCTCGATAGGCTAAAATTAACCAGCGACTAAGTAATAATACCGGGATAAAAGCAATCAGCGCGATGACAAGGCTTCCCATGACTAGGGTATTATTAAATCCTGATATCCTTAATAATTCATTCTGATACAGCCCTGTCCAAAGTTCTTGATAATCACTGTTGGTTAATAATGATTCTCCCAAGGCAATCGCTGCGGGGTCTAATAAGTATGCTAAGCCACTAAAAAATGCAGTCGCCAAAAGAAAAGCACCAAAGTTAATGCGTACGATACACGCAATAAAGATAATCAATAGATTATGCAAACTGAATAACGGTGTTAAGCCCGTAATTAATGCGAGGGCAAAAGCTAATGCTACTTGCCCAGGAGCCGAGTCCGAATTTAATGCTTTTAGCAGGTTAGCCAACATAGCAATCATGGAGATGCCTTATATTTAAAAGAAGGAAAAGAGTGAGTTATCGATATAATAGTAATAGCGGCTTAATAAAGACAGCATTTCATCTGCTGTTAGGCTTTTTTAATAATTTTTTTACTGCGAATCGCTAGTGTAATGCCAAACAAGATCAAAGCACTTGCAGCCAATAATATGGTCGACAGCTGTTCTGATAAAAACACCACCCCCATTATCATGGCAAAAACCGGCACGATTAACTGTGCTTGAGCAGCATTTTGTAATCCTAATTCTGGCAATACTTTATACCAAAGTGCATAACCTAAAGCCGATGCCAGAGTGCCTGATAGACAAGCTAATAATACCCCTTCAACTGAACTGCCTTGCCAATCAACCAATAAAGCGAGGGGTAAACACCAGACTAGCGACCAACGAAAAGCGATTGTCACATCTCTCAAAGGCTGCTGACTATTACGCCCAGAGAAAACAAAACCCGCCCAGCCAAGTCCAGCTAACATCATCGTAGCGGCCGCGGTAAAATCAGGGGCTGACTGTCCTGGTAACAATAAAATAACCAGCCCCGTAAAAGCAATTGAGATGCCCAGTAGTGTAAGTTTGTTTACTTTATCACCCAATAATTGCGCGACGATATTCAATACAATTTGAATCGTAGCAAATAATACCAACGCCCCAACTCCCGTATCCATTTCAAGATAGGCCCAAGAAAAAGCAAACGCATAAACTGATAAGCTAATGGCAGAAAACCAAGCTGCCTTACTGTGCTTCATACTCAACATATTAGAGAGTTCTGTTTTTGTCGGTCTAACCAATAAACTGAGTAATAACGCCCCAGAAATAAGTCGAATTAAGGTAAATGGTAGTGGCAAGATAGCGCCATCGACTAAAGCCATTCGGCATAATAAAGAATTCGCTGCAAACGCCATGAGCGCAATCGCGCTATAAATAAACAAAACCATGAATGACCTATTAATGACCGATTAAAGATGAAGACTGCTAAATGGGAAAATATAGACTGTCATTAAGCCATAAAGTGCCTGTAAAGCTGACATTTATTTACAACCAGCGAATAACCGACCATCTTTAACTATTATTGTTCCATATTCATCAACAACCCTTCCCGAAAATAGGCCTAGTGCTTAATGATAAAAATCGTTCTAATGGCAGCAATCATAACTTTACTCTTATTGACTTTTATTAGGCCAGCAACATGAATTCTAGATTTGCTAATCCCAAGCGAGCAGCATCAAAGCTCACACTAGCGACACTTATAATTGCCAGTAGCCTACCCTTTACGGCTTTTTCTCAAGGCTTACCAGCTGAAGTTGTCCATGCAAAAGAACAGATAATCCCAACTTACATTGAAGCTGTCGGCACCTTAAAAGCCAATGAATCGTTAGTTTTAAGACCTGAAAATACCGGTAGAATCGACGAAATACTTTTTACCGAAGGTAGCTTCGTCAAGAAAGGTAGCCATTTAGTGCATTTTGATGATGCCATTTACAAGGCTCAGGTAGCAGAAGCAAAAGCTCGAGTTTTATTATCTAAAACTGAATTTCAACGTGTCGATAAACTGTTTAAAAAAGGCGCGACTTCCGGCACCAACCGTGATTCAGCCTTGGCACAACTACAAATAAACAAGGCCCAGCTTGATCAAGCAAAAGTTAGCCTAGATAGAATGACCTTAAAAGCGCCCTTTTCAGGGATTGTCGGTTTACGCCAATTTAGCCCCGGTGATTACATTACCGCGGGCTCTGATATGTTGAAGATTGTCGATATCAGCACCATGAAACTGGATTTCCAAATTCCTGAAATTTATCTGCCGCAAGTAAAACCGGGCCAGAAGCTAGAGATCAAGCTCGCTTCTTTTCCTGCACAAGCCTTAGCAGGAGAGGTTGTGGCGATTAGCCCGCAGATCAGTGAGCAAGGACGTAATATTCTTGTGCGTGCCAGCTTACCCAACCATAAGAATATGCTACGCCCAGGCTTATTTGCCAAAGTGCAGCTGTTAGTTAATGAAGAAGCGAGCATCACAGTGCCTGAAGAAGCCATCATTCCACAAGGTGGCCAGTTCATGGTGTATTTATATAAAGATGAAAAAGTAACACCAGCGCCAATTAAAATAGTTAAACGTTTCCAAGGGCAAGTTGCTCTAACGGGGATTAATGAAGGTGATATAGTGATTACCGCTGGCCAGTTAAAGCTTCAACCTGGCTCGCCAATTACGCCAATTTTTGTTGATGGCACAACTTCTGAAAAGAAAGTTCCTCAAGCGCCAGCTGCTGAAAAGCCAGCTGAGCAGGAGTAATCATCAATGAAAATTTCTGAATTAAGTATTTCACGGCCGGTACTCGCCACCGTGATGAATATTTTAGTAGTTTTGATCGGTATTATTGCTTATCAAAGTCTGCCCGTGCGCGAATACCCGAATATCGATGTCCCCGTAGTGACAGTAGAAACCAGCTATCCCGGGGCTAACGCTAAGATTATGGAAAGCCAGGTCACGCAGATTTTGGAAGACTCGCTTTCGGGTATTGAAGGCATCGATTTTATGTCGTCAAAAAGTCGCTCCGAGCAATCTCAAATCACCCTAACCTTCAAGCTAGATCGTGATCCTGATTCTGCCGCCAGTGATGTCCGCGACCGTGTTGGTCGCGTACGCGGTTTACTGCCTGAAGATATTGATGAACCGATTGTGGCTAAAGTCGAAGCCGATGCCCAGCCCATTATCTGGCTCGCCTTTTCTAGTGATCGCCACAGCGCACTACAAGTAACTGACATTGCTGAACGTCAAGTTCGTGATCCTTTGCAAACGGTTGCCGGTGTTGCCAGCGTAGAAATTGTGGGTGAACGCCGTTACGCCATGCGCATTTGGTTAGACCGCACTCGCATGGCTGCTTATAGCATTACCAGCCAAGACGTTGAAGCCGCATTACGCAGTCAAAACTTAGAAGTTCCTGCGGGCCGAATTGAAAGTACAGAGCGTGAATTTACTGTATTAACCCAAACAGACTTAAACCAACCGAAGCAATTTGAAGAGATTATTTTACGCAATGATAACGGCTATCTAATTCGTTTAGCCGATGTGGCAACTGTTGAAGTTGGCCCAGAAGCAGAACGAGTTATCTCTCGCTTTAGTGGTCGCAGTGCCGTCGCTCTAGGTGTGGTTAAACAATCAACGGCCAACCCATTAGATGTATCTGCGGGTATTCAAACCTTATTGGCCGAAATTACTGAAAAGCTACCGGAAGGCGTTGCTGTCGATACAGCTTACGATTCTTCAGTATTTATTGATAAGTCGATTCAATCGGTGCAAACCACTATTTTTGAAGCGGTATTATTAGTTATTTTAGTTATCTTTTTATTCTTGCGAAATGCCCGTGCGACGTTAATTCCCCTGGTGACGATTCCAGTATCCTTAATCGGTGCTTTCGCCATTATGAGCTTATTTGGCTTTAGCGTGAATACACTCACCTTATTGGCATTAGTGCTGGCAATCGGTTTGGTCGTTGATGATGCAATTGTGGTATTAGAAAACATCTATCGTCATATCGAAGATGGCATGGATCCAATTCAAGCCTCTTTTAAAGGCATGAAAGAAATTGGCTTTGCCGTTGTTGCTATGACTTTAACCCTTGCTGCAGTATTTGCCCCAATCGCTTTTACCGAAGGCCGCACGGGTAAGTTAATTACCGAGTTTGCATTGACCCTTGCGGGCGCCGTTATTGTTTCAGGTTTTGTCGCTCTGACACTTTCTCCGATGATGGCATCTCGTATGCTGAAGCATAATAGTAACCCAGGTAAATTTTATCTTTGGGGAGAGAAAGTACTGAATGCCATGGCCGATGGTTATGAACGTTTTTTACGTAAGGTATTAAAATTTCCTTTAATTATTGCAGGGGCTGGCCTCGGCACCATTTTATTAAGCGCACTGGTCTATACACAATTACCACAAGAGCTTTCACCTTCGGAAGACCGTGGCTTTGTGATTGGCTTTGCTTTAGCACCGGAAGGCGCTTCAACAGAATTTGTCGATAAATATACTCGTCAAATTGAGGGTGTATTGGATACCGTACCCGAAGCCAATAGCTACTTTTCAATTGTTGGCTTTCCTACCAGCACCAACAGCATGCAGTTCGTGCAGCTGGCGCCTTGGGAAGAGCGTGAACGTTCTCAACAAGACATCGCTGGCAGCCTAATGGGACCGATGTTTGGCGGTATCACTGGAGTCATGTCTTTTCCTATGAACCCTCCTTCATTAGGACAAAGTATTGTTTCTCGCCCTGTTGAGTTTGTTATTCAAACCACAGGCTCTTATGAAGAGTTACAAGCCTTAACCTCACAAGTGATGATGAAGGTTTGGGGCAACCCAATGTTCGCTCAACCAGATATCGATTTAAAATTAAATAAGCCAGAACTTGCCATTGATGTCGATCGTGAAAAAGCAGCCGCCGTTGGTGTCGGGGTCGAGACGATTGGTCGTACCCTAGAGACTATGATTGCAGGTCGCGAAATTACTCGTTTCAAGCGCGAAGGTGAACAATATAATGTCATCGTTCAAGTAGCTGATGTTGACCGCTCTAATCCCGATGACTTAACCAATGTTTATGTACGCTCAAGCAGTGGCGAAATGGTACAGTTAGCGAACCTTGTTAAGGTGAGCGAGACCATTGCACCGAAAGAGTTAAACCACTTTAACAAGCTAAAATCGGCAACGATTCAAGCAGCGTTAAATCCAGGCTTTAGTCAGCAACAAGCGCGCATATTTTTAGATGCGACTGTGGCAGAACTCAGCGCAGGCACTGCCGGCATTCAAGTTGATTACGGTGGCCAGCTACGTGAGTTTATTAAAACAGGCAGCAGCTTAACCTTCGCTTTCAGCTTGGCATTAATCTTTATTTATTTGGTTCTAGCAGCGCAGTTTGAAAGCTTCCGCAGCCCATTAATCATTATGTTTTCTGTACCGACTGCGATGTTAGGCGCGCTACTGGCACTTTGGGCAACAGGCGGTTCGATTAATGTGTATAGCCAAATTGGCTTAATTACTCTGGTCGGTTTAATTACCAAACACGGTATTTTAATCGTAGAGTTTGCTAATCAATTACAAGAAGCAGGCAAAGACAAACTAGAAGCAGTGATTGAATCGGCTAAGTTACGTTTACGCCCTATTCTAATGACAACTGCAGCCATGGTTTTAGGCGCAATTCCATTGGCCCTAGCCAGTGGTGCAGGTGCAGAAAGTCGTGAGCAAATAGGCTGGACGATTGTTGGCGGTATGACTTTGGGTACCGCATTAACGATCATCATCGTACCAGCATGTTATTTACTGTTTGCAGGTAAGGTTAAAGAGTTAGCAAAAGCGGAAGCTTGAGTTAATTTTTAAAAAAGCGGTATTAAATTTATGTTTAATACCGCTTAACTTCCATTATGAAAGGCAGATCATTTACGCATACGCCAATAACGAACGAATCTTGGCTTGCCCTTAGAGGTTAACCCCGAATATTTGAACGTTATTTCACTACCAATAGCAGGTGGTTCTTTACGCTCAGCCGCTGTAAAACCAGAGCCAATTTTAAATCTTTGTCTTACTGCGAGCCCTTCTTCGTTAGTAATTAGCGCTTCAACCCATAAAGCTCCCATCATACCAATGAATTTTCCTTTGCCCTCTTCATAACTTAAAACAATCCCTTCGCTATCGAAGCTTGGTTTTAACTTTAATAAATCATCACTGCGCTTAGCCGAATATAATGAATCTCTATGATGCAGCATTAACCCTTCTGCTTTAGTATTAACAAACGAGTCTAACTGGCTAAGCAATTCTGTCTCATCAGATACTCGCCACTGCTTAATGATAATCAACCAAGCAGGCACGTCGGTTAATAGTCGCATTTCTTTAAGACGTTGATCGAAAACCCCTTCTGCTTGTGGCATATCAAAAACCATATAACGCACCGAGCGCCACTCTTCATCAATCGGTTTTTGTTTGCGCACAATGCCACTGAGACGATCAAACTGACCGCGAGCCAACCATAGTTCGCCATCAAGAGGCTGTTTAGGAAAATGTTCAGTAAACCAAAAAGGGGCGTGATATTCATTCCCCTGCCGAGAGATCAAACGCTCACCATCCCAGTAAGCGCGAACACCATCGTATTTCTCACTGACCCAATAATAGCTAAGATCGATTCCCGAAACCTTGCTGCTCGAATAGACATTAGCCAGCATTAAGCTAGGTTTATTCAGTGCAAACAGCTGTGGTGAAAAGAGTAAAATAGATAGTGAAATAATGAGATAACGCATCAGACATTCCTTGCCCTTGATATTTATATTACAAGTATGAAGTCGATTAAAATCGAGTTTTCAATACCGCTAATAACCCAGAACAAATAGGATTATAGAATTCGTTTGCTTGAGTTTCATCTGCTGAATTAAACTCTAATGTCCATTTGACGAAGGTTCCTCCAGTATCGATACTCCCTAGGCACTGGGCCAGGAGCATCATCAATGCGATATAAAAGGCTCAATAGCCGCATTCACAGCAGTCCAGTTATAACAGTTCCCCATATCCATTTCCTTTTAAGTGCCGACATATTGTCTAACCTCAGCATAGTCGAGATATTCTCAGATAAATAAATCATTCCTTACGGGACTATACGGAACTTTACTTAGTCCCCAAAGGAATACTACCTAGTCCTCTGTTTCATTATTCAAAATTCATAACGCGCATTAAATTAACGCCAGTTTATTCGTAAACAGATTTGAAACAGAGAGAATAATAATGAAAAAAAATACCCGTACGGCATTAACCTTAATCGCCTTTTCTACCCCCTTCATTTCAATGACAGCACAAGGTGCTGGCTTACAATTAATGCCTGGCTCACCTAACTTTGGTACCGCTGGTGCTGGCCATGCTGCTGCTGGTTTTGGTGCAGGCTCGGCCTGGGCTAACCCTGCAACAATGGTTTTAGTCGAAGATCAGCAAATAGGCTTTGGTATTATTGCTGCCGAAACGGATGTCAACTTCAACCCTGACGATCCAGAAGGTAATGGCGGCGGTGATGCCGGTGGTAACCTCTATATTCCGTCCTTTGCCTACGTTAATAGCATCAACGAAAACGTCAGTGTAGGCTTCTCTGTTGTTGTCCCTTATGGCAACTCGCTAAGCTACGATGAAGATTGGGATGGTAACAATGTCGCAACTGACGTTAGTTTAGAAACGATTCAAGCTATGCCGTCTATCGCTTACCGCATTAACGAACAGTTCTCTGTGGGTTTTGGTATTTCAGCTAACCATACCACTGTGGCACAAGACCTTAAAATAGACCTCGGTCGTAGTTCAGTTGATGCAGAGTTAGAAGCGGATAGTGTTGATTATGGCTATACCGTGGGTGGCCTTTACGAGATAAATGAAAACCATAGACTAGGTTTTGTATATCGTTCGCAAGTCGATAGTGATCTTGAGGGAAGTGGTAAATTAATGGGGGATACCTATGATAGCGAACTGGATTGGGTTAATCCTGCCAGCATCGTATTCAGTGGTGTGCATCAGGTCAGTGAAAAAACCAGTCTATTATGGGATGTAGGCCGTACTTTTTATAGTGCCTTTGAAACAACAAACATCAGTATTCAAGATGCACCTATGGGGTTAGATGAAATTGCTCTCCACAGAAACTGGGAAGACGCTAACCGTTACGCCATTGGTACTCACTACCAGCTAAATGATAAGGTCATTTTGCAAGCAGGTTTTGCGTATGAAGATAGTGTTGTAAGTGATGAAAACCGAACGGTAGATATGCCTTTAGATAGAATCATGCGCTATACCGCCGGGGCTCTATATCAGGTGAATACCGATACTCAGCTCGCTTTCGGTATTGAATATGCAGATCTTGGTGATGCAAAAGTCACTTCAGAAGGATCTCCACCTCCTTTCACTGGCCCTGATGGCAGCTACGATAACAGCGCTTTAGCCGCTTCGTTCTCAGTTAACTATCAATTTTAACCATTCAGGTTAAACTAGCCTAACCTTGAAAAAGATTAGGCTTTATTATGAAACTTGAACAGCTTGCCCGCTACGACATTAAACTTTTAATTGCACTGCAAGTGTTGATAGAAGAAAAAAATGTATCTCGGGCAGCTGCGCGTTTATACGTCACGCAATCTGCGATGAGCAAAATGCTCGCTCGGCTAAAAGAAACCTTTGGCCACGAGCTATTTGTACGCACTCATCATGGCATCGAACCCACTGAACATGCTCTGGCATTACAAGCTCCTCTTACCGATGCAATTGAAAGTTTAAATAACCTTTTTAGCCCAACGGTGTTTGAACCTAGTCTCTGTCAACGAGTATTTCGCCTCACACTATTAGATAGCCGCTTAATACCTGGTTTATTAAAAACCTTAAGCCAACAAGCCCCCCAAGTAAGAATTCAGCTTAAACCTTGGAGTCGTCACTCAATGGATGACCTTGCAGAAGGGCGCTTAGATCTAGTGCTGAATATGCTAGAAGTCGAACGGGCCAATTTCTATCAGCATAAATTAGACGATGTTGAAGTCTGCGCGATTGTGCGTAAAGGTCACCCTCTGGAAAACAGAACGGATATCACACTCGATGAATTCTTAGAGTATTCATTTATCAAAGTTATCGTGCCTGAATTTAATGAGAATCATCAGCCCGATAAAAATCAATTAACGGCCTTAGGAAAAGAAAGACGGATTGTCTTTGAAACCAGCGATGTTAATTGCGCATTACGCAGCACGGGTAATACCGATTATATATTTCTAGGCTCCAGAGGAAGTTATGAAGATCGCTACGAAGCTTTAGGACTAACCACAATCCCCGTGCCAAAACAGATGTCAGCTCCGCGCTTTAGCACAAAGTTTATTTGGCATCAACGCCAACATATGCCCGCTGACCAAACCTGGTTTCGTAATCTAGTGATTGCAGAATATCGAGAATTAACCGACCGCCAACCAGCTGAATAGCGGTTGGCGGTCTGATTTTTTTAAATAGCAGGTCTAAGTTGCAGCAGGAGTTTTCTTCATTTTCTCACGCAAATTTTGCACAATATAATAAAGTACTGGGACTAAGATCGTTCCGATAATCGTCGCCGCTAGCATACCACCAAAAATTGCATAACCTAATGAGTGACGGCTCGCCGCCCCAGCACCCGAGGCTACAACCAATGGCATCGTTCCTAAAATAAACGAAATTGCCGTCATCAATACTGCGCGAAAACGTAAACGGGCTGCAGTCATGGCCGAGTCAAAAATACTATTGCCCTCTTCGCGTAATTGACAGGCAAACTCCACCACCAGAATCGCATTCTTACACGCCATGCCGATGAGCAAGACCATACCGATTTGAGTATACAAGTTCATATCTGACCCCGTTGCCCATACCGCCATAATCGCACCAAATAAAGCAATAGGCACTGCCAGTAGAACCGCTATTGGAATACTCCAACTTTCATACTGCGCTACCAAGAATAAATAAGTAAAGATGATCGCTAAGGTAAAGATAATGGGTGCTAAATTACCGGCTTTGATTTCCTGATAAGTTTGACCCGACCAAGCATAATCATAGCCACCTGGTAGCTGATTTGAGCTGCGTTCAATCGCCGCAATCACATCACCGGAACTATAACCTGGTGCAGGGAAAGCATTTATCTGCGCCGTGGTATACAAGTTAAACTGACCAATATATTCAGGACCAAGAATCGGTTTAATGGTAACCAAAGTACTTAGTGGCACCATTTCGCCATCTTTATTACGCACATGGAAGCTCATAATGTCATCATCAGAGTTTCGAAATTGCGTTTCCGCCTGCAGCATCACATTAAATACTTTACCGTAGCGGTTGAAGTCATTGACGTAATTCCCGCCCAACATGGTTTGCATACTGGCAAAAATTTCTTCCAAAGGAATGCCCTGCACTTTGGCTTTTGCACGATCTACTTCAACGTACATCTGCGGCACATTAGCGCGATAACCACTAAAGGCTGAAGCAATCTCTGGCTGACTGTTCAAGGTAGTAATAAAGCCACCCATCACGCGCGCAAGCTGTTTAGGGCTACCGCCACCGGTATCTTGCAAGTTAAATTCAACACCGCCAACATTGCCAACCCCAGGTAAAGGGGGTAGCGAAAAGGCCATTGCTTGAGCACCAGGGTACTGACTATGCAAAGTACGGTTGATGGTATTCACGATGCCTTTTTCACTTAATGCAGCCGTTTGGCGCAACTCCCAAGAATCAAGCGTCACAATCATCAAGCCGGCATTAGAAGATACGATAGAAGAGATAATTGAATAACCAGAAGCACTGATAATATCCGTCACACCATCAATCTCATTGACCGTATCAATCATATCTTTCATCATTTCTTGGGTACGGTTTATTGATGAGCCATCCGGAAGGCGAATATCAACAAAGATCGCTTTTTTATCTTCTTGCGGCACAAAACCAGAAGGCACACTAGAACCTAACCCAGCCGTACCGACCATAAGCACCACAAAACCAACTCCGACTAAGGCAGAACGGCGTAATAACGCTTGCACTAAATTAGAATATTTACCAGTTAAATTATCAAAGAAACGGTTGAAAGCGGCTTTATAACCTGTGGTATGTTCTTTTGGTGGCTTTAATATAGTTGCACACAATGCCGGGCTTAAGGTTAATGCATTCACCGATGAGATTAATACCGCAATACAAATCGTCACAGAGAACTGGGCATACATAGCCCCAGTAATACCTGGCATCACCGCTGTCGGTGCAAATACCGCTAACAATACCAGGGTCGTTGCAATAACCGGCCCCGTTACTTCATGCATGGTTTTTATAGTTGCTTCTTTTGGCTCTAGCCCATCTTGCATGTGGCGGGTTACATTCTCCACCACCACAATGGCATCATCCACCACAATCCCGATCGCTAAGATCAAGGCAAATAACGAAACAGTATTCAAGGTCATGCCAAAGATTAATAAAAATAAGAAAGTACCAATTAAAGAAACAGGAATAGCAATCGCAGGCACTAACGTCTGTCTCGCATCTTGTAAAAAGATATAAACCACTAAAATTACTAGCGCAATTGCCACCAATAAAGTTTCATACATTTCTTCAATCGTGGCATCAACAAAGTCGGTAGTATCGTATAAAATCGCATGCTCTAAACCTTCAGGAAAACTCTTCGATAAACGTTCAAGCTCATCACGCACACCTTGAGCAACCTCTAGTGCATTCGCATCGGGTGATTGATTAATAAAAAGCATGGCACTATCTTGGCCATTTAATGAAGCTTGAGCGTCGTAAGCGAGGGCGCCTAATTCGACACGAGCGACATCAGATAAGATAATACGGCGGCCATCACTTTCAGCGCGTAATACAATATTGCTAAATTCTTCTGGAGTTTTTAAACGACCTTGAGTTTGCAAGGTATATTGAAAAGTTTGATCAGCAGCAACCGGCGCGGCCCCGATACGACCGGCAGCAACTTGAATATTCTGCTCTTTTACAGAAGAGAGTACGTCACTAACGGTAACCGCTAGCGCCGCCATTTTATTGGGGTCAAGCCAAAGGCGCATAGAATAATCCATCGCACCAATGATATTCACATCTGAAACACCCGAGACGCGAGCCAGATTATCTTTAAGGTTAATCCCCATATAGTTATTTAGGAAAAGATTATCAAACTTACCTTCAGGGGAGAATAAGTTAACTACCAACAAAATACTCGGACTTTGTTTTTTAACATTAACCCCTTGGCGTTTAATTTCTTCCGGCAGCTTCGCCATCGCCTGCTGCACACGATTAGAAACATTCACCTGTGCCATGTCAGCATCAACGCCGACATCAAACGTCACATTCAAGGCATAACTGCCATCGTTAGCGCTTTTAGAGCTCATGTAAATCATGCCCTCTACGCCGTTAACTTCAGATTCAATCACCTGAGCCACAACATCTTTAACGATTTCCGCACTTGCTCCTGGATAACTGGTTGTTACACTGACCTGCGGTGGCGCCAAATCAGGAAACTCAGAAATCGGTAACATAGGTATCGATAGAACCCCCATCAGGGTAAGCAATATCGAAATTACAAAAGCAAACTTAGGTCTGCCAATAAAAAACTGGCTAATCATTTAGTCGCCTCTCCTTCAACTGAGTTTTCAGCCGTTGTAGGATTATCGGTGCTTAATGTTTCAGTATGGCTAAAAGGCACTATATTCTCGTAGCTAACTTTAACCTCTAGCCCTGGGCGAATTCGCTGTAAACCTTCGACCACAATACTCTCATTATTTTTTAAGCCGTCTTTCACTTCCCAGCGAATACCGTAGCGCTCGCCCAAACGTAATAAACGTTTCTCAATAATATTTTTTTCGTTTACCACCATAACAAAGCGGCCCTCTTGATCTTCTTGCACTGCTTGCTGAGGAACTAGCATCGCTTCTTTAGCAATTGCACTGGCGACTTCAACCTTTACATACTGACCAGGAAATAAAGAACTTTCTTTATTTGAAAAAGAAGCTCGTAAACTAAAAGTACCTGTAGTGGAATCTACGCGATTATCAATAAAATCAATGCGGCCAATTTCACGATAGTAATCGCCACTGGAAAAACGTAAACGTACATCTAGCTCAGTTGCCTTAGGAGCCGAAGCACGTTCTTCAGCATTCATGCGCTGAATTTCATTTAATTGTCTTTCTGAAATTTGGAAACTCACCCACATAGGGTCTAGCTGAACAATATTGGCTAATTTACGCTCAGGGGTCACAAGATCGCCTTCTGCAACCATCGCCTTACCGATACGACCACCAACCGGTGCGGTCACCGTGGCATAGCTCAAATTTAGATTGGCTTCTTCTAAAGCCGACGTTGTTTGTTCAAGCTGTTGCTCTGATTCTAATTTACGGGTTTTGAGTTGATCATAATCAGTTTCACTGATCGCCCCCGTTGCTACCAACTTTTCCCCACGAACGAAATTATTTCTCGCCAAATCAAAACTTGCTTGGTTTTGTTTAAGCATGGCTTGATGCTGGGTTACTTGCTTCTGGTATTTGTCAGGGTCAATTTCAAATAACACATCGTCCTTATTGACGTGACTACCCTCTTTAAACTTGCGGGTTAATAATAGGCCGCTTACTTGAGAGTTGATAAAAACATCTTTTGAGGCCTCCGTACGACCAACAAACTCCTGCGTCGGCAGTACTTTCTCAACCGTTACACGTGTCGCAATTACCGAAGGTAAAATTTGTTGTTTGGCTTCTGGAGCTGAATCACAGCCGCTTAAAAACGCTGCTAAGCCTAATGCGGCCAGCGAAATGTGAAGTGCTTTCATAGAAATATCCATTTAGGTATAGGTATGCGTTCATTAATTCGACAAGTTTACCAGCTACTCTGCTACATTGGCAGGAAAGGTTAACAAAAGACTGAGCCCTTGTTTAGGTTGTTCAATCACAACCTCACCGTGTAATAATTGAGTCACTAGGTTAAAGGTTAAATACATACCTAAACCTATCTTGCCTTGGAAACCTCGCATCGTAGTATAAAACGGATTAAATAATTCGCTCTCACCTTGCTTGGATAGACCAATACCATTATCACGGTAGCGAATCTCAATAACGTCATCAATAAGATCTGCTTGAATACAAATTTCTTTTTTATCAACATCCATAAATGCGTGATCGAGACTGTTCTCTACCAATTGGTGAATAACTTCACTAATCGCATCTGAATAACTATTCAACTGCAGCTCCAGTGGGCAGTTAATCGAAATAGTTACATTCATTTCCTGACAACGCTGCTGTAAATTAACAACCCCGGAATCAATAGACGAACAAAGATGAACAAGCCCAAGCTGATAACCTAACTGAGTGACTGATATATGTTTAAACTGATGAATCAAATCACTCACACGGGCAAGGTTTGTTTCAGTCAACTCTACAATTTCTAACTCTTCCTCCAAGATTTTACGAAAGTTTTCAACACTGAATTGAGTAGAATCTTTAGAATCCTGTATTTCTGAAATCAGCTTCTTCATATAACTCAACGCCGTTATTGAAGTACCTAAAGGCGTATTTAATTCATGACAAATACCCACTACCAGTTGCTCTAAGGTCACCATCTTATCTTTTAATGCTTGCTCTCTAAGCGTCTCATTTTCCTTACGCTCACTCACATCAATTAAAGAACCTTCATAAAACTCAGTCATTCCGCTTTCTGTTTTAATCGGTCGCATAGAAAGAGACACCCACAAATACTTACCACCTTTGCTATGCACCTGTTGCTCAAAATCGACAACTCGGCCGCGACTGTGTAGCTTAGCCAACAATTCATTAGCCAGATTAGGGTTAGCTGAAATTGAACTGATGTTGGTTGCAATATTTGAGTCCATCAACTCCTCTATCGAGTCAAAGCCTAATATTTGCGAGAATGCGGCATTCACCGATACCAGCCTACCTTTCACAGTAACCTGAAAATTACCTGATAAAGATTCACTGTATAAATCCTGATAGCGTTTAAGGTTTTTAATATTTTCTCTTTGGGCGAACATTCTCTCTTTGCGCGCAATATCAATTTTTTGCGCCAGAGCCAGCGATAAAACCACCATATCGATAAAGAAACCAAGCTGGAATGCATGCTGAGTAAAAAAGTTAGTAGGTAAAAGCCCTAAGCCTTTTAGATTACTGCTTACTAACCCCATCAAAAATAAGCCCATTGCTACGGTAAAATACTGTGCAGTGCGATCCCCTTTTATCGATAAGTGAATACCTAGGCACAAAGCCGAGCTGTAAACTAATAATGAAAATACCACCTGCACCGGCACGATCGTAGAATAAGGCAGCACAGCCCCTAAAACTGGGAAAGTAGCAACGATGGCAATTAAGCCCAAGAAATAACCTTTATACCAACGCCGACTATCCATCACCTGCAGCAGAGCCATCATAAAGAGCAAGCTTGTCAGCTGACTTAAGCCATTAAAGATAGGAAATATATAATCATTTAATCCTGGTTGATTGGGCCAGAGTAGCTGAAAAGCCCCACCATCATAGGCATTCGAATTAACCAAAAAAGCGAAAATATTCAGCACATAAAAACCATAAACATGGTCTTTAATCGACAAAAAAATGAATAGGTTATAAAACAGCATCAACCATAAGATGCCCATAACAAAGCCACGAAAGTAAATTTCACTATCGTTACTCTTCAAAAATTTATCTTTAGATAGAAAACGTAAAGGGACATCGAGGGTTCCTTGACTGTCTACCCGCAGGTATACAGTTAAGGTTTGATTTTCAGACAAAGAATAAGGAAAGACAAAATCAATATGATCAACCGCTCGACTATCAAATAGTCGCGCATCCCCCGTATGGACAGGATCTAATGGCAAGCCATCAATAAAGGCATAATTATCTAGATAATCGAGTATGGGGTAAGGAATATGAAGAATATATTCATTGCTTTGCTGCACCTGCAGCTCAAAACGTAACCAAAGTGCTGCCGAATTAAAGCCGAAATTAACGATATCTCGCGCAACTGGCTGCCAAATCTCTGCCGCCTGCACCGCTTCAAGATCCAATGCATGACTCTCATCCAGCAAAAAATCGACCTGACGAGCAAGATGGTAGCTCTGTTGGTCATCTATTAAAAATGCTGGATCAGCATAGACAGATGTTGCCATTCCAAACAATAGCAAGGTTAGAATCAACTCCTGTAGTAACCTCACTGCGCCCACTCCATTAAACTTATTTGTATTAAGACTAGCATACAGCGGTCATAAACCTACAAAAATATATACTAAGCCTAGACACAAAAAAACCGCTAACCACTTGAATGGAAAGCTGTTTTTTAAAATCACTTAAGCCGATCGAAAATCCACCAAAGGCTGTATCAGCAATAAATTTGTGTACTGCTGCAAGATCGACTGGAAGAACATCTAAACGCTCAATCATAATTGCATAAAATATTCCGAATATACGTCAATTCAACTCTGTTAATAAATATTAACGAGGTTACATATTCTAACGTGACATCCTTACATTAATGACACTAATTAAATTGTAAAATTGCCCCTTAAAACCATAAGGTTTCTCAAATAATTTTTTATGATTTCTTAGTATATCCGCCCATCAATACTCCATTGATGAACGCTCATTTGAGGCGTAATTTTAATAACACTAACGATTTATCACGTACTGTTACTAAAAAAAACAGCAACATTCAGTTCCTTTTCGAAGTGTATTATTTAAAGGATTTTTAAAATGAACCTGCTAAGAAATTCCTTACTACTCCCTCTTATTCTTTTTGCCGCAACTCTAGCGGCAGAAACAAAGATTCATGAAGTACAAGTATTTCCGCCGGAATCTCCGCAACAGTTGGTCATCTGGGGGACAGATTTTTGGGTAGGTGATGACCCCATTGACCCCTCTATCTTTTTTGGTACTGAACCCAGCTCACTTACTATTTCAGCAGATCAAGGTTTATGTGGAGAAATACCCGCACCACCTCTTGATGTAACTGATTCCTTCGACTGTATCGTCGTTGACTTACCAGAGGCAGCAAATTATGCGGGTGCGGGAAAAGTACCCGCAGGCGACTATCTATTAAAAATAATCGCCACCATGCCTTTTGCAAACTGTGATAACGGTAAACCCGATTCACTGACATTTGAATATGCTCCCACAGAATGCACCTTCCCTCTTCCCCAAGAAGACGCTACATGTAGTGCTTCAGGATTCGTAGGTGAAGCAGCAACAATAACAACAACAGGAAAGTATGGAGATCGCTGGAATATCTCTCCTGATAGTAATATTTTCACAGGAGATCAAATCCTTTTCTCGTCTAACATTGATAGATGGAATAACAGCCTCGAACTTCAAATTACTGACGGGGTAAATACCCAGACAATATCCCTACACACCTCTTGCTCACAGCCCCTCAATATTGGCGACACCTACGGAAATTTAGTATTGGTCGATTTTGGCGGCTATGAAAATGGTACCAGTATTCAACAAGATTTATACGACCTCACAATTGGAGCTGTTGGCCCTCAAGGTGAAATTGGCCCTGCAGGTCCTCAAGGTGATGCTGGCATAATAGGCTTAATAGGCTTAACAGGGGCTACCGGTCTAACTGGCGAAGTTGGTCCTCAAGGTATTCAAGGTGAAACTGGCTTAACGGGTGACACTGGCCCACAAGGTGAAGTTGGTCCTCAGGGTATTCAAGGTGAAACTGGCTTAACGGGTGATACTGGCCTACAAGGTGAAGTTGGATCTCAAGGCCCTCAAGGCCCTCAAGGTGTTCAAGGTGAAACTGGCTTAACTGGCGACACGGGCCCTCAGGGTGACGTTGGTCCTCAAGGCATTCAAGGCGATACCGGTTTAACTGGTAGCACTGGCCCTCAGGGTGACGTTGGACCCCAAGGCAATCAAGGGGAAACCGGCTTAACTGGCGACACGGGCCCCCAGGGTGACGTTGGTATTCAAGGTTTAACTGGTTTAACTGGCGACACTGGTCCTCAAGGTGAAGTTGGTCCTCAGGGGGAAACCGGCTTAACTGGCGACACGGGTCCTCAGGGTGAAGTTGGCCCTCAAGGTATTCAGGGTGAAACTGGTCTAACTGGAGACACTGGCCCACAAGGCGAAGTTGGTCCTCAGGGTGTTCAGGGAGAAACCGGTCTAACGGGCGACTCTGGCCCACAAGGTATTCAAGGAGAAACCGGCTTAACGGGTGATACTGGCCCACAAGGCGAAGTTGGTCCTCAGGGTGTTCAGGGTGAAACCGGTCTAACGGGCGACTCTGGCCCACAAGGTGAAGTTGGTCCTCAAGGTCTTCAGGGTGAAACTGGTCTAACTGGCAATACTGGTCCACAAGGTGAAGTTGGTCCTCAGGGTGTTCAAGGTGAAACTGGCCTAACGGGAGACACTGGTCCTCAAGGTGAAACTGGTCTAACTGGAGACACTGGTCCTCAAGGTGAAACTGGTCTAACTGGAGACACTGGTCCTCAGGGCGAAGTTGGCCCTCAGGGTATTCAAGGAGAAACTGGCTTAACTGGCCCTCAGGGTATTCAAGGAGAAACTGGCTTAACTGGCCCTCAAGGTGAAATTGGTCCTCAGGGTATTCAAGGAGAAACCGGCTTAACGGGTGATACTGGCCTACAAGGCATTCAAGGCAATACCGGTTTAACTGGCGACACGGGTCCTCAAGGTGAAGTTGGTCCTCAGGGGGAAACCGGCTTAACTGGCGACATGGGCCCTCAGGGTGACGTTGGTCCTCAGGGTGTTCAAGGTGAAACTGGTCTAACTGGAGACACTGGTCCTCAGGGTGAAGTTGGCCCTCAAGGTATTCAGGGTGAAACTGGTCTAACTGGAGACACTGGCCCACAAGGCGAAGTTGGTCCTCAGGGTGTTCAGGGAGAAACCGGCTTAACGGGTGATACTGGCCCACAAGGTGAAGTTGGCCCTCAAGGTATTCAGGGTGAAACTGGCTTAACGGGTGACACTGGCCCACAAGGTGAAGTTGGTCCTCAGGGTATTCAAGGTGAAACTGGTCTAACTGGAGACACTGGCCCACAAGGCGAAGTTGGCCCTCAGGGTATTCAAGGAGAAACTGGCTTAACTGGCCCTCAGGGTATTCAAGGAGAAACTGGCTTAACTGGCCCTCAAGGTGAAATTGGTCCTCAGGGTATTCAAGGAGAAACCGGCTTAACGG
>ERZ1027231.49-NODE-49-length-83438-cov-50.484919_pt1 | contig 83438 bp, 81 predicted proteins | sample MGYA00520866_ERZ1027231 | MGnify/ENA primary metagenome ERZ1027231 (study PRJEB33311, sample SAMEA4378411) | marine metagenome | biome: Marine biome; feature: Fjord; material: Water | collected 2014-07-20T08:00:00Z/2014-07-... | depth 75 m ...
TAATCACGGTTAACTTGCTATCTTAGTGGCAAGTTATTCATCGAATACGGTGAAATTACAATTAATTGAAAGCTTAGTCGCAAATAATCATGCAGCTAGAGCAAACTAGAAAGAGACAGAACAGATGGCCATTACTATAAAAAGCCAAGACGAAATAGCAAAAATGCGTATTGCTGGACAATTAGCTGCTGACGTTTTAGAAATGATAGCTCCACACGTTAAAGCTGGCATTAGCACTGATGAACTTAATACATTATGTGCCGATTACACTGAAAAGGTTCAAAACGCGATATCTGCCCCGCTTAATTATCATCACTTTCCGAAGTCTATTTGTACTTCGGTTAACCATGTTGTTTGTCATGGCATACCTGATGATTCTGTATTAGCCGATGGCGATATAATTAATATTGATATAACCGTAATTAAAGACGGTTATCATGGCGATACCAGTAAAATGTTTCTTATTGGCGAAGCATCTGCTGAAGATAACCGCTTATGTCGTATTACCCAAGAGTCACTCTACTTAGCACTTAAAAAAGTTAAGCCAGGCGCCACCTTTGGTGAAATTGGCACAACAATACAAAAATTCATTAAGAAATCGGGTCGTTATTCTATTGTTAAAGATTACTGTGGTCATGGCATCGGTAAAGAGTTTCATGAAGAACCACAAATTATGCACTATAAAAATAACGACAAAACTAAAATGGAAGTTGGCATGTGCTTTACCATTGAACCCATGGTAAACCTAGGCCGCGCCGGCACTGTTTTAGATAAGACAGACAACTGGACTGTATATACTGTCGACGGTAAAAGATCTGCACAATGGGAACACACCATTGTCGTCACCAAAACGGGTTGTGAGATTTTAACGTTACGTAAAGAAGAAACAATTGCACGTATTTTACATAATTAGTATCTATTCCTATGACAACCTAAAGTGCAAAAATTCACTAGGAATTAAGTCTATATTCAGCAAATAAAATAATGTGTGCATAACCCTTTATGACTCGATTATTTAACGCGGTAATAAACATGACTTTTTTCCTTTGATAAAACGCTTGGGCAACACTACTTATTCATAGCTGTGATAGATAATGGCATAACCGTTAGTTCACCGCAGTATGTTAAAGTGAAATAGCTAAAGTAGTGTAAGATTTGCACATTGATTATTACTAGGTAAAAATATTACGACACACAAATTAATCGCTATAGATAAAAGGTAAGCTCTTGACTAGTCATCCCGTATCCGTACATATAGTTCCGTCACATTTCATTGATAAGCTAGCCATCAGTGCTGACTTTTTATCTACTCGAGATATCTGCCAATTAAGTCAATCCTTTAGCTGCTGGTTAAAAGATGTTTTTATTGATAATGATATAAATGATTTACTTTCTGCTCGGGCCGTTTTTGTCGATGCTATTTTAAAGAAGCTTTGGTGCCAACATCACCTTGATGAGTTTCAAATCACTTTGATTGCAGTGGGTGGTTACGGTCGTGGTGAATTACACCCTCAATCTGATGTTGATATATTATTATTAACGCAAGAAGAGGTAGACCTTGAACTTGAAGAGAAAATATCTAGCTTTATTACTCAACTTTGGGATATTAAACTTGATATTGGTCATAGTGTTCGCTCCATTAAAGAATGTTTAAAGCAAGCGGTAAATGAAGTAACCGTTGCCACTAATTTAATGGAGATGCGGCAAATAGCCGGAAACGAAACACTTAGCCAGCAGCTAACACCTTTATTAAGTGAAGACGTATTTTGGACCTCAGAGAAGTTCTTTATTGCTAAATGTAAAGAGCAAGACGATAGGCACCAACAATACCGAGGCGCAGCATATACGCTTGAGCCTAATTTAAAAGCAAACCCTGGTGGTTTACGGGATATTCAAACCATCGCTTGGGTGGCTAAGCGTCACTTTTCAGCCGATTCCCTAGAAGAGTTAGTCGAACACAACTACCTCTATCCAAATGAATTTTTTGAACTACTAGAGTCGCAAGATTATTTATGGCGCATGCGTTTTGCTCTTCATTTTGTTGCTGGGCGTAGTGAAAACCGGCTTTTATTTGATTACCAGGCTGATGTTGCAAAAATGATGGGCTTTGGTGATGAGGGTAAAGCGCCCGTTGAGCGTATGATGAAACGCTTCTTTCGCATCATTGCCCGCGTTACAGAACTAAATACTATGCTGTTACAGCATTTTGAACAGGCTATTATTAAAAAACCTGAACTGAGCAATGTTAGTATTATTAACCAAGATTTTGAACTAGTTGATAAATTAATCAACACCAGAAATGATCGCATATTTATGCGACCTGTCAAAATGATTGAAATGTTTTTAATCATTGCTCAAGAGCCTGGTATTAAAGGCATTCACTCACATACGATGCGCTTATTGCGTAATGCACGTAGACGATTGATTTCTGGGTTAATTGATTATGCAGAATGTCGCCGTATGTTTATGGCCATTATTCGTCATCCGCGAGGCTTAGGTTTACCATTAACCTTGATGCACCGACATAGCATACTAAGTTCATACTTACCGTTATGGCGTAATATCGCTGGCCAAATGCAATTTGACCTGTTCCATGCTTACTCAGTCGATGAACATAGCTACCGGGTTATTAAAAATTTGCACCAGTTCAGTCAAAAAGAACATAATCATAAATTCCCACTATGTAGCAAAATAGTACAAAAAATACGTAAACCCGAAGTACTCTACCTCGCCGGGTTTTTCCATGATATTGGTAAAGGTCGTGGTGGCGATCATGCTAAATTGGGTGCTGTTGATGCGTTGAGCTTTTGCTTGTCACATCAATTAAGCAAGCATGATAGTAATATGGTGGCATGGCTTGTTGAGCACCACTTACTAATGTCTGTCACAGCCCAACGTCGTGATATTAATGATGAAAATGTTATTCGAACTTTTGGTGAGATAGTGCGAGATGAGGCACATTTAAATTACCTCTATTGTTTAACTGTTGCTGACATGCGCGGTACCAACGAAAGTCTTTGGAATAACTGGAAAGCCAATCTGCTTGAAGAACTCTACTTCAATACTTTAAGTGCTTTTCGACATGGCTTAGAAAAACCCGTAGAAGTGCGTTCTAAAATTCGAGAAAACCAGCAACAGGCATTGACCCTACTTAATGAGAATAATGTTGATGAGCAAAGTATTAAAGCTTTGTGGCGTGAATTTAGAATTGACTATTTTTTACGTTATTCGCCAGAGCAAATAGCTCGACAATGTCAAAACATTATCGAACACGATAGAGAAAAACCACTGGTATTAATTAGCCCTGTCCCTTATAGAGGTGGCACGGAAGTCTTTATTTTCACCAAAGAGAAAAATAATACCTTTGCCAATACCGTTTCATTTTTGGTGACGAAAAAACTATCTATCCATGATGCAAAAATTATTACAACGAAAACTGGCTACACCGTAAATACATTTGTTGTGCTTGACAGTCGTAACAAACCTTTAAGAGAGCGTTTCTATACTAAAGAAATGAGTCAAACGTTAGTTGATAGACTGCAGCAAGTAGACATCTGTGACCTTCCAGAGCCAAAACTAGCTAGACACATGAAAAAATTTAAGGTACCGCTACGCGTTAACTTTATTAAAATACATGCAAAAAATAGAACCATGATAGAGATAATAGCCTTAGATAGACCTGGATTATTATCCAATATTAGCCAAGTTTTTCTAGAAGCACGAGTTAATATTCACTCCGCAAAAATAACAACTTTTGGTGAAAAAGCTGATGATGTCTTCACTATTTCTACCGAAGAAGATGATGCATTAACCAAAGATGAGCAAGAAGCTTTAGCACTACGGTTAACGCAAGAGATTGATTAATTGAATTACAGCCTTATAACACAAATAAATTTCAAATAGGAAAGCCTAATGACAGATTTAAAACATTTAGCCAGCGTAATTGAACAAGCCTTTGAAGAAAGAGCCAGCATTTCCCCTGCAAGCGTTTCAAGTGAGATTAAAAACGCCGTACTTGATGCTTTGGCGGCATTAAATAATGGTAGTGCACGCGTAGCAGAAAAAGTAGATGGTAGCTGGCAGGTAAACCAGTGGCTTAAAAAAGCGGTATTACTTTCTTTTCGTATCTGGGATAACCAAGTAATTGATGGTGCAGAAAGTACCTTTTTTGACAAAGTGCCTATGAAATATGATGGTTATACGCAAGCAATGTTTGAAGCGGATGGTGTACGTGTAGTCCCTGGCGCAAGTGTACGTACTGGTAGTTTTATTGGCAAGAATGTTGTGGTAATGCCAAGTTTTGTCAATATTGGTGCTTTTGTCGATGAAGGCTGTATGGTTGACGCTTGGGCAACTGTTGGCTCTTGTGCACAAATTGGTAAGAATGTACATTTATCTGGTGGTGTCGGCATTGGTGGCGTTTTAGAGCCTTTACAAGCTGGCCCGACAATTATTGAAGACAATTGTTTTATTGGCGCACGCTCTGAAATTGTAGAAGGCGTTATAGTCGAAGAAGGTGCAGTAATTTCAATGGGCGTATATATCGGTCAAAGCACGCGTATTTTTGACCGCGAAACAGGTGAGATTCATTATGGACGAGTACCTGCTGGCTCTGTAGTAGTACCAGGTAACTTACCTTCAGCTTGTGGTACATACAGTTTATATGCTGCTATTATCGTGAAAAAAGTTGATGCAAAAACACTAGCAAAAGTTGGTATTAACGAGTTATTGCGCGCCGTTTCAGAAGAGTAATTAGTATTATAAATATGAATAGCTAAAAATTTGACGCTATTTAATACAATCTGGCTTGTTCTGTACTTATCATTAAAAAATAAGTATTGAACGAGCTTTTTTTATGGGAGATAAAAAAACATTTACATTTCCCCCTTCTATTTTAGTAATATTTTCATAGTATTATAATTTATAAAATTTTTCCCTTTATCACACTTTGCTTTCTGGCATAACACTTGCCCTATTGATAACAATTCATCGTATTATTTATCATTAGGTTTGTTATGACAGTATCTAAAATAGCAGTCGCTCTACTTTTTTGTATCGTACTCGGAGCTTGCTCTAGTTCCACGAAAATAAAGATAAGTTCTGAAAACAACCACTACTTTGCAAAAGAATTTAGCCATAACGAATTTACGACTTACCATAAAGATTCTGTCAAGAAACCCGCATCATCAGATCAACAACTTATGCTTTCTCTGCTTAATAGACCTATGCCTGAAGATCAGCGAATGATGTTAGCCTTCGCACAGCGCCAAGCAAGCTATTTTCCTAATAACACAGCCATTGGAGTGCGTATAAAAGGTGAGAAAAATAGCCAAGTAAGTAATGCAAGAACAATATCACAATACTCACAAGCTATTGCGCAGGATATCAATTCAGTTTCAATCAGCGCTATGCCGAGATAGCTCTGCTATGAGTTTCACTCCTTTGCCTTTATAAATAAAAACAATGGAATTAAATATTCTTTGCTTGTCATGCTTACTATTTATTTTCATTCTAGCGCTAACGAATAGCCCCTTTCATCACTGCCCATAACAATTAGTCAAACAAACAGTCATAGTTGCAACTAACCTTTAACTATAAGAATATTTTAGTGTTATAATTTCCCTTTAGCGCCCTTTAATACCAATCGAACTAATTTATTGATCACTTAGCGAGAATTAAAGGCTTAGAGGCAAGGCATTGATTGAAGAGAATGGTTATTCCCTTGTCAAAATCAATAACGCCGCATGTAAGCCTTTTAAACTCGCCCTTTGGGAGCTCATTAGCAAACTAATAACATCACAAAATGAATGAAATATAGACTAACTATGTTTAACTCATTTTACTTGTTTTAAGCTCGCTAATGTAACTCTAAGCTGACCAATAAATTAGTCTGTTTGGTATAAGGCTTATTAGTACTCACTTTACTATTACCACTGATATCCACTTAAACGATAATAGTTTGGTAACAAGGCATATAACATGACTCAAGACGAAATGAAAAAAGCAGCCGCCATCAAGGCATTAGAATTCATTGAAAATGACACTATTGTTGGTGTTGGTACAGGTTCAACAGTTAACTTTTTCATTGATGCTTTAGCCTCAATGAAAGATAACATAACGGGTGCGGTTTCCAGCTCAGAAGAGTCTACCAAAAGATTGAAAGCACACGGTATTGAGGTGTTTGATTTAAACAGTGTTGATGTCTTAGATGTATATATTGATGGCGCTGATGAAATCACCCAACACATGGCAATGATCAAAGGCGGTGGTGCAGCATTAACCCGTGAAAAAATCGTTGCAGCTGTCGCCAAGAAGTTTATTTGCATTGCTGATGATTCCAAACAAGTGAAAGTATTAGGCAATTTTCCATTACCTGTTGAAGTAATACCTATGGCGCGAAGTTATGTCGCGCGTGAATTAGTTAAATTAGGGGGCGATCCAGTCTACCGTCAAGGGGTAATCACAGATAACGGTAATGTCATTCTAGATGTATACAACCTCGAAATCCTTGATCCCAAAGCACTAGAAACTCAAATTAACGCTATTGTTGGCGTTGTGACTAATGGTCTATTTGCACTTCGTGGCGCAGACATATTGGTACTAGGTAGCAAAGATGGTATTCAGGTGACCCAATAATTTATTAGACACTCTATATTTTAAGTAAAAAATCAGATTTTTAGCATATTTATTCTATAAAGTACTCAATAAACCCTTTAGAGTTTATACACTATATGATATGTTAAACCTCTATTTAGATATCTAGCCATCTAAACGAAAATATATTTAGCCATTTAATTTTGATAAGTGAAGCCAATTTATGATCATAGCCAACCAAAACTCATTAGCAAAAAGTAAGATTAAAATTTTATTACTTGAAGGCTTGCACCCAAGCTCTTTAGAAGAATTGAAGCAAAAAGGTTATACCAATATTGAATCACTTAAAACCTCACTCTCAGAAAGTGACTTAATTGAAAAAATTGCAGATGTTCATTTTATTGGTATTCGCTCACGTACTCAATTAACAGAAAAAGTGCTAAGTCATGCAAATAAGTTGGTCGCTATTGGTTGTTTTTGTATTGGCACCAACCAAGTTAATTTAACAGCCGCTCAAACTCGTGGTATACCTGTTTTTAATGCACCCTTTTCAAATACTCGTTCAGTTGCTGAACTTGTTCTTGGTGAAACATTATTATTGCTTCGTGGCATTCCAGAAAAAAGTGCAAAAGCTCACCGTGGTGAATGGTTCAAGTCAGCGGTTGGCTCAGTAGAAGCCCGTGGCAAAGTACTCGGTATTATTGGTTACGGTCATATTGGTATGCAATTAGGTATTTTGGCAGAAACATTGGGTATGAAAGTACGCTTTTACGACGTCGAAACTAAATTACCTCTAGGTAATGCTAGTCAAGCGCCATCGTTAGATGCATTACTTGGTGAAGCCGATGTAGTGAGCTTACATGTACCTGAAACAGTGCAAACTCAAAATATGATTTCAACAGCGCAATTCGCTGCGATGAAAGAGGGTGCTATTTTTATTAATGCTTCTCGTGGTACTGTCGTTGATATCCCTGCTTTAGCAGAAGCTTTAGAAAGTAAAAAAATAGCTGGCGCGGCAATTGATGTATTCCCTGTTGAGCCTAAAAGCAATGATGACGAATTTATCTCGGCTTTACGCGGATTTGATAATGTTATCTTAACGCCACACATTGGTGGTAGCACTAAAGAAGCACAAGCTAATATTGGCCTAGAAGTCGCAACAAAACTCGCTAAATATTCAGATAATGGTTCAAGTTTATCTGCAGTTAACTTCCCTGAAGTATCTTTGCCTGATCACTCTTTCCCTGGCCAAAAGAATACCAGCCGTTTACTACATATTCACCATAACCAACCCGGTGTTTTGACACAAATTAACCAAGCATTTGCTGAGCACAATATAAACATTGCAGCACAATACTTACAAACAGATGACAAAATTGGTTATGTTGTTATTGATCTTGACTCAGAAGATAGTACGTTAGCATTAGAACAGTTAAAGCATGTTGACGGCACTATACGCGCTAGAATATTGCACTAATTATCGAATGGGTGAAATAGCCCTTAGATTAAGTTAAAAGCATAAAACAAAGGCCTGTTTATAAAATTATAAACAGGCCTTTTTGTATTTTACGATTGCTTAGCTACCTCCCCTAATATTACTAGGACTAAAACGGTCTTTAGCTAATACCAATCAATAAGTTGAAATGTTATCGGTATACCTTTTCTAGATAATGTTGGTAGTTTTCGATTGCATTAACATTTCCCTTATTCCGTTGACAAACACTTTTTTGATATTGAAAATTAAACACATCAAACCATAAATCCAATACATGAGCATTAGTTGATTCACCATGCATATCTAATACTCTAGCCGCAACTTCAGCAGTTGAAAATTGATGCTCAAGCTCAGTTTTCCTTACCGTATAGCGAGAGTCCAAACCTACGGGTGATAATTGGCCATTGTTATCATTTTGGCAACGACCACTAACAGCTTCGACAGCCGTTTTTGCATCAAATGAGACCATGGGAAATCGATTTAAATAGGGACTTTTACGAAACATTTTTTTAGCTTCTCGCCAACTGCCGTCAAGCATAATAAATAAAGGTCTTTTACCCTCAGGACAAATAACTTTATTGGTAAAAACTTTTCGTTCATCATCAGCATATTCTTGAGGAAAAACTACGAGGGGAAACCATTTGTCATCATTAAGTACCGCTAATAACTCTAGGTTCTCTTGTGTTCTTGACCATAAAAAGGCAAAGGTATCTGGAATAAGATCTGCAATGAGCTTTCCTGTATTACTCGGTTTTAAGACCTCAGTGTCATACATTAATAATAAAAAGCCTGCAGTGCTCTCGACTTGTTCTTTACTTGGTGAAATATCACAAATACAAAACTGCTGAGCAAGTTGGCATAACGGGCAGCGAATAACTCTTTGTCCTCGAGCTTTGTAGGTAGTTGTGCTGATACTTTTACGATATTGGTGTAATTGATGAACTGCGTGCATATTTGATAAAACAAAAAATAAAAAAGACCCAGCAATTATAACAGTGCTAGGCCATAGAATTGAACATTAATGCCAATATTCACTAATAAGAGTAACTAACAGGACTAATTAACCGTATTATTGAAGATATAAATATAGTAGTTACTTTGCGGTAGGTTTTGACTTTTCTTCATAATGTTTTTGCGTCACGGTAAAAACATTAAAACCAGCAAGTGGCTCAATTTCAAGCTTTAATTGCTCTTCTAGTGCGTCAACCTCAGCAATACTAATACATAGCGCCTCTGCCTTTTTCTCTATTACAGCAGATCTGCTTGTCATCTCATGCTCGATATTTTCACCAAAATTTTCCATGCGCGTTTCAAAGTTTCGTTCATCACCTTCTGAAGCGACCATTTGTTGGCCCATGGCAATTAAGATACTGCCCATAGAATTCAGCACCGCTTTTTCAACAGCTGACTCAATACGCTTGTCAAAGTCCTTTCCGAGTATACCTTCACTTTCTAGACCTTCTACACCAACAGATACGCCATGCTCAATAGATAAGTTAGTGGATACTTGTTCTCTAATTAACGTTAACTCTGTCGTTAAATCTGCTGCGACGGCATTGCCCTCACCGAGTAAACCATTGAACGCAAGATTCACTCCTTCAATGGCGAGATCGACACCTTCAATAGCAACACTTTTAACTTGGGGCACTAAGTGACGAATTTGCTCATCATACTTGTTCACCAGAGCTTGTTGATCATCAGATAAATTAACTTCTTGATTATCTATAAGGAGTTTTTCTCCTGCTACTATGGTATATAAACTACGTTTTTTCTCATTATTATCACCCTCAGCTTGTAAAAACTCAGTCGAATCAGCCTTGATTGAAAACCCTGCCGACAAATCAACATTACATGAGGTATTGGCGTAGACAGCTGTTGATGCAAAAGAAAGTGTCAGGGCACTGGCGATTAATGTAGGGTGAAAATAAGTCATGATTTTATCCTTAAGAGTTTATTATTGTTTACTATTGAGTCATTGCTTGCAATGAATGAGCATTAACAAATAAGCAGACCTATACACGTAGTAACTAAGACAAGTATAACTAACTACCATTTGGTCATTATAAGCCTAACTATAATTAACATAAGGTATACAAACTTAATGCCAATTTAATTTATTGTTATTTATCAGTAAGATAATAATTTCAGCTACGTATAGATAGAGGCAAAAAAAATAATGTAGTCAATTTTGCTAGTTAATGGTGTTTTATACTAGTTATCAGCTTTGTTGCATTTCAATTAATCGCGACTGGCAGCGTTCAAACTCAAAAGCAAGCTGCTGTCCTTGATAGAGTTCAAATATATCAACTTGGGCACTGACAATTAATTTGATATTTTGATCGTAGAACTCATCAACTAACGCAATAAATCTTCTCGCTTCATCATCAAGCTGTTGCAACTCTCCCATTAAAACGCCACTGCGTTGATAACTGTCCTCAACCCCTGAAAAAACGGCTGGCACTAACTCACCAGAGAACTTAGGCACGTTAGCAATACAAACGGTGTCAAAATCTTTGGCAAGCACCATATAATCTCGCTGACTCCGAGGGCCAGAGCATAACGCAAAAAAATCGAAGTAAATCACCTTATCACGCTTCGCAAGATAACTTAATTGTCTGTGATTAATCTCTATCTCACCTGGAATTAATACATCAGTTTCAGTTAAGCTTTGAAAACGTTCGATTAACTTTGCATTGCCTTGGTTTGTTAGTAAATAATAATTATTATAACAGCTGTTCTTTGAAAATTTAGCACGGCGATGATCAACGTCACCATTGATGGAAACAATCTGACAATATTGATTAATTAATGCAATAGTCGGTAAGAAGCGCTCTCGTTGTAACCCATTACGGTAAAGTTGTTCTGGTTGGCAATTTGAGGTGGCAACAAGCGTAACACCTTGGCTAAATAGGGCAGAAAACAATCCACTAAGCAACATAGCATCGCCAATATCACTCACATAAAACTCATCAAAACATAATAAGTCAATGTTTTGTGCCCACTGTGTAGCAATAATAGTAAGAGGCTCAGACTGCCCCGTTAACTGGGCTAATTGCTGATGTACACTTTCCATAAAGTGATGGAAATGAATGCGCTTTTTATTTTTAATGGCTAAGTGTTGATAGAACAAATCCATCAACATGGTTTTACCTCGACCGACTCTGCCGTGAAAATATAATCCGAGAATATTTTCTTTTAATTTCTCAGGTGACTGTTGTTGGGCTAGTAATTGCTCAGATAATAATATTAAGGCATCAACAGCTTGAGTTTGAGCATTATCAAAATCAAGCTGCTTGTTAGCAAGCAGCTCTTGGTAGGCATATTTCATTGAATTATTGATTAAGTGATGAGTTGAAAAACTAATTAGTTAAATGGCGAGCATTAAAGGTACGACCTTTCATCTTTCCTTTTGATATTTTTTTCAACGCTAAATTTAAAGCAGCTTTAGTAACGGCAACATAGGCTTTGTTATCAAGAACAGAGATCTTTCCTACTTGTGATCCTTGCACACCGTTATCGCCAGTAAGCGCGCCTAAAATATCTCCTGGTCTTACTTTTTGCTTTTTACCGCCATCAATTTGAATGGTCGCCATTTTGGCTTGAGGTCGTTCATTCGCTAGTACTGACAAGGAAGGCAATGCTTCAGGAGTAATAACGGCTTCAAGATAGTCTTCGAGCAATCCTACCTTATAGCTTTCTTTGTCACTAAACAGAGAATAAGCTAAACCGGTACTACCTGCACGGCCTGTACGGCCAATTCGATGTACATGCACTTCACTATCGCGGGCAATATGATAATTAATAACTAAGTCTAAGCTATCAATATCCAAACCACGTGCTGCAACGTCGGTAGCCACTAGAATAGAAGCACTTTTGTTGGCAAAGCGTAATAACGTTTGGTCTCTATCACGTTGCTCTAAATCACCATGTAAAGCTAAGACACTAAAGCCATCAAAATGTAAGCTTTCTGCAACTTGCTGAGTTTCTTTTTTGGTATTACAAAAAATAGCAGTTGATTCAACTTGCTTATCTAATAACAATAAACGCAGTGCATCGAGACGCTCTTCATCATTGTTAACTTTAAAAAACTTCTGACTAATCGTCGATTTATTTTCACTTGAGGCGACTTTAACCAACACAGGGTCTGTCATGATACTATCGCTTATAGACTTAATCTGCTCAGGGAAGGTGGCACTAAAGAGTAATGTTTGACGATCTAGTGGTGTACGTCCAACGATATTATCCAGTGCTGCTTGAAAGCCCATTTCTAACATGCGATCAGCTTCATCTAAGACTAGCATGTTTAAGTTTTCTAACTGTAAAGTGCCTTTAATAACATGCTCTTCGATACGACCTGGTGTACCAACAATAATGTGTGCACCATGCTCTAATGAGCCTATTTGTGGTCCAAATGGTGTTCCACCACAAAGCGTCAAAATTTTTATATTATGAATACCGCGCGCAAGTTTTCGTAACTCTTTCGCTACTTGGTCAGCAAGCTCACGGGTTGGACACAACACCATAGACTGAATTCTAAAACGTTTGACTTCAAGCTTGTTTAGCAATGCTAAACCAAAAGCAGCCGTTTTACCTGAGCCCGTTTTCGCTTCGCCAATAACATCTTTGCCCTTAAGTAATTCAGGTAGGGTTTTGGCTTGTATAGGTGTCATTTGCTCATAGCCAAGCGACGATAAGTTTTTAACTAAATCCTGTTTCAAGCCCAACGAAGTAAAAGCTAACGATGAAGTAGTTGTATTAGTACTCAAAATAAACGCCTCTGGATTAAAGCGGCTTAGTCAAAGCTAAACCAAAAAATAAGGAAGCCATCAATACAAAGATAAGAAAACTTTCATGAGATGGATAATGCGCGCATAATAACAGTAATTATTGTACAACCCCAGTATATTCAACCCTATAACGACAGATTCAAAACAGTTATTCGTAGAGCAGTGGCAAACTTTGCATAACAATCATAAAGCTTATGAAAATTATGCCTTAGTTATCAAGCTTGTTGTGACAACGATCACTTTATTTGCTTTTGCCTTTTTATTAGTAATTTTTGTTATACTAGTAAGATTAGCAACGCACTAGTCACAAGAAGCTATATGGAAAATCTTTCAGCAAAGAACGGCAAATACAATAATAACGATAGAAGATAAGTAACCTCTTACTGAAAATGAGCAAGAAATGAATCAAGTAGCCACATCTACCTTTGCTGCTTTTAGCTTTATTTTTTAATAACCACAGCCAAAATAATTTTAGTTTTAATATCGAGATAAGCACATGAACAGAAAAAAGAAAATGAACAACATTTTAAAAAAGAAGGTTAAAAAAGCCAATTCAAAGTTACATACCAGTAACAAGCCTAAATATGTCTCGAAAGCAGAAAGAGCTAAACTTGCTGAAGAAGATAGCAGCCAAGAACAAGACCAAGAATAGAAAATAAGCTAACTAGCAAATAACTTTGCTATTTAATCCTTAATAGTTAGTATGGTTAATAGTAGTCACTTAAGATTATACATCTTTCACATTTATGATGTGACAAGAAATAAAAAAGGGCACATATAATGTGCCCTTTTTGTTACACTATCATTCGATGAAAGCTTAGGTCACATCTAGTTTACCTTTAATTTTCTCTCTCATACGTTGTATCAATAAGTAGAAGTAAGGCACAAGTAAGGTTCCGAATAGTGTTGCTGCTATCATGCCAGCTAATACTGTTATACCTAAAGAAACTCGGCTTCCAGCTCCTGCTCCCGTTGCAAAAACAAGTGGTAAAACACCTAAGATAAACGAAAATGCAGTCATCAATACCGCACGAAAACGCATTTTAGCCGCATTAAGTGCCGCATTCATTATCGTTTCACCAGCTGCCCTTTGTTCCATGGCAAATTCAACAATTAAAATTGCAGTTTTAGTCGAAAGGCCTATTAATAAAACCAAGCCAACTTGTGCATAGATATTATTAGCCATGCCAACAGTGTAAAGCGCCAACATTGCACCAAACAATGCTAAAGGTACAGCCGCAATAACTGAGAATGGTATCGTCCAGCTTTCATACTGTGCCACTAAGAATAGGTAAACAAAAATAATAGCTAGGCCAAATAATATTGGCGCTAAATTTCCTGCTTCTAATTCTTGCTTCGACTGCCCTGACCACTCATAAATAAAGCCTTGAGGTAATGTACTGGCTAATTCTTCCATCACATTAATAGATTGCCCAGAGGAGTATCCTGGAGAAGCATTACCTGTAATGCTAGCACTTCGATACAAGTTAAAGTGACTAATGGTTGTCGGTCCTAGGATAGGTTTAACACTTGCTAAAGTCGTTAACGGTACCATCTCATCGTCTTTATTACGCACGAAGTAATACCTAAGATCTGAAGGCTCAGCTCTATACTGACTTTCTGCCTGAATTGTCACTCGATACGTACGACCAAACTGACTAAAGTCATTAATGTACAAAGAGCCTAGCTGTGCTTGCAAAGTAGCAAAAATATCCGACAAGGCAACGCCTTGTGCTTTCGCTTTGTTACGATCTACTTCTAAAAAGTACTGCGGCACGTTAGCGCGGTAAGTACTAAAGACTCGCGATAATTCAGGTCGCTGATTGGCCGCATAAATAAGGCCATTCATCACTTGTGCTAATTCAGCAGGATCTCTCCCTTCACTGTCTTGTAGTTTAAAATCAAAACCTGAGCTATTACCCAAACCTGGGATTGGTGGTGGGTTAAATACCATGATTTGCGCATCTGGCATAGTCCATAACTGCCCCATCAAACGAGGAATAATCTTCCTCAGCCCAAGCTCTGGTGCCGTACGTTCTTCCCAATCTTTAAGAAGAATAATGGCAAGGCCATTATTCGATCCAGCCCCGCCCAGTAATGAGAAACCTGATACAGTAATAATGTCATCAACTGCAGCATCATCTAAAATAGTGGGTGTTATTTTATCTAAAACGGCTTGAGTACGATTACTTGAAGCAGCATCTGGTAACTGAACATCGACAAAAAGATAACCTTGATCTTCTGCAGGTAAAAATGCTGTTGGAACAGCGGTAGTTAGCCAACCTGCACCAATAAAAATTAACCCAACAAAAAGTCCAACTCTGGTAAGTCGCTTAAGCATAAAAGCAACGGTTTTACTGTAACCTCCCGTCGCCTTAATAATAAGTCGCTCAAATGGCAGTAACCAAGTGATTGGTTTCATTTTTTCTGCACTTAAAAGCACGCTACATAACGCGGGGCTCAAGGTTAGTGCATTCAATGATGAAATCAGTACTGCAAAAGAAATAGTTACTGAGAACTGTTTGTACAACTCCCCCGTTATGCCCGGCATAAAGGCAACAGGAACAAATACTGCCAGTAAAACCAAGGTAGTCGCAATAATAGGCCCAGAAACTTGCTCCATTGCTTTGGTGACCGCTTCTTTAATCGGAAGTTGTTCTTCTTTTAGTATGCGCTCAACATTTTCAATTACAATAATAGCATCATCAACAACGATACCAATGGCGAGCACTAAACCAAATAACGTGACCGTATTAATTGAATATCCCATCAAAACCATAAAAGCAAAAGTACCAATAAGGGATACTGGAATTGCTAGAGTTGGAATTATAGTCGCGCGCCAATTTTGTAGGAATAAAAAGACAACTAAGATAACTAAGATAATTGCTTGAAATAAAGTTACGACAACTTCTTCAATTGAACGATCAATAAATTTAGTAGTATCGTAAGGAATTACGTATTCTAAACCGTCAGGAAAACGTTCAGAGAGTTTTACCATTTCCGCTTTAACTAAAGATGCAACTTCAGTCGCATTCGCATCAGGCAATTGATAAATAACAAGAAAAGCCGTTTCTTTACCATTTAATCTAGCTTGTGTTGAATAATCTTCCGCGCCAAGCTCTAAACGAGCAATGTCGTTTAAACGGATAAAATTACCATTACGTTGAGCTCGTATTATCGTTTGACCAAACTCCTCAGGCGTTTGTAAACGACCTTTTGCTTGGATGGAGTACTCAAATTGCTGATTTGGTAACGTAGGGCTAGCACCTAACTTACCCGCGGCAACAATCATATTTTGTTCTTGAAGAGCTTGTTGCACTTCAGTCACTGTAATACTAAGTGATGACATACGTTCAGGGTTTAACCATGCTCGCATGCTATAAGTCATTTCACCCATCACTTCAGCTGAAGCAACGCCTTTAATACGCCCTAACGGCTCAGTTAAATAGTTAGTTGCATAGTTACTTAAGAAAAGCTGGTTGATACCTTCTTGCTCAGAAAATAGGTTAATACCTAACAGCATAGCACTGGATTTTTTCTTAACATCGACCCCTTGACGCGTTACTTCAGATGGCAATGAACTCGTTGCTAGTGCGACTCTATTTTGCACATTTACCTGTGCAATATCGCCGTCGGTACCCACTTTAAAAAATACCGTGATCACAGCGCTACCATTATTAGAAGCTGAAGATTCAATATACATCATATCTTCAACACCATTGATTTGCTCTTCAATGGGCCTGATCACGGATTCTTCTACAATTTGAGCACTTGCTCCAGGGTAGACCGCTGAAATTTGAACCTGAGGCGGCGTTATTTCAGGGTACATGTTGACCGGAAGTACACTCATGGCGATTAAGCCAGCAAGCGTAATAACAATAGATATTACAAACGCAAATTTAGGCCGATTGATAAAAGTTTTACTGATCATAAAATCGTCCTTGATTACTTATCAGTTGTAGCACTGGGATTAATTGTTGGTTCAGTCACTTTTGAGGAGTCTACTGATTTATCATTTATATCTGATATCGTACCGACGAGTGGGTCAACATGCTTCTCAATACCTCTAACTTCAACGCCAGAACGAACTTTTTGCAATCCTTCAATGATAACTTTTTCACCAATAGCAACCCCCTTTTCAGCAACCCACATTGCATTAATTCTTCTACCTAACACTACATGACGTTGTTTCACTGTATTATTTTCATCTACAATTAAAACAAACTTTCCTTGCTGGCCTTCTTGTACTGCTGCTTGTGGAATTAATGCCATTTCTTCTTTACTTTTATTTTCAAGAATCAGGGTAACAAACAAACCAGGTATAATAATATTATTAGGATTGGGGAATACTGTTCTCAGCTCGACTGTTCCCATGCCTTCGGAGATTTTAGTATCGGCAAAATCTAACTTTCCACTTTCGGGATATTCTGAGTTGTTAGGTAAGCGCAATGAAATATCAAATTCACCTCCCTCTTCACTACTCGAGCCCTGATGCTCTTGTTGATAAGAGACATAAGTACTTTCTTCAACTTGAAAACTAACAAAAATAGGATCACTTATTATTAGCGTAGCCAAAGCATCACTCGTAGGGCTAACAATATTTCCCACGTTGTAATTAACTTTACCAATGAGTCCACTAAAAGGCGCTGTAATTGTGGTATAGCTTAAATTAAGTTCAGCTTGTTCAAGGGCAGCTTGTGCAGATTTAACTGCCGAACGAGCTTGAGACTCTTCTGTGGTTAATCGATCGAAATCTGATTGAGAAATATAACCATCATTAATAAGATCATTAGCTCGCTTTAAGTTACGCTTAGCATTTTCTTCACCGGACTGTTTAGAACTTAAGTCCGCTTTTGCAGAAGAGAGAGCTGCTTCATAGGCAGCGGGATCGATTCTTAATAATACTTGTCCCTTTTCAACATAACTACCTTCACGAAAACGACGTTCAAGTAACTCACCTTCAACTCTAGCTCGTAAATTAGCTTCTTTTGAAGCTTCGGTACGCGCGACAAACTCACGATATCCACCGACAGATTTTGATTGAATTGAATAAACAGACACTGCTGGTGCAGGTGGCTTGGCTTTAATCTCTTCCTTACCACATGCGGTAAGTGTCAGAGTTAACAGTCCAAAAAGTACAAATTTATTCGTGGTGAGATTAGAGCGGGTAGTTTTTATTAAAAAGCGCTTGAGCATCAAATTATTCCTTTTAAGGTTAATGCTTTTATTATGATTAACTTGATTATTACACAGGAAGCATTTAATACAGTAATTATTTGTACTAAATGGAGAACAGTATAAATTTTTTGAAAAAAAAGCTGCGAACAAAGTTCAACAGCTTTTATTGTTAATCGCAATTAGCGTTAAGCTAAGTTCATTTCTTGAACTTTCTCATGAGCAATTTCAGGAGTGGTAGGATCTGGTTTTGAATGTAGGTTGGCTTTTAGTTGACCTTTTCTATGCTTAAGTGCCGCATCTAGTTTCTTTGCTGCACTAGCAATAGCGGGATACATAACTGCATCGCTGCCAGTGGCGGAGATACGTCCCCCCTCATAAGTTGTAGTTAACTCAGCTTGATGTTTATTGTGCTCTTTAGAAATAATTACGTCTAAGGCAATTAGCGTTGGAAAGTGGTTAGCTATTTTAGAGAATTTTTCTTCGATATGCTCTTTGATTGAATCAGTAACTTCTACATGATGACCAGAAAGATTTATTTTCATAGGTATTCCTTTTTTACTATTACTTAAAGACTAACTTACCTAAATGACATTTTATTTACTTAAAATTTGTCACTTAAGAATAGACCTGAGGGCAAGTTTTGCTAAAACAAGTCGGTGTGAAAAAATATTTATAAAATACTTACAACAACCGATTAGGGAGCATCACAAATCACCTAGCATTAAAAGTAGCGCAAAAGCAGTTAAAATACTATTGATCTAAAGTAAAGAAATAAAGAAAACTGCAACTAAAAATTAACTAGGGGTAATTGATCTTTTAAGGGGAGTACTAATTCTATGTAAAAATAGTTTTAAAGAAACATGCTAGTTAATGTTTACAAAGGAATTATCAGATCTACAACGCACTTATGCAGAAGAATTAACGGTTTGAAAGGAGCAATTAACACGTTAAAAAATAATATGCATAATAGCGAGTGAAAATAATCCTGCCAACACATCATCAAACATTATACCAAAGCCACCCGTTAGCTTTTTATCTGCAACAGATATCGGCCATGGTTTAGCAATATCAAAAAGTCGAAATAAAACAAAACCGACTAAAACGCTTTGCCAACTGACCGGCACCATAAACATTGTAATAAAGAAACCAGCAAATTCATCCCAGACAATTGCACCATGATCGTGAACGCCAACGTCACTTGCCGCCTTACCACAAATGTAAATACCCGAGATACAGACAACTAAAACAAGCAGACCATAAAATAAAGGAGGTAAAGTACTCATCAGTAAAAATAACGGCACTGCGGCTAGAGTACCAAAAGTACCAGGCGCTTTTGGTGCCAGTCCGCTACCAAAACCTAGTGCTAAAAACTGAATTGGATTAGCAAGATTAAAGTTAACTTGTGTATTTTTAGCCGACATATTGTAATTGCTTATTAATTAGTAAACAGTGAAGAAGCTATTCGGAAAAATGCTCAAAACCGACTGTATTAATTGGAATTGGCTTATTGTTCAATGTGGTTGAGATAGTCTGGGATGCATTCAATTGTCCGATACAAGTCACCTTAGTACCAGCATGAGACATCGCAGTTTCCATGCCCACTTTATTATCTTCGTTCACGGTAAATAATAGCTCGTAGTCATCACCACCAGATAATGCCAAGGTAATTGCATCATCTGCAAGTAAACTATCACGCATGATAGTTGAGAGAGGTAGCGCATCCAAAACAATATTCGCACCAACATTAGATGCTTGGCATATATGACCCAGATCAGCAATTAGCCCATCAGAAAGATCAATTGCAGAAGAAGCATATTCACGAAGCGTTTGTCCCGCTAATACGCGTGGCTTTGGATAATCAAGTTTATTTTTTATAATATCAATAAACTGCTCTTCGATATCTACTTTTCCTGTTATTTGCTGCAGCGCTAACGCGGCATCGCCGAGCTCGCCAGTGACATAAAGCCAGTCACCTGACTTAGCACCTGAACGAGATAAGTAACTGCCTTCAGGTGTAAGTCCTTGAGCAGTAATAGTTATGCTTAATGGTCCTTGTGTAGTGTCCCCACCAATGAGTTCTACATTATAGAACTCACATAATTCAAAGACCCCCTCACAAAACTCAGTTATCCATACTTCATCTATATTCGGTAACGTGATTGCTAACGATAACCAACTTGGCTTAGCACCCATTGCAGCAATATCAGATAAATTAACGGCAACAGCTTTATGACCTATAGCTCTCGGGCTGGTCTCAAATGGAAAGTGAACTCCAGCGACTAATGTATCTGTAGTGACCACTATATTTTGATTCTCAATAGGTGATAAAACCGCACAGTCATCCCCAATACCAAGCACAACATCTTTCCGCTTAACCGCTTGTTTGGTGAAGAAATGCTTTATCAACTCGAACTCTTTCATGCTAAGCCTTTGTTTACTAATACTTTTGTATTAGTAGTTTATTCTTCTGGGCGAATTAATTTAACAGCTTTATCTAAAACGCCGTTAACAAACTTATGGCTATCATCCGCTGCGAATGATTTAGCTAATTCAATCGCTTCATTAATCACAACACGATAAGGCACATCAGTACAGTCTCTTAATTCAAAGACGGCTACGCGCAAGATAGCTTTTTCCACTTGGTCAATATCATCAAGAGGACGATCTACATAAGGAATGATAGCGTCATCTATTGAACCAATATTGGCAGTTACACCACGTAATAATAACTGAAAGTATTCAATATCAAAACGACGTTTACTGTTGTCTGCGATAAAGTTAACTTCAACATCATTGACAGGATTTTTACTAACTTGCCATGAATAAACTGCTTGTACAGCTAGCTCACGGGCTTTTCTTCTAGGAGAAGGTTTCACAATATGTTTCCACTTTTCTTAAGTTCAGAAATTAAATTTTAGCTAATACATTAACCATTTCTAATGCACCAAGAGCAGCTTCAGCACCCTTATTACCAGCTTTAGTACCTGCACGCTCAATAGCTTGCTCGATAGAGTCGGTCGTGATCACACCAAATGAAACTGGAATTTCAGCTTCTAAACAAACTTGTGCTAGACCTTTGTTTGATTCACCGGCAACAAAATCAAAGTGCGGCGTGCCACCACGAATAACGGCGCCGATAGCAATGATTGCATCTGACTCGCCTTTCTTAGCAATTTTTTTAGCCGCTAGAGGTAACTCATAGGCGCCCGGCACTCGAACGACAGTAATATCTTCATCATTAACATTACCATGACGTTTAAGGGCATCAATCGCACCTTCTAATAAACTATCTACAATAAAGTGATTAAAACGCGATACAACGATAGCAAACTTCTTGCCTTTTGCTTCAAACGAACCTTCAATAATATTCATTTAATAATTCCAATTTGGTGTGTATAAAAAATTGCCGCAATTCTAACAAATAGTTATCGGCATAGGTACTCGTTTATTCTAAAATTAGTCTATATCATCAAATTCATCGAGAAACGCATCTATTTCGGCTTCTTCAGCTTCATCAATTACGATGGGCGGATTACCATCATAGAGTTTATAATTCATATTTTGGAAATATGCATTTTTAATGAATTCATAAGGATCTTCTGACTCAACAACTAGTTGTTCTTGATCTCGCACTGCTGCACGTTTCTCTAATGCCAGTATTCCTAGACGTGCAATATTCGGCCAAAAATCAATGACTGCCAAAGGCCAATAAAGACGATCAACATAATCTCCTACTTCTTCACGAACAGAGCTTGGTCCTAAACCAGGAACGACTAGATACGGTCCATCACCCACGCCATATGTTCCCAAAACCTCACCAAACTCTTCTTGCTCACCAGACCACTCAAAATCGCTCGCAGGATCATAAAATCCAAACAAACCAATAGTGGAGTTCAGCACAAATCTACCGGTACTTTTTGCCGCGGCTGTGAATTTTAATTGCAGAGCATTATTAATAATACTTGCCGGTTCATTTAAGTTTAATGCCATATTATACAAACCAGTACGCAAAAATGGTGGTGTATAGGTGGTGTAGACTTCTGATGCGGGTTTCGCAATATATTTATCTACGTAGTCCCAGGTAAAAGTCCAAAAGGGTCTATTTATAACTTCAAAGGGATCTCTTGGATCGCTGACATCGCTCGATTCAGCCACCTCATTTTCAGGCTGCTGCTCCGGCGTCGTAGAACACCCAGAAAGAATGAGAATAAAAACTAATATAAGAAGTCGAAAGTATAGCGTTATAGCTGAGCTCACAGGGCTTAAATCCTTGCCGTTACATAAATGCGTAATAAAAACGATGGCACTTTAACATACAATACACAGTTGCGTGAATAACGTTTGACTACAGTTTCACTATATTCATTACAAATAAATAATGCGGGGTAGTTTTTACTTGGCGCGAGCACGTTGCTGGTAGACCGAAATTAGCATTTCAACTTCTGCTCGAGGTAACTCACATTCACTCATAATCTCTTCAATATCAGCTCCTTTTTCTGCTAATTTAAATGCTCGATTATAAAATTTATCCTGCCCTTGACTATCTTGCCATTGTGTTAATAACTGCTGCTGTTCGATAGATTGATGTTGTAAACTTTTAATACGGTGTTCAAGCTGTTTTGATACTTGTTCATTTTCTGTAGCAAGTCGTTCATTATTGCTCGCCATTTCATCAAATTCTTGTTGCAATTTATTATTCAATGTTTGTAAATCATTCAGCAATAAAGAAGTGCTTTGCATTTGTACATTTAGCACTGCCATTTTATTCTTGAGCTTACTTACATAAACAAATAGCAGTGTACTCGTGAGCAACACGAGAAATAAGGCTAACACTGCAATAATTGGAACCGCTAATAATGACATTAAGAACTTTTGCCTTAAATAAAATCAATCGAATAATTACACTACTGCAAAATTGAAAGCCGGTAAATACAGACTTTTGCTCAAATAATTACAGAGTCGAAGCTATAGAATTAGAATTGTTTAAGCTCATCCCATTCATCGTCAGAAAGTAACTTGTCTAGGTCGACCAAAATCAGTAATTCACCTTCACGATTCGACACACCTTGAATAAATTGAGCACTTTCTTCATTTCCAACATTAGGTGCCACATCAATTTCTGATGATTTTAAATAGACAACCTCGGCAACACTATCAACAAGAATACCGATAACTTGCTTTTCTGATTCTATTACCACCACACGGGTATTATCTGTGATATCACATGGCTCTAGACCAAAACGAGAACGGGTATCAATGACGGTAACTACATTGCCGCGTAAGTTAATAATACCAAGTACATAAAGTGGTGCGCCGGGGACAGGAGCTATTTCACTGTAACGTAAAACCTCTTGAACCTGCATAACATTGATACCGTAGGTTTCATTTTCCAATTTAAAGGTAACCCATTGCAATACCTCATCATTAGCTTCAACTTTATCACTTGCACTTCGTCTTTCATTTGACATATTTTTGCCTCTCAAATAACTTATTTTATAAGTCCGCTATAACGTAGATAGGGGTTATTTACTATTTTTGATTGATATCACTGCCTTTATTTAGCAACTCAATCAAAGCACTTACATCGAGTAAGGCACACATTTTCTCTTTAACTAAACCTGCCAACCACGGACGTTTTTCACTAGAATCTAGCCATTTAACTTCATCTTGCGATAAAACAACTGTATCGACTAAATGTTCAGCCATCAATCCCCAAGAACTATCATTTAACATAATAATATATTGATAATTTAGTGAATCTTTTAATGCCTGGTCACACTTTTCTGGCATAACCCATAGTGCTGTATCGACAACATTAATTTTTTCATCTCGATAAAGCATCACCCCTTTAAACCAATCTGGTTTCCCCATTAAGCTATTGGTTTTATCAACTTTGTGAATTCCGCCTAACTCAATCAAGGGCACAGCAATGGTTAAACCTGCAACTTCAAAAAACATGGCTTGAAAGTCACCTTGTCGATAACTTTTCTTTGCTAAGCTTGATGTCGCTGTTAGGCTTTCATCAGAAGAAATAGCTATTAAATCAGCATCTGTCGCGTCAGTGTTAGTAAGTTCTGTAACGACTTCTTTAATAACTGAGGCTTCATGAACAACCGCAGCTTCTTTCGGCTCATTTACTGTTTTTAATAAACTTTCTAACGACTGATTTTCTTTATGTGCCAATGGCCTACTGATTGTTTTATTAACAATACTTTGTTGTGGCAATTCTACAGCAACTTCTGGCTCTGTAAGTAGTTCAGATAAGTAATTCTTCATTATCTTTTTGTTAGTTGATGAAGTGCACAGCGATAACCTAATTACGGTGACAATTCGCGCCGACATATTCCCGCAAGAAAAAAAATGTTTTGCAGTAAATTTTAAAAAATCGCTCCTTATCACTCGAAGTCACTTGTTGCAAAGAGAACAAGCTAATATAGGTGAAATTTACCTCATTGATAAGGCGGTTATGCGTAAACTGGCTGTGCAACTTAACCAGCAGAGTACCTTTACTAAAACGAGCAGTATACTCAACAATAAAACTGAATTTTCACGTCTTAACAACAGCTTAGAAAGTAATGAAATATCTATATTAACGCGTTCTTTGAGTGATAGCACCGATAGCCAGTATATAATGTTTAGTGAAATCACTAATATTTCATTTGATGAGCAAGCTACAAATAGTTGGTCATTCTGGCAACAAGGTATATACCCCAGAAATTTTGCCATTACCTTCTATTTGTATAATGGCGTCAATGGTGAGTTGCTTTGGCAACAGCGTTATCAAAATTCTGCGCCATGGACCTTTACCAAACGCATAAAGGTTGATGTCGACGGAAATGCTTTTTGGCAAAGTGAATATGGCGCAATGGTCGAAAATATTCTCGATGAAGTAATCAAAGATATCGATGAAAATATTATGTGTGAGCCAAGTCGAGGTAAAATCATTCAAGTCGAAGGAAACCAAGTCACTATTAATATTGGTCGGGATCATGGCTTAAAAATTGGTGATGAATTTAGCTTGCTGCACCTGACCAATTTTACCAGCAACTCAGGCAAAGCTTACGCTGGCTATAACTTAAGTCCATACACAGTGAAGGTAACTAAGCTCTCTAGACAAACAGCTACCGCAATAACACCGGACGGTCGATTATTTGGAAATATTCAAGTAGAAGATTTAGCCGTTCGTTATTAATACGAGTAAACGTTTCATTCTTTAGCCGTTAAATTGTCAATACCAACAAGATGTAAACTCATTAACAAATAAAAAGGTGACTAAGTAATACTTAGCCACCCTTTTTAACGGTGCAGTATTGATCAAATTCGATTAAAGAAATTCAATTGCAGCCGTTATTGCAGCGACTTGAGCCTTAATACAATTCTCATCATCAACTAACGGGCTATCAGGGTAAACCTCGGTTGTAGTAACATAGGGCGCATCAGTTAACCCCATGCATAAACCTAACTCTCTTCCAGCATAATTAATAACACCGAATTGTTCTATATCCACGCCTATCAATTTACCATTACTATCTTCTGGTGCGATATGAGTGACTTTTGCTACGGCTTGATTAATTGCACGTTGAAAAGCAGGCTCAGGTTTAGTTGAATCTCCAACCAAATAGAAGCCATCTGGAATATTCCAGTTCTTTTGCTCAATAGCATCACGTGCAGCAAGTGCTGGTCTAAACTCACTATTATCTGTATCAGTGGTTTCATGTAAATCAATATGCATAGCAATATCAACATCAAGTTCATTAATGAAAGACATTAATGCCGCAGATTCTTGCGCTGGGCTATTTGGGTAAAATGAACGGTTTGGATCAATCGCTTTGTTATTCCAACGATTAATAGTTTCATATCCCCAAGGGCTAACACAAGGCACTACAATAATATTGAACTGTTCACTAAAAGCTTTAGCACTTGTTTGTAAAAAACGGATAGCTCCCTGAACACCACTGGTTTCATAACCATGTACACCACCAGTAACTAACACCGTTTTGTGATCAGTTTGCCAGTTTTTACTTTGCATGACATATAAAGGGTATCTACTTTCATCAATAGCTAGACTGCCGTATTGAGTCATGGTAAAAAAAGCGGTTACTGACTCAAGCTTTGACAGTACTTCATCTTGATAACGACGTTTGATAACTTGCTTGCGAAACCATAAATCCTTATGTTCATCTGACCATGGCTGGCCTTTCGTACCGATAGAATAATCTGAATCACTCATGATTTAACCTCCATTGTTCATTTAGTTATTATACCAGTAGGACTAATCCATTGATCCGTTTGGTATTATTAGCTGTAGCTCTTTTTCAAAGATAAAAAAATACCCGAATAGTCGGGTATTTTTTATTCGCAACTCAATTAAAAATCGCAAGGCAAAAGCCGTTTATTTTGAGTCAGCTCGACCCATAAATTTACGTTCTTCTGTATTTACTTTAACTTTATCGCCCGTTGAAATATGCTCGGGTACCTGGATAGTTAATCCAGTAGAAAGCAGTGCTGGTTTTGTACGAGCACTAGCTGAAGCACCTTTAATAGAAGGGTCAGTTTCAGTAATTAACAATTCAACACTGGCAGGAAGAGCAATACCAACCGGAGCATCATCAACGATGATCACAGAGATCCCTTGAGTTTCCTCGTCGATAAAAAGAATTTCATCGGCAATTGATTCTTTATTCAAGTTATACGGTGTGTAATCTTCGTTATCCATAAAGACATATTCATCGCCATCAATATAAGAAAACATCGATGGACGACGACTTAAATCAGCAAAGTTTAACATATCTTCAGCTTTAAACGTTTCGTCGACCTTACCACCGGTAACTACATCGTATAAACGCATTCTATATAAACTGCCGCCTGCTCGACCTTGTGGTACTGAACGGGTTATATCTCTAACAATTAGCACTTTACCGTTGTGCTCTATTGCTGCATTTTTCTTTATATCACTAGCCTTTGGCATTAGATGACTTCCTTTGAATTTATTGTATATCCATGTTACATCATGGGTATAAACAATGTTGTTTTAAACACAATGCAGGGAAAATAGCATGAACCCACGAATATGAAAATAACTTATGGGGTGAAAAATGTTTTTTCCGACAAAACACCAGTTAAATCAAAATAAAAGGTAACAGATAAAGTTGAACATGCCCAAAAGCAAAAAAGACAAATATATCAGCTATATTTGTCTTTTCGATCTAATGAGCTTTTGTGATGTTTACTCGCTAATTAATGACTAGGTAAAATCAACAATCAGTGAAGTAAATGCAAGAAGTTACTCGTAAGAACGCTCAAGCCAAGCGATTTGTAACTTTAACTCTTCAATTTCATGGTTTGCGTCGGCTAATTGTTCTAGCGCGGATTTTTGATCATTATCACGGTTATCTACACAAGTATCAGTATTTTTTGACATATTACGTCTTTCCTCATGGGCCATGTTAGCCTCCAAAAAATTGTTACCACACCTGTATTATTACACAATAACTTACATATGTAAGCTTTTGGCTGAAAATTCGACTGAAATTTCCCATAAAACTATAAAGTTAATGACATTATCTCGCGTTATCCTTGGCGCCTATTCAAGCACAGTTTCATTTGTATTCTCATCACCTCACTCAGCTTGAACTACGTTTTTCGGCAAAATATATTTTGCCTCACTATACTCAATAGTGTTCCATCGGTAGGGATTTATTATGTTAATAGCGCACTATTATAAAAATAGATTAATTCCTTATATCTTTTGTATATTCATTTCTACAATGCTATCAGCACGTGCAGGGCAATTAAATATCCAATTTGAAAATGATGGAGTATTTGCCACGGATGGAAATTATACCAATGGATTTGCATTATCATGGGAAAGTAAACCTGAACTCGCCAAGCTCGATTCCCCCCCCCGAAAATATACCGAAACTGTTTTGGTTGCAAGATATAATTAGATTACCGTTAACACAAAATCAAACACAAAATGCTTGGGGCTTAAAGGTGTCCCAACGAATATGGACGCCAAATAATATCAGAATAGTGGTACTTCAAAGTAGCCAAAGACCTTACGCAGGTTTGTTTGAGATAGAAAGTCATACCGCTGATTATGGCTCAACATTAGCTCAAAAAAATTGGCTCGCCTTAGGAGTCACCGGAGTAAAATCTAAAGCAGAATATGTTCAAAAAAAGATTCATAATTTAATAGGCTCGATTCCTCCGCTAGGTTGGCAGTTTCAAGTAGAAGAGCAAGTTACTTTGCAACTAGCCTACGAAGTTGATGCTTTATTATTTAGGTCTAAAGCACATCGCAGCAATAACTTTGACAATAATCAATGGGAAGTGAGCGGTTATAGTCACCTATCCTTAGGCAATTTTAACACAGAGGCATCAGCAGGTTTATTAATTAAATGGGGCACAGGATTACCCAACACCTTTGGTCGTTTAAGTAGTCATTTTGGTCACACAGGCAATACCACACAAGTTAATAGCAGCGATAACTTTAGCATCTACTCAAGATTTCAATTAGGTTACCGCTTCAACGATTTAACTATCGAGGGAGAGCTACCTTATGAATCACACCTTGATATTCAGCAACAACAAGCTAAAGCGGTTCTAGGAATGCAGTGGACAATAGATAATTACGCTATAAGTTGGAGTTTGAATAGCTACACCCGTGCTTATAAAAGTGATGACAAGTCTTGGTACAGTTACGGTTCATTAAGCTTAAGCTGTACGTTATTTTAAACTGATTATATTTCTCAATTCTAATCCCTCCGTTATTACCGATATCAGCAATTTTACTCAATACCAGAACGCTCAACAATTTCACTGTCAAAACCATCGATACTCTGTTGATTTTTCTTCACCCAATATTTTTCAATGCCTTCTTTCTCTTGTTTTTCCGACCATTTAGCTAAATCGTTACGGTCAGATTCATAAGCAAAATAAGGCACTGACATACCACATGAGGATTGTACCGTCGCAATATCAAGTAAAAAAATCTGTCGTGAAGCAATACTATGTGGGAATAACTTAATGTACTCATCCCACTCTATATCACCTTTGTGCAATACTTGAGCACTGCCATAGGCTCGAAGTATGAGCGGTGAACCTTCAAACGCACAGAACATAACAGTCATGCGTGGGTTTAATAACACATGAGCTGCGGATTCATTACCACTTCCCGTATGATTTAACCAAGCAATTGTAGTCGAATTAATAACCCGTAAACTGTCTCCTCCTTTAGGTGATAAATTCACAGTACCAGTATCTGCGGCTGTACTAACGAAATAAATTTTTTGCGCTGCAATAAATTCAATATGCTTCGGTGATAATTCTGAATATTGCTGTCCCATAAGATTCCTTCCACTTCTTTACGTCAAAACTTAATTAATAAAAACTAGTACCGTTATATTTACAAAATACCCATCATTATTAAAGGGAAACTATCACTTTATACTGATTTAACCCCAAGGGTTGTTTAAGCTAACACTTTATAAGTCTATCACTCTGCTTTGGATGAGATATGTACGACCCGCTTCTTGATGAATCACTCGGCTGTAATGCACCCTACCCTACTAGTTATTGGGCTGATGTAGCAGGAGTGGCCCCTAAAAATAATGGTCAGTTAAATAAAGATATTACGGTTGATGTTGCCATTATAGGTGCCGGTTATACCGGTTTATCAACCGCACTGCACTTAGCACGAGAACACGGCATTAAAGCAACCGTCTTAGAAGCTAATCGTACCGCCTGGGGAGCAAGTGGCCGGAACGCGGGGTTTATTTTAAAGTCATCAGGACGAAAGCCCTATGCGAGTATGCAGTCTCAATGGAGTGAAGAGGTGATGCGCGGTATTTATCAAGAAATGTGCGCAGGCGTCGATACAGTCAAGAGTTTAATCGCTGAAGGCATTGATTGTGACCCACAAGAAAGTGGCTATATTCGCGTAGCCCACAAACCAGCTATGCTAAAAAGTTTACGGGCCACGGCAGCATTACAAAAAAAGATGTTTGGTTATGATATCCAAGAAATAAGTCGTGAACAATTACACCAACATTATATGGCAGATCACAATGCTTATGGTGCCATACGATATAAAGATGGTTTTGGTATCAACCCATTAAAACTGGCATGGGGTTACCAAAAGCTTGCTCAACAGGCTGGCGTTACCATTCATTGTGATACCCCAGTAAATAAATGGCATCAAGAATCCACTAATATAAAAGGTAAACAAAGCCAAACTGTTCAGGTATTACACACACCATCAGGTATTGTAAAAGCGAAGAAAGTTGTTATAGCTACTAATGGTTACACGCCTAAAAACTTCCACCCTATAATTAAAGATAAGAGCCTACCAGTGCTCTCACAAATTATTGTTACACAACCATTAACACCAGAACAATTGGCCGCTTGTAACTTTTTAACCAGCAATGTCATCATGGATACCCGTGCGTTAAAATATTATTATCGAAAGTTACCTGATAATCGTATCTTATTTGGCGGTCGAGGGGCAATAACAGGAAAGAACGCAGAAGATCCATACTATGCAAAGCGCTTACTCACGGTATTGAAAACAAGTTTCCCCTCATTATCAGCTTTACGCTACGATTATGCTTGGTCAGGCTGGTTAAGCATGTCGTTGGACGACATGCCTCGTGTTTATCACAATGAACAGAAAAATATTTTTTATGCTATGGGCTATTGTGGCAGTGGTGTGTCCTTTTCAGTGCAAGCTGGCAAACGTTTGGCGGAAAAGGTTGCGGGGGTCAATGTACCTAACTTGCCCATTTACCAAACCCCTTTAGCAACATTCCCCTTCGCTCCGTTAAGACGTGTTGGACAATGGGGGTATTTTCAATACGGTAAAATTAAAGACCGTTGGCTATAATATTTACGTGATTCCCCCTAAGACAATTTTTCAATGTCCTGCTCTTTAAAAACAAGATAGTAATATTCAACTTTATGACAACAAATTAATTGTATACAATATATTAAAAATCTATTATTCTGCTCTTCTGATCAAATCTGAAAAATTCAGTAAACATTAACACAAGGTTAATTGTTAAAAGGAAAATAAAATGTCCATTGGTATTGGTGGTTCTACCGCTGAAATTGAATTAAATAAGTTAACCGATATGACAACTGATGTTGCCCCTATCTCATTAGATGAATATCAGCAACGAATCACGAGAGCACAGCAGCTAATGCGTGAACAAAACATTAGCGCTTTGTATCTCAATGCAGGAACAAATTTAACCTATTTTACTGGCACTGTTTGGTATGCATCAGAGCGATTAGTGGGAGCTATTTTACCGGCACAAGGCGATTTAATTTATATCGCTCCTTGGTTTGAAGTCAGTACGTTATCGGGTTTTATGCAAATAAAATCTGACGTTGCTAGCTGGCACGAGCATGAATCACCTTATCAACTGGTTATTGAGGTATTAAAGAAAAATAACTGCGCGCAAGGCACTATTGCTGTTGATGAATCTACCGCTTTCTTTGCCGTAGACGGTATGATTAATGCGGCAAAAGATCAAAATATTTCATTAGATTTTACTAGTAGTAAAAGCATTACCGCGGGTTGTCGCATGATCAAATCAGCAAGCGAAATAGCCTTACTGCAACGCGCGAAAGACATGACCATGGTTGTGCATCGCGCCGTAGCCAAAATATTGACCGTTGGCATCACAACTGCAGAAGTTACCGACTTTATTAATAAAGCACATCGTAAACTTGGTGCGCCTAAAGGTTCCTCGTTTTGTATTGTTTTATTTGGGCAAGACACCGCCTACCCTCATGGCGTAAAAGAGCCTAAAACCCTCGAAACTAATGATATGGTGTTAATCGATACGGGTTGTTTGGTGCAGGGATACAACTCCGATATAACCCGTAGTTATGTCTTTGGTGAAGCCACTGAAAAACAACGTGCTGTTTGGTTACATGAGAAAACAGCACAAGCACAAGGTTTTGCTGCAGCAAAAATATCATTTCCGTGTGAAACAGTAGATATCGCTGCGCGTGACTATCTTGAGACGCAAGGTTATGGGCCTGATTATCAAGTTCCTGGACTGCCTCATCGAACTGGTCATGGTGTTGGCCTAGACATACATGAGTGGCCATATTTAGTTAGAGGCGATAAAACACCATTAGCTGCTGGTATGTGTTTTTCTAATGAACCTATGTTGTGTCTTTATGGTGAATTTGGTGTGCGATTAGAAGACCATTTCTACATGACAAACGCAGGTCCAAAATGGTTTAGTGAGCCGGCCCATTCAATTGATGACCCTTTTGGTTATCAAGCCTAATCCAAATAAAATGACTTTCTTCTCTAAGCAAAGTCGCTCTATTGAAGATTAACCACCATAGAGCGACTCATACAGTGTCAAAGTACTCATCATAAAAATACAAAAGTGATACCAATGAAAAAGAATAACAAAGCACTTGTCACTGTGTTAAGTGGTAGTTTCGCTTTATCAGCTAACCTTATAGCAAATTCAGCAATAGCAAATGAAGCCTCAATCACACAAAGCAAAACAGCAACGAATGAACAACTTACCCGCGTTGAACAGGTTTTAAAACAAGTTCATCATTGCAACAAGTCTATTACCATCCGCTCACAAGCATTGTCTCTAGATAAAGTGGCAACGGCTTGTCACGAATTGATAGCTCAAGAAGATAAATTTCATCAAATTTTCAACAGCCGTAATAAACCTGTTGATGATGACAATAACACCAGTTTGCGCGCTAATTTTTATAGTTCAAATGCAGAGTACGTAAAGTATGCTACTGAACACTTTAATATGCCGACCAACAATGGTGGCATGTATTTAGAAGGTTACCCAGAAAAACAAGGTAACCATGCTGAGTTTGTTGCCTTTGAACGTAATGGTGGTTTATGGAATTTATCCCATGAATATATTCATTATCTCGATGGCCGTTTTAATCGCTATGGTGATTATTGTAACGGCTTGCATGATGATCATGCTGGTCCTGAATTTTGCCCTACACCTAACTCGTCATACCCGCACGGCGTTTGGTGGTCTGAAGGTGTTGCCGAATATATTGCTTGGGGTAAAAATAACCCCAAAGCAATATCAATCGCAGGCAAGAAAACGTATCCGTTAAGTGAGTTATTTAATACTAGCTACAATAATAATAATGGCAGCGATCGTGTTTATCGTTGGGGCTATTTAGCAGTACGCTTTATGATGGAGAATCATCGCGATAAGGTAGAACAAAGCTTAGTGCTATCTCGCCAAGGTAACTGGACAGGATATCAAGCTTTAATGCGCTCTTGGTCAACATCAATGGATCAGCAGTGGTTTACTTGGTTAGAAAGCTTAGCTAAAAAGAAAAAGTAGTATGGGTATAAACTTCTTAATTAGAAAAGGCGTTATTTCCTATTACGGTTAGCGCCTTTTGTATTCTACAAAGTATCTTATAACAATCGGATTAACTTCTGATCTGTAAATTTGATTAACAACAAAGTTTCAGCTTTTTTATCACACTTCGCCCTTTTTTATCTTGCTGATAATGAAGCAGTTCGGATATATTGCCCTCTTCTCAATTAAAGGATTAATTACATGCAAACAACAGCTAAAGTAACCGAGATAACGGTTATGACAGCAACAGATCTCGCCGCTATTGAAAACTTTTTTTCAGGAGCAGGCATTATAGCTTCAGCTATCATAGCTTTTTACTGCCTGTACCGATGGATAAAGTCGAGTCACACAATCCAGACAGATTAGAATTAACAAGCGGTACCTGTGAACAATTGATTTTCCTTGCATCGCTTATGAACAAAGTTACTCTGCTAGCTTTTCAACCACACTATGTGCAGCGACTAAATCACTGATCGCTGTACCTACCGATTTAAATAACGTTATTTCATCGTTTGATTGGCGCAGTATTGCTGGCGTTTTACACATATCAGCTAATTCACCTACAATCTCATTCTTGTTAAAAGCATCTTCTGCTATAGGGATCAGTAATTCACCTGCTTCATTTAAGGTATTCGTCAAACTATCAACAAAGACCCTAGCGCGTAGTACTGTTGTTGTATCGCATTCACGCGCATCAGTCATGTGATTACCTAAGCAATCGATATGACAACCTGTACTCAAATATTTACCATCAAAAAGTGGTGTTTTTGCCCCCGTTGCGCAACATATAATATCAGCACTTGCTACCTCATCGTTTACCTCAGCACTGGCTTTAAAAGCAACCGATGGATACAAAACACTTAAATCTGTAATCAAGTCTCGCACTTTTGCATTATTACGTCCCCAAAGGGTCACTTGTTTAATATCTCGCACAGCTAAATGCGCCTTTACTAAGTAACGTGCTAAATTTCCAGTACCAAATAACATCAGATGTTGGCTATTTTCTCTAGAAAGCAATTGGCTAGCTAATGCCGAAATAGCCGCTGTTCGCCAATAGGTAATACTCGTACCATCAACCAATGCTAACGGCTCACCTGTTTGACGTTTAAACAGCATTATTTTCGAAAATAAGCCGGGTAAATCATGCGTTGCTGCGTTGTCAGGAAAATAGGTAAACGCTTTATTACCAATCACTTCATCATTCCATGAAGGTAATAAGGCAAACGCATCATGGTTTTCATTTTGCTCAGGTGCTAGTGAATAGACTTGACGCTGCGGCATACTAAATGGGCGACAAAAACTCTGTTTTAGTAAAGGAATTAATTCTTCAAAGTTAAGATTCTGGTGTACTTGTTCCGCATTAATAATTTTCATCGGGATCTCATTTTCACTGTTAATTATGTAAAGTTATACTTGGGTTAAACTCACTAGAGTTCAATTAAGTTCTTAGGTGATTTAGTCAGAATTTTTAACCCCTTATCTGTTAGCACCACATCATCTTCTATGCGCACCCCACCCCAACCTGGCACATAAATACCCGGCTCTATAGTAATAACGCAGCCTTTCTCAATAGCGGTATGACAATCAGGTCCAATAAAGGGTTGCTCATGTAACACTAAACCAACCCCATGCCCTAACCCTTCTCCAGCATATTTTTTATACTCGCTGTTAAGTAATATATTGGCTGATTGTTGATATAAATGGCTGCCTAATACCCCTTCAGAAATTTCATCAATTGCTGCTTGTTGTGCGGATTGCACCAATTGATAAATATGTTTCTGCTCTGCACTTGCTTGTCCAAACACAAAGGTACGTGTCATATCCGATCGATAACCGTTAACCACAGCACCAAAATCGATGAGTATAATATCACCATGCTTTAATTGTTTGTCTGACGGGATACCATGGGGTAAAGCACTGCGTTCACCAAATAATAAAATGGTGGCGAAAGATACTTCTTCTGAGCCGAGTTTCGCCATTTGGTAATCAAGTTCAATAGCCAACTCTCGCTCTGTGACACCCGCTTTAACCGAATTCAGCATGATTGCCAAAGCTGTATCTGCTATGTTGGCCGCTTGCTCTATTGCAGCAATTTCACTGGTCGATTTAATAAAGCGTAATGCTTCAACTGAGCCACTAATGGGCTCTATTTTACTCAATTTGCTTAATTGGCTGATCTGTTGATAAATTTGTTGCCATTGCATCACACTTATATGTTCACTTTCAAAGCCAACATACTGACAGTCATCTTGAAATAACAAGTCTTCAATGAGTGAAGCTAAGCTTTGATTCGCTCTATCACGACAGATAACAGTAAACTGCCTTGCTTGAAATTTAGCTTGCTCAAAGTAACGGTAATCAGTCAGTAAGTAGTTACCTTTGCTTGTCAATAACATAGTCGCTGCATGGCCAGTAAAAGCTGAAAGGTAGCAGATGTTAATATCACTAAAGATCAACATGGCACTGTGCGACTTGTTTAAAACCTGCTCTCGTAGCATTGTTAAGTTCATAAAAATCCTTAAGTTCTAATTTATTAGCATTTATTTTTTATACGTTGAATTATCTTAATAAAAATCCATATTTCAACGGATCTTCAGCGTTGATAAGCCACTGCCCTTTTCCGCAAATATAGGCATCGCCTGTCACTTCAGGAATAACCGCATCAAAGCCTGCAAAGGTCAGGTTTTCTATAGCTTGAACACTAAATGGGCTGCCTAAAATACTTTCAATGATAATTTTTTCATTTAGCGCAACTTGCTGTTTAGCATGATGCAAGGCAATACGCCCACTCACACCACTACCTGTAGGACTTCTGTCTAATTCACCATCGGCGAAAATACAGACATTACGTGAATGCACATCTTTATTAGCTGAGTCTTCAATAAAAATCACGCCATACAAGAAACTCAATTCAGCGGTTGTTGGATGATTAATCGAAAACTCCTGAATAATGGCTTGTTTAATTTTACGTCCAAAATCAATAAGTTTTTCTTGCTGATCTGGTACCAGTGACAAACCAAGAGAAGATGCTTGTACATAGGCATAAAAAGCACCGCCATAAGCAATATCAAAATTAACCTCACCAATACCTTCAACGACAATTTGCTGCGCTTTGGCATAAACAAATGAAGGGACACAATGAAAGCTAACTTTTGTTACCACTTCATTTTGACTGTATGCCAAGGCGTGAATTTGACCACAAGGCACATCAATAATAACTTGAGTAATATCGCCTGTTCTAGCAACCACGCCAGACTCTATTGCACATTTGGTTAAGGCAATAATTGCGTGCCCACACATAGTGCTATAACCTTCGTTATGAATAAAAATGGCGCCAAAATGGCTATCTTCTCGTTCAGCATCCGTAATAATAGCGCCATACATATCCGCATGACCTCGTGGTTCAAACATGAGTGCTTGACGCAGTTCATCATAATTTTCTTTACATTCTTCAACTTTCGCTAAAATGCCCTCCCCTTTAAGGGCCGGAAAACCACTAGTGATAATACGGAGGGGCTCACCACCGGTATGACACTCAAGCGTGTTAATGGTTAAATAACTTTCTTGGTTAGCTTTAGGTTGCCACTGCTCAAATTTTTCAGCGGCTTTATCTACATTAACTGTCATGGTATTTACTCTTTTTTAACGCGTACTGCTGCTATACATTTATGTGTTTACCTAGCGTGATAACAAACGGTAATAGCAGATGTAAGCAGCCGCTTCTGTGGTTTATATTTATATTGTTTTGTTAGGTAGCAACTTGCTCTTGTTGCGCCATTTGTTGCCCTTTAAGCTCGTCAACATAGTGCTTATTAAATAAATAAAGAGCCGCACTAGTCGCTAAACCAAGTAAGCCGATAATTGCCCACATTAGTGTCGGGTTATTTAAATCAACGGCAAAGAAGCCATACAACCAACCTGAAAGTAAACCGCCAAATAAGTTTCCTAGCGCCATGGAAACAAAGTAATAGCCCATAAACATGGCCGCTTTATCTTTTGGTGCAAACGTTGCCACATATTCTTGGCTTTTAGGCGAAGCAGTCATTTCGCCAACCGCAAAAACAATCACTGAACAGCTCACTAGCAAGCCACCAAAAATAACACCGTGGGCAAAACCTTGCATCAACATAGAAAGTGACAAAATAGCGGTACCAACAATAAGTGATGGCAGTGGAGTGAACTTATCTATAAAGCGACTGATGAAAACTTGAAAGATAATAATCATCAAAAAATCTACACTTAAAATTGTTGCTGGATTAACTTGGCGGTACTGTGCAGACCATTGCTCAGCAACATCCATACTTACCCTTTGAGCACTTGTCATATCACTAGCATTGATTGACAGGCTAATTTGGCCAAAGTTATTGATAATTTCTTGTTGCGGAATACGAACATCTAAAGCAGACAGTGTGCTTGTGATTTCTTTAAGAGCGGCTTTACTTTGCAACACATCAACGTCATTAAACTTAGCAGCCAAATGCATGATCTCGCCTGATAAGGTATCAATATTTACCGAGGTAAAAACGTCATGAAGCCATGGGCTGATGGTATGCATTAAAAAGACTAAATCAGAGCTATCAACAAAATCTCGAACATAAACTGGCAAGGTGATAAATATTTGTAAATATACGGTCCAAAAGCCTGTCAGTATTAACAAGTACATCATAAAGGGCTTGTTACCCAACTGCATTTTTTGTAAATACCATGGCAAGCTAGCCGGCGATGAAAGGCCAGACGCTACGCCATTATTTTCTGCCACTGCATGACTATTATGTTTAGCAACCGAAAAATCCCAAACGATGGCACTAACAACCAATATTGCCACCGTTGCTAAAGTCACTTCAGAGCCAATAAAACCAGCATAGAAACCAACTAATAATACTAATAAAGGAACAACGAGTAAGGCTAAACGCATATTGCCTAGCACTTGCTGCATTTCTTGAAAGACTTGTTTCAGCGGTTTGTTTTTTGAGTGGCACTCTGGCTCTTTATAGAAAAATAGTGCAGGAATAAAGTTAACGGAAATCCAGATACAAGCAAAAGTAAATACCCATTCCCAACCATAATTTTTTTGGACTATAGGTGCTAATACAGGCCCTAAAAATCCGCCAATATTAACCATCATATAAAAAATACCAAAACCCAAACCTCGGTTGCTATCATCTGTGGTTCGACTGATTGTTGCGATAACGACAGGCTTAAAAATACCAGCACCGAGCGCTATCAACATAAAAATGCTCATAAAGCTGGCCAAGTCCTTTGCATAACCTAAAAAATAATAACTCGGTGCCATCAGCGTGAACGATAACAAGAACATTTTTCGATAGCCAAACCTATCAGCAAGTGCACCAGAAACCACAGGAAAAAGGTAAAGGAAAAAAGGTACTACGCCCATTATCAAACCACGCTCGGTATTACCTAAACCTAGGCCACCTTGTGTAGTGGGTGTCATAATATAGCTAGCAAGTAGTGTGTACATACCGTACCAAGCGAGTCGTTCAAAAATCTCCATGGTATTGGCTACGTAAAAGGCTTGCTGAAAAGAACTTCGTTTGGTTAGGCTCACTATGTTATCCACCATTTTTATTATTGGTTCTTGACCATTAACAATATTAATTCTGTTTAAAGCTCGGTTTAAAGTTCTTCATAAATTTATATCAAAGGTAAAGTAAAAAAAAGCCAAGTACATTGTCTGCACTTGGCTTTAAACTTAACTTTTATTAGTCTTGTAACAAGCTCGGTAATAACTCTGCTGGCATATTTTGATAACAGATGGGACGTCTAAAACGCGTAATGGCCTCACTACCTACTGACGTTGTTCTTATATTAGTTGATGCTGGGAACGGACCACCATGGTTCATTGAAGCACACACTTCAACACCAGTGGGCATTTGATTATAAATCAAGCGACCAACTTTATGGGCTAGGCTCAAGCTTAGCTCTTTTGATAAAGCTAAGTCACTGTCTACGCCATGAATACTGGCGGTTAAATTGCCTTTAATTAAAGAAACAAACTGCATCATTTCTGCTTCGTCAGCACAGCGAACAACTAAAGCGCTAAAACCAAACACTTCTTCTTGCAATAAAGCTGTTTTAGCAAAGGTCGCTAGATCAGTAGCAAATAAAGACGCTGAACATTCTTGTTCATTACCAGATTGACCAGTTGCAAGCAAAGTAACACCTGCAACTTCTTTACGCTCTGCAACAGCAGAGTTATAGCTTGCACACATGGCAGGCGTTAACATAACACCAGCAGGTTGTTGTGCTAATGCTTCGCTTGCAGACTTAATAAAGGTTTGGTAATTTTTACTTTCTTCACCACCGACGACAAGCCAAACACCAGGGCTGGTACAAAATTGTCCTTGCCCCATCATTAATGAAGCAACTAAGCCTTGCGCTATTTCTGCGCCATCTTGTGCAATTTTATTAGGCATTATAAATTGCGGGTTGATACTGCCCAGTTCACCATAAAAAGGAATAGGCTCTGGGCGTTGATGAATTTGCGCTTGTAAAATCATGCCTACACGTTCAGAGCCTGTAAAACCAACAGCCTTCACTAGTGGGTGAGTCACAATTTGCGTAGCAATAGCATAGTTTTTACCTTGAATAAGGGAGAACACTCCACGGTCTAATTCGCAAAGTTCAATCGCTTTTAGAATTGCTCTTGCGACTAATTCAGCGGTAGCTGGATGTGCGGCGTGCGCTTTCATCACCACTGGACAGCCCGCAGCTAATGCTGATGCCGTGTCGCCACCGGCAGTAGAGAAAGCAAGAGGAAAGTTACTCGCTGCAAAAACACCAACCACGCCTAAAGGTAAATAACCTAAACGGGTATCAGGTTTTGGTAACGGTTGGCGATCATTATTTGCGTGTTCAATGATTCCTTGATATTCCCCTGCTTCGAGTAAATCAGCAAACAAACCAAGTTGAGCAATAGTTCTACCGCGCTCGCCTTGAATACGCATTGCAGGTAAACCAGTTTCACCACAAGCCGTTTCTACAAGTTCATCGCCGAAGGCAAGTATTTCAGCACCAATCGTACGTAAAAACGTCGCCCGTTGTTTAGCGCTTAACTGACTATAAGACGTGAATGCTTCATTGGCGCGCGTTATCGCAGTGTTTACTTCTAGCGCTGTTGCATCGGCAAATTCAATACCAATAGCGCTATGTGTTTGAGCATTAAACGCTTTAAATCCATCTTGAGTATCACCAGACCATTCGCCGGCAATTAAATTTTGTCCTGTTATTGTCATCTTCTTACTCACTTATGTTGCTTATCTTACTTATGCTTCTTTGCGTATTTATTGCTCGTTTTCACTGACTTCGACTTATATTTAAGTTAGTTAACACTAAAACCAAAGGCATAGGGATCATCGTCATCAATCGTGATACAGTTTTTTGCAAACACTTTAGCCCAACCTTGAATGCTCGGCATTATCGCGGTGATAGGATTATCTTGACTACCTAACTCCACTACACCTTCAATCTTTCCGGTAAATTGGCTACCGATATAACTCTCATGAACAAAAGTATCACCAAGCGCTAACTCACCTTTGGCAAATAATTGCGCCATTCTCGCGCTCGTGCCAGTACCACAAGGAGAACGGTCAATGGCTTTATCGCCATAAAAGACCGCATTGGCTGCGTCTGAGCCTTTGGTTTGCGGTTTTCCAGTCCACAAAACGTGACTAATACCATTAACACTGGCATCTTCGGGATGAACACAATCAAGTGTTTTGCTCGCCACATCACGAATAATAGGACTCCACCGTAATATTTCTGCTGCACTCCATTGGTCGATACCGGGGAAGTTTTCTTGTGGTTCAACAATCACATAAAAATTACCACCGTAAGAAACATCGACAGTTAACTGACCTAGCTCAGGAATAATTAGCCTAATATCTCTGTGTGCTAAATAAGAGGCGACATTGAAGATTTTAACGTTAGAGACTTTGCCATCACTTTCTTGATACTCAATAGTGACTTGTCCTGCAGGTACATCAAGAATGAGCTGACCTGGTATTTTAGGCGTAATAATACCGCTCTCTAATCCGGCGGTAACCGTGCCGATAGTGCCATGACCACACATTGGCAAACAGCCAGAAGTTTCAATAAATAAAATTGATGCGTCAGCATTTTCACTACAAGGTGGATACAAGAACGCACCTGACATCATATCGTGACCACGCGGTTCAAACATTAACCCTCTACGGATCCAGTCATAACGCGCCATGAAATCGAGTCGCTTTTCACTCATAGTTTCACCCACTAAAAGAGGGTGTCCACTGGTGACTAACCTAACCGGGTTGCCGCAAGTATGTGCATCAATACAAAAAAATGTACCCTTAACCATATTGTCCCCAAGCGTTGTAATTTACCGTGCTTAAATAGTAATACCAATTCCAATAAGTTTCTTCCCACTCAGCGAGAGTTAAAAGCCTTAGAGGCAAGGCATTGATTGAAGAGAATGGTAATTCCCTTGTCAAAATCAATTACGCCGCATATCAGCCTTTTAAACTCGCCCTTTGGGAGCTTTCCAGCGATTCGATAACCGCACAGAATTTCTTTCATATAGAGTGACTATATACAAAAAAATTCTATTTGTTCTCAAACCGCTGGCAAGCTCTGAGTGGGAACTAACTTAATGGATTTGGTATAATACGCGAGCACTAAAATAAGGCTTCAATACTCGAGAATTAACGTGAAATCGAAAATTAATCTAAGTTGAATTTGCTTAAATCGATACGATTAGCGACCGCCTCATTATAGATACGCTCAACATTTGCACGTTCTTCACCAACGAGAGGCATGCGTGGAGCACGTGTTAACTCGCTGCCACGACCGGCAAGTTGTTCACATAATTTAATGCACTGCACGAGTTTAGGTACGGTATCTAAACGTAATAAAGGTAAGAACCAACGCCAAATTTCTAGCGCTTCAGCATAACGTCCTTGCTCTGCTAATTTATAGATAGCAACTGACTCTTTAGGGAATACGTTAGTTAACCCCGAAATCCAACCAGTACAGCCCAACATTAATGATTCGAGGGCAATATCATCTACGCCGCCAAAAACAACAAAACGGTCATCAAATGCAGAGAACAACTCAGAAATACGACGAGTATCTTCAGTTGCTTCTTTAACTGAAACTATGTTGTCTTCCTGCGCTAAAATTTTCATGCCCTCAATGCCAACATCAACCCCATAAGTAATAGGATTGTTGTAAATCATTATAGGTAAACCGCAATTGCGGGCAATTTGCTGATAATGATTTACCGCTTCACTTTCATCAGACTTATAAATCATGCCGGGTAAAACCATAAGACCATCAATACCTATTTCTTCACAGGCTTGTGAAAATTCAATTGCAAACTGAGTTGAGGTTTCTGCAACACCAGAAAGTACCGGCACACGACCAGCAACAACTTCTTTTACCGCTTTTAAAATGGCTATTTTTTCTTCACGGGTATGTGAAGCATTTTCACCAACGGTTCCTAAAGCAATAATGCCGTTAACACCTTCATTAATAATGGTATCAACCATCTTCATTGTGGCTTCAAAGTTAATAGATAAATCGTCGTTGTATTGCGTTGTTACCGCTGGATAAACACCTTGCCAGTTTACATTCATAATATTCTCTTTCATTCTTCGTGATTAAAGATCAACCATGCAGGTCCACAATTGATGCTGATAAACTATTGCTAGTCAGATTTAAATATATTGTATACAATATTTTATTTGTGGCAAGTATAATTTTCAATTTACTAAAATGCCATTAGTCCTAACGAGTTAAACTTCCAGTTATCACAGGGTATTAGTTATATGAGCATAACAATTGGTCAAGAAATAAATAACAAAAAACAAACCGTTGCGGTTATCGGTGCGGGAATTATCGGTATAAACTGTGCCTTAGAATTACAAAGCTTAGGCTATCAAGTGACTTTACTGGATAAAGAAGGCATTGGTTTGGGCTGTTCTAAAGGAAATGCTGGTCATTTTGCCACGGAACAAGTCTTTCCACTGGCTGAGTCTTCGCTACTATGTCAAATGCCAAAACTATTACTCGATCCACTTGGACCCGTTGCGTTATCTGCCACACATTTTGTTAAAGCCATTCCGTGGTTTATGCAGTTTTTTAATAATATGCGTCCAACGCTTCGTGAAAAGAACAAAAAAGCCTTGCAAGCACTCAACAAAAACGCCATCCACTATTATACAGTGCTACTAAAATCCGCTGGGGCCGAACACTTAATCCGCTTAAATGGTTCCTTATTAGTCTTTGAAAGTAATGACCGAACTAAAGTTGAGCTTATATATCAGCACTATGTAGCTGCAGGTATTGCGGTAAAGCTTCTAGATAAACAACAAACCCTTGAGTTAGAGCCACATTTAAGTGGTAATATCAATTATTCGCTTTATTTCACTGATGTTGCCCATACCATTGACCCGCTAGCACTGAGTAAAACATTGGCTGAGTTTGCTATACGCAAAGGTATGACTTTTGTGCAAACAGCGGCAACTGAGATCTCTCAATCAAGCGCTGGTATTACCGTAGTGACAGATGAGCAAAATTTACAAGTTGATCATTGTATTATCGCCTGTGGTGCTTGGTCTAAAAAACTGCTCAACGGCTTGAATTATCAATTACCTATTGAAGCTGAGCGAGGATATAGCTTGAGTTTACCCACTTCAGCAACAGACACTGCTCTTTTGTCCAGGCCCGTTGCTTCTGCTGAGCGTCGCTTTATTATTACGCCGATGGATAAAACACTAAGATTAGCAGGCACTGTTGAATATGCCGGGCTACTTGCTCCGGCAAATTATAAGCGCGCTGAAATGTTAAAAGATAATGCCGCTTTTATTTTAAAAGCACTGCCTGATAACCAAAAGCAAGAAGAAGTTTGGATGGGTTGTCGTCCGTCACTGCCTGACTCCTTGCCTGTGATTTGCCAAGCGCCAAATCATGATAAAATTTTCTTCGCCCTGGGTCATCAACACTTAGGGTTAACGCAAGGTGCGATCACCGGAAAACTCATCGGTCAATTAGTTACCGGGCAAGCACCCGAAATTAACTTGAAGCCTTTTTGTATCAGCCGTTTTAACTAATTCGTGTTAACTGAGTTAACTTAATTGACTTAATTAGCTTATTTATCTCAGTTATCTTAAGCGTCTGTACTAAATGTAAAAGGGCAAAAGGCAGAGTGAAATTAATCCGCCCTGCCTTTCGCATATTGATTAAGTGTTTGCTGTCATTAAAGCTAAAAACTAACCCCAATCAAGTAATCGTTGTTGGCCTTCTATTTTCATAATCTCGGTGATATCTTGCGACATTTCGATAACACCTTTGTAAGCACCTGCTTTGTCTCTGATAGCAAAATAACGAATATGGATTTTTTTATCTCTAAAGTTAATCCAGAATTCAGCCTTATCTTGCGTGCCTTTTTTAAATTCTTTAAGAATTTGTAAAACACTATCAACCGATTTTGGCGGGTGACAGAACTTTACTTCTCGACCAATAATACCAGCAGAGCGTGGGAAGACACGGTTATCGCCGCGATTGTAAAAAACCACGATGTCATTTTCATCAACATAGGTGAGATCTATTGGCATAAACTGCAACATCAGATTTAACTGCTCTGTTGAAATATACCCTTCATCAAGACGAATACGATCGTCGGTTGAAAAAGGTAAACGGCGCTTACGCCTGTCTTCTCCCGGATGCACGTATTCTTCTGTGGGGTAAGGTACGGGATCTTTAGCTAACATCCAGCCAATCTCCATATCGCCTGCCCGCATTTCTTGCCAATCCTCCTCACTTAATAAATCGAGAGCATTTGGAAACAGTCTGTGCTCTTCAATTTCCATTAAATGAAATAATTCACCCGCAATACGTTTGACAATTCTCGTGACTTTATTCAACGACTTTGCTTCTATACAAGCTCTGACTTCACGGAATAAATCGCGTATTTCATCGTGAAAAGCCCACATTCCTTGGCTAGGTCCTGTCCAGCCATGTTTCTCCAAATAAGGAAAAAGCTGGTTTTCTTTTCGGGTAAAGCGCTTTTCAATACCAGATAATTGATTAAAGATATTAAAAAACAATTCAAAATCATCTTGCACATCTATAGAACATATTTCTGAAAGTAAAGATTGCACTAACGCATTTTCTTCAAAGTAAACTTTTACAGGGTGCCCATCAGGTAAAGCGCTTACGTATTCTGGCCAAGAACTCATCACTAGACTCTATTATAAATAAAATAGCATTTTTACAAATTCACAATATTCATGCTTAGGCATAGATCATAACTTTTCTAATTAGTTGTTATAAAGTAAACAAGCCAGTTTTGAGTTGAACAGATCATCTAATAAATTCAGTCATAGCCAACTATCTTCAACTTGAGTATTGAAAAGTAACCACTTTCCTACTTTACACAACCATATTCACAAGCTAATCTTAGGTGTAATTTTGTACGATAAGTGATAGTTGTTAATTATTTACAAGGACTGGTTATGCTAAAGAATAAGATTGTAAAGGCCGTAGGCCTCGCCTGCATTCTTGCTGCAGGGCAAAATGCACTAGCAGCGCAAACGACCGAAGCAGATAAAAAATACTCGCCTCATGCCAATAACACGCAACCTAACAATGTCTATTGGGGAGATTCTCATTTACATACTGGCTTATCACTTGATGCCGGTTTATTTGGTAATACCGTCAGTATTGATGATGCCTATCGCTTAGCACGGGGTGAACAAATTAACTCCGCGAAAGGTATACCAGTAAAACTTGCCCGCCCGCTAGATTGGTTGATTGTTACCGATCATTCTGACTTGATGGGTATTGCCACAGATATTCAAAATGGTACCGATAATATTTTAGCTATACCCAAGGCTAAGGAATGGCATGAGGGCTTTAAAAAAGGTGGTAAAGCCGCTGGCGAAGCTGCTTTTGATTTAATCGGTAATTTTTCTCAAATGACGTTACCTAAGCAACTGGTAAAAGAATACAGTCCTGGTTCTGCCGTTTTTAATCGTATTTGGAAAACCATAGTCAATGCTGCTGAAACACATAATGAACCTGGCTTATTTACCGCTTTTATTGGATTTGAATGGACCTCTGTTCCAAAAGGTTTCAACTTACATCGTAATGTTATTCTTCGCGATAATGCCGATTTAGCTTTAAAAGTAGAACCCTTAACAACACAACCCCCGTTAGGTAGTACCGATCCACTTGTGCTATATAAGTGGTTAGAAGATTATGAAAAAAATACTGGCGGTAGCGCATTTGCTTTTTCACATAACGGTAACTTATCAAATGGTTGGATGTTTCCTACCGAAGGCACATATGCAGGGGGCATCGTAGATAAAAGTTACGTAAAACTCCGCGCAAAATGGGAACCACATTACGAAATCACTCAAATTAAAGGGGACGGTGAAGCACACCCTTATTTATCCCCTAAAGATGAGTTTGCTGATTATGAAACTTGGGATGTCGGTAATTTAGATATATCTCAAAAGAAACAACCTGAAATGCTTAAAGGCGAATATGCTCGAGAAGCACTTAAACAAGGATTGCTATTAGAGAAAAAATTAGGGTTTAACCCGTATAAATTTGGTTTTGGTGGCGCAACCGATAGCCACACTTCCTTAGCAACGGCTGATGAAGATAACTTCTTTGGTAAATCGACTAGTGTTGAACCCTCAAAAGATCGTATTAACCACCCATTTGTTTCATCTGACTTAGGTGCATTTGAAGGTTACAAACTAGTTTCTTCAGGTTATACCGGTATTTGGGCACACGAAAATACCCGTGGCGCATTATTTGATGCCATGGAGCGTAAAGAAACCTACGGTACCACAGGCCCCCGCATGACAGTTCGCTTCTTTGGTGGTTGGGATTATAACAAAGAAGATTTACAAGCCAATGATCCAGCTGAAGTGGGTTACGCGAAAGGTGTGCCAATGGGCGGCGACCTTGTTAAGCAAAAATCTAACAAAGCGCCTTCTTTTATGGTTTATGCTATGAGAGATCCGAAAAGTGCTTACCTTGACCGTATTCAAGTCATCAAAGGTTGGTTAGATAAATCAGGTAAATTACATGAACGTGTGTATGATGTTGCGGTTTCTGATGATCGTAAAATTGATAGCTCAGGTCGCACTAAAAAAGCAGTAGGTAACACAGTAGATTTAACTACAGCTACATGGACAAATAGCATAGGTGATGCGCAATTATCTGCGGTGTGGACCGATCCTGACTTTGATAAAAATGAGTCAGCTTTTTATTACACTCGTGTCATTGAAATTCCAACTCCACGTTGGGTGTTATACGATAAGGTAAGGTTAGGTGCAGTAATACCTAAAGAAGCAGAGCTTGTTGGGCAAGAACGTGCTTATTCTTCACCTATTTGGTACTCGCCTAAATAAATAGTCAGCCCTGCCAGTTGATGACTCGCGGGGCTTTGCCCAATCACTAACGAAATATTATTACTTTTCTTATTTCCCTTCCACTTTATATAACTACTCATACTATGTTTAAAAAATTTATTACCGAACCACTGGTTCATTTTCTGGTTATTGCAATTTTGTTATTCATTATTTTTGAACAACTTAATGTACAAGATGACAACCCCAACACAATTACCATCAGCCAAGGTCGAATAGAACAAATCAAACAAAGTTTTTTAACACGCTGGAACCGCGCCCCATTAGCGAAAGAGTTAGAAAATGCCACACAACATTATGCTATTAATGAAATGTATATTCGTGAAGCGCGCGCATTAAATATGGATAGGGGTGATAAAGTAATTGATAGGCGTTTAAGACAGAAAATAGAGTTTTTAATTGAAGATCTCGTCACCACTAAAGAGCCAAGCAATACGGAGTTAATGCAATTCTACCAGCAAAATATTAATAAATATCAAACCCAGGCAAAGCTTAGTTTTCGACAAATTCATTTATCCATTGATGGCAATAAAGACGTATTACAACAAAAAATTTCGCTACAGAAACAGTTAATTGAACAAGGAGAAATCCCGCGAGGTGAACTTAAGTTGCTGCCCTATCAAGTAACCAGCAAAAATGTGATGCAAATTGATAGACTGTTCGGTAACAGCTTTAGCGAAAAGCTAGTGCTTGCTCCTTTATCTTCATGGTATGGGCCTATAGAGTCTTCACACGGCGTACACTTTGTTTTAATAGAACAAAGAAGCCCATCAATTAATAAGGCATTTGAGTCAATAAAATCAACAGTATTAACTGATTGGCAATATAAAAACTTACAACTTGCTAAAGCAAGCTTTGAAGAGCGCTTACTAAAAAGTTATACCATTGAACAAGAACCTGTCGCTAAGGCGGAGTGATTTGATGGTATTACCAATGAAGATAATAGTCCTCTTACGCCATACCTTGTTGTTACTATTGTTAACTTTCTTTTGCAGTGAAGTACTCGCCGATGACATGCGGCCGGCCTCACTAACCATTACCGCAACCAGTAATACAGATTTTGACGTCGTTTGGAAAGTACCCCTGCGTAATGGTAAAAAAGAAAAAATTAACTTTGTCTTATCTAAAAATAGCCAGCAGTTAGGTTTAACAAGAAAACATGTCGTTAATAACGCTTACATTGAATATAGCCAATATCGTCGAGAAACTGGGTTATCTGGAGTTTTGCTAACCATAGACGGCATTGAAAGATCTACCGGCGATATACTCGTTCGAGTCATAGCGCTGAATAAAGACACTCTAACCACCGTACTCAATGTAGATAAGCCTGAATACTTGATAAAAAAAGTAGTGTCATTAACTACTTTTGATACTACCATCACCTACCTAAAAATAGGCATAGAACACATTCTCATAGGTTTAGATCACTTATTGTTTGTTGCGTGTTTAGTTTATATCTCAGGCACGCGAAAAAAACTACTCTATACCATTACCGGTTTTACCATAGCGCATTCAATAACATTATTTCTCTCGGCAACAAACGTTATGGTTATCCCAATCGAGCCTGTAGAAGCGGTTATCGCATTAAGTATTATTTTTTTAGCGTGGGAAATAGCCAAAAACAAACAGCACAGTTTAAGTTTGCGCTATCCAGTACTGGTTTCATCGAGCTTTGGTTTACTTCATGGCTTTGGCTTTGCAGCCGTACTAAGTGATATAGGGCTACCCGAGACTGAAAAATCATTAGCGCTATTGAGTTTTAATATCGGCGTAGAGTTAGGACAATTAATTTTTGTATTAGCACTCTTCTTATTGGTTAAGTTCGCTTCATTACTCTATATAAAGCGACAACAAAAGCCTTTAAGCTTACCTATGTTGCGCTTACCTATTAGCTACCTTTGCGGTATCACAGCAACGTTTTGGCTTATTGAACGATTAGCTGCTTTTTAATAATCGAGTCTATCAACCTAGTAAACTAATCATGTGTTAGTTATTTACTAACGCATTAGTTCAAAAAAACATAACCAATAAAACCAAGCCAACTAGCACCTAAGAGTATCCAAGGTAAATAATTCGTATTTGGGGTCTCAGAGATCTCAGTAGGCTCTTCTGCAAGGCGTTGTTTTTGTTTTATTTGTTGTTTACGCTCTTTATCTCGTTCGCGTGACTTTTTACTTTGTTGCTTTTTATACTCCGCAATACCTTTTTCTATTCCCTGGGCAATGAGTTTGGTTTGCTCTTTCGTTTGCCCTTTTTTTTGTGTGGCTTTAGCTACTTTAAGCGCTTGCTCTTGAGTTTCTTGAGATACTTTATTATTCATAGATAAAACCTGTTTGTTTTTAATACCAACCGAGTTAAAAGGTGCCGCTAAAATTAATGCCATAATGGCCACTTTTAGCTATAGGAGAAATAGTAATTCCTGAGTAAGGCTCGGTGAAATAGAGCCCTGAAATAATACCTATGGCAGCGCCAGCGAGAACATCTTCTACATAGTGTTTATCACTGTCAACTCGAGTATAACCAACAAAAGTCGCGCCAATATATGCAGGAATCCCCCACTTCCAGCCATAACGTTGCTGAATAAAGGTTGCTGCGGCAAAACTATCAGCCGTATGTCCTGACGGAAAAGAGTCATCACCTGAGTCATCTGGTCGGTCTTTATCAACGGCATATTTTAGCCCTTCCACCGCCACACGAGAAACGACACCTGTTTTTATAAGCTGCCAGCTGCCTTGATAATCATCTTCTATTACTAGCGTCGCGCCCAGGGCTGTTGCAGGCAAAAGTAAATGAATGATATCCCCAGATTTTTTTAGTGAAGATTTTGCAAGTACAGGGGCAGCGGCCAGCAATAAAAATAGAAAAGAAAGAATTTTCACCAAGTTAACTCATAAAATAATAAATTGTGGCGGTCTTTATACCTAGCAAAGTTAATAATTGCAAAAATGAATTGAGTGAATACGACGAGTTAGCAGAATAATTAACAAAAAAACAAAGCATAACCATTATATGCTCTAGCCATATAAACATGGGTGTCTAGCGTCACACTAACCATGTCCTCGTCGAATAAACCCTACCGTTAAACGTATCTAGGTTGACATTTTATTAACATACGCGAAAATGTCAGGGTTCAAGTGGTACCGTTAACCGTTATCGACAAGCGAGCAATACATAGTAAAACAATGTTATGAAGCAGCTGCAATATACCTAGCAAGCTCAGGTTGTTTTTATGTCGCTACAAACCGTATTACTAATTAATTTAAAAGAGAGTTATTCTATGAAAAAAACTTTGATAGCCATTGCCTTGGCAACTGCCGTACTAGGCGGTTGTGGCATGTTTGATACACATAATAACAATGATAAAAGTACTGTGGCCAGTAAAGCAGAACTAGGTAGCTTTGGTGTTGATTTAAGCGCCCGTAATGAAGTGATTAAACCTGGTGATGACTTCTTTATGTATGCGAGTGGTACTTGGTATGACCATTATATAATGCCAGCCGATAAAACACGTTTTGGTGCTTTTACCGGTTTAGCTGAGCGCAGTGAAACACAAGTAAAAGAAATCATTGACGATATTACTAGCCGTACTGATTTAAACGCTGACGAACAATTAGTGGCTGACTTTTATCAAGCCTATATGGACACTGAAACCATTAATAAATTAGGTATCAGCCCTATTCAATCAACATTAGATCAAATTAGCGCAGTAAAGAATACTGAAGACTTAACCAAAATATTTGGTGAAGCATGGTTAACTGGTGCTAAATCTCCTATTGGCGGTTATATGTGGTTTAACCGTTTAAACCCAAATCAATATGAGATGTCAATCGGCGCTGGTGGCTTAGGTCTTCCTGATCGCTCTTACTATTTAGAGGAAAGTGAACGATTTAAAAAAACACGTAATGCCTATGTAGAACATATCGTTACTATGTTGAGCTTTGCTGGTATTGAAAATGGTCAAGCACGTGCTGAACAAATTTTAGCGCTAGAAACTAAAATAGCGCAAGGCCATTGGCCACGTGAAAAAAGACGTAACCGAGATTTGACCTTAAACCAAGTTCAACGTAGTGATTTAGCTAAGCAATACCCAGACTTTGACTGGGATACTTACTTTGCTCAATCTGGCTACAAAGTGCCACAACTGAATATTTCTCAACCAGAGCCAGTTAAAGCAATGATCGCTTTGGTTAATTCTGAGCCATTATCCGTTTGGCAGGACTATTTAACTTTCCATACGATAAGCGGTAATGCCGATTTATTATCTGAAGATATTTATGCGGCTAATTTTGCTTTTTATGGCAAAGAATTAAGTGGTCAGCAAGAGCCTCGTCCACGTTGGAAGCGCGCTATTGGCGAAATGTCTGATACTGAATCTTTAGGTTTTGCTATTGGTAAAGTCTATGTCGCTCGTTTTTTTCCTGAAAGTTCAAAACAGCAAATGGCGCAACTGGTTGAAAACTTACGTACCGCACTTGGCCAACGTATCGACGGACTTGATTGGATGGGTGAAGAAACCAAAGTTAACGCTCACGCTAAACTTGCGGCATTTAATCCTAAAATTGGTTACCCCGATGTATGGCAAGAATTTGAAGGTGTAAGCATTGCTAAAAATGACTTGATGGGCAACATTAAACATCTTCGTCAATTCTTTAATGCTGATAGTGTTGCCAAAGAATTAAAGAAAACCGACCGTAATCGCTGGGGCATGACACCGCAACGTGTAAATGCTTACTACAACAGTTCATTTAATGAAATTGTATTCCCTGCAGCAATTTTACAACCACCATTTTTCGATCCAAATGCCGATGCCGCCGTTAACTACGGTGCTATTGGCGCGGTAATCGGTCATGAAATGGGTCACGGTTTTGATGATCAAGGCTCAAAATCAGATGCGAATGGTATTCAACGTAACTGGTGGACTGATGAAGATCGTGACGCCTTTGATGCTAAAGCAGACCAACTCGTTGCTCAATACAATAAGTATGAGCCTATTCCTGATAACTTTGTTAACGGTCGTAATAGCTTAGGCGAAAATATTGGTGATGTTGGCGGTTTAGCCATGGCTTACCATGCTTACCGACTTAGCTTAAAGGGCAAAGAAGCACCTGTTATCGATGGCGTAACCGGTGATCAACGTTTCTTCTTGGCTTGGGCACAAGTATGGAAAGAAAAACGCACGGAAAAAAGTATGTTAAACCAGCTTCGTGGTGGTACACATGCACCGGGTCGTTTTCGTGCTCAAGCACCGCGTAACCATGATGCATGGTACAAAGCGTTTGACGTAAAACCTGGTGATGCTTTGTATCTTCCAGAAGATGAACGTGTGCGTATTTGGTAGTAATACCAAGCATATTAATTTATTGCTTATTTAGCGATAATTAAGCATATAAACAAAAATGCCAGTCAGCTAACCTGACTGGCATTTTTTATTGCTCGCTATGCTCTATAAAGCAGCTTTATTAAAAATAATGTTATATTCGAATATTGAATTTTAATTCCTATCTAAGAAGAATCAAATGAAAATAAATATTCAAAAACAAGGCGCTTGATTGAGCAATAGCGGGCTATTGTAATTGAAAGCAACGACGTTAGTGGATATTTAGACCATTTGAAAGTCACCGTTTTTCCAGATAATTAATATTAGGTAAACTTAAAGCGCGAAACCAAGTCATTCAGGTGAATGGCTTTATTTCTCAGTTCACTACAAGCAATAGAAGTTTGCTGAACGATATCGCTATTAGCCCGTGAAATATCGGCAACTGCGGTAACATGCGGATTAATTTCACCCACCACATTCGACTGCTCCCCGGTAGCGGTCGCAATTTGCAGGTTCATATCATTCATTATACTAATGCTTTGAGAAATGCTTTCTAAGTGCTCACCTGAGTGACCTGCCTCAGTTTGACTGGTCGTACTAAGCGCTGTGCTTTGAGAGATAGCTGTAACCACTTCTTCCGTTTTGGCTTGCAGCTTTTCAATAATAGTTCTAATTTCTTTAGTGGAATCATGGCTGCGTGATGCAAGGGTTCTCACTTCATCAGCCACAACAGCAAAACCTCGCCCTTGCTCTCCGGCGCGTGCCGCTTCAATGGCAGCATTTAACGCCAATAAGTTAGTTTGCTCTGACACACTACGTATTACTTCAACCACAGTATCTATAGAGCGAGCATCCTCAGCGAGTTGAGCGATCATAGTACTGGTAGAAACTAACTGCTCGCTCATATCAGAAACACTGCCGATAGTTTGTACCACTGAATCATTACCTTGCTGCACAGTTTCATCAGCAGCTTGTGCACTCTGCGCCGCATTATTAGCACTACCAGCAATTTCTTCCGCCGTCATGCCCATTTCATGCATTGCCGTGGCAATTTGCTCTACTCTACTCACTTGCTCATTTATTTCAGCTTCCATCGACTTAGCTTGAGAGTCTATTTGTTCAATCGCAACGGCAAGTTCATTTCCTGTGTTAGAAACTTGTTGCAGTAACTCACTTAAATAACTAACAAATTGATTATAACCTCTCGCCATAGTACCGGCTTCATCTTGTCGTGAATCATCTAAGCGCCTCGTTAAATCACCACCGCCCTTGCCAATATCAGCCAACATATCCGCAAGCTGGCCAAAAGGTGCAATTAATCGAGAAATAAGCCAAGTACTAACAAACGCAGAAATCAGCGCAATAATAATGCCCATCATTACTAAGGCCCAGGTTGCTTGGGTTAAGCCACCAAGAACTTCTTCTTTAGGCACTTCAGCAACGACATACCAGCCAATACTGTCTAAATAGCGGCTGGCAATAAGGATTTTAGTGCCATTAAGAGTAAATTCAGCTGAACTAAACTGCCCTTTTGACAAGAGACTCTGACTGTTACTAACACCAATATCAGCCAAATTTTTACCAATTTGTTGCGTATCAGGATGAAGTTTTATCTTGCCTTGTTGATCAACTAAAAACACCTTACCTGTTTGTGCAATACGATACTGGCTAATACTGTCAGCCATATTCTCAAGTGATAAACCCACGCCAACAACAGCGCTAGGTTTTCCTGAAACCTTCATTAAATAATTAATAAATAAGGTCGGTATATTGGTTTCTTCATCAACATCTAAACTCAGTTCGTATTTTTTTCCGCTATTGATAAAACCATAAAACCATTGGTCTTTATTTTCTTGTGGCGACAAGGTTTTGAAAAGCCCACTCGGTGTGAAGTATTTCCCGGACTTGGCTGAGACTAAGAAGGCACTTATTGTATTAAATTCACTCTGGATATTTTTCAAATAAATGATCACTTGTTGATGATTACTCTCTTGTTCGCCATTGGCAATAAACTGTTTTGAGTACAGGTTACTCGACATCGTTTGCGCGACGGTAATAGGTAACAATAATTGCGCATCTAAATTATTTGCTACCTCACCAAGCGCTGCGGGCAATTCTCGTTCAATTGCAGTTTCCATAATAATCGCGCGACTTGAGTTAAGGGCAAAAGCACTAACAATCAATATTGATAGCACCACAGCAGCCAAGGTAGTAAGTACAACTTTACGACGAATAGTTAAATTCAGCATAGATAAATATCTTCCTTTGGAGTAGAAGTAGAATAGAAATTGAGGCTATTACAGCAATGAAAAATCTGACTCTTTATCTTTTCAGTTAAATTCATTAAAGGCCTAAGTCAGCTCAACTAGGCCACCTCTCATCATAATTTTTAAAATATCCTTAAGCACTAACTGGTGATTTCACATTATGGAATGCAGTACTAGTTAATAGAGCTCCTAATAAAATATTTTTCCCTCGAAAAAGCATAAAAAAGACCAAGCTGATTTAGCTTGGCCTTTAGTATTGTCACTATTAGTAATAAAAGAGTTTTCAGCTACGATTTTTGACTTTACTGACTCTGCTTATTCTCCTCAGCGGTCTTGGTTTTATATTTTTCAAACCAGGCAAGGGTATGCTCAATTTTAGTGATCATTCTTGACGGTTTTCCGGCAATACCATGAGGTGAGCCAGGCACTTTGACTAACACAGTATCAACCTTTTTTAATTTAAGCGCTTGATAGAACTGCTCAGTTTGCGCCATTGGGGTACGCAAATCTTCTTCACCTGTCATCAACATAGTCGGTGTCGTAACGTTACCAACTAATGACATTGGAGAACGTTTCCAATAGTGTTCAACGTGCTCCCAAGGCATTCCAGGAAATTGTGTCGGTATTTGGCCTAAACCACTATCCGCTGTTAGTACTTTACTTAACCAGTTGATAACTGGCTTAACGACTACTGCAGCAGAAAAACGATCAGTTAAACCAATAGCATAAGCTGTTGCGATACCACCGGCAGAGCCGCCAGCAATAAACAAATTATCTTCATCAATAAAACCCAACCCCAACATTGCATCGACACCTGAGTTATGATCGGCAAAATCTTCTTTCGAGCTATATTTATACTTTAATAACATGGCAAAACGTTCACCATAAGAACTACTGCCGCGATGGTTATCATAAAATACCACATAACCTTGGGCTGCAAAGCGCTGTAGCTCCGCAGAAAAGTGCGGGCCATATGCTAAGTGTGGACCACCATGGATCTCTAAAATAAGGGGATACTTTTTCTTAGGGTCAAAGTTTGGCGGGGTAAGGTACCAACCTTGAATAGGCTCACCGTCAAATGATGATTTATAATTAATTTCAGTCACTTTACCTAGGTTTTTATGTGCCAATACGTCTTCATTTAATTGTGTGAGTTTAATAAGCTTTTTACGGGTAGTAATAACAGACACATCTGCTGGACGTGAACTACTACCTTGGGTAAAGGCTATATAACCTTCACTTGAGGCGGTAAAACTACCACTGATATAAGGGCGACCAAGACTACTTCCTACTAAGCTATCCGTTAAATCTTTCACTTTACCTTTGGTGGAAATGGTCGCCAATTTACGCTTACCAAAGTCGTCATAAGTCATGGCTAATAATGAGCTTGATAACCATTGTGGGTCTTTGATAGAACGGTCAAAATCACTAGCAATCTCAGCCGTTTTTTTGGTCTTCCAATCCATAATGTTTAACTTGGCATTACGATATGGATTTAAGGCATTAGAAGTCGATAAAAAGGCAAGCTTATTACCATTTTCAGAAAACACTGGGTTAAACTCTTTACCCGGTGTCGAGGTTAACTGCGTTAGTTCACCATCTTTTACGATCACTTTAAATAAATCACCTTCAAGTGATTTATATTCCCAATCAGCTATACGATTTGCTGAAAAAACAATCGCATCACTTTTCTTAGTCCAAGCAAGGGTTCCTTGATGATGAAAGTCCCCTTGAGTGATCTGACGAGGAGTTCCCCCCTCACTAGGTAAAACAAAAATATGCTTGTAACCAGGTTTGAGCAAGCCGCGACCATCTGCTTGGTAATATGCTTGGTCAATAACAACGACAGGTTTTGACCATTTCGCCCCTTTAGGCTTTTTAGGCATATTGGCAATTACTGTTCTTTTGTCAGCAACAAGTTGACTAAAGGCAAGCCATTTTCCATCGGGTGACCAGGTTAAACTGCCCACACCGCCTTGTACTTGGCTGACCAATGCTGTGCGATTTTGTTTTAAATAATGCACGTGTATTTGATAACTACCCGTTAAGTTACTAACAAAAGCTATTTTTTCGCCATCAGCTGACCAACGCGGTTGTGAATATTGTTTGTCATCAGAAAAAAGAGGCAACTGCTTTTTACTATCAACATCAATCAACCATAAGTTTTTGTTTTTATCATCGGTCATAATATCGTTAGAGTTTCTGATATAAACAATTTTTTCGCCATCAGGAGATATTTGTGGCTCACTGGCATATTCCAATGAAAAAATATCTTTAGCTTCAAAAAGATTGTTAGCCTGGGTGCTACTAGTAACGGTAGTATTTGCCGCCGTTATGAAGGGTGTCGCTAGCACACTAACAGCCAAAGCTAATCGACAAGAAAAGCGAGAAAAAGAACGCATTGGTTTACTCCAATATAAAAGTGAGCGTTGAAGTTGGCTCACCGAATGAAAATTAACAATCCATTATTGTATACAAAATATTTTAAATTCACAGTTCATTTATTGGCTTTTGTCTTATATCTTGGTGAGTTAGTCGCAAGTACTATGTTAAGTTTCTTAAAAGACATATTAATAGTTAACTTTTCACTGTGATACACTCTGTATATTTGCTTGCCCAATATTCATTCCCCAAGGAAAGTCCATGAAAAAATTTATGCTGGCTGTTGCTTTTTCATCACTGCTTATCGGCTGCTCAGATAATGAAGTCGGTGATGTTTCATTAGGCATGTTTACGCTCAAAGATATTAAACTAAATACCTTAGTGGACCCAATAGTGCCCGGTGTTACTTGTCATATAGCAAGTGTTGAAGCAAATTTGAGCTTATCTGATCCCAGTGATAGTTCAATCGCTTGTCGTCAAACAGGTGAAATAACCGCAGCGATGATAGCTCAAATAGATAAAAGTAAATCTGGTGAAGTGGTCTTTAAAAAATCAAAAAGCATCTTTTTTAAAACCATGAAAGTAAGACGTATTTATGACGCTCAGAATCAAACGTTAATGTATTTGTCGTACGCAACGAAAGAAACCTCAGGAAGTTTTAAGCATAGTCTTTCAACGGTTCCTTTATGGGGAACTAAAGCCTATACCACTCCACAAGTCACCTTAAAAAATGCTGGATAAGTTTGTTTTAAAGTGGATGGTAATTTCCAAAAGTCATGAGAATCCGTCACACCAATTTAACGTTTAACTGTTAAGTTGGTGTGCGCATAAAAATTAGAGCAACTTATCACCATCAATGATTACTAATCTCTGCAGTGATCATTATTACTAAACTGTCAAAAAAATTAACATATCCTTTGCTATGTCGACAGCTCTGGCAACAAAATTAGCGTTAGCGGTCGTCACCCCAACAGCAGCATTCACCATTTGAACTCAAGCGTAAAAGTGGACATTAGGCTCTTATTTATCACTTGCAATATCGAGGCGAGCCATAGATACGCTTTCCAATCGATAGAGCTAGCTGGATAGTAAATTCCAGAGTGAATTTTGTGTCAAGTTATGTAATTTTTTATATAGCGTTACAAATAAAACCACATTAAGAATGTAAATCACTCGTTTTCTCGATAAGTGAGTACTAGGCTTATTTGTGTATATTAAAAATGCCCTACTTACAGATAAAAAAGTAGCCTAATAGATCCTTTTGAGTGTAATTGGAGATATGACATGAGACGAGAATACTTTCTAGCGGAGTCTTTGGAGGATGTAGATAAGGCGGCATCCATATTACATGATCAATTGCATATCAATGAAAACAATATTCATGTGATCAGTAATGATAGAAAAGGTATTAAACAACATAATTTGCATGAGGGAAGCATTATAGAAAAATCAGATCTAGTGCGCGGTGTTGAGCACGGTGCATTGTTGGGGGTAGCTATGGGGATAACTGGTTGTGCTATTCTGGTCGTTAATATGCCCTTTTGGGATATGAGTGAACTGACCAAACAAGCGATGACAGCACTCACCTTATTTGGCGCATCGATGATAGGTTGCATTATTGGTGCACTCGTTGGTTTACTCCATGTTAACTATAAAATTTTCCGATTTAACGAAGATTTAGCAACGGGTAAATCTTTAATGTTGGTTGATTCAAATGAGCTTGGAAAAATCAAGCAGGCCTTAGAAAAACAGCCCGTTATCGACAAAGGAGAAGACAGTAGTTTTATTTTTCCCTTTGATGAATACGAGAACCAACGGAGGTTAATTGCTTAAGCATCTTTGTTGTTAGATGCCCGAAATCATTATTATCAATAAAGATTATATCCATTACCACTCAAACACTTCTTCGATGGGGGTTAAAATGATTTAAGTTGTGTTATTCATTTGAACAATGGCTCACCTAAATCGTTTTTGGTTTTGATGGGTAAATTTCTTTTTTAATGCTAATTTACGTCGCTTTAATGGGCTATTCACTATTTGAGATGTCGTCTTAAATGGCTAAACATTCACCAAACAAGTTGAGTTGATCTTGCTCGCACAATCCACGTAACACTCACACTATAACTGCTGACATAGGTGTGATAACACACGCACAGGAAAATTTTTCTCTTTTTACACGACAGCTAGACAGCTATTTATCATTATCAAGTGAAAAAGTGTCAGGTTATTTTACACAGTAACCACACACTTTTTTTGTGCGTTATTTAACCACATAATAAATAGAGTAAAAATACAACAGGTATATAACTTGCTTGACTATAGCTTATGCCATAGGGACTAAAAAGGAGTTTATGGCTAAGTATACTTTTTAACAATAACGTGTGAATAATCTCTTTTGAATTTGTATATTGGGATTGTTAATAAGGAATCAAATATGCGAACACTTACAAAGTTTACTAGCGCAGTGTTTATTGCACTTGCTAGCTTTTCCTATACCGCTCAAGCATCACTGATCATTGAGTTGGACACTATCTTTGATGAAGACGCCAACAACCTAAAAGACAGCCCCTTTGGCAGCCCATCATGGTTGACAGCAACTTTTGAATCTCTAGATGCCAACACGGTTAGGTTAACTATGGATGGCATGCTTCAAGACCCTGACGAATTTGTTGGCGGTTGGTATTTTAATTTCAACCCCGCTTTCAATGCTAGCGACTTAGCATTTAGCCAAGTTAGTGCTTCTGGTGCGGCTTTTGCTACGAGTATTGATCAAGGTGAAAACTTATACCGAGCTGATGGTGAACGTTTCTATGATATCCTGTTTAATATGGATATCGCACCACCTGCTGATCGATTCAATGGCACTGACCAATTAGTTTATGATATCCAACGGTCAGATGGCATGGGCGGTTTTCTCGCCTTAAGCGAGCTAGATTTTGATTTTTTCGGTGTTAATGGCAACGAAAAGGGCGGTCCTTTCACCTCCGCTGCCCATATTCAAGGTCTTGCTGTTGGTGAAGGTAGTACTTGGATAGGAGGTAATGGCGAAACGCCTTGTACAGAAAACTGTGGTGGTGGTCCCAACATAGTGGTTCCTGAACCCAGTGTGTTGTTGCTCCTTGGTAGCGCTTTACTTGCCTTAAGCCTCCGTAAAAAAACGTCTTAACAATAATTAAAATAATGACCAATAAAAAGACACTGCTATGGCAGTGTCTTTTTAATTTTTTATTAAGATTTAGTGCTGCTTAATTATTCTATTTACGGCCTTTTTTTCTTGCTTGCACATTGACTTGAATGCTGGTCTGTTTTTGATTGCCAGCAGCATCAAATGCCTTTGTTAGAATAGTATGGTATCCGTTAGCCACTTTGCGGGTATTCCAACTATAAGATAATGTTGATTCAGTCGTTTGCGTTTTTAACTGACCATCAATATACAATTCAACTTTAGTTACCCCAGTGTTGTCGGTTGCACTAACTTTAATCGCTTGATTACCGCTTATGTTACTGCCATTTACGAGGTTAGTAATGCTCACACTCGGCGCTATGGTGTCTGCAACATCAGCGATATTGTCTATTGTCAGCCAATACGTTGAAGAGCTACCTTGATTGCCGGTTGCATCATACGCCTGAGCGGTGAAAGCGACACTACCATCAGCAATATTAGTACTGTTAAAACTAGCACTATAAGGCGCGACAGTATCGGTAGCAATCAATACACCATTGGCATATAGACTAACAGAGCTCACCGCCATATTGTCTTGTGCGTTGGCTGTAACATTAAAGGTGCCTTTTTGCACACTATTTTCTGTTGGAGAGGTTATAGCAACTGTTGGTGCTTGCTGATCAATAGTAGGTGTATTTTCTACCATGGCAAGTGCAGCCGCGGCATCAACTCTGCCATGACCATAATAGCTATTAAATACACCGCCATTTTTAGACTTATCTGCGCTAGCCTCTAAAATATTTTCAAGTTCATCATTACTAAGGTTTAGGTTAGCTGATTTTATTAGTGCTAAGGTTGCTGCCGTTGCAGGGCTGGCAAAAGAAGTACCATTTACAGCACTATATCCACCACTTTTGGTCGTGGTCCAAATCCCTGCCCCCGGCGCAGATACATCGACACAATTTCCGTAATCTGACCAGCTGGTCTTATTATCTGCACTGTCTGTGGCTGATACTGTGATAATACTTGGATTATCGTTACAGTTTAGGTTTGCGCCACTGTTACCTGCTGAAGCTACAACTAAACCACCTTTATTACGCATGTATTGCGCTGCATTTGTTACTGATGAACTTGTGGTTACTGAATAACTGATATTGGCAATGTCGGCGCCATTGTCTGCTGCCCAAGTTAAGCCGTTGGCTATATCGCTCCAATAAGCATAACCTGAACTATCGTTAGTGATTCGTATCGGCATAATTGATGCGTGCCAAGCGATAGAGGTTACGCCGTTATTATTGTCGCTTATTGCCGCTACAACACCAGCAACCATTGTGCCGTGACCATAGATGTCACTAGTGTCGTTGTTACGACTAACACTGTTCCAACCAGCAATCATATTGGCTGATAAATCGGTATGGTTACTATTAACACCAGTATCTAGAATAGCTACTACCACGCCATTACCCTTTGATGTTTCCCAAGCAGTAGGTAATTGCATTTTACTAAGGTGCCAAGCATTGTTGTAATATGGGTCGTTGGCTATAATTTCGCTTGGTTCAACCAGTAAATCAACCTCCGCAAATTCAATGTTTGGATTATTAGATAACGCTTTGACAATTGCTTGTTCTGCATTTGTTGGTACATTGATGATGTGGGTACGTAATTGGTTGATCTTACCTTTTGAACTTGCTTTGTGCTTGCCCAATATCTTTTGGAAGTTCTGCTCTGATAAGCCCGGTTGCGGTTGTACTAAAATTTGACCTTTCGCAAAAGCTGCTGAATGTTCAGGAGGATTCGCCATAGCGAAATTGCTGAAAATTGAAAGTAATAATAACGAGCCTAGAGAAAAACTTTTATTTTGGCGCTTTATTAGTGAGTTGATTTCGAATTGATTGTTACTAACGTACTTCATTTTGTGACTCCACAATGTGTGAAATCTACAGAAAACCTATTACTTCTTAGTGCCTGACATTGCACATTATTATTGGCACAATAATGCTGGTAGTTGGCAGTTCCGCTGTCGTAGAATTATTCCCGTAGACCGGTGACTTTGCGCCACTTTCTTTCGAAAGTTTTGCTCTTTTCAATTACAGCAGCTTAGTAATTTATATTATAAATGACTAAGCGGTTGGTCAGTTTAAACTCAAGGTTAATTTGACCTGATTGTGCTGTTCGCCGCAATTCTAGTACATTCTTAAGAAGATATCCAAACAAAATCGATCAAAAAACACACAAAACTATACTTGTAATTATAAGCCATTCATTAACATGAAAATTAATTTGAAAAAAAATTTTTCGAGTTTAGATGCGCTAACAAATCCTATTTATACTGATATCTCACTCGTTTTAGTACTTCGTAATTAACAAATTATCAATGTATGTTTGTAACCTTTTGCTAAATAAAATTTTTTTATTCATGAGCACAGTATCTGAATACAATGTATCCACAGAAGACTGGTGAAATCTTTTTTGATAAAGAAAAGTAAGAAGCAATGATGCCAATAGGACTAATTTATTGATCATTTACACTTAGCGAGATTTAACAGGTTTAGAAGTAAGGCATTAATTGAAGGGATTGGTTATTACTCTCACAGCATTTAAGAACACAACATAATCCCACTTTCTAGATTCAGCCATAAGAAAAGCAATTTTTATGATGGAGAGCCCATTTAAACTCAAAGGATTATAAAGCTGTTTTTCATTTTCGCATAAATTATACTTGCGAGTAATGACCGATTTAGTGGTAATCGTTAGCCTCTCAAACGCAGCCATAAATTTCAACTTAAGCTGTTAACCTAAAGATCGACCAATAGCTAACCTCTTCTATGGTGCAAACAAGTCAAAATTAAAGCTAAAACCCTGTCTCACTAGGTACCTTAAAGAGATATTGCTAACCGTCACTATTACCACTTACCAAAAGTAGAGATTTCAGAAGCACTGATATTTTGGGTTAGATGATGTATAAATAACGCTGAGGTTGCCAAACTCAAAATGAGCTATACAGAAAAATAGAGAGTTTGGCCGTCCGTATTGAATCTCTGGGTAAACATTAAATAAATCTAATCATGTGTCACCCTTTTTACATATACTGTTCAATCTAGAGCAATGATAAATAGGCAGTCAAATCCAAGTGGATCACCGACACTTCCAGCAAAGTTCGTCATGTCCACCATACCTGACAAACGCACCGTACCAGTCGTATTTTTAAACCGGCCAGTACCATCAATAATGGAATTGCCATCGATAGATGCTCCTGTAATGTGAGTAATATTTTGCCCATTAGGTGTCACTGTCGGATGCAATACAGGTTGTACTGTCGTACTGCCACGAGTAATTAGAGTTCCATTTGGCATATTAAAATAACTTGTGCCAACTAATGCAAGGCCAGTACCAACCGCTGTTATACTAGATAGGCAGTCTGTGGCAGTACCAATGACTTGTTGGTTTTTCAGGTTAACCAATTCAACATCGAAACAGATTGCCGGATCATCCATTTTGTCACCATCGATATCAGGAACGAAGCTCTCATACATATTTCCAGTGCCAACTAAATTGAGAACCAAGTGTTTTCCCCCACCTTGATTTGCGTCGACATAAAATGATGCACATAAACAGATTGACATGATAATCATCAACACGTTTTGACTCTTCATGATTGTTCTCCTACTGAGTTTAACGGCATAGATTGATAAATGAAGCTGTCACTATGCCAATAAACAGCCTAACGCCCTTAAGAGTAGTAGCAGAAAGTCTTCCATTCACTCTGTTTATTTTGCGCCCTGTATATTATCTGCTATAAACTCACTACATCCATCCAAGTTCTTTCATTGCCCAAGGGGCATTCCAAACTTTAGTCATTTCTGAGACTTTCGAATCGTCGCCCATTTTTATAATGTAGACATAATGTGTATGGGTTTCTTTGTTCGTTGGTGGCACGGGTCCACCTTCACCAGTATGCTTACCATGATACGTTGCGAAGAATATTGCTGTATTTGAACTTTCATTGAAGCTTGATGAATGTAGTTCATACGATCCTTCTGGAGATATACCCGTACCAAAGCCATGCACCCAATCACAATAGGCCTGGACTGAGTCTATTTCGACAAGTGGTTCGCTTTGAGCTGAGAATAAGGCACCTTCTTGTACATACTGCTTGCACCCTTCCCATCCGAGTGGAGCTTCACATGCTTCGAAGAATTTTATTGCTACGTCAAATGAATTCATAGTTCCTCCTAACTTTTACTTACTATGGCCAATTCTCGTATAAATATAGTTAATATTTCATCATAAATCCTTCTTTGAAAAGCTAATCGAAATCATTTCGTATTGATATTGAGTGCTTCTGTACAGCCATGTTAATGACAGCCTCATTAACACTCTGACAAACAAAGATAAAACTGGATGAGTGAGAAAGCAGTAAATAGATGAACTTTTATCGCGGATTTCTAGGGGTTTAGGGGGAATGCACATTAGGATATGACCGCAATACAATCAGAAACTGACCTTCCTTTTCTTGGAGAGTTATTTTGAATACTAACTCAGTCAATGACCGCTTTAGGTAAGATCACACTAAAGTGTGCCCCCTGTAGCTCAGTTGAGTTGGCAATAATTATCTCGCCGTGGTGCCACTCAACAATACGCTTAACAATGGCAAGGCCCATACCGTAGCCTTTCACTTTTTTCTCATTACTTTCTCCCCGAATGAAAGGTTTAAGTATTTGCCCTCTCTGCTCGACTGGGATCCCAGGTCCATTGTCAGCAACGGTTACGACAATATTATTACCTTGCGTTATGACTTCAATCATTATTTTATCTTTACAATACTGATGAGCATTTTGTAATAAGTTACTCATTAAAATCATCAAATAAGAAAGATCGCCATTAACATATACAGCTTGCTCTGGTGCATGAAAAGTTAGTTGAACATCATCCTGACTTTTGTTTTTGATACAAGTGGCCGTCAGTGCAGTAAAGTCAACGGGCGCTTTGTTTATAGTAATTAAGGTTTGATCTAAACGTGCATAACTTAATAAGCTTTCTACCAAATCAACCATTTCATCGACATTATCACTAATACGCTGTTCAAAACGTTTTCGCAAGACAGGGTCATCTTCTTCTTGAATGGTATCAATACCAAAACGGATACGTGCTAGCGGTGTGCGTAAATCATGGGAAACGGCACTACTGAGCAGTTTTATATCAGTCACTAAATCATCAATACGCTGCGCCATGCGATTGAACTCTAATTCTAAATCTCGGATATACGAAATAGAGCCGACATTAATACGCTGCTTTAAATTGCCCTCACCAAATGACTTGGCCGTTTGACGCAAAGCCATTAACCTTCTCAAAAGCGGGTAAAGCCAAAGCAACATTAATAACAGCACAGCTAGATAAAATAGGCTGGTCAGTAAAATAGGCAAAAATGAGTTATTTTGTTGAACCGTTATTGGCGGAGTCGTTAATACCAAGAGCTCATCGGTAGCTGACAGATAAAAATGCATGGCGATACTATCATCTGTTTCAAGTAATAACGGTTGCCCTGCCACTAAATCAGTTAATAAAGGTTGTGGTAAAGGGAAGTTGGTTAACGGCTTTAAGCGTAACGTCAATGCTCCTTCATTCGGCCATTTTTTAATGAATTCTTGGCGATTATCAATACCCGAGAGTGCGATTGATAAGTGAGTACCTACTTGCTCTAAGGTATCTATAACACTCTGCTGCCCACTCGTTTCTTGATTTAACTGAGCAGTGTTTTGCTCGATACTTTGGTTAAGGTATTGGTTATAAATAGCATCAAACATCCAACCTAAACCAATAGTGGCGATAAGCACTACAGCGACTAATGAAAGTGTCAAATTACGCATTAAGTTTACCTAATAATATTAAGAGAAAGCCTTTAGCTTTTATAATAAGAAGAACAAGATAGTTACCAAACATCATTCGCAAATAAATAACCTTTTCCCCAAATCGTTTTAATACGATAAGGCTCTGATGAGTCATCTCTTAGCTTTTTGCGTAACCTTGAAATACGTAAATCAATTGAGCGATCAAAACCATCATAATCGAATCCACGAAAATGGCTGACCAGCTCTTTTCGCGACACTACCTGCCCTGCTTTAGTGGCCAGAAACCATAAAACATCAAATTCATTAGAAGAGACTTTGATTGATTCACCATCAAGAGTAACACTTCGGGCTTGTTCGCTAATGACCAAGCCACTAAATTTTAATACGCCTTTCGATTCAAGTTGTTCATCAGTTAACTGGTTAGTGCCGCTTTTATCTGTTGTGCGAGATTTATCTTCTCGGCGAAGTAATCCTCTAATACGGGCTAGTAATATCCTGGCTCTTACAGGTTTAGTAATATAATCATCAGCACCCATTTCAAGGCCGAGTACTTCATCAATTTCTTCATCACGTGCGGTGATCATAATGATAGGATTATCAAAAGTAGCTCGTACTGTTTTACAGACATCTAGCCCATCCATTCCCGGTAACATGCCATCAAGTAAAACAATGTCAGGGTTGAGTGATTGAATGAGATCAACGGCTTCATCACCGCGATGGCAAGTAGTAACCTTGAATTCACGTCCAATTAAGTAATCAGCTATCCACTCAGCAAGATCAATATCATCTTCTACCAATAAAATATGTGGTCCCGCTTCTGCTGTCATTTACCTATCCCTCTTTGCAATGTCTTCATTACCCTGAATTCAGTTTATTATAATTACCATACCTTCATTTGTTAGAAGGTATGGTAAACAGGTAAAACTAAAAGATACGCCATGACTTTCTTGGCTGACCTTTCTTCTTATGTACCCATGCCATTTTTACTACCGCAGTTGCCACAGAAATACTTTCATTTTGACGCCTTAATGAAAATTCCAAATTGACCTTGCTATCAAATGATTTTTTCATTTCTCCCACCGAGCTATTAATCCAACAATTAAGTGCTTTAGGCTCTCCAGCGGTATATAAACAATAATTGCCCGGCGTATCAACTTGCCAACTTAATTCGACAGAAACATAACAAGCCTGTCCTTGACGCATAGCAACGCATTGCTCAGGACTAACCTTCATGCTGGCCTGAATATCCGTTGCATTTGCCACAGAGTTTATTGCCAGCAATAACAATAACAAACATGATGTTTTTAGTTGTAGAAGTAGCCGTTGAATCTGCTTGTCAACTTTATTCAGTTTTTTAGTGTGCATTATAATGCCCCCCTAAAAAACGAACGTTAGTAGAAGGCCGCCTCTGATACCGTCCTCAACGGTATCTTGGCGAGCAGCAATACTACGATCTGACAGTGCGTTATAACCGACGTAACTACCGATCACCCAATCCGTTGTGAGTGGATACTCAATACCTACCTCTGCCGAATAACTTATACCACCTTTCGTTGATAGGTCATCTTCAACCCAGGTTTGTACGCCATAGGGAGTGACTTCTTTTGAGCGGTATTGCAGCCCTAAGTTAGTATAAAAATTCCAGTTTCTAATCTGCCAGTCATAGCTGTATGAAATAGAAGCCTCGATACCATCACTGCCTACATCATTGCGACTAACGGGTGAGTATATCAATTGCAATTGACTGTTTTCATAAAAACCTGTCATTCTCAGGCCTGCACGTTCATCTTCATTACGCGTTTGAATGCCTTCTAAACCTTCAATGCCTCGCGTACTGTATTGGTAAAATAAATCAAAAGAATAATCGTCACTGTTATAAAAGTTTACCCCCCACGCTGGCATAGAGTACATACCTTGAATTCGTCTGGTACTTATTCCTGGCGATTCCATAAAGAGTCCCAGTAACTGTACTCGGTAACTTATCGCTACATCAAATTCAGAGTCTGTACCTTCATTCGCAGCAAAAGCATAATCATCACCAAAGCTACTTACAGCACTGACATCAACATAAAAGCCATCACGACGGTTATGGATGAAGCGATGAACTTGCTTACATTTTTCATCGTCTTCATCACAATTTCGAGACTTATGGTCTTCACATTCGCCAAAACAAACAGAAATTTCATCTTCCTCTTTTGTTTCAGTGGTCTTAGTTATTTTATTATCTTCATCCGTATTAGGTGTTTGTTCATTCTTTTCACGGTTAACTTCGACAGTAGTTTTATTACTTATTTCCGGTGAAGTAGCTTCAGTAGATTTATCTTCAAGATGAGAGTTAGCGCTAGCAGCAAAAGAAGTCAGAATGACACTGGAGGCAATTAGGCTGATGACGGTTATTTTTGTTATGTGTTTCATATATTCCCTGTGAACGTCTGTTTTTGTTAACCGTAATAGTAACTAAGCTTGGCAAAAATAGACGTAACACAAATTAAGCTGATGTATCAATTTGTATCATGTTTTAACGCAATAATAACATTGCTTTACATAATGAGGAATGAAGATCATAACAATTGACTGAGTGAGCTCAATTCTTTTTAACAGAGAGTTGAGGTTATATACCCGCTACCAATCAAGCACTTTGAAACATGCATCTTGATTGGTAGCGGGTATAAAGACAAAAAGAGTAGTAGCGCGATTAGATGCTCAAGCCAATAGAAGTGCTGATTTTAAAATGGGTATAAAGCTAAGTTGTATCGATTTCTTGGACAAGAGCTCCACATTGCCTTACTGCTGTATTTTAAATTAACTAGACAGGCACAAGCGCTTGGATAGATTTTGTTGGTCTTCGGAGATTTTGATCCAACCTACTTTTAGGTCAGATCAACAGGGTAACCCGCTCAAAAAGGGACGAAATGGAGTCCAACAAGCGCTAATAGGAATATTGCTCAAAGTCAGTGATCTCTCTTCTTAAACGGCGTTGCTCTTTAATTGATTCAATTTCACGCCATTTACGTTTTCGATCACTGCCTTTCGTTTTGCCTTTTTTATCAGGTCTTGTCAGCTCATCTTCATCAAAATCATCTGCTTCATGCCAGTATTCGTTGTTCATAGTACTCTCCTCTCACTAACGTTAAATGGCAATTTAATGGAGTTAGATGAAAGTAATATGAAACAAAGATGACATTTTGATGAATGCGCTAACTAAGTAGTACTCATTTTTACGCAGTTAATTTAAGTAAACATGCTACTGAGCGTTAATTTTTAAACCTTTTAAAAATGCAGATAACACTTCATCAGAACAATCTTTATAGTGCTTATGATTTACATTTCTGAAAAAAGCGCTTAGTTCATACTTACCTAAACTTAAATCGGCTAATTCTAGGGTAGCAATGACTTCTTCAGCTTTTAATGACAAGGCTATTTTTACTTTGTTAAAGATCATATTGTTGGTCAATTCAAGCTCAGCTTGACGTTCTGGCCCGTCACTAGGCCCTCTTTTCGCAATGATAAGACCATTTAAAAAACTAGCAAATTGCACATCTTCTAATGGTTGATAAGCAACATCATCTTTTTCTTTAAAGAAGCTTGCAAGCTGCTCAGCACCAAGCTCACACTGACCTAACGCAAAGGTTGCAAGGATTGTTTCATCGGTTAAATCAAAGATAGCGCTAATGCGGCGAAGGAGGTCGTTATTAATCATTTAAAAGCCTAAAAGTTGTTTGCTAGAGAAATATTTCTAAATATTGGCACAGTATAACTGACTATAAGGCTATTAGCGTGTTTTGATTACAAAAATGAAGCTTAGCCTAAATACGAGTTTAGCTGAGTAGTTAACTTTTTAATATGGATGAAAATTTGTCAAAAGCATAAATTGTAATTATTATTACTCAGGTATATGTAACTAATTATAATCATTGCCAATAAAGGAAATTCAATGAACCCTATAGACGCCCCCATTACACAACTTGAAACTCTCACGATGAAGGCTTACGAACTTGGCCTGATTTACGCCCCTCGATTAGTTTTATCAATTCTTACATTATTGATCGGTTTATGGATAATCAGTGGCATTACTAAATTAGTAAAAGCTTCAATGGTTCGTTCAAAGGTAGATCCAACCTTAGTCCCTTTTATGGGCAGCTTGGTTTCTTGGTTACTTAAATTACTACTGTTTATCTCTGTTGCTTCAATGATAGGTGTTGCTACGACTTCATTTATTGCGGTACTCGGTGCGGCTGGTCTTGCTATTGGTTTAGCGCTGCAAGGCAGTTTAGCTAACTTTGCTGGCGGTGTGCTAATTATGGTATTCAAACCTTATAAAGTAGGTGATTTAATTGAAGCTCAAGGTCATTTAGGTGTTGTAAAAGAAGTACAAATCTTTAATACCATTTTACTTTCGCCACAGTCAAAACGCATTATTATTCCAAATGGTGCAACGTCTAATGGCTCTGTCGTTAACTATACCGTTGAAGGTAAAATTCGTGTTGATCTTACTATCGGCGTTTCTTACCTTGCAGATATCGATCAAACTAAAGCGGTGTTAATGGATGTTCTACTTAATAATGACAAGGTATTAAAAACACCAGCGCCATTTGTTGGCGTATCTGAAATGGCTGACAGCTCAGTTAACTTTGCCGTTCGTCCACATTGTTTACCTGAGCATTATTGGGCTGTTTACTTTGAAGTGAATGAAGCTATTAAGAAAACCCTTGATAAGAATGATATTGCTATTCCGTTCCCGCAACGCGATGTACATTTAATTCAAGCATAATTGCTAGTAATTAATAATGATGTAATCGTTTTGACGTAAACTTTATGTAGTAAAGTAAAAAACCGTTAATGGCTCGCCATTAACGGTTTTTTTATCTGATTAACAAATAGCTTGAATAGATTATTTTTTAGAGGCTGCGTATTTAGTGACATAGTTTAATTTAGATAAGGGTACTGTCTTTTTCACCGGAAACTCTTCAAACTCTTTACGTTCAATAATATGTCCCAAACGGCTTTCAATAGCACAAAGTTCTCTGAAATTATCTTTAGATACCAACGAAACTGCTTCACCAGATGCACCTGCTCGGCCCGTACGACCAATACGATGAATGTAGTCATCGACTTGTGCAGGTAAGTCATAATTGATGACACGCGAAAGCTCACCAATATCAAGGCCACGTGCAGCAATAGCGGTAGCGACTAGAAACTTTATTTTTCCTGATTTAAAATCATTGAGGATTTTTTCACGGTTATCTTGTGCTCTACCACTGTGAATACTTTCTGAGACTATACCGCGCTTTTCCAACTGACTTACTAGTTTTGCTGCGCCATGTTTAGTTTCTATAAAAATAAGTGCTTGTTGCCAATTTTGTGTAGTAATTAAATGACTTAATAACGCTGACTTATTAGTTTTATCAACGGTAACCAACCATTGAGCTATTTTAGGTTTAGAGGCTTTATCTGCACCGATAGCTATTTCAACGGGCTTGTGAATGGTTCTCTTCGCTAAACCACGGACCTCTTCAGACATGGTGGCAGAAAACAGTAGATTTTGACGATGCTCAGGTAAACGCTCAATGATTTTATTAATATCATCAATAAACCCCATATCAAGCATTCTATCGGCTTCATCAAGTACCAACATATCAAGCTCATCAAAATGTAACACCCTTTGATGTGCCATATCGAGTAAACGGCCCGGTGTTGCTACCAGAATATCTACCCCCCAAATTAATCGCTGCTTTTGTTCTTGTGCATCAACACCACCGTACATTGCCATAGAGCTAAGATTTAAATATTTAGCATACTGAGTAATACTCGCTTCAACTTGAACAGCAAGCTCACGGGTAGGGACAAGAATAAGGGCACGAATACGTTTAGCGCGTAACTTCTTCTCTGTTTCTTTGTATCGATTATTAAGCAGTTCTAATAATGGCAACACAAAACTCGCGGTTTTACCTGTACCGGTTTGTGCTGCAGCAATAATGTCTTTTCCCGATAAAACGACAGGTATTGCTTTTTGTTGAATAGCTGTTGGTTTGGTATAGCCTAAATCAGCAATAGCATTGAGTATAGGGAGCGATAAATTAAGTGTTGAGAAGGACATAATGTGTCTTAACCATAATAATAATAATCAAACTGCGGGGTAGATAGCTTTCATAAAGAAAGCAGACAAAATGCAGGTGATAGAAACGATAATGCGCGCAGTATAGCAGTTATCTATACCCATTCCACTTGAAGATGCATGATTCAGCTGGAATTAGAAACGCCTTTAGGCAAGGCATTGATTGAAGAGAATAGTTATTCTATTGTCGAAATCAATAACGCAGCATAAAGCGTTTCTAAACCAGCCCCTTGGGGAAGACTGAGCATCTTCAAATGGAGTGGGTATATAGTGCGTAGAAGCAAGAAGCAACTTGCCTTATTTAAAGCAATAAAGACTAAAACTACCCTAGAGTAAACTTAGCTCCCGCTTTCAACTCTTAGGCCACGAGCATGGAGATAACTATGCAGGAAGATAGTAAAGCCAGCGTATTAAAGATAGGTTATAATAAGAAGAGTAAACCATGCTAAATGCTCAAGATAATTGGATCTATCTACCTTATGAAAAATACTGAAAATACAACCGATACCACAGCAACTGACGTTAAATTAGGTAATGTTTACGTCATGACGCACTCTCTTTTTTCTGATGTTGTGAAAATAGGCTGTACCACTGAAGAGCCTGAAGAATACGCTAAAGCACTGTCAGCAAAAACTATTGGAGAATATAGTGTTGCCTTTTCATTACAGTGTAATAATCCTTGTAAAATAAAAAAGCAAATCAAAAAGTACTTAGACGCACAAGAGTACGTTAATGAATTTTACCAAGTATCCCCTGACGTTGCCAAAAAGCTCTTAAAAAGAGAAACCTTAGTCATTCCAAGTCTTAATCGCTTGTAACAAAAGCGATTAACAAAAAAAAGCATTGTTCCTAATGGACAATGCTTTTAAATATCTTTTGCCAAAATCACTTATTTTAACGATTCTATTTCAGCAAGTGCTTGAGTAAATTCGCTCAATTCTATCTCTAAACACTCGTCATCACCTTGCCAGTTAATACCAACAATAACACCATCTTCATTTAAGTCTTCAAGCCAGAACTCAAACCAATCGGCTAAAGATATTTCACAAGGAACATAATCACTCCATTCTTCAATACAATGCTCTTGTGCTAATTTCGAGCTAGACCAAAGCGGCATGACTTCGGTGTTTTCGAAGCTAGGAGAATCAAGTACCACCCAATCTTCACTCGCTTTATCTTGTAGTGCCCAAATAACTTGAGTTGGTTTTGTTTCCGCCAAAAACGTTTTTAAAATAGTGCTGCTTTCGCTCATAAAATAAGTACTTCTCTTTAATTAGATGAGTAGATTATAACGGAGTTACTACCTTAGGTCATGCGATACCGCTACCATTGCATGTGGCAAATTATAGAATGCTTGCTATATTAACTCAAAAACAAAGCGCTATTTATCAAGGTGAAACGACTGTATAGTGTTATTCACTCAACGTTACTGGCAAGTGGTATTTACAGGATAAAATACGCTTAATAAATTAAAGACTTTTTATTTTCTCCGTTGACCTATAAACTTGTCGGCTTTTTCGCTCTGAGATCCATTTATGCTTTTTAGAATAAATTTCCTTATATTGGCGCTATTGTTCACTCCTTTTGCCTCAGCGAACAACATTAGCCAATTTAAAGAAAGCTTCTCTAGCCAAGTTAAAAAGCAACTAACAGTTTATAACATTCCTGGTGCCGCTTATGCCATTGTGCAAAACGACACTATTATTGCAATGGAAACCTTTGGCCATACAGATAAAGCTAAATCTCAGCAAGTTGATTACAATACCGTCTTTCGCTTAGCCTCCGTTTCTAAAACGTTCGCCGCGACAGTAACGACCATGCTAGCACAAGAACAGTTGTTAAAATTATCTGATCCTATTACCAAATACGTACCAAATTTTGCCCTAGCTACTGACGGTGCAGCACAAAAAATTCAACTCAAGCACTTGTTAAGTCACTCCAGTGGCTTGATGCCAAACGCCTACGATAATCTGCTGCATGAAAATTGGACTATGGATAAGATCATCGGTCGTTTTGATCGCATCACGCCGATTTGCCAACCTGAAAAGTGCTATGGCTATCAAAATATAGCCTATGGTTTTTTAGAGCCAGCGATAGAAGGGAGCCAGAAAAAAAGCTATAAAAAGCTATTACAAGACCGCGTATTTACGCCACTTAATATGACCAATGCGTCTTTGGGTATCGAGGTATATAAAGAGAAGGAGAATACTGCTAAGCCACATATTTTAAGAAAACGAGTCAAAACAGGCAAAAAAGATCCCCAAGGTCGAGAGATTAGAGAATATGTGTGGCGTACGGTAAAAGTAGCACCCGATTACTACAAAGTTGCCCCAGCGGCTGGTGTTAACGCCAGCATTAGCGACTTAGCCAAGTGGTTAATTGCTAATTTAGGACACAAGCCTGAGGTATTATCTCCTTCGCTATTAGCAGAATTAACCACCCCGAGAATTAGAACGAAAAAAGACTTACGCCGACGTTTTTGGCGTGGTCACTTGACCGATGCTCATTATGGTTATGGCTGGAGAATATATCAATTTGAAGGTCACCCCATCATTTACCATTCAGGCTGGGTTGCAGGATTCCGTGCTGATATCGGCTACTCGCCCGATTTAGATATTGGTTTTGCCATTGTGATAAACGCAGAATCTAATGCGATCAACAAAATATCAAGTCAGTTTTGGTTACAAGCGAGTAGCTTATTTGATAAAAAATTAGCGAAACACGTTAAAAGCTAACAATCAGATTAGCTACAATTTTTTATTTCAAATCCCTATTAAATACAAACGTATTTAATTTAAATGATAAACCACTAACTCGCTTTTTGAATATAAGCCAAGGTTGTCTTGTAATCACTATAATCCAATGGAATTTGTTGGATCACACCATCAATATCGAGCACTAACGAAGGAAATCCCTGCTGGGTTAATTTTCTTGCTAAGCGCACTTGTTTTGCTAACTCTTGATTTATTTCTGACGAGTTAATATCAGTAATAAATTGCGCTACATCTAACGTATGTGATGTCTGCTCGCTTAACTCTTTCGCCAAACCAACCAAAACATCGACATCAGATGGATTTAACGCGCGTAAGTAATATGCCTGTTGGATGGCATCTATCATGGCTTTTTGACAAGACTGTTTATGTGCTGCAATCGCTGCTCTACAAGCATTGTAAGTTGAGCGCCTTGGCGTATTGTCACGCCAAAAACCATGGTTAAAGCTTGTGCCTAATTTTTGTTCGATGGTACGCCAATGGTTTTGAATCATCTGCTGTTGAGCAAGTGGCATTGCGCTATCTGAATCCGCAGCCAAACCACCTGCCACATACTCCACATCTATCGACTTAGGTAAGTGCTGTTGCAAAAGGTCCCAAACAGGGCTGTAGCCCCAACACCAACTGCACATTGGATCGTAAATATAATATAACTTGCTGCTCATATAACCTCTTTCTGGTGAAACTAAGTAGTGATCTTAATAATATTACACGTTATCAATCAATATTGGACAGTTTAGCCATATTTATTGACTGACTAGCTACTTATACTAGCGTCAACTTATTGCTATTGAAGGGCTGATTTACATGTTATCAACGTTAAACAAAACTATTCTAACTTTATCCCTTTTGATTACTAGCTCAATAACTAACGCCTCATTAATCACTAATGGCAGCTTCGAACAATTACTCTTTGCTGACAACTCGACTGCACAAGGTTTGGTTCATAACATTAACCTACACTCCTTTGAAAATAAAAGCAGTGCTTGGGATATTTTTTATGCATTACCCGGTTGGCTAACAACGGCAGGTAACGGTATAGAATTACAGAAAAACGTAGTCACTAGTTCTTTCGAAGGCAAAAACCACGTTGAACTTGATTCTCACAAAAATGGCTCATCAAATTCGGTAATGACACAATCATTAGACTCATTAACCATTGGCGCGGAATATTTGTTGGAGTTTTCTTACAAAGCACGAACTAATCATAAAAACGATAATGGCATCAATGTGTTTTGGTATGATGCCAGCACAGACTTTAGCAAGACTATGATTGCTGATTTTGCTATTAACGGTAGAAGTAAACAGAGCCCAAACTGGTCAGTACAATCAGTACTGCTTAAAGCAAAATCAGAAACTATGGATTTAAGCTTTGGCGCTTTTGGTAAACAAAACTCACTGGGTGGTTTACTCGATAACGTATCGTTAGTAAAAGTCAGTAATGGCCCTGTAACAGAGGTCCCTGAGCCTTCTGTGTTCGCACTCTCATTACTTGGCTTTGCTGCATTAGCTCGTCGCCAATATAAAAAAGCCAAGTAAAACTACTCAGTTTTTTTGATATAAAGCTTTATACCCACTCCACTTAAATATGCATGATTTAGACTTGCTGAAACAAGCATCTTCAAATAGGGTGAGTATAAAATAAAGAATAATGCTCGCACGTTATAGGCTTTCTCAGTCAGCCCCCCTCTTGCAAAAGAGTGGCTGAGAAAGCTCCCTTTCGTCATATTTATTAGTGCTGATGTGGTAGCTAGAATTCTAGAAATATTATGGTTAATTTTCAGTAAACAAAAAGGCTTTAATGTCGGCAAAATTTTCTATCCCTAACAATTGAGATTTCTCTTCTAATTCGCTGAAATCATTATGCCTTGTCGCAAGCACATACAAACAAGACAGCATAAATAATTCCAAGTCATCTTGTTTGCTTCCTTTAATTTTTTGCTGACTCACTTTATCTAAATGATTAAGCTGCTTAATAACACTGGCGTCAATATGCCATAAAGACAACATTAAAGTTGAAGCAGAATAGATACTAATTTTCATTGCTTGGTTAACGTGCTGATTTAAGGACTGTAAATCGTTAATGCCTTGCAATGAGTGTAATATAAGTTCATGTTTAGCTGAATTTTTATGCGTCAGTAATAAGATCCCTAAAAGCGCAAATATTAGGACTTGTTCAGTCAAAGAACTATCAAACTTGATATCCTTTGCTACAGATTTGCGCATTAGCTGAAAAAACTTCGGAGCAATCAAAAAAGCATGCGTCGATTGATCAATAACTCTCTGTTCTACCTGTGACTCTAGTGCATCTTTAACACCATAGATTACGGCCATATTTATGACAGTATTAATGCCTAAATTTCGACTGATAGCTTCTTGAGTATTTCTAGGAGTTTTACCATAAATAGCTTTGCTCGCTAGCCCGATTACTCGACCAGTAAAAACGGGATCACTTGCAACAATTTCGACAACCCTTGAGACGTCTAAACTATCTTGCTCTTTTTCTTGAAGTAGTTGCAGGCAACTATCAGGTAAAGGAGACATATTTTGTGCAATAGAGCTTAAGGTTTGCTGATTATTTTGCTCACCAATAAGAGATAGATCACGAAATTGCGAAGGGGTAATACCAAACTTATTACGAAAAGCTCGCTCAAAGGTGGCGCGTTCAGAGTAACCTAACTTCACCACTAAATTATCAATACTCACCTGTTTAGTAAGTAAGTCGTGCACACACAATTCATTTAAGTATTTTTGCTGGATCAACTTAAACGTTGTTTCTTCTTGGCGAAGTTTACGCCGAAACGATGTCATACTCATCGATAATGCCAGCGCACACTGTTCTATAGTAAGCCTTGCTGGCACAGCACTTTTGGTTAGTAGGTTATTGACCGCTTCAATGAGAAGTAACTCTTTATGATTCATTTAAATTGTAACTGTAAATTAACGTTATAAAGAGAAGTTAATCATTGATTAAATCCCCCTATTACTTGCTGTTTTAATAGATATTATCGATTATACAGTTAAGTATTTTATTTGCATCTTGATAGCAATTTTATATTTACGTCTATTACTCAATGAAAGAGTTTATGGTTTAAAGTTTTCAAAAATTTATTTATAACTAAATAACGCTCTTCCCTATTTAATTAGCGCAATACCAAAGACTCTGTTTTTTATAATTTGCTAAATGGTATCAGTACTATTTCGCTAATGATGCTAACTCTAACGTTACGTGATCAATGCCCTGCCGAGCGATTTTCTTATTCAACTCAGCTTGTTTGCTACTTAACAAAGAAATACCTTCAACCGTGATATCAAACGCTTTCCATTGACCGGTTTTTTTATTCTTTCTCATTTGAAAAACAATATTAATAGTGGGGGCACCTTGATCAATTATTTGAGTTTTGACGCCAATAATTCTTTTACCCTTGGTAGGCTTTTCCGGTTCAAAAACAACTTCTTGATTCTTGTACTTAGATAAAGCAGTCGAGTAAGTTCTTACCAAGTAATGACGCATCGCTTTAACAAATTCAGCTCGCTGCTCTTTTGATATTTTTTTCAAATGCTTACCCAAAACACGATATGAGGCATAGCGGTAATCTATTGATGGCATTAACTCTTCTTCTACGATGTCGCGCATTAAATGTGGGAATTTTTGAATTGCTTGCTGATTGGCGGAGATACGTGAGAACAAGTTGGTGCCTGCGGTTTTTAATACCACATAGGGTGAGGCATTCACTGCTGGCGAAACAGAAGCCGTTACTGTCTCTGCAGTTGAGCTTGCATTAGATGAAGCAGCCGATGCTGCAGGAATAGTAGAGAATAAAACTAAAGCAATAATGCTTGTTGTTATGAGTGCTCGCATGAGAACGTGATCCTTAAATCTAATATTGGTACTATAAAATCCGTCATTACATACCGACCAAGCGGTTTGTAATCAATAGCGAGATAATAGCACCGACCGTTCGGTATGTTAAAGTTATTTTAAAGAAGAAAAGTTTACAAAAGTGTAAATAGGAATAAGCGAATACGATTAAGTAATATTTAATTAAGGTAATGCTTTAAAGGAGGAAACACTGAGGTGAGGTAGGTTACTTTTTCAATGCTCTTATATAAAGACATAATTCAGCGATAACCTGTTGAAATAATTCTTTATTACGCGAGCTCTTGCTTAAGCTTGTTGCGCCATTTAGCGTGGCAACAATAAAATACCCTATTTGACTAAAGGCTAAATTATCACGTAATTCAACACTAATTCGCTCAAGCGCATCAACAATTAATTGATTCAATTGTTCTTGCATATGCAAAATACGTAAACGAAAGCCTTCATCAACGTTTGCCATTTCTTCACACAAGTTATTAAGCGGACAGCCACACACAACCTCGCTACACGACATTTCATCTGTCATTGCAGTTAAGTATTTACACAAACCTTCAATGGGATCATCATCTGTCAGCGGTGTTTGCCAAACGCTTAGAAACATCGGGGTATACACTTCTTCAAAGACGGCATAACCTAGTTCTATTTTACTGGTAAAGTGGTAATACAAAGCACCTTTTGATATTTCACAGCGAGTGAGAATAGACGATAAACTAGTTGCTTTAAAACCGTGCTGATGAATTTCATCGGCGGCCACAGTTAAAATATTCTGGCGGGTTTGCTCTGCATCACTCATGGCATTACTCAATTATTTTACTAAACGCTTTAGACACCTAAATAATAACCAACCGCTCGGTATGTTGCAAGTATTGCATAAAAAGCTCGCACCTGAGTTTAGGGACTTTCCGTAAATAAACTAAAAAAATGACTATTGAAATGATATGAAGCGATGCTGTTGAATAATTTTAAAAGATAACCTTCTCATTTAGAGAAGGTTATCTTTAATTTTCCATTTCCGAAGTAGAACTCTCTTAACAAATGATCGCGATACCACTTTGTAGATATTAACTAATAGACTGCATTTAAGGTTTCTTACCCAAGGGAACAATACCATCTTGAATAACGGTCAATTTTGGCATAAAGGGAATGTCGATATCTAATTTTGCCTCAAGTTGGTAGCTAATATCCTGCCCTTGACTAGACATTAGTGCTTTTATCACCTTAAACCCACCAAATAAACTCGCTGAAATTGGCACGACAAAGCGCGATTCACCGTAAGCTTTTGCAGTAGGGATATTCGAGGCAACACCATGAGCTAACTCCTCCCCTGCCACATTTAGTTGATAGCTAATACCATTGAAAGGTAAGTCGAAATTATTAGGGTTGGTTAATTTCAAACCTATTTCAAAGTTTTGCTCAAAGCCACTAGCCGGCAACGCCTTAAAAGAAATCAGCTCGACACTGGGTTCTTCGTAATCAAGGTTCATGCTGGCGCAGCCAGACAAGAAAAATAGTGCTGCCACCAAAAAGAACCACATGTGCAGTGCTCTAGCTATTATCATTATTTATCCTCAATGGGTAATTTCTTTCTAGTTGTAATAAAAGGGTAATGTTGGGGATATTTTACTATTTATCATTAGATTATTCATCAAAGAAAGCAAACTATTGATATTACTCATGTTCACTAATTTGAAACGAATATTAGTGATAACGACTAGTTAAACAAGTTCAATGGTATTTTATATCAGTAATCCCATTTATGGGCTATAACTGGTTAGTTTATCTTTAGATCAACAAAGTTGTCCTTATAATTGCGTATCAGCCATTAATTGAGCACAGAAAATCAATATACCTCGTATAACCAGAGTTATTATAATTCGTTGAATGAGAATTCATAAAGCCATGCAGGTACTCAACTCTTTCAGTGTTGACTCTAGCTTTACTAGCAAGGTTGTTTTGCAACTCAACAACATCAAAATGAGGCTCATTTTTTGGAAATACCAAGTTCATCTCAAACTGTGGTTCTATTTGGGTGAAGTTTCTAATTTGTGAGCCATAAAAGCAATAAGCTCGCTTTATATGGTGATTGCCTTTTATTTCAGACAAACGCCAAGTAACACTTGCTCCTACACTAAAACCGACTAATGTGACTTCATGTTCAATTGATTCGACCACCTTTAATAAGAGAGCTAGATAGTCATTTAAACCAACGGCCTCTACAAAATATGAGTAGGCTTCAGCTTCATTGCTAAACCCCATCATGTGACCTTCATATGGGTCAACAATAGAACTTGCACCTATTTTTTCGCTTATTTTCAATAAAGCAGGAGTTACACCAAAGACATCTGAAACTAGAATGATACTCATAAATTTTATCCGCTAGCGCCCGACTATTGAGCTAAGAAACAATTGACTGACATATGCAACGAAGGGAACATTATTTTATTAATTTAGCCACTTAGCATTAGGTATTACCTTAACCTAATTCTATTACATCTGGATGTTTCTCAGATGAATACTCATGATATATATCATCGAGGTAAGTTCCAAGTTCAGTGGGCTCTAAATCTGATGGGATAACAACATCGTAGACACGTGAACGAATACCTGTATCTGATTCATTAAACAGTTGCCACTCTTCATCTTTTTTAAGTATTGACATCTGTTTGCCAAACACATTGAACTTGATAATCACAAGCAAAATCTCCAAAAACAGTATGCCTCGTTAAGAGGAAAAATTAGGTAAAAACGACTAAAGGCAAAGGTTAACTATTTTTTATTCTTATTTAACAGTTCGTTAGTTTTTTTGGCCACTTATTATTTTACCGACAAAAAATAGAGTAAATAAAGCCAGAATATTTATCGTTATTATCGCTTCGCCAAGTTCAAAAATAGCCCCCACTTTGGCACCATAACTTAATCCAATGGTAAGCGACTCACTCTCAACGGTTATTATCTGCAACAAGCAAAACCAAAAGCACAATTTAATAGCCTTCATATCTTTTGTATAGATTTGAAATAGTAAATAAGCGCTAGTGAAAATCACAAGACTCGAAGCTAAAACTTTGCCATAAGCAGAAGCGTGCAACCCTAGGTCTTGATTTGTGATAAGCACAAAGATTGACGACGCTGCCAGCATTATATTAATAGCCAAAAAGCAACAAATTGTTATTGTGCTTTTACTGAAAGATTGAAACATAGATTTCCTAAAGGCTAATATCCTGATTTAAAAGTTTGTTATCTGCACGAACTGCTAATTAGATCACTTTGCTTTGTAATTTCACTAGCATTCTTATCTGCTTCAGCAATAGCCAAATCTATTTTAGCTGATGTACATTTATCAGATAACTCTTTATCCATAAGATAAGTTTGATCCTTCTGCTGCTGAGTTAACCCCTTAGCACCACTATATTGATTTCTATCTTCTGGGGTTCTGTCTTTTTGATAGGGTGGTGGTTGACTGGCACCACATGCTGATAATAAAACGGTCAGCAAAAGAGAAAGTAGATTAATGTTCAACGCTAGACACTCCTTGTGCATATAACAGCTTAGTATGTAGGCGTCTGTGTAATAACGTCCCACAACGTTCAATTCATTCACATTAATATCCCATAATTTCAAAGCTTTATAAACTATAAATATTTTATTTTTGCGGAGATGTAAATGTTACTAAGAATTATCAGTGAGACTTACCAATTAATCATTTGAAAATAGGTAGGATAGCTTGCTAGTTAAGTAGCCCCACTTAGCTAAAAGCAACACTAACATTACAATTATTTGACAACATTACTTCGTTTTTATAAACAATAATTTTCCTTAAGCACC